>Ga0209578_10001044_pt1 | contig 27270 bp, 21 predicted proteins | sample tdAd472_FD_187127 | JGI IMG/M metagenome (GOLD analysis project Ga0209578, IMG submission 187127) | Marine sediment microbial communities from the Atlantic coast under amendment with organic carbon and nitrate - tdAd47.2 (SPAdes)... | ecosystem: Environmental > Aquatic > Marine > Coastal >...
GCCCGCATCCTGTCAAAGCATTTTGCCCAAAAAAGGGCGGTTAATTTGTTCTCTAGTGGGCGCCCACTAAAACCTCTCGTTTACCGACCCGGTTGGCCTTGCTCACAACACCCTCGGCTTCCATCCGTTCAACGATACGGGCGGCTCGGTTATATCCAATCTGTAGGTGGCGCTGGACAAAGCTGGTCGAAGCTTTTCCTTCTCTGGCGACCAGGGCGACGGCTTCGTCATAAAGCGCATCTTCTTTGCTTGCCCTATTGCCGCTACCGTCTTCCATTCCAAGGATTGGCGGCGCGCCGTCATCTTCTTCGGTCACATTTTCGATATAGCTGGGTTGAGCTTTGGCTTTCAGGTCGGCAACCACGCGCTCGACCTCGTTGTCAGAAACAAAGGGGCCGTGAACTCGGGAAATGCGCCCGCCACCAGCCATATAGAGCATATCGCCCTGACCGAGGAGCTGTTCGGCTCCCTGCTCACCTAGAATGGTGCGACTGTCGATCTTGGAAGTGACCTGGAAGCTGATGCGGGTCGGGAAGTTGGCTTTAATAGTGCCGGTAATCACATCGACCGATGGGCGCTGGGTGGCCATGATTAAATGGATACCAGCCGCACGCGCCATCTGCGCCAAACGCTGAATGGCTGCTTCAATGTCTTTGCCAGCGACCAGCATGAGGTCGGCCATTTCATCAACCACCACCACAATGAAGGGCAGTGCATCAAGACAAAGCGGCTGGTCTTCGAATATTGGTTTGCCTTCTTCATCAAACCCGGTTTGAACCGTGCGGGAAAGGGTTTCGCCTTTCTTGCGGGCTTGGGCGAGACGTTCGTTATAGCCCTCGATGTTGCGCACGCCCAATTGAGACATCGACCGGTAGCGGTCTTCCATTTCCCGGACCACCCATTTAAGCGCCACGACGGCCTTGCCGGGGTCGGTCACCACGGGGGAAAGGAGATGAGGGATGCCATCGTAGACGGACAGTTCGAGCATTTTTGGATCGACCATGATGAACTTGCACTCATCGGGCGTCATGCGATAGAGCAGCGAAAGGATCATGGTGTTAACAGCAACTGATTTGCCCGAACCGGTGGTTCCAGCGATCAGTAGGTGGGGCATGCGCGTTAAATCAGCCAACACGGGCGCGCCGCCGATATCTTTGCCGAGAGCCAAATTCAGCTTGCCGCCAGATTTTTCATAGGTTTCGGTTTCAAAGAGTTCGCGCAAATGAACCATTTCACGCTGAGAGTTGGGTAGCTCAATACCGATGACGTTCTGACCCGGAATGACCGCAACGCGCACAGAGATGGCACTCATGGAGCGGGCAATATCATCAGATAGGCTAATCACTCGTGAGGTTTTGGTCCCCGGTGCGGGCTCCAGCTCATAGAGTGTGACCACAGGGCCTGGACGAACCTTGATGATGCGGCCCTTGACGCTGAAGTCTTGCAGAACAGATTCCAACAGGCGTGCGTTTTGCTCTAAGGCGTCGGCACTGACTTCATCAGCCCGTGTCGTTGCATCTGCAGGGGCCAAAAGATCAAGTGGTGGCAGCTGGAAGCCTTCGCCTGAAGCAAATTCAAATGTGTGCTGCTGTTCGGTTTTGGCCCGCACACTGCGTTTGGTTTTCATGGGTCGCTTCTCGACCAACCCGGATGCTTTCTTGCGGGTGGTCTTGCGCGGTGTCACGGCCTGGCGGGTGGCTAACGTGTCGGCGACAAGGTTATCGTCACCCTCGTCATCAAAATCATTGGTTTCTCGCGATGGTTTAAAACGGTCAAATTTAGGAACAATGACCCGAAAAGACCTCAAGGCTGCTCTCGCGCCATGAGCTGTTCCGGTTAAAGCGGCCCCCATGCCCCGCCATTCTTTGATGGCAAGACCACAGGCAAAGAAGAGAACACTTAAGGCAAGGAGGAAACTTACGCCCGCGATGCCGAATTTAAGACCCTCGCCCAGGGATGCAATGGTTTCCTCTGCCAGCAGACTCTCAAACGCTCCAATGAGCTTGGTAAATAGGACAGCTCCCGTTACGCCGCCTAAACCGCTGTGCAGGGGCCAGGTTTCTGGTGTTGAGATTACGCCAAAACTCATGGCAAGCAGGAAGCAGCCGATGAAAAGTGCGAAGGTGCGAACCCAAAGATGGCCAACCGTGCGTTTTTCAAACAATCGCCAGCCCCATACGCCGACGACAAAAGCGGGCAAAACACCGGCTAAACCAAAAGATTGCAGCAGAAAATCAGCCGCATAGGCCCCGGGCAAGCCAAGCATATTGCTAACCGTTTCAGGCAGATTGGCTGTGTTAAGCGATGGGTCGGCAGCATTAAAAGTCAGGAGAGAAACCAAAAGGGCGACGCTGAGCAAAAATAGCCCCAGGCCGATAATTTCTTTGGCGCGTCTTGCGAGAAACTCGCTTGCACCTGCCGGTAAAATTGGGTTGTGCCCAGCGTTTGGCGTGGTCCCTGCCATGGTCTCTATCCCCTTGCCTATTTAAAGGCTCCCCGTTTCCAGCCCACGACACTTCATGACGGTGGCGGAATAAAAATCTTGCTAGGCTATAGTTTTACGGGGTGAGGGTTACCAACGCCTTAACGCAGGGCTTAAAGCTACTTGTGCTAACTGCCTAGAATATCAGCAATTCTTGTCAATGCTTCACGGGTGGTGGCCGCGTCGTGAACCAGGGCAACCCGAATAAAGGCTTTGCCTGGATTGGCTCCATCAGGCTCGTCGCCTGCTAAGTAGCCACCAGGGATAACGCGCACCGCACCTTTTTGCCAAAGCTTAACGGCGGCCTCTTCGCCATCGCCCACTTCAAGCCAAAGGAAAAACCCACCATCGGGGCGGTAATAGCTGAACTTGCCTGAGAGCAACTCGTCAGCAATATCAAACTTCTCTCGATAGAGCCTACGGTTCTCTTCCACGTGGGCTTCGTCTTTCCAAAGGGCTTCGGAAACCGCCATTAAGGGCATGGGCAGGGTGGCACCCCCATAACTGCGTAGGTGTGAGAAGGCACTGACGACCTCTGGGTCTCCCGCCACAAAGCCCGAGCGCAGGCCCGGCACATTGGAGCGCTTGGAGAGTGAGTGAAAGACCAGAACATTCTTAAAACCCTCATGGAGTCCTTTGCAGACTTCCAGCGCACCAACCGGAGGGGTGTTGTCGTAAATCTCGGCGTAGCACTCATCGACAATCAGAACGAAGTTGTACTTACGGGCTAGCTGGATAGCTTTTTCAAGATAGTCCGCTGAAGCCAAGGAGCCCTGCGGATTGCCAGGTGAGCAGAGGTAAAGTGCTGCCATCCGGTTAAGCAGAGCATCATCTAGGTCGTCCAAGTCTGGCTGGAATCCAGTTTCACGAGTAGCAGCCAAATAAACGGGATCGGCCCCATGCATTACCGCGCCACCCGCATAGACCTGATAGAAGGGGTTGGGCATTGCAATTGCCGGTTTCTGGCCATTTTTTTCTGGCGGCGTGACCAGATTGGCAATCAGGAACAGGGCTTCACGGGTGCCAACCACAGGCAAAACATTGGCTTCTGCTGTCAGCTGGTCGGTCGAAAGCCTGTAGCGATTGCGTAGCCAAGACGCAATAGTTTCGTTGAGGCTCGGTGTGCCTGGAACCGGCGGATATTTGCCCCAGGTGTCACCACTGGCTGCCAGGACCTCGTTGACCAAGGCAGGGGCTGGGTGCTTGGGCTCGCCGATCGACATGACCATGGGTTCTAGCCCGGCAGGTGGCTCAAATCGATCAATCAGGTCGCGTAGACGCTGAAACGGGTAGGGCGGAAGTTGATCAAGTGCCGGGTTAAGCATGGTTCGTGTTCCAAAGAAAAAGGGCCAGCTTTTCTGCCAGCCCCTTTCTAAGCACGTCCCGCGATTGGGATCAATGGCTCGGATTATCCTCTTCGGGATAAGCGCTGACTTTATGCAGCGAAAGATCGGCGCCGTGGTGTTCGTCTTCTTCGTGAAGACGAATACCAACGGTCATTTTTAAAACCCCATAAACAAGGAAGCCTGCTGCCGTTGCGAAGATGATGCCGCTTACCGTGCCAACCAGTTGGGCCATGAAGCTAACACCGCCCATGCCGCCAGCGGCCTCAAGACCAAAAACGCCTGCTAAGATGCCGCCCAGTGCTCCACACATGCCATGCAGCGGCCAGACACCCAAAACATCATCGATCTTCCATTTGTTCTGGCATTTCTCGAAACCCCAGACGAAGAGAGCACCCGCCAAGCCACCGGTGATCAGCGCCCCGATGGGATGCATCACGTCAGAGCCCGCACAGACTGCCACCAGGCCGGCCAAGGCGCCGTTATGAACAAAGCCCGGGTCATTGCGCCCAACGACAACGGCCGAAAGAATGCCGCCGACCATGGCCATTAAGGAGTTGACCGCCACAAGACCTGTGACACCTTCAAGGCTCTGAGCGCTCATTACGTTAAAGCCAAACCAACCTACGGCGAGGATCCAAGAACCAAGAGCAAGGAAGGGAATGTTGGACGGCAGGATAGCGATTACCGAGCCGTCTTTTCTGTAGCGGCCTTTGCGTGCTCCGAGCATGACAACCGCGCCAAGAGCAATCCAGCCGCCCATGGCATGAACAACAATAGAGCCGGCAAAATCGTGGAAACCAGCGCCAAAGTTGGCTTCCATTAGCTCCTGGAAGCCAAACCGGCTGCCCCAGACCATGCCTTCAAACAGAGGGTAGACCACGCCGACGAGAACAGCGGTCGCTGCCAGCTGCGGCCAGAATTTTGCCCGCTCGGCAATGCCGCCTGAAATGATCGCCGGAATGGCAGCAGCGAAGGTCATGAGGAAGAAGAACTTGACCAGATCGTAGCCATTGGAAGCGAACTCATACCCTTCAGCCTTCTTGACGCCTGAAAGCACCTGCGCATCGACCAAGAAATCGATCCCGTAGGCTACCGCATAGCCGATGAAGAAGTAACTGACCGTTGAAACAGCCAAATCGACGATGATTTTGATCAGCGCGTTGACTTGGTTCTTACGGCGCACGGTGCCTACTTCAAGAAAAGCAAAGCCCCCATGCATGGCGAGAACCATGATGGCTCCCATCAAGACGAAAAAGACGTCGGAACCCGGTTGCATATCGTTCCCCTTTAAATAAAGCCGTTGCGCTGGCTGGCACTGAGGTGCCCTTACACCGAACGCAGAATTAAGCGCCTGAGTCTCAAGAACCGTGCCAGTTGGGGGAAGAAGAGAAAATCACCCGCGAATCCGTTGAAAACTGCGGAATCTTTGATTCTATAGATGAAGCTAGGACGCGATTTGTAGAAACCCAGATGCACAAGAAATAAGCACTAAACAAGAATCGCCCGCCCAAAAAATGAGCAGGTGTCCAAAAAGAGGTCCGGAAGGCTCTCCTAAAAGAGAGACGTTGGGAGAAGCCTTCCGGTAAGTTAGCCAAGGGATTGGCGGGTAATGGCTGCTGACGATTCTCCAGTATCTGTTTATCGTTTCGTCCGGCTTACCCGATTTGCCTTTATGGTCTTGGTCTTCAGGCAGATCGGGTAAACCGTCTTTTTAAGTTCTCTGGGGAGAGCGTCTCGGCGGGTTGGTACCGAGACGCCCCAGAGGGAGAAAGCGGGGCGACAAAATGTCCGTTGCCTTTGCCGCCCGGCTTTGGGGGAATTAGAGCTTCTGAGAACCACGCCCAAATTCGGGGTAGGCTTCCATGCCCAGCTCAGCCATATCGAGGCCTAAGTCTTCGTCTTCAGGTGAGACCCTGATGCCAATGGTAGCCTTCAGGAGGAGCCAGAAGATCGTGCTGGTGACGATGACGAAAGCGCCGATGCTGACAACGCCGATAGCCTGGGTGACGAAACTTGCATCACCGTTGGTCAGTGGCACTGCCATGGTGCCCCAAATGCCGGCAACCAAGTGAGCCGAGATAGCACCGACCACATCATCAATCTTGAGTTTGTCGAGCAATGGCACGAAGACAACGACCAAGATACCGCCGACGGCACCGATCAGAATGGCCATGCCAAGAGTTGGCGTATCGGGACCTGCCGTGATCGAAACAAGACCGGCAATGGCACCGTTGAGGGCCATGGAAAGATCAACCTTCTTAAACATCACCTGAGTTGCCATCATGGCGGCAATCACACCGGCTGCTGCGGCAATGTTGGTGTTGATGAAGATCTGTGAAATGGCGATCAGATCTCCAGCCGTTCCCATGGCAAGCTGTGAGCCACCATTGAAGCCAAACCAGCCAAGCCAGAGAATGAAGGTGCCAACAGTAGCCAACGGTAGGTTAGCGCCCGGCATTGGGTGAACCCGGCCCTGCGAGTCATATTTGCCGCGACGAGCACCCAAGATGATGGCGCCGGTTAAAGCAGCCCAGCCGCCGACGGAGTGAACCAAGGTAGAGCCTGCGAAATCAGCAAAACCCATTTCGGAGAGCCAGCCGCCGCCCCACTGCCAGGAGCCCTGGATCGGATAAATGATGCCGGTCAGGAAAATAACAAAGATCAGGAAGGACCAAAGCTTAATCCGCTCGGCTAATGCGCCAGAAACAACCGAAGCTGCCGTTGCGACAAAGACCATCTGGAAGAACCAGTCAGAAGCCGTTGCATAGTTGCCCGAGAAGTCGCCCGTGCCAGCCGCTACGTCATCAGGCCCCCAGATAGCGAAAGTGCCCATGAAGCCGCCATCGACGCCCGTGTACATCAGGTTATATCCAATCACGTAGTACATCAGGCCCGCGACAGAATAGAGAGCAATGTTTTTTAAGCAGATGGTTGCGGTGTTCTTGGAGCGCACCAGACCGGATTCGAGCATGGCGAAACCAGCTGCCATGAACATGACCAGCGCACCGCAGAACAGGAAGTTCATCGTGTTAAGGATAAACTGGGTTTCGGTCGTCTTAGCTTCCTCAGCAAGTGCCGGCTCAATGGCGCTAAGCGATAAGGCCACGCCGAGGAGAGACGGAAAAAGAAGATTGCGATAATTCATTTGTCGATCTCCTAAAGCGCTTCGCTGTCGGTCTCGCCGGTCCGGATGCGGACAGCGCTACTGACGTCATAGACAAAGATTTTTCCATCACCGATTTTTCCGGTCTGGGCTGTGCCCTTGATGGCTTCCACTGCCTGTTCGACCATTTCGTCGGGCACGACAGTTTCAATTTTCACTTTTGGAAGGAAATTCACGATGTACTCTGCACCGCGATAAATCTCGGTTTGTCCTTTTTGACGACCAAACCCCTTCACTTCGGAAGCGGTAATCCCTTGGATGCCGATTGCGGTCAGTGACTCGCGCACATCGTCAAGTTTGTAGGGCTTAATGACGGCCATGATCATTTTCATGGGTCGGTTACTCCTTTTTGTTTCCTCACGGTTTCGATTTTTCTTCGAAAGCCGTTAATGGCTTTTCGTATCGAAACCGACCTCATGCGGTGGGACAGATCCTGCCGCAGTGCAATAAAGGGATTACAAAAAGGATGCCAAACTCGGCATTGTCGTGATTAGCCCATAATAAAACAATGAGTTAAGAGTTTTGCGCGCGCAAAAAAAGCAGCCCAGGGGAGACCCCAAACCGCCTATTTTTTAATCATCTATATTTTAATGCCCATTTTGTAGGCACAAAAGTTATGGGTCGCGGCTAAGACCGGCTGCCTCAAGTTCAGAGAGATAATTCCCCCAAATCTCTTCCTGACGTTCGCCAAATTCGTAAAGCAAATCCCATGAGAAAAGGCCCGAATCGTGCAAGTCGTCAAACTTGAGCCTTACAGCGTAGTTGCCAACCGGTTCGGCACCCATGATGCCAACATGCCTGCGACCCGCGACTACTTTCTTTTGTTCTGGGCTGTGGCCCTGGACTTCGGCGGAAGGACTTTCGACCCGCAACAGTTCGGCAGGTAGTGTGAAGGTTTTTCCGTCTTCAAAGGTGACAATCAGCACCTTCTCTTCTTTCTTTACCTTGATCTCGGTTGCCTTGTGGCTGCTGTTAAATGAACTCATGACTTGCTCTCCCCATCGGCGAGTTCGCGTGCTTCATCGACCAACATGACCGGAATGCCGTCACGAATGGGAAAGGCTAGGCCAGCTTTGTCACTGATCAGCTCTTGTTTTGCACCATCGTAGCGCAAGGCTTCTTTGGTGACTGGACAGACCAAAATGTCCAACAACTTGGGGTCTACTTCCTGCATGAGTCTATGTCCTTAGCTAAACCGTTCGTCTTCTCTATGTCTATTGTGTGCGGCTCGAGGTCAAGCCTTCGCCTTCAATGGCTCCCATTTCTAGCAGTGCGATCATCAAATCCGCACGGGTGCTGACGGTTGGTGCTTCAAGCAGGGCCTGTTTTTCCCTTGGCTCAAAAGGGCAGGTCATGGCAAGCGCATTGACCAGCATGGCGTCTGGCATGTCGATGGTGTCACCCATGTCGACTTCGATTCCATTGGCGACCAAATAAGCATCTAGAGCATCATCAAGCCGCTCACGATCACCGGCATCCTCGTCTTCCATAGGCTTGCCAAGCCTTGAGAGATCATCTGCAAAAGGTGAAAAATCGGCTGTAACTCTGCGGTAACCAGAAACCATTTCGAGCTCTTCGATAACCTTAAAGCGCGACATGCCTGCCAGAACAATTTTATAGGTTCCGTCTGGGTTTCGCTCCCAATGGGCGATTTCACCCGCGCAGCCCACCGTGAAAAGCTTTGCGTCATCTGGTGTCGCATCGACGGTTACTTCAACGGGTTGGATCATCCCAATCATCCCTTTGCCCTCAAGCGCATCGGCAATCATGGCCCGGTAGCGAGCTTCAAAAACGAACAAGGGAAGCTCGGCAGATGGCAAGAGTAGTGCGCCACTGAGTGGGAAAATGGGGAGAACCGTTATGAATGGCTTGTCGGTCAAGCGAGAAACTTTCCTATGAAAACAGAATAGACGACAGTTTGCGCCGTGCATCCATGGTCACCGGGTCCGTGTGCCCGAAAATTTCGAAGAACTTGAGCAGCAGGGTACGTGCTGCTTGATCATTCCATTCTAAATCACGGCGGATAATTTCCAACAAGGCTTCGGCGGCCTCTTCCTTCTTGCCAGCCCCATAGTAAGCATTGGCGAGATCGAACCGCGCTTGATGGTCGTCTGGGTTGGCTTCAACTTTGGCCTCCAACTCAGCGTAATCACCGCTAATTCCGCTCCCTTGCTCTGCCATTTCCAACGCAGAAATCGCACTAGCGACTTCGGACTTATTTTTTACATCTTGGGGCAGTGAGTCGGCGATTTGGCGGGCGCCATTTAGGTCATCTACGGCCATACAGCACTTAATAAGGCCTACGTAAGCTGGAATGCTAACGGGGTCTTGCTGCAAAACCTGATTAAAAATGGCCCCGGCTTCCTCTGCTTGCCCAGCCTCAAGTAATTGGGTGGCCTGTTCAAGGGCTTGCTCTAGTGGTGAGGCGGGCGCTCCGGCGGTCAAGCGATCAACAAAGGCACGAATTTGGCTTTCCTGTTGGGCTCCGGTAAATCCATCGACGGGCCGGCCGTCTTTAAAAGCATAGACGGCGGGAACTGACTGGACTTGCATCTGAGCGGCTAACTGTTGGTTGGCGTCTACGTCGATTTTGACCATCTTGACTTTGCCGCCAGCAGATTTGACGACTTTCTCAAGCATGGGGCCTAAAGTTTTGCAAGGCCCGCACCAGGTTGCCCAAAAGTCGACAATGATCGGGGTTTGGCTGGAAGCCTCGATCACATCTTTGGCAAAGTTTTGAGTGTCAGAATCTTTAATAAGATCTGCTGGGGGTGCCATTACCTCGGCACCGCTGCTGTCTATAATAAGAGACATGGTCGAATATCCGCTCAAAGCTAATTAAACTACGGTTCTTTAAATGGACGGTTTAGGCAAAACATGCAAGGGGGCTGGGCTTATCAGCCACAAAAAGCCCCTTTCGTGAAAAACGGAGAAAAAGGGTCTTGCATTGTGCCAGCCAATGGGTATTATCCGCCCCGCATCGCCTTAGGGCGCTGCTTTGAGCGGGCGTAGCTCAGTGGTAGAGCACAACCTTGCCAAGGTTGGGGTCGAGGGTTCGAATCTCTTCGCCCGCTCCAAGATTCCCGAGGGCTTAGTCTGTTATTCAGACTAGGCCCTTTCTTTTTGTCAGTCGTGTCCCGGCTCCTGCCTCAGTGCGGCGTTTTCAATCCCGATTGGAGCCACGCACTCCCATAGCAATAACTCCCCCAGCAACTAAAAGAGATCCAAGAGTCAATAGGAGACCAATTAGGGCAGATTCCAATCTCCATTCCCCAATTTTAGGTGGCGCCTGGGGCGTGCCGATAGCGCGGGCGTCCATTTTTGAGAAGTTGTACTTGATTTGCGGGTTGAGCCATTTAGAGGGTTTCTGGGTAAAACACTTAGCAGATTGCATCGCATACCAAGGAAGGGATGTGCACAATTCTTGGGGTTCGTTGTTTTGAATACGCTTGGTGATGGCTTCAGCAGCTTTAAGGTCAGCCGAACTGACCTCAACAAGCAGCACATGATCATTTTTTGGATCTATCGGTTCGATGCCGCAAGCGACAATTCTGGAGTAAATGGCGTTGGGCATCATTGAGTAGCATTCTGACAAACTGCGCCAACCAACAGTGTATCTATTAAATCCGACTACCCGGATTTCCTTAATAACCGTCTCTCCAAAAATCGGAACAAATTTTTCAGTCGAAATGTGCCAAAGGGCAAAAACTTCAACGGCAATAACCAAGATGATCCAAAAGAATTTCAAGATGCCCATCTGATTAGCTTTTCCTATAGAAGCTCCACAAAATTAGACGCGGTTTTTGCCAATTGTTTTGTTTCTGGCAAGAGCTTTCCTGTGCGGACCATTTCTATGGCCTGGCCTTTGTCAAAATAGGCTTCCTCGCACCAGTTTTCGGCTGTTTGAGGGCGCCCGTAGTAATGCCACCCAAAAACAGCTCGTTCGGCAACTGGAATTATCAGAGAGAAATCATTCTGTGTGTCATCAACAATTTTTATGCCTTCAGGCTCAATAATTGTTAAGCGCTCTGTCGGTTCGAAATTAATGATCAGTTTGTCCTGACCAACTGAAAAGGATATCGGGTTCTGAGGGGCTTCTTCAGGGCGACCAGCAAACCAGCAACCTGAAAACCGTAGGTTAATGGGTCTTTTCGACCTGTTGGAAAACCACTGCTCCATCACATTTTGTATATGGTTAGAATCCATCAGACTTATCCTGTCTAATTCTCTTGAGCCAACAACAGTCTATCCGTTTCGTGCTATCAAAATATGAAGGAATGCAAGAAGGCAAACATCATGAGGATGTGGTCAAGAAAGTTTGACCGGCACTTTTCGTCTGCCGTGCTATGGTCGCGCATGATGTTTTATTTGCGATGGACTTCGGCTGTTTTTTTGGCTTTTGGCTTGTTCGTTCTGTCTGACCGCGCTGAAGCGGGGATGCCCGCTGGAACAATCGAGGAGCCTTATCTGGGTGTCGTTCTCCTTTCTGTTCCCCCTCAGCCGGCAAAGCGTTTTGATGTCTCGCTGATGGCGCAGAAAAAGGGATTGGAGAAGCTTAAGAAGGCGTTTGGCCTTATCGCAAAGAATTCTTCTTTCAGCATGGGGCAAATTGAGCGTCTTAAGCAGGCTGGCCAAGTGGCAATTGTTTACGATCCTAACTACCCCAAGCGGACGCTGGACAAAATCGTCGCCGCCTCATTCTTTCCGAACTACTTTGATGAGAACAGCAAAGACCCTTCCAAAAAAATATTCCTAACCGTCGTGGGCCGCCATGGCATCAAGTGGCCACTTAAGGAGTTGGCTGCCGTTTTAGTTCATGAACTCGTTGGGCATGGCGTTCAGCGATTGGAGGGACGCATAAAGGGTGCGCGTAAACTCGACACTGAATGCGAGGCTTGGCTTTATGAGGAATTGGCGTATCAAGACTTCAAAATGAATAAGCTCTCCAAAGAAATGGTCCAGTTTCGCCAAGAACTAGAACGCATTCACTGTAGTGATTTCAAAACATATATGCGCAAGGTTACACCTCAACACCAAGCTCTTTGGGATGTCCTTAACCCAGATGTTCCGCGATTGTTGGGATACTTCAAAACCTATCAGAAGAAACAGAGAACGAAGCGAGCAGGCCAGGAAAAATCGTCGGCGACGACCTCTCGGAGTCGCTAAAACTCTGTCAAAGCGCTTTGTAAAACCATCGCTACAAGAGCGGCAAATCCACACAATGTAATCAAACCCATCCCGAAGAAGACATGGGATGCTGCGCTAATGGGATGGCGATTTCGTTCATCAGCAATCCGTTTGGGTGATCGGCGCTCTTGCCCACCAACGATGGCGAGGTAATAGCGGTTTCCAAAGAGCGGCATACTCAGGCGGACGTTGATGGGATGGCGGCTCCAAGCTCTTTGCCCAAGAGTTTTGGCCATGGCCTCGCATTGCGATTCGGTTAGGCTTTCGCGAATTCCATCTGGCAACACAGAGAGTAGATCATCACGCAAGGCTGCAGCCCCGTTTGCTCCATCTATCTGAAAAGGCGCATTGTTTTCCATTTTCTGCTATCCTTTCGCCAAACCGATTACCATGTGATTCGGTATAAGGGAAAAACCAACATCAGACTAACCAGATTCTCTTGGGGACGCATTGGCAAAATCTTAAAAACTTCTAGGGTCGAATAAGACTTAAAACGGGCAACAAAAAGAACAGGGGAGCAGGGAGCATGCATACCAAACCAGAACGCCTGAAAAGCGATCATATCGATAAGGTCATGATCATCGCTAAGAACCGCTTAAGCAATAAAGCTGCGGACGACGCGATGCGATTCATCAGGGGATATTTCAAAACCATAGCACCGGATGATGTCCTGGCAGTTGATCCGGAAATGCTCTTCGGGATGGCGGTCTCTCTATGGAAATTTGTCCATAAGCGCGCTAAAGGAAAGCCGATGATCCGGGTTTATAATCCGGATATTGAAGAGCATGGTTGGAAATGCGACCACACGGTGGTTGAGATTGTTCAAGACGACATGCCTTTCCTTGTCGATTCGGTTACCTCCGTTCTTCGGCCTCTTGATCTTACGGCACATCTGATCGTCCATCCTGTTTTGAAAGTGGTGCGCGATGGAAAAGGTGAGCGGTCCCAAACATGCGAAGGCGCTTCTGCGCCAGAGAACGCAACGGCCGAGTCTTTTATTCATCTCCAGATTACGGCCCAATCTGGCAAGGAGCGTTTAGGGGAAATCAAGGAAGCCATCGAGAAGATACTCTCCGATATAGATGCCGCAGTTCATGACTGGCTCCCCATCAAGGACAAACTTAAGGGGATCATCGATGAGATTAAGGAAAACCCCCCAAAATTAGAAAAAGAAGACCTGATTGAAGCGCGGGCCTTTCTGCGCTGGGTGCATGACGATCATTTCACCTTGCTTGGTTTTCGGGATTACGAAATTTCTGGGACAGTCAAAGCCCCTAAAGTTGTCATCAATCCAGAAACCGGTCTAGGAATCTTACGCAAGGCAAGCCTCCTGGTGTTTGATGAGCTGCGCCACCTAGAAGGCATGCCAGCTGAGGTGCGTGGCATGGTAGCTGGCCCCAAATTGCTCATGGTGTCTAAAACCGACAAGCGCTCGACCATCCACCGTCCCGTCCATATGGATGCCATTGGAATTAAAAAGTTCGATGCAAAAGGTAAGGTGACAGGCGTTCGCCTGTTTGTTGGTTTGTTTACATCGGTTGCCTATAGCCATAGCCCCCGTGATATTCCGCTGCTGCGCCAAAAGGTTGAAGGGGTGATTACCCGCTCTGGCCTTGCGCCTCGAGGTCATGACGGCAAGGCCTTGGTCAATATCTTAGAGACCTATCCCCGTGATGAACTTTTCCAGATTTCCGATGACGATCTCTATCGCATCTCTATGGGGATCGTCCATCTACAGGAGCGCCAACATACGGCCTTGTTTGTTCGGGAAGATGATTTTGAGCGGTTTTTCTCTTGTTTGGTTTTCATCCCGCGTGATCGCTACACAACAGACTTGCGGGTTAAAATACAGGAAGTTTTGGAGCGGGCCTTCCTAGGCGAGACGGCAGATTACTACACGACTATTTCTGATTCGCCCCTGGCAAGACTGCATATCATCGTTTCGACCACGCCCGGAACGTCTCCAGAGTATGAGATTGCCGATATTGAAGCCCAAATAGCTGAAGCGACCCGGTCATGGTCGGATGTATTGGCTGAAGCCCTAACCTCGGCAGAAGGTGAAGAGCGCGGACAAGCCATGTACCGTCGCTATAAGGCCGCCTTCCCCGCTGGATACCGTGAACGTTTTGCTGCCGCAACGGCGGTTGCAGATGTTGAGCACCTGGAAGAGGTGGTTGCGACCAGTGGGTTGGCGATGAATCTTTATCGACCAATTGAAGCAACAGATGATCAATTACGGTTCAAGATTTATCATCCTGAACATTCAGTTCCTCTATCAGACGTATTGCCCATGTTGGAAAACATGGGCCTCAAAGTGATGGACGAATTACCTTATGCCATTCGGCCGAGCGATGCGGGCCAAGACTTGGTGATGATCCATGATTTTGGCCTACAAACGGGCGATGGTTCTGAGGTTGATTTAGGAGCCATACGGGAGAAGTTCCAAGACACCTTCATGCGGGTTTGGCACCGCGAGGTGGAGAACGATGGATTTAACCGATTGGTTCTCACAGCTGGCCTGTCATGGCGCGAGGTTATCGTATTTAGGGCCTATGCCAAGTATTTGCGCCAAGCAGCCTTTACCTTCTCGCAAACCTATATCGAAGAGGCGTTGGTGCGCCATCCTTCCATCGTGCGGGCCATCGCAGCTTGTTTTGTGCGCCGGTTTGATATCCAGGGGCGAATCGCAGCCCAGGCTGAACTGGAGAAGATGGAATATGAAATTCTCCTAAGTCTGGACACGGTGACCAATGCCGACGATGACAGAATTTTACGCCGCTACGTCAACTTGATCCGTTGCACGCTGCGAACCAACTATTTCCAAAAAGATGATACGGGTGATTTCAAAACCTACCTGTCATTTAAATTTGATAGCCAACTGATTGACGATCTGCCGCTCCCCCGACCATGGCGTGAAATTTTTGTCTATTCGCCGAAAGTCGAAGGGGTCCATTTGCGCGGCGGCAAGGTCGCTCGTGGTGGTTTGCGCTGGTCAGATCGCCGGGAGGATTTCCGCACCGAAGTTCTTGGTTTGGTTAAGGCCCAACAGGTCAAAAACTCGGTCATTGTGCCGGTTGGCTCGAAGGGCGGTTTCGTGGTGAAGCAGCCCCCAACCTCGGGCGGGCGCGATGCCTTTTTGAAAGAGGGGATCGAGTGTTATCGGACCTTCATCAAAGGTCTGCTCGACCTGACGGACAACATTAAAAAAGGCCGTATCGTTCCGCCCAAGGGCGTTCTGCGTCACGACAATGATGATCCCTACTTGGTGGTGGCAGCCGATAAAGGCACCGCGACATTCTCTGACATCGCGAACGCCATTTCAGATGACTATGGCCACTGGCTGGGCGATGCTTTTGCATCCGGTGGTTCGGTGGGTTACGACCATAAAGGCATGGGTATTACAGCCAAGGGCGCTTGGGAGTCGGTCAAACGACACTTCCGCGAAATTGGTAAAGACATTCAAAACGAGCCCTTCACGGCTATTGGCGTGGGCGATATGGGGGGTGATGTATTCGGCAACGGCATGTTGCTTTCCGAGCAGATCAAGTTAGTGGCGGCGTTTAACCACCTTCATATCTTTATTGATCCTGATCCCGATACGGCCAAAACCTTTAAAGAGCGCCAGCGTCTGTTCGATGAGATCAAGGGCTGGGACCACTACAACACCAATCTTATTTCTAAAGGCGGGGGCATTTTTGAGCGCAGTGCCAAGATGATCAAGCTAACGCCCGAGATTCAAAAGCTTATCGATTCTAAGGCCAGTTCATTGCCGCCTAACGAACTGATCCAAGCTCTGCTAAAGGCTAAAGTCGAATTGCTTTGGTTTGGCGGCATTGGCACCTACATCAAATCAAACGATGAAACCGATGCCGATGCGGGTGATCGGTCCAACGATCTCTTGCGCATCAACGCCGATGAGGTGGGTGCCAAGGTGGTTGGCGAAGGGGCCAATTTGGGTGTTACCCAGTTAGGCCGCATCGAATACTCCAAGAACGGCGGTTTGCTTAATGCCGACTTTATCGATAACTCGGCGGGCGTGGACTGCTCAGACCATGAGGTCAATATCAAGATTTTGCTCGATGCAGTTGTTGCCGCTGGTGATATGACCAACAAGCAGCGCGACAAGCTCTTGGCCGACATGACCGATGAAGTTGGTGAGCTGGTTCTGCGAGACAATTATCTTCAAACCCAGGCTATTTCATTGGTCGCGGGTCAAGGTCATGGCCTACTAGACCATCAAATCCGCCTTATGCGTCGCCTAGAGCGGGAGGGTCGGCTCAATCGTGTCGTAGAGTTCTTACCCGATGATGAGGAGCTGAATGACCGTATGGCAGCCAAAGTCGGGATGACGCGGCCTGAAGTTTCGGTGCTCATTCCTTACAGCAAAATCTGGCTCTATGACGAGTTGTTGGTCTCTAATCTGCCCGACGATCCGTTCTTGTTTGAAGACCTGGTCAACTATTTCCCAGGTCCGATCCGCAAGAAATACAAAACTGAGATCAAGGAGCATCGGCTGCAACGAGAAATCGTGGCGACCCATGTGACCAATTCGTTGGTTAACCGTATGGGCGGCACCTTCCCGCTGCAAATTATGGATGAGACCGGTATGGGCTTACCAGAAATTGCCCGGGCCTATTTGGTCGTCCAAGATGCGTTTGGGTTGCGGCCCATTTGGGATGCTATTGAGGCCTTGGACAACCAAGTTCCTGCCAGCGCTCAAACCGGCATGTTGCTAACGATTAACAAGCTGGTCGAGCGAGCGACTCTCTGGTTCCTACGCAATATTGAGCCGCCGCTTGATATTGGGGCCAATATCAGCGCCTACATGAAGGGTATCGGCGAACTTGCGACAGGTATGGAAAAAATACTGTCCGACAAGGCCCTTACCGACTTGGATGACCGGGCAAGACCTTTCACATCCGAAGGTGTGCCAGAGGACTTGGCTCGTCAGGTCGCTGGATTAATCCTCTTGGCGCCAGCCTGCGATATCGTTCGGGTTGCCGATGAGTTTAAGCTCAAGGTAGCGGAAGTCGCACGGCTCTATTTCGCAGTTGGTTCTCGCTTCAGCCTTGGCTGGATGCGTGGTTCAGCCGAACGATTTGCCATTGAAAACCATTGGCAGAAACTGGCAATGACCGCCTTGATTGACGATCTTTATCAGCATCAGGCCTATCTAACGCGCTCGGTGCTCGGTATTTCGACCAAAATTAAGGATATCGACGAGGTCATCGGCCAGTGGGTTGAGGCTCATCCGGTGCGTGTCGAGCGAACAGACCAATTAATTGGCGAGATGCACGGTAGCGATACCATGGACTTCTCCATGCTTGCAGTTGCCAGCCGACAGCTCAGAACCTTGACCGAGGACTAGGCCCTATATGGCTGGTCCTTCGATAATCAAACAAGATGCCGCCCAGTCATCAAAGGGCGGCATCTTTTCGTGGTGCCTTTACGACTGGGCTAATTCGCCCTTTGCGACGGTCGTCATTACTTTTGTTTTCTCGGCCTATTTTGCCAAGGCCGTTGCACCCGACGAAGTGACCGGCACGGCTCTTTGGGGCTACGCTATGAGTGCATCGGGGTTAGCCATTGCGCTCACTGCCCCCATATTAGGCTCCATTGCCGATAAAACCGGTCGCCGGAAACCTTGGCTGCTTTTGTTTACGGCCCTCTGTGCAGCAACCACGGTGTTTCTATGGCAAATTAAGCCAGAGGCAGCCTATGTGACCCTGGCATTGGTTTTAGCAGCCGTTGCAAATTATGGCTTTGAATCTGCCATGGTTTTTTACAATGCGATGCTGCCTGACATTGCCCCGCGCGACAAAATTGGCCGTATCTCGGGCTGGGGTTGGGGGCTTGGCTATTTTGGCGGACTGGCCGCCCTTGCTGTTTGTCTGGTGGGCTTCGTTCAGGCCGAGGTGCCTTGGTTTGGTCTTTCAAAAGAAGGGGCCGAGCACCTGCGGGCAACCCCGGTTATGGTTGCGATTTGGCTGGTTGTCTTTTCAATTCCACTGTTTCTCTTCACGCCTGATAGAAGCCGGAGCAGCGCGCCTTTGGGCAAAGCCGCGAAAGACGGAATTGCGACCCTTTTCAAGACGCTCAAAGAGGTTGGCAACTACCGCGATGTGGCCTGGTTTCTCATTGCCCGCATGCTCTATACGGATGGACTTAACACACTCTTTGCCTTTGGCGGTATTTATGCCGCCGGGACTTTTGGTTTCTCGTTTACCGACCTCATATTGTTTGGCATTGCGATCAATGTAACGTCAGGGCTCGGTGCCTTTGCGTTTGGCTGGTTAGATGATCGCATGGGGCCGAAGCGCACTGTTTTAATTGCGCTGGTTGGCCTGATGGTGCTTTCAACCATTTTGCTGCTGATAGAGAGCAAAACCATGTTTTGGATCGTTGGATTACCTTTGGGAATATTCGTTGGTCCGGCGCAGTCAGCCAGCCGCTCCTATATGGCGCGGCTCGCCCCGCCCCAACTGACCACTGAAATGTTTGGGCTCTATGCTTTTTCGGGCAAAGCTACGGCTTTTCTCGGTCCGATGGCCCTTGCCCTGGCGACCAATATGTTTGCCAGCCAACGTGCTGGAATGGCGACTATACTCGGGTTCTTTATTGTTGGTGGATTGCTGCTGCTCAAGGTTCCCGATGTGCGTGGGAGTGAAAGTGAGTGAATAAGACGAATATTGTGATTGCCCCTGGCCTGCTGCCCGATAGCGGAACTATCCATGTGGTGGCCCAAGAGGATACACGAGACCATTTAATGACTGTCTTGCGGGCCATAAAGCCGGAGGTGGATTTCAAGGCCTATGATGGCGGTGAGGCTAATTTTGTTCTGACAACGGAGCCAGACCAGAATCTCGAAAATGCCCATCTGATGCCCTTGCCAATCGGTGATCCCTGGGGGTGGTGGGAATGGTCGAAGAGAGCAACGGAGTGTCCGCAAGGACTTGCTGGTGCTTTGGCAGAAAATCTCCCGCTGCCTCCTTTAACCGAAGATGAAAGCTACGGTGACAACCGACACTTTATGCGCCAGCATTTTAAGAATCTTCCCGCGGAAATTATTTCAAAAATTGAAAAGATTGCCAGCCGCTTGGCGGATGAAGAAAGTAAAAAATGCTATGAGGCGATTTTGTTCGGCACACCTCAAGGCCTAGCTAAACGTTATCATGCTCGACTTTTTAACAGTCTCCAGTATACCGATTTTGTGCGACTTGATGAAGATGCGGTCATCCTCAATGGAGGCGTCCATGAGGGGCCGGAGATACCAATTTTTGCAGCTTTAACTAACTGTTCGGCGCATCTCCACAACATCGATCCGGGGGGATATGACTATCTCTCTCCCTATGCCCAGCGTTGGCTCTCTGTCGCTGGTGAAAAGGCTTTCAAAGGACCCTTCGCGTTATCAGATAAAATGGGCCGAAAAGAAATGGCGGTCTGTGATGATGGACAGTTAAACCCTCGTTTTCAAAAGGTTGAAGGGACGGGGATCAATCTAGATGTTTTCCCCTCCATGACTCTTGAGGGCTACATTAAGAGTCGAAATCTGGAGCGAGTCGACCTCATTAAGCTTGATCTGGAAGGTGATGAGGAAACAGTGGTTCCAGCAATGATCGATCTAACCCACCGGTTCCGCCCCCAACTCGCTATTTCCATCTACCACAAGGCCCAGCATTTTTGGTCGATCCCAGAGTTTTTGATGGGTCACTTAGAAGGCTACCGCTTTCACATGGGTCATTACGCAAGTCAGTGCTACGAAGCGATCCTTTACGCCATTCCGGAAGAGGTGGCTTAGGCTCCAAGCTTGTCAGCTTTATCGACAATTACGGCGAAGCGGTCGCCTAGCTCTGTGAGGGCTGCAATGTGCAAAGCTGCGGCATCGATAACGCCGCCATCATGGGTTGGCAGAGATCTAGTCGCACAGGCATCGGCGACGACGGTAGTCGAGTAGCCAAGATCAAGGGCGGCGCGAACGGTCGAGCTAACGCACATATGGGTCATATAGCCGGTGATGATCAGGGTCTTGCGGCCTGTTTTTTCAATCTCGTCTTTAAGTGTTGTCTTGGCAAAAGCATTGGGCAGGGGCTTTTTGACTAAGACCTCACCGTCTTGAGCGGCGACAGCCTCAGCTAATTGCCCGCCGGGACCATCAAGATCAAACGGGCCGCCTTTGCCACCTTGGTGAACCACATGAATGATCGGCGTGCCTGCTGCACGGGCGCGCTCCAAAACGGTAGCACCTTCTTTTAAAGCCATTTCCACGCCAGGCAGTGGGACCATGCCGGTCACATATTCATTTTGCTGGTCAATGGTCACGACGACCGAGTCGGAAAGAGCGGCAGGAGTTAGGTCGGCTCCGGCCATTTGGAGAAGGGTTTTGGGCTGAGACATGCTTGAAGCTCCATGATGTGTGTTTCTTCAAGTCTTTCACAGCGCAAATGCAGAGGAAATGCTGTTGTTTGCCAAACGTATCTGCAAAAATGCAGAAATGAACTGGGATGACATTCGATTTTTGCTGGCAATCAAGCGGAACGGCACCTTAACGGCAGCCGCTGAGTCTTTAGGTGTTAACCAAACAACGGCGGCACGGCGCTTGGCTGCGGCTGAAGAAGCTTTGGGGGTGCGCCTGTTTGATCGGATTCGGGGGCAGCTTAAGCCAACCGAAGATGGCCTAGCGGCCCTAGAGCGGGCCGAAGCGGTTGAGCGGGCTGTGGTTGAAATGGAAACAGCAGTATCAGATAAGGATTCTGCGCTGGAAGGCCTTGTTCGTTTGACTGCTGTCGATACGTTCCTTGCCGATTTTCTCGTTCCACGCCTTGCCAAATTTCGCGCCACCTTTTCAGGCATCCAATTGGAACTGATATCAGATAATGCCAACCTTGATCTGGTCCGGCGTGAAGCTGATTTGGCCGTGCGTCTAGCCCGACCTAGAGGGGGCGATGTAGTTGCTCGCAAGTTGGCTGATTTAGGCTTTGCCGTTTATGGAACCCAAAACTTCGAAGGCCGTAATCTTAAAGAAGTGCCTTGGATTCTCTACGAGGGCGGCCAGGACACTTTGCCTGAAAACCGCCAAGTCGATGAGACGGTAGCTCCCCGTAATGTCCCTCTTCGCATTAGTGCGGGTCGAGCCTATCGGGCCGCTTTGCTTGAGGGGTTAGGCGTGGGCATGCTGCCTTGCTTCTTCGCCGACCATAGTGATGGCCTCATTCGGTTAAGCGGCGAGAAACCCCTAGTGCATCGTGAAATGTGGCTGCTATCGCATAAAGAAATGCGTCGGACAGCGAGGGTTGAAGCTGTCGTCAATTGGCTGGTCGAAACCGTTACGGCGGAGACTGCGGCCCTTCGCGGCTAAAGGTATAGATCAAAATAGCGACGCTCAGGGTGGCTGCCAGACCACCAAACATCAGAACGTAAGACCCTGTGGTTTCCATAACCAAGCCTGAGAGCCATTGCAGGAGCCCGACGCCAATCATGCTGGTTTGGGTAAGAAAAGCGATGCCACGGCCCATCATCTGGAGGGGTAGAAAAGTTCGGCAATGGGCCATCAGGACCGTATAGGTATAGCCAAACAGCCCCACGGATGTGAGAAGCAAGGTTGCCAGGATCAAGGACGTGTTGGGCCAGATTACTAACCCAATGCAGGATAAAACGACAATGGATGTCCCCCCAGCAATAAGGGGCTTACGTCGATTAAGGCGTCGGTCGATCAGGCCGTAGCCTAACATTCCGACCGTCATGGCGATTGCCATAGCGAGTAAAACCATTCCTCGCCCTTCTGGGTCGAGACCAAAAGTATCGGCAAGATAAGGGCCAGCCCAAAGGCCGCGCAGGGTCATCAAGGTCGCATAGCCCGTCAGTGACAATGGCAAGATCGGCCAAAGACCACGCAGGGTCATAACCCGAAATGTTCCCATAAACAATTCAACAAAGGTTTCCGGATGGGTGCCTTCGGCCTGTCGGTCACGGCCCAGAAACGCTAAGCAGGCCATAGCCGTTATAAGCGCACAGCCCAATACAACCCAGAGCGCGCCGCGCCAACCAATCCACTGAGTAAGAGAAGCGAAGGGAGCCGTGCTTGCCAAGTCTCCCAAATTGCCCATAGCGAGAAGCAGCGATGTGACAATGGCGAATTTTTCAGCCCCGTAGCGGCGACCAATGACAACCATGCCACCGGTAAACGCCGGTGCGCAGCCAATACCGATCAGGGTCATTCCTGCATAAGCGAGGCTTGGCCCATTGGCTGAAGCAAAGAGCCCCGTTCCAACAATGGCGGCACTCATGAACAAAGCCATGGTCAGGCGAGGACCTAGGCGGTCAAGGGCCATGCCCACTGGGATCTGAACGGCAGCAAATCCAATAAAGAAAAGAGAGGCCAAAGTGCCCAGTGACGTTTCATCCAGCCCCAAGTCCAAAGCCAGCTCAGGAGCAATGACAGCAATCAGGCTGCGATAGAATACGCTTAGGGCACCGGCAAGGACGAGGATGAAAAATTCAAGCATGAGGAGAACTTAGCCTCACTTAAGTGGGGGGTAAAGCTCACTCATCTCGTTCCAGCTCCAGATCTTGGGCGAATACAAAGCCATCTTTACCCTGTGACTTGACCACATACATGGCTTCGTCGGCGCATCGCACGAGGCACTCTTTGTTTTCTGCATCATCTGGATAGATTGACACGCCGACACTGGCGCCAATGGAGGCCTCTTTACCCTGGAGCAGGAAGGGTTTGCCCATCATATCCACAAGTTTTTGTGCGACGACGCCAGCTGATTCGCGGTTTTCTACATCTGAAATGACGACAAGAAATTCATCTCCGCCAATGCGGGCAACGGTATCGACTTCACGAACACAGGAAGTTAGGCGTTCTGCTACACCGATTAGCAGACGGTCTCCGGCATCGTGACCAAAGGTGTCGTTGATGGTTTTAAACCCATCTAGATCAACAAAAAGAATGGCAGCTCTTGACTTTTTGCGCCTGGCATTTGCCATGGCGCCATCAATATGGTCGTTACACAGCACCCGTGTTGGCAGGCCCGTAAGCTGATCGTGGGTTGCCAAGTATTTGAGCTTCTTCTCGGCTGCCTTGCGTTCGGTTATATCGATGATCACAGCACTGAAATACTGCGTGCCGCCCTGCATCCAGGTGCCAATGGAAAGCTCCAGGGGGAACTCCTCGCCGTTTTTACGAAGGCCGTGGAGCTCAACCGTTCCACCAACAATTTTCGTTTCTTTTGTTGCGACTGCGCGCTTGAGTCCCTGATTGTGACCTTCACGATAGCGCTCGGGCATACACAACGTAATGGGCCTGCCATCCATCTCAGCCTTGCTGTAGCCAAAGGCTTTTTCAGCAGCCGGATTCCATGTGACGATGCAGCCATCTTGGTCAATGGTGATAATGATGGCGACCGAAGCGGTTGCCGTAATGGAACGGAAGCGCTCTCCCCACTCACGCAGCTCTTCTTCGGCTTTCTTGCGCACGGTAATTTCGCTTCGCAGCTCTTTTGTTCGTTCCGCGACGGTGGCTTCCAAGCCCAGGTTGATTTGAAGTAGCTCTTCCTCAGCCTCTTCTTCACGAATCCAGGCGCTAGCGAGACGCCAAGAGCCGTAGCAAAGCCCGAGCAAAAGCAGGACAAGGGCGAGGAACAAATTGGAACCAGTGCGCCAGACGGTTGTGCGGTAGGCGACGCGCGGGTGGAGGGTAACAGCTTTCCAGAAGTAGTCTCGGCTCTCAAGGCGATCTCGGCTGGGTGAGAAAGTTTCATAGGAGCCAGAACTGGTTTTTTGGCCTTCAACAAGCGGGTATATGGTTGAAAACGTCCAATAGCCCTTTTCGTTTTCAAATTGACCGCTCTTGGCGGAGACGATTTCGTGCCAAGCTTCTGGAAAAAGAGCACTGATGGTGGCGTCAGGGCGTTCATACATGAAGCCCCACTCCATGTCCCGGCTTGGGCCTTTTAACCAGTAACCGTCCTGATTGACGATCCAGGCCCTTGATTTGGCATTGCCCGTTACCCGGTCAAATTCTTTCAGCAATTTATTGCCAAAGTAATTGAGCAAGAGCACGCCCTGCTGCTTTTTGTTTGAATCAAAAACTGGCGTGCCGAGACGGATCATTGGTTTAAGAGGGGTCTCAATTTTTCCATGCTCAATATTGAGATCGAGCGGAGAAATGAAAAACTCTCCTTCGTTTAGACCCACAGCATCGGTGAAATAGTAACGCTTCCCTTTATTTTGCAATTTGTTACGGGGAACGATGCGTGGTTTTCCATGGTTGTAGTTTACGCGAGCACGTTCTTGCCCCGTGGCGTCGATCCAGCGAATTTGGTCGTAGATGCCCTTGCTACGAGAGAACGTCAGCCAGTCATTTAGGAGGTTCTGTTCAACCTTTGATGTATCGGGTTTGGTGATAATTTCCTTAAGGCTGTGTTGTTCTGCCAGAAACGCGAGATCACTGGTGATTGATTGAACCGTTCTACTAATTGAGCTGGCGCCAACCTGAATGGCCGTTTTGTCAAATGATAGGGTTCGCAAAAGGTTTGAATTAACTTCAGACTGGAAGAGAAACCCAACGCCGAGGGTGCAGATCGCTGCAACGGGAAGAAACAACCGCAAAAATAGGCCAACAACCGTGTGGCGGGGCCCGGGGGCAAATGCCTTCATCGGTGTTCTCCAACAACCCTCAAGTTTTGCTGGGTTACTCTTTTAAGCGAATAACCCTTTATATTTGTATAATGCCCACCAACGGGCCCAAGCGCCACAAGAAGTAGTACTTCGCGCAAACGGATGATCGGTGTTGGGCACGCCACGATCAATTCAATGGAAATTTGCTTTTTTTGCCCACGAAAAAGGCCCTTATGTGGACGGTGAAAAACCCGCACCCCACTTAAGGGCCTAATTGAATAGTTTCGGGCGAAGCTTAATGCCTGAAGTGGCGCATTCCGGTCAGAACCATGGCGAGACCTGCTTCGTCGGCTGCCGCAATGACTTCATCATCACGAATAGAGCCACCTGGCTGGATGACGGCGGTGACGCCGGCTTCAGCAGCGGCAAGCAGGCCATCGGCAAAGGGGAAAAAGGCATCAGACGCAACAACTGAGCCTTTGGCCCAGCTTTCAGCATCCCCTGCAGTTTCAGCTGCTGCTTCGGCTTTCCAGGCTGCAATTCGGGCCGAGTTGACCCGGCTCATCTGGCCTGCGCCCACACCCACCGTCATGCCGTCTTTGCAGTAGATGATAGCATTGGACTTAACGTGCTTGCAGACTGTAAAGGCGAATTCCAGGTCTTTGATTTCTTGGGCTGAGGGCTGGCGCTTGGTCACAACCTTTAGCTCATCGGCAATCAGGCGATTGTCGCGGCCCTGAAGCAAAATGCCACCTGAGAGCGATTTGAACATCAGGCCTTCTGCTGCAGGGTTGGGCATACCGCCGGTGGTCAGGAGGCGCAGGTTTTTCTTTGCTTCAAGAATTTTACGCGCGTCATCATCGACATCCGGGGCAATGATCACTTCAAGGAAGATTTTGGCAAGCTCTTCGGCTGTTTCGCCATTAAGCGTTTCGTTGAAGGCGACAATGCCGCCAAAGGCGCTTTCCGTATCGCAGGAATAAGCGCGAAGGTAAGCGTCTTTCATGGAAGAGCCGTAGGCGACACCGCAGGGGTTAGCGTGCTTAACAATCACACAGGCGGTGTCCTTGAACTCACTAACCAACTCAAAGGCAGCGTCGGTGTCGTTCAAGTTATTGTAGCTCAGTTCTTTGCCCTGATGCTGCTCAGCTGTTGCTACGCCGGGGCGATCTTCGTTGTTTGTATAGAAGGCAGCAACCTGATGTGGGTTCTCGCCGTAGCGCATCACCTGTTTGCGTTCTCCAGCAATTACCGTGCGCTCAGGGAAAGTTTCATCGTTTTGCTTGGCAAACCACTGACTGATGGCGGCATCGTAAGAGCCGGTGCGGGCGTAGGCCTTGCCGGCGAGCTTCTTACGGGTCTCTGGGGTCGTATCGCCAGAGTTAGCCCCCATCTCTTCTTTGATTAGTGCATAATCAGCGGCATCAACCACGACGGTTACCGCTGAATGGTTTTTCGACGCGGCACGGATCAGAGCCGGGCCACCGATATCGATATTTTCGATGCAGGTGTCAAAGTCGGCACCTTTAGCCACGGTTTCTTCAAACGGATAAAGGTTAACAGCCAGCAGGTCGATGTTTTGAATATTGTTCTCTTCCATGGCGCGCTCATGTTCGGCATTGCCGCGCACAGCCAAAAGGCCACCATGAATTTGCGGAACCAGGGTCTTGACCCGTCCGTCCATGATTTCGGGGAAGCCCGTGTAATCGGAGACTTCGGTCACCGGAACGCCTGCATCTCTTAAGGCCTTGGCAGAGCCGCCCGTGGAGAGAATTTCAACGTCGTTGTCAGCCAAAAATTGGCCAAACTCGACCAACCCGGTTTTGTCAGAAACGGAAATCAAAGCGCGGCGAATGGCCATGGAAAGGTCCCCCCGAAAAAAGCGCAAAAAAGCCAGCAGTCAAAGAATGGCCGGGGTATAGCAAAGAAGGGCCGAAAGAGCTAGAGGGATCAGGAGATTCCGAGGCCTTTTAACGCCTCTTTTAGCGCTGGCATGGGAACGAGCATGTCGAAGTCTTGTTCATTGACCGTTTGACGTTGTTTGACTGTTCCCTGTGGAGCGCAGCGGAGTTGTTTGAAATCTTGGTCACCGGCTTTGGCTAAAGATTCAAAAAATCCCTGACGCAGACGGAGGCCGCCCATAAGCTCAATGACACTGCATCCGTTTGGTGCGAAAGCCAGGTTGGTCAGTGCCGCCCCATGGGGGCTAATAATTATCGCAGCTTCTGAAAATGTTTTTGCCTGTTCGGTGACATCCATTTCCCCAGGAGTAATGACCTCAAACCCAAGAGGTTCGAGCAGTGAAATCACTTCATTTTCGTTGACCACCCGGCGGAGAGAAGCATCCGCTCTTGAAACATAGAGGCGGCGCTTGGGGGTCTTTGCCGCGACAACACCAAAGGATTCTCTAAGCCAAGGAAGCGTTTCGGGATCGGGAATTTGATTGCGGGTGGCAACAGGGGGTGCAATCA
>Ga0209578_10001047_pt1 | contig 27237 bp, 29 predicted proteins | sample tdAd472_FD_187127 | JGI IMG/M metagenome (GOLD analysis project Ga0209578, IMG submission 187127) | Marine sediment microbial communities from the Atlantic coast under amendment with organic carbon and nitrate - tdAd47.2 (SPAdes)... | ecosystem: Environmental > Aquatic > Marine > Coastal >...
GCGCGCATAGACATAGCCTTTGTGTTCGCCAGGGCTTGCCTGGGCATAGGTCGAGGTTTGATAAATCGGCACGTTCACCGCACCCGTCGTGGGGTCGGGCTCTTGGCCCGCGTGAATGGCGCGGGTGGCGAAAGCGTCGCGATTGCGTTTGTCGGACATCAGGATTCTTTCATCTGGCGGCGCAAGTAGTTCAAAAGATCGATCCGGGTGATGAGCCCTTGAAACTTGCCGTCAAGCGTTACGATAGCCACCAGCCCTTCATTGAACAGCGGGATCAGTTTGCCGATGGGCGCTTTTGCATCAATCGTCTGAAGACGTGTGGTCATGGCAGATTTGACGGGTTCGCGGAACTTGTCTTCGTTGCCGATCACCGTGAAAAGTAAATCTTCTTCGTCAAGAAGGCCCACAACCTCGCCGTCCTTGTCGATGACGGGCAGTTGCGAGATGTCGTAGAGCTTCATGCGGCCATAGGCCATTAGCAGCATATCATCAGGACCAACAGTTACGGTGGCGCGGTCTTCGTGAAGGCGGCCGATCACATCGCGCAAATCGCCGAATGACTTTTGGTCGATATAACCGCGATCCATCATCCAATAGTCGTTGAACATCTTGGAGAGGTATTTATTGCCGCTGTCGCAAACAAAGGTGACCACGTTCTTGGGTTCGGTCTGTTCGCGGCAGTATTCAAGCGCAGCGTGGAGCAGTGTGCCCGAGGATGACCCGCTGAGAATTCCCTCTTTGGACAGAAGCTCGCGTGCCGCGTGGAAGCTTTGCTCATCAGTAACCGTGAACGCCTTGTTCACGCGGGCGAAGTCAGCAACACCTGGCAGAAAGTCTTCGCCGATGCCTTCCACTTCCCAGCTTCCAACATCATTGGACAATTCGCCGGTTTCAACATACTTGGCGAGGATCGAGCCCTCGGGATCCGCAAGCACAATCTCGGTTTTTGGATTGGCTTTTTCAAAAAAGTGCGCCATGCCAGCGATGGTGCCGCCAGATCCCACGCCGCACACAACGGCGTCGATATCGTGCTCCATTTGCTCCCACATCTCGGGCGCAGTCCAGGTCTCATGGGTGTGTGGGTTGGCATCATTGAAGAACTGATTGACGTAAAACCCGCCGGTTTCTTCGGCGAGGCGTTCGGCTACATCTTGATAATATTCTGGATGGCCCTTGGCCACATCCGAGCGGGTGAGCCGTACCTCGGCGCCGAGGGCGCGCAGGTGGAAGATTTTTTCTTGCGCCATCTTGTCGGGCACGACGATAATTAGTTTGTAGCCCTTTTGCGCGGCGACGAGCGCAAGGCCAAGCCCCGTGTTGCCTGCTGTGGCTTCGATGATGGTCGCGCCAGGTTTGATCTGCCCATCGGCTTCGGCCTTTTCGATCATCACCTTGCCGATGCGATCTTTGATGGAGCCGCCGGGGTTTTGGCTTTCAAGCTTCAAGAAAAGCCGGCACTTGCCCGTATCGAGGTGATTGACCTCGATCATGGGCGTATTGCCGATGGCGTCGAGAACGTTTGAAAAGACCGGTGCTGTGGCGGCCTGAATGTCGGACATGATGGCTCCTTTTGATCGCGCCTGAGGCTGTGCCCCAAACGTCCCTTCTTGCGCGGAATGTAGTGCCCAGGGCCTTCACATGCCAAGCGGCAATCCATCGTGCGGCCGGCAAAACCCTGTGCCCGTGAGCAACACGCAATGAAATTGCGCAATATTCACGAAATGATTTTTTGACATGCTTAGGAGACTGAAATTACCCTCACATGTGCAACGAATCTGCCTGGGTGGGCAAGCGGAGGAAATTCATGGCTGACAAGAAAAAGCTAAGCCGGCGTTCGTTTTTGCAGAACGTCTCCGGCGCAGCGGTAGCTTTTGGCGCGATGGGGGCGATTACGACCCCTGCTGCCGCCCAAGTGACCGACAGCGATACAGGTAGCAATGCCGATCCTGTAGGGCGTGGCCGCGGCATCACAGACAATGACGGCGGCAGCAATGCCGACCCTGCAGGCCGGGGGCGTGGATCATCGGGCGTTACGGACAACGACAGCGGCAGCAACGCAGATCGCGCCGGCAATGGTCGCGGCAGCGGCATCACCGATAATGATGGCGGCAGCAATGCGGACCCTGTAGGTCGAGGCCGTGGCGCATCGGGCATCACCGACAGCGATACCGGCCAGATCGCCGATGCGGTCGGCAATGGCCGTGGCTCAACCGGCGTTACCGATAGTGATGGCGGTAGAAATGCCGACGCCGTGGGCCGGGGCCGAGGCTCCTCAGGTATTACCGATAGCGATACCGGCAGCTATGCCGATGCGGTAGGCAATGGCCGCGGCAGTTCTCGCTGTAGCGATAGCGATGGTGGTTCCAATGCTGATCCAGGTGGGCGAGGGCGGAATTGTGGCTCATCTAGCGGTTATTCGGACGCAGATAGCGGAAGCACAACCGATCCCGGTGGGAACGGGCGCGGTCCCAGTCAGAATTATAGAACTGGACTGACGGATTCCGATACTTCTAGCAACGGCAGCATTACAGACCGTAGCGGATATGGCCGTGGGAATGATCGCTGATCGGGATTGATCGGCGCAGAATAAATGGGTTCAATCAGGGGCGTGGGAGCAATCCCGCGCCCTTCGATTTTGTGTCCTTTGATTGTCCGCTGGCTGACGGACTTGCCACCAGAAAGTAGGCTTCATGTCTGAACAAAAATGGCAGCACGATCCTCTGGCCTATCTTATTGATCCTGTCAGCAATGATGATTTTTTTGAAAAGCACTACGAACAAGAACCTCTGCTTGCACTGCGCGATGACCCGGCCCGGTTTTCAGAGTTGCTCTCACTGGAACGCATCGACGAGATAATTGCTGGCGTGGACTTGCAAGCGGGTGCGCTCGATATGGCGCGCACCGAACCAGGGATTAGCCGCGAAGATTATACGTTCAACAACGGGATTATCGACCGTGGCGCCGTTGTTCACAACTTTCAGCAAGGTGCCACAATCATATTGCCGCACTTGCATACCCAAGACGCCGTGCTCGCGGATTTTTGCCGTGCCATGGAAAGCGTTTTCTGCACACACCTGCAAACGAATGTCTATCTCACGCCTCCGAACGCGCAGGGATTTAAAACCCACTATGACGATCACGATGTTTTTGTGATGCAAGTGGCGGGTCAGAAAGATTGGTATTTTTACGACACGCCCATTCAAAACCCATTTCGCGGAGAGGGGTTTCGCCCCGATGTGCACAAGCCCGGCGACCCTGTAAAAGAGTTCACCATGAAGGCGGGGGACTGCATTTACGTCCCGCGCGGTGTGATGCACGACGCGCGCACTGCAGGCGATGAGCCTTCGCTGCATATTACAGTGGGCTTGATTGTGAAGACATGGGCGGATCTGATGCTCGAGGCCGTCTCCGAAGTGGCGCTCAAGACCCCCTCGTTCCGCCGCAGCCTGCCCCCCGGTTTTGCGCGCGATAATTACGACAAGCAAGAAGCGCAATCCTACTTCCGCGAGTTGGTAGCGACGTTCGCAAAAGATGCTGACTTTGAAGAAGCTTTTGAGCTGTTCGTTGAAAACTTTATTCGCTCGCGCGCGCCCAACACAAAGGGTGGCGTTACTTCGGCAGCCAGTGAAATTGGCGCCGGTGAGCGCTTTAAATTGCGGCCCAACACGCCGGTTCGCATTCGATCAAACGACGAAGACGCGCTCATAATTGCACCGGGTGGCGAAGTGCCAATGGACGTAAAAGCGGTCAAAGGCCTTGAGGCGGCGCTATCGGGCTCGGTCTTCGGAATTGAAGTATTCTCCGAGCTTGAACCTGAAAAAGCGCAAGCGGTTCTTAAGAAAATTATCGCCTTTGGGCTGGTTGAGAAAACCGAAGGGTAGGCGCAAATGGACGTGTTCGCACATGATTGGCGTACGCTTTTGGTGGAACAGGATGGTCCGACGGCGGTGGTACGCCTTAACCGACCCGAAAAACGCAACGCGCTTTCGCTTGAATTGTTACGCGAGCTCACCTTCGTTGCGCGGGAACTTAAATCTCAAACGAACATTCACACGGTAATTGTAGCGGGTGCGGATGAATATTTCTCCGCCGGTGCTGATCTTACCGATCCTGAACGTGCCGAATGGGCGACGATGACGTTGCTCGAACGCCGCCAGCGTGTGCTCGCGGGGCCGGATATGTGTGATGCGTGGGAAGCGCTCGAACAGGTTACAATCTGTGCTTTCGAAGGGTACTCGATCGGGGGCGCTGTTGCGCTGGCGCTTGCGTGTGATTTCCGTATCGCGGGGGAGGGGGCATCAATGCGCCTTCCGGAGGTGGCGCTTGGCATCAACATGAGCTGGCACACCTTGCCGCGGCTTACGGCCCTTGTGGGCCCCGCGCGCGCAAAGCGTTTTACAATCTTCTGCGAAGCTCTCAGTGCGGAGGATGCGCTCACCTGGGGCATGATCGATGAGCTGACGACCAAAGGTGGTGCGATTGCGCTGGCCCAAACTTGGGCAGCAAAACTTGCGAAGCTGCCGCCGGTGCCGGTGCGCATGTCGAAGGAAGCGATCAATCGCGCGGCGCTTTCGGGTGCGCAGTCGGCCATTTTTATGGATCGCGATCAGTATCTTGTCACCACTGGCGCAAACGATTTCAAGGAAGGGGTCGATGCCTTTCTCGAAAAGCGCGATCCGGAATTTAGAGGTGACTAGGCAATTTGCGCGAGATAAAAACGCGGCCTAAGCTTAAGCACAGCCAAGTTAGAGGAGGGGAGGCGATGTCCGACATACCAGCAGATGCGCCCATTCCTGTTGTTCGGCGCATTCCTTTTGGATTTCCCGAGGACGTAAAGCCCCATTGGCACCCGGATCGACCCGAGTGGAGCCATATGATTACCGGCGGCTCGCTTACCATGCCCTATCTTGAGCCTTTTCTGATCGACACAATGCGGGAAGCGCTCGAAGATATCACCGATCCTGTGGCGCGCGCCGAAGGCATTGCGTTCATCGCGCAGGAAGGCCAGCACTTCCGCCATCACCGTCAGTATAATGAACTTATGAAGGCGAGCGGATACCCTGAGCTCGCCGATATCGAAGCGGAAATGGAAGCCGATTACGCGGCGCTTAGAAAAGCATCACTGCAAAAGCGCATGGCCTATACGGCGGGCTTTGAAACCATGACGCTCGCGTTCACGCGCTGGCTGGTGCGCGACCGGATATATCTTTTTAAAGGATCCGATACGCGCGTTACCTCGTTCATCCTGTGGCACATGGTCGAAGAAACTGAGCATAAGCGTGTGGCGCACAAGATTTATCAGATGGCGTGCCCAGGGTACTGGGCGCGGGCTTATGGCGTCTTCCACGCAGGCCTGCATGTGATCCACTATACGCGCAAGACCTATCACGCGATGCTAAAGCGCGACGGCCGGTGGCAGGATAGAAAGTCTCGCTGGACCACATTTGGGATGGCGATGCGATTTGTGGTGAATGTCATTCCGCCCATGCTTATGACTTTGCTGCCCGGGCATGATCCGGACCGGCAATCGGATCCTGATTGGGTCACCGATTGGATCGAAAACTATAAGGCGGCGAGCGATCCCAAATGGATCCCGCTTCTCGACACTGCGTCCGATGACATTCCGCCGCCCCATCCCGCATAAAGGAGAGCCGAATGATATCCGTTGAGAAGTTGAGTGCACAGCAACGTTTGCTCGTGGGGCATGGGGGGCTTGTGCTTCTTTGGGGCTGCCTGGTGGGCTTTCCGTTTGTTTTTTATCTGCTCGGCGAGGTCACCCTATGGCCGATCCCCGGCAGTTGGGAGCTGCAATTGCCGGGCAGTTATGACGCGTGGCGCATGGCGCACCTTGAGGGGATCTTGAACGGCTTTGCGCTTTGGATCGCCGCGCTCATCCTTCCGCTTATTCCAGTATCAGAGAAAGCCGCAGGGCGGATTGCGTGGGGCTTCATCATCGTCGCTTGGACATTTGTGATTGCATCCCTAATGGACCCGCTGTTTGCCAACAGCCGGGGCCTTCACATGGGCGGGCCGATCACCAACATCATCGCTTTCTTGCTCTTTTACGTTGGCGTTCTCGCGATCACATTTATGGCGGGGTACATCGCCTGGGTGTGCCTAAAGCCGCGCAAACGTTGAACGGCTAAGTAAGTTTTAACTCAATCAGGCTTTCGGCGGTGGCGATCACCGCATCTTCGGCGCTACGCGGGTTCCAACCAAGAAGTGTCCTGGCTTGCGTGTTATTGCCTTGCCAATAGCGGCCGAGATCACGAACGCCCTGTTTTGGAAACTGCCCCACCAAAGCAGCGATCTTCATCATCACATTTGGCAAGACCTTCGTGGGAACTTTTGATGCTTCCTTCGGGAAACGTTTTTTGATCGCGTTCGCCATTTCCACAAACCACAAGGTACCGTTGACGCAAACAAAGCGATTGCCGTTAGCGGCGTCTTGTTCCATCGCGCGAATATGAAGATCCGCCACATCGCGCACGTCAACAATCGGAAACGCGAGCCGCGGCAGGCCGGGCATCGCGCCCTGCAGCAGCATTTGGATGGCTTGTACGGATGTGCCGATATCGGAACTCAGCACCGGACCAAAGACGGCGCCAGGGTTGATGGTTGCGAGCGCAAAACTTGGCTTTTCCTTTTCAACGTAGTCCCAAGCCGCTTTTTCGGCGATGGTCTTTGACTTGGTGTAGGGCGCCATGCCGGGGCCTTTCACATCTGACCAATCGTTCTCATTAAAGGCACGGCCTGGTTCCTTCTTGCGGCCATAGGCAACCGCCGCCATGGATGAGGTCAGCACCACTTTCCGCGCGCCCGTCTCGTTCGCAGCGCGCAACAGGCGCAGCGCACCATCGCGAGCAGGGATGATGAGATCATTCTCGTTCTTAGGAACCGCCATGGGGAAGGGCGAGGCCACGTGCAAGATCAGCGGGCAGCCTTGCGCCGCTTCGCGCCAACCCTCGTCCTTCGTAAGGTCCGCTTCAGCGAAAGTGAGGTTGCCAATGTTGGAGGTAAAGCGCCCCACGGCCTCGCGCACTTCATCCGCGCGCCCCATTGTGCGCAGGGTGCCGCGCACGGCGTATCCCTTTTCGAGCAATTGCGCGATGCAGTGGGTCGCAATAAACCCCGATGCGCCGGTGACAAGAACTTGGTCGTTCATTGTATTTTCCTTCCTCTTTTATTTCTTGCGCGTACGCCTATGAGGTAGGTCTCGGTAAGTTCCTCAATGCGGCGGAAAGCGTTTTTCATGGTGTCGGTGTGATCGGCGATACCGATGGACGCAAAGAACAAGGCTTGCGCGGACATGCGCGCGCCTTTGGCAGTTTGGGGGTCGGTTTTCAGAACAGCCTCAAGACGGCGAACAATTTTCTCGTCCGCTTCTTTGATCAGCTCGTTCGCGCGCGATGTTTTCGCACCCATGAGCTCGGCTGCATGAGGTGAGGCGTAAACGGTTTCAAATGCGAGCTTTTGTTTCGCACACAGCCCCGCGGTAATGCGTTCCTCGATTGTGCCGGGATGTGAAAGCGCCGTCTCAACCACCTCCACCAATTGCGCGGCAAACAGCTCAATCACCTCGGCGAAGATCTCGCTTTTGTTTTTGAAGGTGCCATAGAGCGTTGCCTTGGCGATGCCGGTCTCGCCTGCGATCGCCTCCATTGAAGTTGCGCGCAAGCCATCGCGGAGGAACAGCACCTGTGCCGCTGCAACGATGCGCGCTTTCTTTTCGGTTTGTTTGTCGAGGCCTAATTCAGACATTGAACGATCTATACGATATTCGTTCAAATCGTTCAAGTGTGTTTTTGGGACTATGATCCTTGACATAGTTGAGTATTAAACTATATATAGTTTAGTATTGAACTAGTGGAGCGACCCATGCAACGGCGCAATATCTTGAAAATCCTAGGGTCCTCGGCTGTGATCATGGCCGCCGGTGGTGGCGGATGGGCGCTCACCCGCACGCCCACAGCGGCACTGGCGCCCTGGGATATGGCGGGCTCTGCGGATTATGCGGACCCGCGCGTGCGAGCGCTTTCCTACGCAATCCTTGCCCCCAACCCCCACAACCGTCAGCCCTGGGTCGTGGATCTCGGAACGCCCGGCGAGGCCACTCTCTATTGCGATCTGGACCGGCTGCTCCCGGCAACCGATCCCTTCAGCCGCCAGATCGTCATTGGCCTTGGGTGCTTTCTCGAACTGCTTAGGCAGGCCGCTGCAGAAGATGGCTTTCTTTTGGATGTGACACCGTTCCCCGAAGGCGAGGATGCAGCGGCGCTTGACGCGCGTCCCATCGCTCACATCCGGTTTCTCGAAGGCGCGAGAGTTCAGCGCGATCCGCTATTTGCGCAAGTGCTTGCGCGCCGATCGAACAAAGAAACCTATGATACCTCGCGCGGCGTTTCGAACGATACGCTCGAAGTATTGCGCGTTGCTGCAGGTGGTGGATTGTCCGCTGACGCTACAAATGATACGGCGCGAGTTCAGTCGTTCCGTGATCTTACCTGGGCGGCGCTCCAGATCGAAATGCTTACCGACTACACCATGCAGGAAAGTATCGATCTGATGCGCATCGGCAAACGCGAGATCAATCAAAACCCGGACGGTATTGAGCTGGGCGGGGCGATGTTTGAAGCGTTGAATATTATGGGGCTCATGACACGCGAAGCATTGGAAGACGAAACCTCGACCGCCTTTCGACAGGGGTTGGCCATAATGGAATCGCATCTGATGTCGGCGATGGCGTATATCTGGGTGAAGACGCCGGGCAACTCGCGTGTGGATCAATTGAACGCGGGCCGCGCTTGGGTCCGCATTAATTTGAAAGCAACGGAGCTTGGCGTGGGGCTTCATCCCCTAAGCCAAGCCCTGCAGGAATACCCCGAGATGGACGCGCTGTTTGCGGATATGCGTGACCAAGCGGGCGTGGCGCCGGGCGAAACGCTGCAGATGTTTGGCCGACTCGGCTACGGTCCGTCTGCCCCGCGCACCCCGCGCTGGCCAGTTGATACCCGCATCTTAGGCGCCTCATGAGCAAGTCTTTAGACGATCCCGCGCTTTTTACGTTCTTCAACGAAGTTGGGATTATCAATCAGCTTGCCACCACGCAGCTTGAACGCGCGTTGCCGGACGGCCTTAGGGTGTCGCACTTCGGCGTTTTGAGCCATTTTGTGCGGCTGGGGGACAACAAGACACCTGTGCAACTGGCAAGCGCCTTTCAAGTAACGAAAGGGGCGATGACCAACACATTGCAGAAGCTCGAAGAACGCGGGCTCGTGCGTATCAAAACAAACCCCGAGGATGGGCGCAGCAAGCTCGTTACCATTACTGAGGAAGGGCGCCGTGTGCGGGAAGGCGCGATCAAAGCGGTCACGCCGCTCTTTGCGGAACTCACGCAGCTGATCCCGCAATCGAAGATCGATAAGGTGCTGCCCACGCTTCAAGAGGTGCGGCAAATTCTGGACGAAGCGCGCAATTAGTAGTGCGAGGTAAAGCCGCCATCCACGGCGATAATCTGCCCACTGATATATGAGGCTGCGGGGGAGGCAAGAAAGACCGCCGCCCCGGCAATTTCCGGCGGCTCGCCCCAACGACCCAATGAGGTCCGCGTCTTGAGCCAGCGCTTGGTAGTGCGATCCTTCACCATCTCTTCGTTCGAGCGCGTTGCGAAATACCCAGGCGCGATACCGTTCACGGTGATGCCGCGCGGTCCAAGTTCCGCCGACAGCGCGCGCGTAAGCGCATCAAGCCCGCCTTTCGAGGCAGTGTAGACCACATCGCCCCGGGCAATCTGTCCCGCGATTGAAGTGACGTTGATGATGCGATCACCTTTGTCCATGAGCGCTGCGGATTTCTTGGCGAGATAAAGCGGTGCGGCGAGATTGGTTTCCAGAAGGTCTGACGCGTCGGCGAGCGAAAACTCTTCAAGCGGTCGCCGGTCGCGCTGGCCTACGTTGTTCACCAGAATGTTGAGCCGGCCCCATTCTTTTTCGATATCGCGAAATGCGGTATCCACAGCGCGCTGATTGCTCACGTCAAATGCGATCGTGGCGCAGGGGTGACCTGCAGCGGTGATTAAATCAGCAGCTTCATCAAGCGCAGCGCTATCCCGCCCGTTGAGGATCACCTGCGCGCCCGCGTCCGCAAGGCCTTTGGCAATCTCAAAGCCCAGCCCGCGCGCGGCGCCGGTTATAAGGGCGGTCTTGCCTTGAAGCGAAAAAGTCATGGGCGCCTTTTATCTCATGGCGCGGCGGGATGCCAGTTAATGCGCGGCCAGAAGCGCGGCTTCGGCTTCCGCCGTGAGCGAGGCCCCGGCGACGAATGTGCCTGTCTCGTCGATCTCGGCAAGGATATCGCGCACCGTATCCGCCAGCGGGCGGTGCTTCAGTCCCGCTTCGATCTGCCTTTGAAGGTCGACGCTCATCATGCCATCACCGCCCGCATCCTTTGGAAGCCAGAGGGGGAGGCCCACCCACGGGGCAACATCATGTTTTAGCAAAAACGCATTGCTCAATGGGACAAGCTCAGTGCCCTCAGGCGCGAAAGCCATCAGTTGCGCGAAAAGCTGGCCAAACGTCATGGCATGCTTCGGACCAACGCCGTTGAAAACACCGCCGCGTTTCGCCGCGCAAAGATCCAGCGTCCAACCCGCGAGATCCATCGCATCGATAATTTGAACGCGAGCACCACTGTCTGCCGGCACCACAATCTTTCCGCCTTTGCGGAAACGGTTGGGCCAATACGAAAAGCGTCCTGTGGGATCATAGCGCCCCACAATGAGCCCGGGCCGAATAATGAGCGCGCCGTCGCCATAGATTTTCTGCACACGGCGTTCGCATTCTGCCTTGAGCGCGCCGTAGGCCTCGGGCTTCATTTCGGTTAAGGGTTCAAAGGCTTCGTCCCACGGCGCGAGGGGGCTGTCTTCATTCAGTGTTTTGGCGTCGGTTTCTTCGTAAGCCGATACCGAAGAAACAAAGACGTAATGAGGCGAAGCTTCTTTCAGAAAAGATGCACTTGCGTCTAGGTCGCGCGGGAAAAAGCCGGACGTATCAATCACGCTGTCAAAAGTGAGCCCCGCAAGCGGTTCAAAGCCCACCTTCCGGTCGCCGTGGATTTCCCTTGCATTGGGGTAGAGCCCGGGATTGCGCTGGCCACGATTGAAAAGCGTCACGTCCCACCCTCGTTTAAGGGCGCATTCGGTGAGGTGGCGACCAAGAAATCCGGTGCCGCCGAGGATCAAAAGGCGCATGAGGTCTCCGCTTTTGTAGGTGTTGGTTGGTAGGCTGGCCTTCCCCTTAGCAAAAGCATCGAGCCGGTTCCACAAACGTGTCTGTGAAAAATGCGACGGGTCTTGTCTCGCCCCCCTCAATTGGGTGACAATACGTCAGAATTCATTCACCCCGACGTCAGACAGGGACGGCCGATCAGGAGGCGATACGCCATGTATCAGGACAATCTCAAACAATTCTATATCAACGGCGCGTGGGTCGCGCCCGAGGGTTCGGGCACGCTCGATGTTATCAACCCGGCCACCGAAGAGGCGATTGGCGCTATTGCGCTTGGCACCGAAGCCGACGTGAACACTGCCGTCGCCGCGGCGCGGGATGCGTTTGAAGGATTTTCTCAAACATCAAAGGACGAGCGCATCGCTCTTTTCGAAGCGATCCTTGAAGCCTATCAAGCCCACTATGCGGAAATGGGCGAGGCGATCTCATCTGAAATGGGCGCACCCAAAAAATTTGCAGAACTGGCGCAGGCAGGTTCCGGCTTTGCGCACTTCGCGACCATGCTCGAAATTCTCAAAAACTATGAGTTCCATGAAACCAAAGGCACCACGGAGATCGTGAAAGAGCCCGTAGGTGTTTGCGGTTTTATCACGCCGTGGAATTGGCCCATCAATCAGATCGCGTGCAAGGTTGCTCCGGCGCTGGCCGCGGGCTGCACCATGGTTTTGAAGCCATCGGAAATCGCACCGTTCTCGGGCCTCATATGCGCGCAAATCCTGCACGATGCGGGCGTCCCGAAAGGCGTCTTTAATTTGGTCAACGGCGATGGACCCACCGTGGGCCGCGCGATTTCCGCCCATCCCGACATCGACATGGTCTCGTTCACGGGCTCAACGCGCGCAGGCGCCGATGTTGCCGCACAAGCGGCAGCGGGCATCAAGCGCGTGAGCCAGGAGCTCGGCGGCAAGTCGGCGAACATTTTGCTCGATGATGTGAACTTTGAAGAAGCCGTGGCGCGCGACGTGGGCAGCATGATGGGCAATACCGGCCAATCGTGTAATGCGCCCTCACGCATGCTCGTGCCCGCAGCCAAGATGGGTGAGGCAGCCGAGATCGCGAAGAAAGCGGCGGATGCCATCACCGTGGGCGACCCGCAGGACGAAGCAACGCGCATGGGCCCGGTGGTCTCCGAAGCTCAATGGAACAAGATCCAGGGGCTGATCCAAAAAGGCATCGATGAAGGCGCAACGCTTGTTGCGGGCGGCACGGGCCGCCCCGATGGCCTCAACAAAGGTTATTATGTGCGGCCCACAATCTTCTCGAACGTTACCAATGACATGACCATCGCGCGGGAAGAAATCTTTGGCCCTGTGCTCGCGATCCTTGGTTACAAGGACGAAGAAGACGCCGTGCGCATCGCCAATGATACCGAATACGGTCTGTCGGGCTACGTCTCCAGCGCTGATGCGGATCGGGCCAAGAAGGTCGCTCGCCGATTGCGCACGGGCATGGTGCATATCAATGGCGCGGGACCGGACTTCACCGCACCCTTTGGCGGCTACAAGAAATCCGGCAACGGTCGCGAGTGGGGTGCAGAGGGACTTGAAGAATTCCTCGAGAAGAAATCCGTCATGGGTTACAACACCGCAGCTGAATAACTTTCACGCAGATCAAATTTAAGGCGGGGTCTTTGGGCCCCGCCTTTTTTATTCTGGGTCGAACCATTTCTGCGCGGCGCAAACCTTAGCTAAATGGATAATGGTCAACGGCGTTTTGACCTTGGGTCCGTTGTCTGGGATGCCGAGAATTTTCGAGCCGGGCAAGGGCAGCCCTTCGCCATCAAAATAATTTTGGAAATCAAAATCCCGCGCGTCGAAGGGATAACGGTTCCTTACGGCTAATAGAAACTCGACTGCATCATCCCCGGTTATGCCGAGGTCATGATAAATGCGTGCTTCGGGCTTAAGTTTTTTCTCTGGAACAAGAAGATCGTCCTTGAGAAGACGCAAAAGAAATAGTTGTATCTCGCGCTCATAATCCATGGCGAGTACCTCAGTACCCCGGCACCACGTCGCTGATATGAATGCCCACGGCCTCGGCCACCATGAAGAGCCGGTCCTGACCGAAGTAAAGATCATCGCCCACAAATATGGCCGGCGCGCCAAAGGCACCGCGTTCTACCGCCTCATCCGTATTGGCTTTTAGCTTTTGCTTCCACTCGGGTTTCTGGCAGAGCAGGGCAAATTCTTCGGCATTGAGCCCAAGGCCGCTCACCACACCCGCAATCTCACTAGGCTCGGCCATGTCTTTTTCCTCCTGCCATACCGCGTTGAACATGGCGTCCAGATAGGCAGGAAATTCGTCACTGTCTTGAAGTGTGCAGGCCCCGCGCATGACGGGCAGGGTGTTGACCGGGAAATGCGGATTAAACTTGAAAGAGACGCCGTATTTTTTGCACCAGCGCGCAAGATCTTGGCTCATCCACGCGCCCTTGGCGGGCACCATGGCGGGGGGCGCATTGCCCGTCGCTTTCATAACACCGCCCAAAAACATGGGTCGATATTCCAGCGTTGCGCCCGCCTTGTCGGCAATCTTGGGCAGTACTTGATGGGCGATGTACGCGGTGGGGCTGACAAAATCGAAGAAAAACTCGATGGTCTTGGTCATGGGGTGCCTCCGTTTGCGCGTAGCATAGCGCATTTCCTTGTGACGCAAGGGAAGGGTTACGAGCGCGGGATTGCCGCGGTAAAAGAGCGGACCCGAGGTTAGGAGACCCAGTCAATGGCAATGCCCGAAGTGCTCAAAGGCCGCTTGCGTATCCCTGTGGTGGGCGCACCGCTCTTTATTATCTCAACTCAGGAGCTCGTCATTGCCCAGTGCAAGGCAGGGGTGGTGGGCTCGTTCCCTACATTGAACGCGCGCCCCATAGAACAGCTCGACGACTGGATGGCGGAAATAAACGAAACGCTCGATAGCTATGCCGCTGCAAACCCCGACAAGCCCGTGGCACCCTGGGCCGCGAACTTAATCGTACACAGATCAAATGACCGGCTCGAAGAAGATTTGGAACTGTGCGTCAAACACAAAGCGCCTATCGTTATCACCTCTCTCGGCGCGCGCCCTGAAGTGAACGATGCGGTGCATTCTTATGGCGGCATCGTTTTTCATGACGTAATCAACGACCGGTTCTCTCACAAAGCGATTGAGAAGGGCGCCGACGGCCTCATCGCGGTGGCTGCGGGCGCGGGCGGTCATGCAGGCACGCTATCGCCCTTTGCCTTTATTCAAGGCATTCGCGAATGGTTCGACGGGCCGGTGCTTATGTCTGGGTCCATTGGTAACGGCGATGCGGTTCTTGCTTCGCTCGCTGCAGGGGCTGATTTGGCTTACATCGGCTCGGCCTTTATCGCGACCGAAGAAGCCCGCGCCGATGAACGCTATAAGCAAATGATCGTTGAGAGCGGCGGCGAAGACATCGTCTACACGAATTTGTTTACGGGCATCCACGGCAATTATTTGCGCCCATCTGTAGAGGCTGCGGGTCTTGACCCTGAAAACTTGCCAGAGAGCGATCCTTCGAAGATGAATTTCGGCTCGGGCGGCAACATGAAAGTCAAAGCCTGGCGCGACGTATGGGGCGCGGGCCAAGGCGTCGGCGCGGTGAAAGCGATTCAGCCCGCAGGCGCTTATGTGGAGCAGCTGGCCACCGAATACGAAGCCGCACGGCGGCGCATCGGCTGCTAGGCTCGGCCTTTAACGAACAAGAAGGAATACCGGATTTGCCTGCCAATCAGCCCGTGCTTGACGTTCAGTTTCTACGCGACCAATTCCCGGTTTTTCAGCACCCTGAGTATGGGACTTGGGGGTATTTTGAAAATGCGGGCGGCAGCCAGGTGCCGCGACAGGTGGCCGACGCGCTTCAAGATGCGCTGACGCTAAAGAAAGTTCAGCCCTACTACCCCTACGGCCCATCACTGGATTTGGGCGAAGCGATCGACAGCGCCACCGCCTTTGTTTCGGAAATGCTGAATGTGCCGACGGGCGCGCGTGCGATCCTTGGCCCATCCACCACGCTCAATATGTACATGATCGCCGAAGGGCTACGGCCATCGCTGAAGCCCGGTGATGAGATTATCGTCACCAATCAAGAGCACGAAGCAAATGGTGGGGCGTGGCGCCGGCTGGCGGACGAGGCGGAGGGCGTGCGCCTGAAAGAATGGCGCGTGGATCCTGAGACCGGGCGCTTGAGCACGGATGCGCTGCGGCCTTTGCTCTCTGACAAAACCAAGCTGCTTGCCTTCACGCATTGCTCCAATGTGGTAGGCGAAATGCACGATGCGGCAGCAATTACACGCCTCGCGCACGATGCGGGCGCGCGCGTGGTTGTGGACGGCGTTGCTTATGCGCCGCACCTCGCGCCTGATGTGGCGGCCTTCGGTGCCGATGCTTATTGTTATTCCGCGTATAAAACCTTTGCCGCGCATCAGGGCGTGATGGCGGTGCGTGATAACTGGCTTGAGGAACTCGAGAACCAGGGTCACTTCTTCAACGGTATCTACCCGGACAAAAAACTTGTGCCCTCGGGCCCGCAACATGCAGAAATTGTGGGGATGAGTGGGCTTAAAGAATTCTATTCCGCGCTCTACGCCCATCACTTTGGTGCGGCGCCCACGGGCAAGGCTCATGAATGGGTGGGCGCGGTGCACGAAGTAATCCACGCTCATGAAGTGGCAATCGCTACGCCCTTGCTTGCATTCTTAAGGGATGAGCCGCGCATCCGTCTAATCGGTCCGGGCGAGATGGAGTTCGGAAAGCGCGCGCCCACAATCTCGTTCACCGTTGAAGGCGTGCCTGCGCGCACCGTCACTAAGCACATGGCGGACGCAAAGGTGGGCGCATCGGCGGGGCATTATTATGCCTGGCGGCTAATGGAGGCGTTGGGGATTGAGCCTGAAGAAGGCGTCGTGCGCATTTCGCTCGTCGCTTACAACACCGAGGAAGAAGTCGCGCGCGCCATAGGCGCCATCGAAAAGGCGCTTTAATAAAGCGTTTGCTGGACCTTGGGGTCATAGGCAACGAGGTCGTCAAAGCGGCCATCGCGCACGATATTGCCCCAATCGGGGTTAGAGAGCAGCGCGCGACCCACCGCAATCAAATCAAACTCACCGCGGGCCAGTTGTTCAATCAAGCCGTCGATACTTCCTGTGCCGCTGCCGCTCCCCTCAACGACGGTGGTGATATAATCGGTAGAAAGACTAACTGAACCCACAGAGATCGACGGCAGGCCCGTGATCTTTTTCGCCCACCCCGCAAGATTGAGATCTGAGCCATCGTATTCGGGTTCCCAATAGCGGCGTGTTGAGCAATGAAAACAATCAACGCCCGCATCCACAAGCGGGGTAAGAAACTCTTCAAGCTCCGCCGGGTTTGATGCGAGTTTTACGTCGTAGTTTTGTTGCTTCCATTGGGAAAAACGCAAGACAATGGGAAAGTCCTCGCCCACTTCCGCGCGGATTGCGCTCACAATCTCTTGGGCAAAGCGCGTGCGATCGGAAAGCGCACCACCGAATTTGTCATCGCGTTCGTTGGTGCCCGCCCAGAAGAACTGATCAATCAGATAGCCGTGCGCCCCATGCACTTCGAGCCCATCGAAACCGCAGGCAATTGTGTTACGCGCCGCCTTCACATACGCCTCGATGGTGTCGGCAATCTCCGCATCGGTCATGGGCGTGCCTTGTTGCTTGCCCGGTTTGAAAAGGCCCGAAGGGCTGCGGCTTGCGACGTCCGGATTGGGTGAACGATCCTGTCGCCGCACCGCACCCACATGCCAAAGCTGAGGAAAGATTTTGCTTCCAGCCTTATGGACACCATCAACAACGCGCTTCCAGCCTGCCACTTGCGCTTCGCCCTCAAGGCTCGGCACGTCGGGGTAGTAGGCGGACGATACGTCGGCAAGGTTGGTGCCTTCGGTGATGATAAGACCCGTCCCGCCTTCCGCGCGGCGGCGGTAATAGGCTGCCACATCTTCGCCAGGAATAAGGTCCGGGCTCTTCATGCGCGTCATGGGCGCCATGGCGATGCGGTTCGGAATCTCTACGCCTTTGAGCGTGAAAGGCGTAAACAGAATCGAAGTATCGGTCACGTGGTGGTCCCCATCTGGTTTGGGAGGAGCATAGAAAAGCTTGTCTCGCGCGAAAAGCCTTCCCTGGCGTCAGCTTTTCGGGCGCATAAGACCAAAAAGCGCCGCCATTGATACCGCCATCCACACCAGCTCAAGCACAAGAAAGGGCATAAACTCGATCCGCCAGGCGACCAGCGCCAGAACCCCGGCGCCCAAGACATTGAGGCCTTGATAGGTCTTGGACCCATGATCGAGCCGCCCCATGAGGTTGAGCGCAAAGGCAATTAGGAGGATCGAGACGCCAACGGTCCCGAGCCAATCATCTATTGTCATGGTCGCACTTGTCCTTCCTCGATTAGTTCGGCAAGTATGCCGGACGCACATGCCCGCAACAAGGAAATGCCATGGCCGAGTACGAACCGGTACCGCTCGACGACTTTCAGCAATATACGCCCGAAGAAATGATTGAGCGCGCGCAAGCGTTTTACGATGAGATTAAGCGGCGTCATACTTCACGGCAGTTTTCGGACCGCGCGGTGCCGCGCGAAGTGGTCGAGGCCTGCTTGCTTGCCGCAGGAACCGCACCGTCGGGCGCCAATCATCAACCCTGGCACTTTGCAGTGCTTGAGGATCCCGCGCTCAAGGCGCGCGTGCGTGAGGCGGCCGAAGATGAAGAACGTGCCTTTTATACCCAGCGCGCCAGCCCTGAATGGCTCGAAGCACTTAAACCTCTTGGTACGGATGATCACAAGCCCTACCTTGAGAGTGCGCCTTATCTTATTGCGATTTTTGGTCAGCGCCGCGGCGGTATCGAGCCGGGGCAGGACGTCAAGAATTACTATGTGACCGAGTCGGTCGGGATCGCGACGGGGTTCTTAATCGCTGCGCTGCATCACGCGGGGCTTGCGACGCTGACGCATACGCCAGCACCCATGAACTTTCTAAACGAGATCTGTGACCGTCCAGCGACAGAAAAGCCGTTTCTTCTGCTGGTTGTCGGCTATCCCGCCGAGGGTGCGGTGATCCCCGCGCACGCGCTTTTGAAAAAACCGCTTGATCAATTCACCAGCTGGCTTTGAGGCTCAGAACGTCCAGACCTTGAGACCGATCCAGCCCCATTGTGCAAACCAAAGCGACGCGGCAAGGATCAAGCCGGTCGCCGCAAGGTGATAGCCGCGCTTACCCCATCCCGCCTCGCCGGGGCTCGCTGCGGCCGTCAGAAACCCCAGCGCGGCAAAGGTGGGGACGGCGATCGTCAAAGCAAAAATTCCCATTGTTAGAGGCGAAACAACGGCGAGCTCCTGCAGTTGTGTGTAGTGGCGTTGCGATACGTCATAAAACAAGAACACCATCGCGCCCAGCGAGAATGCGGAAAGCACCGCAAGACTACGTAGTCCGCGCGGGCCCACTCGCCGAGGCGGGCGCGGCTTGCCCCGCACCTTGCGCACCGCGAAGAGAGGTATGCGGAACACTTCGTATCCCAACGCCATAATGGCGCCACCAAAAAGCGCCGCGATCATTCCTATACGAAGCGCGTAATCCCAAGTTGATAGCTGAACAATCGCCGAAAGCGAATACCGAAGCTCACGCTGATATGTGCTATCGAGCGCGCGCGCAAACGATGTTCCAGCGCGCTGTGGTTGGCGCATGGTGTGTTCGCCATTTGGAATGCGTGGCACACCAGCGACAACAAATCCTGTTTCGGGTGCATAACTTGCGCGCGTGCCGAGCTGAAACGGTGTCATCGCTTCGGCAAACCGGTTGCGCGGGGTGCGGGAAACGTACATGCCCGCGTAAGCTTCCAATTCAATCTCATCCACAGCATGGGGGTCCGGAAGGGCGGGCTCGTAGCCGCGCAAGACAAACCCCTGAGCCAAATCAGTGAGGGCCTGGACCCCGGCGCCGTCATCGCCATTGGCCATGATCACATAGCCGAACCCTTCATCAGCTGCGTATGCGTATTGGGCCAGGAACCCGTCGATGGCACCGCCGTGGCCGCGCATGATCAGAGTGTCCGCAAAAACCGGCCCGTTGCCCAGACCATAGGTTTGATCAAAGCCATAGAACTCAATCGCTTCAAGGGTTTCAGAACGCTCGATGCGGTCAACGCTCTCGGGGGAAAGAAGACGCACACCATCAAGCTCGCCACGACCGATCAGCATCCGCACAAATCGGGAAAGCTCCAGAGCCGTTGTGTTGAGCGCCCCCGAGGGCCGCATCAAAATATGGAAGTAGGGAATGGGGTCGTCGACGCCTTCTGAATAACTTCTGGAAAGACGGCGTTCCACGTTGCGCGTTAGCTGGAAATCCGAAACACGCATTCCCAAAGGCCGCAGCAAAGTTTCACGCGCGATCGCATCGAAGCTTTCGCCTCGCGCAAGCTCAACTGCGTGCGCTGCAATGGGCGGGCCTGAGTTTGCGTAGGACGCATATGTGCCCGGCCGCCATCGGCTAATGCGGTTTGCAGGATTAACCGCAAGCCCCTCGGCAATGCTCATATCGGGATCGGAGATCAGAAACTCCTGCATCGAGATGTCATAAAACCCCGCCGTGTGTTCCATCACGTGCGCGAGGGTCAGGGGAGTTGTTTCTTCCCATCCGTTGAAAAACGCCACATCTGGCGTAGCGATGGCGAGGGGCGTATCGAGCGTTAACAATCCGTCCTCAACCGCCATCATAAGGGCGACGCCCACAACTGATTTCGAAATGCTGCCCGCGCGAAAGACCGTACGCTCAGTCACCCGCGTGCCCGCGTCGCGATCCGCAACACCGTATGTGTAGGAAAGCGTCACTCTTCCGTTTTCAATAATGGCGACTTGCGCGCCGGGGATCTCGCTCTCGGAAAGCGCTTGATCGAACGCCTCGGAAAGCTCCCCAGTCGTCTGCGGAACCTCGCCCTCATCCTGCGCCCATGATGCCTGGGCGATGATGAGAAATGTCAAAATTGCAGCAACTAGGTATCGCGTCATTCGCCTTCCTCGCGCCGGTCGCGAAGGCCAATTCAACCACGGTAATGGGACGCGATCATGTCAAAACAATTTGAGAGTTTTGTTGATTGGAAGTGCGTCTACGCGGCAGGATGCGGGGGATAAGGCGTCAATGGGAGCGATATATGACCCTCAAGGTTATTGGTGCAGGTTTTGGGCGGACGGGCACAAACACATTGCGAAAAGTGCTGAACCAGCTCGGTTTTGGGCCCTGTTATCATATGTATGAGGTAATCAAGCGCCCCGAACACATTGCTGTGTGGCACAAGGCCGCCGAGGGCGAACTGCCCAATTGGGAGGCGCTTTTTGAGGGGTTTCATTCCGGCGTCGACTGGCCCGTATCGCGGTTCTGGCGAGAGCTTGCGGATCAATATCCCGACGCCAAGATCATATTGTCGGAACGCGATCCTGAGGCGTGGTTCAAGAGTATCGACAAGACAATCTTTGAAACCTGGCGCACGGAAGATGTGCCCGATGGATTTGCGGCCTTGCGAGCGATGACCAGTGCGCTCATTCGGGATGGCGTTTTCGGCGGCAATATCGATGACAAAGATCACGTCATTGATGTTTTTAAAAAGAACGGTGCAGACGTGCGCGCGGGCATTGCGCCTGACCGCTTGCTCGTTTTCGATCCCAATGATGGTTGGGCACCCTTGTGCGAATTTCTCGGCGTGCCGGTGCCGGATGAAGAATTCCCGCACACGAATACCACCGAAGATTTCGTGTCGCGGCGACGGAGTGACGATTGACGAAAAACTTTGAACGCTTTCGCAAGCTGCTGATGGCCGAGCGCGACGAACTTTTTTCTACCAGTGAAGAGACCAGTGGCGATCGCAAACCAGTGGAGCTCGACCAACAATCCGTCGGCCGTATTTCACGAATTGACGCCATGCAAGTTCAAGCTATGGCCAAGGCACAGGAAAGCCGCCGCGCCGCAAGGCTTCAAATGATCGAAGCAGCGCTCAAACGTTTGGACGAAGGCGAATACGGATTTTGCGCTGAATGCGACGAAGAAATCCCCGCAAAGCGCCTTGAGGTGGACCCCGCGAGCCCGCGATGCATCAAGTGCGCGGGATAACGCTTGCGCGGATGCCCACTTCCGCGTATCGGAACGGCCCATGAACGAAGATGCCCCAAAAATCGGATTGGTTTCCCTCGGCTGCCCCAAGGCGCTTGTGGATACTGAACGTATTGTGACGCGCCTGCGGGCTGAGGGGTACGACATCGCGCCCGATTACGCGGGCGCCGATGCGGTGTTGGTCAACACCTGCGGGTTTTTGGACAGCGCCAAGGAAGAAAGCCTTACCGCCATTGGCGAAGCGGTGGCGGAAAATGGCCGTGTGATCGTCACCGGCTGTCTTGGCGTTGAAGCGGAGATGATCCGTGAACGGAACCCGGGCGTGCTTGCGATCACCGGCCCTCATCAATACGAAGCGGTGATGGAAGCGGTGCACGCGCACGTGCCGCCGGCCGCCAATCCGCACGAGGCGCTGGTCCCGCCCGAGGGCATCCACCTAACCCCGCGCCATTATGCCTATGTGAAAATCTCCGAAGGCTGCAACAACACCTGTACTTTCTGCATTATTCCTTCGATCCGCGGAAAGTTGAAAAGCCGCCCGGCGGCGGACGTGATCCGCGAAGCTGAACGGCTTGCGCGTGCGGGCGTGCGCGAGCTTTTGATCGTGAGCCAGGACACCAGCGCCTATGGGCTTGATGTGCGATATGCGGAATCCGATTTGCGCGGCCGTGCGATCCGCACGCACATTCAGGACTTGGCCGAGGCATTGGGCGAGCTCGGGGTCTGGGTGCGGCTTCATTACATTTACCCTTACCCGCACGTTGATGAGCTGATCCCCCTCATGGCGCGGGGGCTGATCCTGCCTTACCTGGATATTCCGTTTCAGCATGCGCACCCAGATGTGCTGCGCGCCATGAAACGCCCGGCCAATCAAGGGAAAGTCCTCACACGGATTAAGCGCTGGAGAGAGATCTGTCCCGATCTCACCATTCGCTCCACGTTTATTGTGGGCTTTCCTGGCGAAACTGAGGAGCAATTTCAATTTCTCCTCAACTGGCTTGAGGAAGCTGAGTTGGACCGGGTGGGATGCTTCCGTTACGAGCCCGTAACAGGCGCCACGTCCAACGAGATTGAAAACCACGTTCCAGCAGAGGTTATTGACGAACGCTGGCACCGGCTTATGGCGACGCAACAGCAAATCTCAAAGCGCCGACTTGCCGCCAAGGTGGGCCGCGTGATTGAGGTTCTGATAGACGAAGTGGACGAGGAGGGCGCCATCGGGCGCTCCGCCGCCGATGCACCGGAAATAGATGGCTGTGTGTTTTTAAATGGCGTATCGGGTTTTGCGCCCGGCGATATGTTGAAAGTGCGCGTTACCGAAGCTGACGAATACGACCTCTGGGCCGAGCCCGTGGCGGACGAGTGATCGCCTAACTACTGGGCGACAAGCGGCAACTGCGGTAGCGGACCTTCATAGAAGTATATGGCAACCGCGAGGATCGCGAGAAGCACCATCCACACCACCGATGTGAGCAGCGCCGATTGCCGCGCATTCTTCTGTTCAAGCCATGTGCGGGGGCGCAACCCTTGGGTCCAAAACACAATCTGGGCTGAGAGATTGATGCAGACGATGTTGACCAAAAGCAGGATCAGCGCGCCAAGTGCGAGCCGCCAATGCCCCGATCCCATTAAAAGCCCCAGTGCGGCCGTGGGCGGAAGAAGCGCGACGGCGACCATCACGCCCACCAGCGCCGATGAAATTCCCGTGGTGAGAGAGAGCACCGCCGCTGCGCCCGAGGCAAGCGCCAGCGCAATCATGTCATAGCCCACGACGGTGCGCGAGACGAGTTCGCTGCTCAAGTGTTCGGGCTGTAAGATTGCGCCCATGATGATCGAGACGCCTAACGCAACCGAGACGCCCGCAAAGTTAGTCCTCAGGGCACGGAGCATCAACTCGCGATGACCGAGTGCCGTTGCGAACGCAAATGCGAGATTGGGTCCCAAGAGCGGCGCGATCACCATCGCGCCTATTACCACCGCCACATTATTCTGAAGGAGCCCGATGGCCGCCACCACCGTCGAAAGAAACGCAAGGATCAGGTAGTTGCGATGAAGCTTCGCGCCCTGTTCGATGTTGTTGAAAAGTTCTTCGCGCGTGGTGCGGATGGCGGTGCGGCGTTTTTCATCCTCATCTGGTTCTTTTTCGGGGCTCGGCAGAACCGCGTCCACCGGAATGAGAACAGCACGCCAGCGTTTATCTTCGCCGCCGAGCGCCGTCTGCACCACGTCGATGCAGGCTTGCACGTCCTTTTTGTCCATCAGTAGCCAGGCGGTGATGCGTTCTGAGGCGTCCGCATCGGAAATCCAGCACTCGACCGCATTGTGGTTTTCAGCAATGGCGCGAATGGTATCGCCGTGGCCCATGGGGGCAACGATTTCCACAAGGCGATGAGACATGGGGCGGCGTCCTCCTTGGGCGTCACCCTGCCATTATTCGCGGAAGATTGAAAAGACCGCGCTAGCGGCTAATGAGCGACATAAACTCGGCGCGGGTCGATGGATTCTCGCGGAACTCACCAAGCAATGTTGATGTCATCATGGAGACGTCGGTTTTGTTGACACCGCGCGTGGTCATGCATTCGTGTACCGCTTCGATGACGACGGCAACGCCGCGAGGCTCGAGCACCTCATTGATCGTGTTGGCGATTTGCGAGGTCATCTTTTCTTGGATCTGAAGCCGCTTGGCAAAGACATCAACGACGCGCGCCAGCTTTGAAATACCCACAACGCGGCACGCAGGAAGATAGGCCACATGCACTTTGCCGATAATCGGCACCATGTGGTGTTCGCAATGGCTGACGAAGTCGATGTCCTTCAGCAGCACCATCTCGTCATAACCTTCGACTTCGCGAAATGTGCGCTTCAAAAGCTCGGCGGGATTATCGAAATAGCCTGAGAAAAATTCCTCATACGAACGCGCGACGCGGTCGGGCGTGCCTTCAAGTCCTTCGCGATCCGGATCATCACCGGCAAATTTTATCAAAGTGCGGACGGCGCCTTCGGCCTCCTCGCGGGACGGGCGACGCGCCTCTGCGGCGCGTTGGGCATCGGTCAAATCATCGATCAGCTTTACTTTGGACATAGGGTCCTTCCTCTTTGCTCCCCTCAGATTGTAGGCGGCGAGCCGCTTGCATGCCAGCAGGCAACTTCAGAGAAATGGGGCGGTATTGGCGGGTGGCAAGGCCTCAGGCGGCGTGAATCGGCATGCGGCCCTTGGATTTTGCGTGTTCCTGAGTGCCCTGCGTATAGACCTTGTCTTTTGCCAGAACATCCCAGGGCTCATAGGCGCCGAGGTCCGGAAGCTCCTCATAGATCGGCCCGAAATCCTTGCCCGCGGTTTCGGCGAAAAGCTCCTCGAAACTGTCGATCACCCAGTAAGTCTGCTGATAATCGTCGATGCGATACTTGGTGCGCATCAGCCGGGGCAGATCGAAATGGATGCGGTTGGGGGAGGCATCGTCAAGGCTGAAAATGCTTTCACCTTTCGATGACAGAATGCCCGCGCCATAAATGCGCATGCCTTCCGGCGTGTTGATCAGGCCAAACTCAACTGTGTACCAATAAAGACGGCTCAAGTTCTGCAGGCAATCGTGGCGCATAGCGCGCAGACCGCCCTTGCCATAGGCCTCCATGTAATCGGCAAAAATCGGATTAGTGAGCAGCGGCACATGGCCGAAGACATCGTGAAAAATGTCAGGCTCTTGCAAGTAATCAAGCTGGTCCGGGCGACGGATAAAATTGCCCGAAACAAAACGCCGGTTGGCGAGGTGCTCAAAAAATATCCCGTCGGGCACAAGCCCTGGCACGGCCACCACCTGCCAGCCCGTGAGCTTCATTAAGTGCTCGTTCATTTCATCGAAGTTGGGGATCTGGTCTTCGGACATTTTGAGGGACGTGAGCCCATCGAGAAATTCGTTGCAGGCGCGACCGGGGAGTAATTTCATCTGCCGCTCGTACAGTGTTTTCCACACGCCGTGTTCTTCGTCCGTGTACTGATCCCAACCTTGCGGAATAATAAAATCGGCACGGATGTCGGGGTGATCCGGGCGATAGGATTCGACGGTGGGGCCTTCCATGGGTGTCCTCCGGGGGCTTTAATTGGCGCGCTTGATGGCGTTATTCGTTCGAAACAGAATAGCGCAAATTTGGTGATTTTTCCTTTCATTTATGCGGGATATAGGGCCCAGCCTGCGGCGTTGTTTCAAATTACCAAAGTTTCTGATATATCTGTTTCATGGACCTAGACCACACAGATCGAGCGATTCTTGATGTGCTGCAAGAAAATGCCAGCCTCTCTCATGCGGACGTGGGCGAGCGCGTGGGCGTCTCTGCCGCATCGGCGTGGCGGCGCATCAAACGGCTTGAAGAGGCGGGCGTTATTCGCGCGCGCGTGGCGCTGGTGGATGCGGGCGAGGCGGGGCTAACGGTACAAGTGATTATCACCGTCACGTTGCGGCACCATGGCGATGGGCAGCGCGAAGCCTTTGAAGCATGGGCCCGCGACCACCCCGAGGTGATGTGGTGCTATGCGCTTACGGGCGATAAGGACTATGTACTACACGTGGTGGTGAAAGACATGGCGGCTTATGACCATTTCCTCACGGGCGATCTTCTGCACCAAGACTATGTGGCAAGTGCGTCAAGCTCAATCGTCTTGCGGGATATCAAATACACAACAGCGTTGCCGATTGACGCGGGATTATAGATCCAGCGGCAGGCTTCCTGTTTCCTTCACCGGATCGAGCACAAAGTTTGTGCGCACGTCCCGCACGGCAGAAATGCGCAACAGCGGCTTAACGGTGTTGTTCTCATACGTTTCAAGATCCGGCGCGACCACACGCAATAGAAAGTCATAGGTTCCCGTCACGGCAAAGCATTCCACCACATGCGGCATGTCGCGCACGGCGGCGCGAAAGCTATCAGTGCTTTCTTCCTGGTCCTGCGCGATCTGAACGGAAACAAAGGCGGTGACGGAGAGCCCCAACCGCTTGGGGTCGAGCCGCGCGGCATAGCCCGCAATAAACCCGCGTTGCTCAAGCGCCTGGACGCGGCGAAGGCAGGCCGAAGGGGACAGCCCCACCTTGTTCGCCAATTCCACATTGGAGACCCGCCCGTTTTTCTGAAGCTCCACCAAAATCTGCTGATCTCGCGGGTCCAAGCCATCCTGCGCCATAAACGTGCCCTCAATTCGAATTTTGTGCGGCATACTGGCCTGAGACCCCTGCAGTTTGCAAGGACATCGCGCGATCGTGCGGCTATATTGCTGAAACGTAGTGACTTATTGCACCGCAGCGCAACAACGCCTGTTATGGCTGGACGGCGCCCCGCTGCGGACCATCATCTTTTGTCGAGAAAGAAAGAAGGAGCGAGGCCCATGTCCGCTGCCCACGAAGTAAAAGACGCACCAAAGGACCTTTGGGACAACCCGCTCGGGCTCAATGGCTTTGAGTTTGTTGAATACACCGCCGAAGACCCCACGCTCTTGGGGCCGCTTTTTGAAACCCTTGGGTTCACGAAGATCGCGCTCCATCGCTCGAAGAAAGTGGAGCTGTGGCGCCAGAACGGTGTGAACTTCATCGTCAATCTCGACCCCACCACGCGCGCCAAACGGTTCTGCAAAGAACACAAGGCTGGCGCCAATGCCATGGCCTTCCGTGTGGCGGATGCAAAAGAAGCCTTCGACGAACTGGTCAAGAAGGGTGCGAACCCCGTGACCGATCCTGTTGGGCCGATGGAGCTCAACATTCCCGCTATCGAAGGGATCGGCGGCAGCCTTATTTATTTGGTCGACGGTAAGGGCCCGTCAATATACGACATCGACTTTGA
>Ga0209578_10001050_pt1 | contig 27177 bp, 19 predicted proteins | sample tdAd472_FD_187127 | JGI IMG/M metagenome (GOLD analysis project Ga0209578, IMG submission 187127) | Marine sediment microbial communities from the Atlantic coast under amendment with organic carbon and nitrate - tdAd47.2 (SPAdes)... | ecosystem: Environmental > Aquatic > Marine > Coastal >...
GACTCGACGAAGCACGATCGAACCTAGAGGAGGCGCTGCGTCTCGATCGCAAGCTCTTTGGTGAGGCCCATCCCAACGTGGCGGCGGACCTCAGTTTGATGGGCATCCTCATGCAACAGCGCGGCGACGACCCTGGTGCAGAGAGACATTTTCGAGAGGCGCTGGAGATGCGGCGGTCGCTCTTGCCCGACGCCAGCCCGGTCGTCGCCAATTCCCTGCTCCAACTCGGCTCAGTCCTGACCAACACCGGACGTCCCGGAGAAGCGCAGCCGCTTTTGGATGAAGGCCTTCAGATCTTTTCCGAAGCGCTCCCGGCCGGTCACTGGCAGATCGCCGAGACACGCAGCATTCTGGGGCTCTGTCTCACCTTGCTGGGACGTTTTGGCGAGGCCGAAGAGACGCTGCTTGCAAACGAACCTTTCGGGGAGCCGACCACGGCGCAAACCCGGCAGACGCTGCAGGCCCTGGAGTATCTCTACGCATCGTGGGGCAAGACGACGGAGGCCGAGAAGGCCCGCGTCGCCCTGCGCAAGAGCCGCTAGCGATCGCCCGGTCTAGTTCCCCACCACCAGCGTCACGTTCTGACTGCCGACGCCGCCCACGACAATCGAGAGTTGATACTCCCCAGGGGGAAGATCCGCCGGCACGAAAAAGTTGATCTGGTAGAGGGTTACAAAGCCAGGGGCGTAGAAGGCGCCGAGGATCGGAATCCCCTGCCCGTTCAACCCCACCGTCACCTGGCCGACCACCTCGGCGGGGGGAATCGGCCCGACTTCATTGGTAGCCACCGGCGGGTTCAGCGGTCCCAGCCCGGTCACAAACAGCTGCACCACGCCGCCCGCTGGTACCGGGTTTGAAGGCTCGATCAACTGGAAGTCTCCGTCCAGAGCGGCTGCAAACCGTCCGCTGCCCAGCGTGACCTCAAAAATTCCAGGCTGCGTCTGGAAGATGGGAATACCGCTGAACGAGGCCTGCGAGCCGTTGTTGGTGATGACGACAGTCGCCGTCGTCGAAGCCTGGACCTCAAACGGCACTTGAATGTTGATCTGTTCCTGCCCGTTAGCGTTGATCAGCGCGAGAATCGGCGCGGCGATACCGTTGATCTGCACCTCGACGCCCCGGAACAGGGTTGGGAACGGGAACGGCGCAACATGTACGCCGGGGTCACTGACGATTCCCGTCCCGAAGATCGACCCTGTCGCCCCAGGAGAGAATCCGCTGCGGAAGCTCGCCCCGTTGACGAAGCCCTCAATCGGAACCATCGGGACGCCGCCGACGATCGTCAGGTTGAAATTCACCGTCCGGTTGATCGCCGACGCCTCGATCACCACTGGCCCGATGGCATTTCCGGCCATCACCGACGCCTGCGCCTGCCCCTGCACGTTGGTCGTCGCACTCAATGGAGAAACCACGGCGTCGCCGGACACCACTCGGAAATCGACGTCGATTCCCTGCACCGGCTGCCCCTGCTCGTTCAAGACGCGGGCCACCACCGGTAAGGGCGACGCTTGTCCAACCGGGATCTCTTGACCGCCGCCTGAAAACGCCTGGAGCGTCGACGGCGTGTTCGTTACCGTCAGCGTGAAGTCGGCCTGAACCGTCCCTGAGACGGCGCGCACCGTAAAGTCTCCGCCGATAATTCCAGCGCGCACGCGAGTCGAGACGCGCCCTTGGCCGTTGGACACGGCCCCTGGAGTGATCAGTTCCGCCGCGTTGGGCGGAATGACGGACCAGGTCACCGGTTGATTGGGAATCGGCGCGCCGCACAGGTCCGTCGTGCGAAGCAGCAGAGCCTGCGGGTAGACCAGCCCGGATCCGATCGACTGCATGTCGCCCGAGGATTTCTCAAGTACGCTCAAAGGCCCGGCCGAAGCCGTAAACGGAATCGTCGCATCGGCCGCGCCTTGGGTCAGCCCGACGCGGATCGTTCCGGCCGCGGGCGTGCATCCAATTGTGACGTCGGTGGTCGCATTGCCGCTCAGATTGGTCGTGGCCACTGGAGGCTCGAACGTCAAATCTTGATCCGAGCTGAAGAAGACCGCGACGCCCGCGGCGAGATCCCCGCCGTTCCGGGCCCGGACGCTAACCGCGCCTTGTAACGTCTGCCCCGCCTGCCCGGCTACGGTGGGCGTCAAGACATCCAAACTGTCCGCGGTCCCTACGGAGCCGGGAATGATCGTGGCCTCGAAAGGATCGTCCAGATTGTTCGCGACCGAGTCGGTGACCTGGATGGCTACGTCCGTCACCGACTGAACGCCCGTCGCCGTGCAGGTGATGGTGGCGATGCCGCTGGAGTCCGTCACGACGATGTTGTTGCAGAAGGCCGCTCCGGAATCAGGCTGGACGGTCAGCTGCTCGAACTGCTTCGGGGTGCCGTTGACGGTGGAACTCACAACCAAGGGCTGAGGGAAATTCGTATTGGCGCCGACAATCTGGTTGTTGCCGGACAGAATCGTCAACCCGTTGCCTTGCACGCCGTCTAGGATCGTGACCGAAAAGACGACGTTGCGACCGCCCTCTGAGGCTGTGATTTGGACGTTCTGATTGCCGACGACGTCCTGCGCTTCGCAGACGATCGTCGCGCGGCCCGTGCCGCTGGTGGGAGGAGGATTCGCACACACCGCCGAGCCGTTCGATTCGGTCACAGAGACGCTGATGCCCACCCGCGGGGAGCCGCCCGTCAAGGTGCGCACGCGCAGCGTAAACTGCGTATTTTCCGTGATCACCTGAAGATCCCCAAAGTCTTTTTCGAGGGTGTCGAAGACTTCCGCCACCGGGGTAATCGTGACGACGAAGTCAACCTCGTCCATTCCGTCGGAGACGGTGACGGTCACCTCGGTTTCCGCCTCAACCTCGTCCGCGTCGCAGGTGAACGTCGCGCGGCCGTTGGACGCGGTCGTGTCCTCCCCTGGACAAGACAAGCCAGCGCCCGACTCGCTGATGGTTAGATCCAAGTCGGCATTGGGCGAGCCGGCGGAGCAGGCCTGGACGGTCAAATCCAGGGACGACCCGGCGACGACGGACTGATCCGTCGGCGAGACCGCGCTCAGGCCGTCGGTACAGGGGGCCGTGATCGTGATGCCGGAAAACAGGGCGGATCCCACATTTCCCATCACCGTGACAGTAATGAGCTGCGTTTGCGCCACTTCACCGGCGGTACAAGTCAGTGTCGCAGTTGCGGGCGGCGGGAACGCCGAAGACCCGTTGATGAAAGAGTCCTCGCAGGTGGCAGCTCCAGGAGGAGAGACGGTGGCGGTGAGCGCGGTCGGCGTAGCGGTGTTGTTCTGTACCGTCACGAAAAATTCAGCACCCGAAACCACCTGCTGACCGCCGCCGGCAACCGCCTGCAAGTTCGGCGTCACCTGGCCCACTGGGTCCGGAGTAAGCGCCAGCGCCGACGCCGCACTCGCCAGAAACATCTGATCTGCCTGCGCGCCGCCCTGCCCAAAGCGCAACAGCCGTCCGTCGGCCAACGCGGCAAAAACAGACCCTCCGCTTGAAGACACCGCAGCGGCGGAGGCCTCCTCCAAAGGCTGCCCCGAGGCCGGGTCGAGCAGCACCACCGCCGCGCCTTCGCCGCCTGCGAGCCGAAGCTCGCCGCCAATTCGCCACAACGCCGCGCCGGAATCGCTTACGGCCAAGATGTCTCCGCCCGATAAACCCGGAGTCCCCGGCCCCGCGCTTGTGGGCAGCGACGCCAAGTCGTAAGCCCCCGAGCCGGAAGCCGCCAGCGCCGTGAGCCCCGCGGGCGAAGTCGCCAGCGCCTCGGCCGCCGACGGCAGCCCCGAAGCCTCCGGCGAGACGGCCCCGCTCGCCAAATCCACCGACCACAGCCGAGAACTGCCGGATTCCAGCAACCACGCCTGACCGGCCCCCGGACGCAGCGCCACGGCCGCGACTTCAAATGAGACGTCGACCGTCTCGGCGATCCGGGCCTCTTTCGTGTCGACCAGATACAGACGGCTTCCCGCCGCCACCAATAGCCGCGACAAGGCGGGCGCGTAGGCAGCCGGCGGAGACGCCTGTTCCAGCCCCTCCAGCGGGGCCGTGGCCAGAACCTCAAACTCACTATCGAATTGAACGACGGCCTCGGCGCTCACGGTCCAGTACCGCGCCTCTTCGCCGCTGCGGTCCAGGAAGGCCGCGGCGCCCCCAAGGCCCACGCTCGGCCGCGCCAACGTGGTCAGCGATTGCGCATCAAGGACCAGGGCGGAGTCCGACTGGGCGTCGAAAACGAACAGCCGATCCGCGGCGGAACCGGCCCCCAGCGACAAGACAAAAAAGGGAAGCAGCAGGCGAAAGAGCATCGGAGTACCAGTAATCTATTCGTGAGCCGCTTGGAATCTACAGCCCAAACGTGACAGTGTACGAGATGTACGGTTGCCAAAGCGTGGCTTTCGTTACAGCCGGAACCGAGTACCATCCATGAACACCGTAGTCGCCGCACTGATCGAACATGAAGAAATGGTCCTGGCCTGCCGTCGGCGCAGCGACCAAGATCACGGGGGCAAATGGGAGTTTCCCGGGGGCAAGGTCGAGGCGGGCGAAGAACTCACCGCCGCCCTCGCCCGGGAGCTGGGAGAGGAACTCCAGATCCAAGCGGAGATCGGCCCGGAAATCACCCGCTACGAATACGCCTACCCCGGCAAGAATCCTCTCTTGCTGGTTTTCTACGCCGTCAAGAGCTGGACCGGCGACATTACCTCCGAGCAGTTCTCGGACGCCCGTTGGATGCCGAAGTCGCAACTGGCGTCCCTTGACTTCCTCGAAGGCGACGTCGAATTCGTCGCCTCGCTAGCGAAAGGTTTATAGGGCCAGTTCGCCGTTGTAGACCATGTCCTTGAGCTTGAACTTGCGCTTGATCTCGATTCCGGCGCCGCGCCCCTGACCGCCGCCTTCCCGCCCCTCCGGGCGGCCGGGCTTGAAGATGAAGGTCACGTCTTTGTCGGCCTCGCTGATCGCGTCGGTGCGTGGGAACAGAAAGTAGAGGCTGATCGCTTGCCCGGCCGGCTGCACTTCAGCCGTCTCAGCCAAAATCGGGTCGTGCCCCTTGCGCTCCAATCGCGCGAAGGTTTTCAGGCGATCCAAGTTCTCTGACATACGCTGCCCCATTCGAGCCGGGAAATTCGGAATGTTGAGGACGTAGTGCGTCTCCTCGCGGTCAATAAACTCCTGCATCCCGTCATCCCACGCGACGCCTTCCGCCTTGGTGCGCGACGCGATGATCGCTTCCTTCACGGGCCGCGAGCTGTGCCAGCGCACCAGGAACTGCATCGGCGGAGGTCCCACAGGACCGCCGCCGCCTCCGCCGCCTCCTCGGCGACCGCCACCGCCGCCGCCACCACCGCCGCTGCCCGAACCGCCGCTAAAGCCACCGCCGCCGCCCGCGCCTCCGCGGCCTCTACCGCCGCCGGAAAAACCGCCGCCTCCGCCGCCGCCGCCCATTTGGATGGAGACCGTCTGCGCCCACGGCGAGTTGTTCAGCATCTTGTCGGCGTCCTTCGCAGACCAGTTCTTGAAGTCAGGATTCTTATCCCAGAAATCGGCCGCCCAAGCCGCGGGCGCGGCGCCTATCATTCCCAGCAGTACCCGTCGCGTCATTGGAATCATCGTCTGCTCCCTCCCCTGTTGCCCTGCGGCGATCAATCGCCGCATAGCTTATCAAGCCCGCGCCCCCAGAGGCTGCGCTCGTCCCGTGTAGGCGGGCGCAGCGGCCATCCGGTTACCCCTCCAGGGCCTTTGCTAACCTGGGCCTTCCCCTCAATCGAATGCCGAAAGTCACCCCACGTTTGTCGCGCGGCCTGCGCGACCTGATGCCGGAAGAGATGCTCGCGCGTCGCGCGATGATCGACACCATCCGAGGAGTTTACGAACTTTACGGATTTTCACCGCTGGAAACGCCCGCAGTTGAATTTCTGGACGTGTTGTCCGGATCGGCAGGACAGGAAGCCCAGCAGTCGATCTTCCGGGTGACCAACCCTGAGGAAGAAGAGCTCGGCCTGCGCTTCGACTTGACGGTTCCGCTCTCGCGCGTCGTCTCTCAATACAAGCAGGAGATTGAGTTTCCCTTCCGCCGATACCAGGTCTCGCCGGTCTGGCGCGCCGACAAGCCGGCCCCGGGCCGCTTCCGCCAGTTCACCCAGTTCGACATCGATTCCGTCGGCGCCCCCTCTGAGATCGCCGACGTCGAGATCATGGCCGCCATGTGCGACACGCTGGAGGCGCTAGAGGTCGGGGGTTACCGAGTTCGGTTCTCCTCCCGCAAGATCCTCAACCTGCTGCTGCGCTACGCCTCCATCAACGACGAGCAGGGCGTCGAGGTCTTCCGCGTTCTCGACAAGCTCGACAAGATCGGCTTGGAGAAGGTCAAGCTCGAGATGACCGTCGGCTATACCGACGAATCCGGCGCCCCGATCCGCGGCCTCGGTCTCGACGAGGCCCAGGTCGACAAGATCGCGACCTTCCTCACCACGCAGGGCGAGACCCGCAACGAGGTCGTCGCCAAGCTCCGCGGATTGTTCGCAACCGTCGACGGCGCGGAGGCTGAAATCGACCTGATCGCCTCCATCTCCGATCACCTGGAATCGCTCGGCTACGGCAGTGATCGCGTCATGCTCGACCTGTCGATCGCTCGCGGCTTGGCCTACTACACCGGCCCGGTCTTCGAGGCCAATCTCAGCGACGCGCCGGAGTTCGGTTCGGTCTTCGGCGGAGGCCGCTACGACGACCTCGTGACTCGCTTCGGCGGCCAGCCCATCGCCGCTACTGGAGCCTCCATCGGCGTCGACCGTCTGCTCGCCGCGCTGCTCCACCTCGGCAAGATGAAGCAGCCCAAGACGACCGCGCAGGCGCTGGTCACCACCATGGACGGCTCGCTGACCAGCGAGTATCTCGCTCTCGCTTTCGAACTCCGCCGGGCTGGGATTCGCACGGAGATCCACGTCGGCCGCCCCAAGAAGCTCGGCAAGCAACTCCAACGCGCGGACCGGCTGGGAATCCCCTACGTCCTCATCATGGGCGGCGATGAAGCGGCTCGCGGCGTCGTCACGGTCAAGGAGATGGACGTGGGCCGCGAGCAAGCCGAAGAGGTCGCCAGCCACGAGGAGTGGAAGTCGGCACGCTTTGGTCAGCAAGAAGTGGAACGCAGCGAGCTCGTAGCAACGCTCCAGCGCCTACTAAAACAGTAGCCGCCAATACTGTTTTCGGATAAACTCCGCGTATGCGGTCATTGCGGCTGGTTATTTTGACGCTAGCTATTGCGAGCGTCCTCTCAGCAGTTCAGTTTCGCCTCCGGATCAACATGACCTGGGACGAAACCCATCCAGGCGGCTATCCGCCGGACGCACACCTTTCCCATTTGGGCGTCATCACCCACGATGCATCCACCACATTCTGGGAACTCGGCGAACTCGCAACTCCCGGCATCGCGAAAATGGCCGTGACGGGATGTATCGACAACTTCCTTGGCTGCGGAGGGATTCTCCAGTACCCGACGTCTCTTGAACAGGAAGCGCAGACGGCAATCAGCGGCGGCGGCGCACACTCCATCAACATCTACCGGCAGTGGTTCCCCACGCCCGGCGTAACCGACATCTTCTTCGAGGTCGACGAGGCTTTCCCCTATCTGACGTTCGCCACCATGATCGGCCCCTCTCCAGACTGGTTCGTCGGCGTCTCCGGACTCAATCTGCGCCCCGGCGGCGACTGGATTCCCAAGACGACCACGTCGTTCATCGTCTACGACGGAGGCGTCAAGTCCACCAACGCTTTGATCTTCAATCAATCCGGCCCCAACGAGATTCCGCCCAAACCCATCGCTGTTCTTACCGAGCACCCGTTCGGATCAGCTCCCGTTGGTTTCTTCGAACTCAGCCAGGTGCCCGAGCCTAGTACCGTGATCTTGCTCAGCCTTGGACTAGGCGCCGCATTCGCATGGCGGCGGCGACGATGAAGTCCGCCTATCGCATGGCCGTGATTGCGCTCGTTGCTCTCGCCGCTTGCGCGCAGGAGCCGCAGACCATCGGCGGCGCCATCGAGGCTTACTCCAAGGCGATCGAATCGACCCCGGACAGCCCGGATCTCTACAACCGCCGCGGCTCAGCCTACTTCATGGCCGGCGAGATCGAGAAGTCCATTGAGGACTTCGATCGCGCCGTCGAACTCTCTCCTCGCAGCGATCCGCATCACTGGCAGCGCGGCATCTCTTACTACTATGCCGAGCGCTTCACGGACGGCCGTGAACAGTTCAAGCGACACCAGACCGTGAATCCCAACGACGTCGAGAACGGCGTCTGGCACTTCCTGTGCGCCGCGCGCGAAACGAACGTAGAAGACGCCCGCAAGAAGATGCTGCCTATCTCCGGCGACCCGCGCGTCCCGATGGCCGAGATCTATGAGCTGTTTCGCGGCAAGGGAACGGTCGAGCAGGTGCTGAGTGCGGCAGGCGACGACCGCGCGCCGCTGTTCTACGCGCACCTCTACCTAGGTCTCTACTTCGAGGCCCTCGGCGAAGAGGACAAGGCCCGGGAACATATTCGAACCGCCGCCGAGGATTACTCGATCGGCCATTACATGTGGCACGTGGCGCGCGTCCATGCTGCACGCTTCGACTAGAGCGCGTTCCGATAGAAGGCTTGGGCCGGCCTCACAAACTCAGGCGGCAATCCACCCAGCCGCCGCCCCGCCGGCTTGATTCCACGGCGGCTTCTACAAACTTGACGCCCTTGGCGCCGTCGTCCACTGTCGGGAAGTCCATGGCAAGCGGCTCAGGCTCGGCGCCCGTCTTGCGAGCAACAATCGCCTCGGCGAAATCGCTGTACAAGTTCGCGAAGGCCTCGTGGAATCCCTCCGGATGGCCTAGAGACACCCGGATACATCGGTCAGCCTCCGCGTGCAATCCGGGCCCGCCGCGACTCAGGACCTGCGCCGGCCGATCCAGCGGCGTGAGATGCAGGTGATTGGGGTGTTCCTGCCGCCACTCCAATCCGCCCTTGTCGCCATGCACTCGAATGTGAAGGCCGTGTTCAGCGCCGGCGGCGGCCTGCGTTGTCCACATTACGCCGCGGGCCCCGTTTTCGTATCGCAGGAGAATCCCGGCGTAGTCGTCGACCACGCGTCCGGGGACAACCGCTCCGACGTCGGCGCAAAGGCGAGTCAACTCCAACCCCGTGACAAAGGCGCCCAGGTGGAACGCATGGCTGCCGATATCGCCCAGAACGAGGGAGGCTCCGGTCTGTATCGGGTCAAAGCGCCATGGTTCATTCCCCTTGTCCTGCCCCTCGACGAATTCAGCCAGGTGCCCTTGCACGTATTCCACTTGAACCTGCCGCACCTCGCCTAGCTCGCCGGATCGGACCATGGCGCGAGCCTGGCGCACCATCGGATAGCCCGAGTAGTTGAACGTCGTGCAGAACAGGCGCTCGCTCGCACGAACCCGCTGAACTAGGTCCACCGCGTCCTCCAGCTGCGTCGTCAACGGTTTGTCACAGATCACATCGAGCCCGGCGCTCAAGGCTTCACGGCAATCGCCATAGTGCGCGCCGTTCGGAGTCATGACGGCCAAAACCTCAATACCGTCCCGACGTCCAGACTCTCGCTCGAGCATCTCCTTCAACGAGCCGTAAGCACGATCGTCGGCCATGCCGATGGCTTGTCCGGCGGCACGCGAACGTTGAGGGTCCGACGACAGGACCGAGGCGACAATCTCGTAACGGTCGTCCAACCGTGCAGCACTGCGATGGATCTCGCCGATAAATGAACCGGGACCGCCTCCGACGACCCCTAGGCGGAGGAGCCGCCCGAGCGCGGCGATCACCGGATTCGCTTTGGTGGCTCTCATGCCTCGGCTTCAAATGATACGCTGCCGCCGACGCACGTATTCCACAAGCAGCACCGATGAGCCTCAAACTCCTCCTGGAGATGGCCCCGAGAAGCGCGCGGCCAGAGAGAGCCTATGGCTTCTCAAACTCGAAAACGAACTGCGCCGTACGGCAGATCGGCAGAGCGCTGAGATTTTTCGGTACCTCAATCTTCAGATACAGTTTCGTTTTTCCCGTCGCTCCCCGGTAGGACTTGTCGCCGCCTTTAATTGCCCCTTCGGCCGTAACGATCAGTACAGCAACGTCCTGCGGCTGCATTCCGAATCGATCGGCGAACTTCGGCTCCTCTGGCGAAAGAGTCAGCCAAGCCGTATGCTCGTCCTCGATCGTGCCCCACGGGAGAGCAAAGCGCCCGCCGACGGGTCCGGCAATCGCAGAGCCGGTCGTAAGCGCTTGGATCAGAAACGGCGCTAGCGCCTGGTTCCAGAGCAACCCCGTTTCAAACGTTCCCACCGGCCCGTAATGAACCAGCGAGAGCGGTCCGCTTGTCCCGATAGGCGCCTGGGGCGGCACGAGGAATACCGTCTCACCTTCCTCTACAACCAGAACAAGCCGATTCTTCAAGCGTCCGCTACCTGCGCCGGATACCGAGGGCGCGGCCCAGCCCAGGCCAAGAGCGGCGAGAGTCAGGACGGCGACGATTTGTGAGGGTCTCTTCTTTGTCATATTGAAAGCTCCTTGCGTCAGGTTTCCGCAATCCGCGGGCCGACGCCTTTGCAACGTATCGCCTGAGCGCATCGCAAGTAGTGAGGAAACCAGGAGCATCCTAGAAGCAAGTCTTTAGCATCTCGTGAGGGAATCCCCACAGAATCGAATAAGTGTCAGAAACTACGGCACTTCCTACGTTCGCCTACTGTCGAATCAAAACTGGCCTCGAAGGCCAATGACCGTCTGCGGCCGGTGCGCACGCCGCTGCTAAACTGTGGCCCCGATGCGAGACCTTCTGATCCCCGTCGTTCTAACGGCGCTCCTTCTGACCGCCTGCGGCGCGCCTCCGCCGCCCGTACAACGCCCCAACTTCGTCTACATCATGACGGACGACCACACCGTCCAAATGATGTCGGCTTACGGCCCGAGCCGAGCGTCCACGCCCAACCTGGACCGCATCGCCCAACAAGGCGCGTTGTTCCGCAACGCCTTCGTCACCAACGCCCTTTGCGCGCCGAGCCGAGCCACGCTGCTGACCGGCAAGTACAGTCACGCCAACGGCCAACGCAGCAACGCCGACACCTTCGACGGATCGCAGCAGACCTTCCCCAAACTGCTCAAACAAGCCGGCTACCAGACCGCCATGATCGGCAAATGGCACCTCAAGTCCGAGCCCACCGGATTCGACTACTGGAAGATCCTGCCAGGCCAAGGGGCCTACATCGACCCCTCGTTAATTGAGATGGGGCAGACCGTCGAACACCAAGGCTATGTGACCGACCTCATCACCGACTTCGCGATCGACTGGGTCCGCGAACGCGACCCCGAAAAGCCGTTCGCCCTGCTCTATCACCACAAGGCGCCGCACGGGCAATGGCAGCCGGCGGAACGCCATGAGGGCCTCTTCGCGGACGAAGAGATCCCGCACCCGCCGACTTTCGACGACGACCTCTCGGGCCGCGTTGCAGCCGTGCAGTCATCCAACAGTCGACTCGTCCCGGAACTGCTCAGCCGCTGGAGACGCTGGGGGGATCGCGGCAAGCTCGCCCCTCCCGAGGGACTGGAAGGCGATGAACTCGACAACTGGATGTATCAGCAGTACGTGAAGGACTACATGCGCGTGATGGCGGCCGTGGACGAGAACGTCGGCCGCTTCCTGGACTTCCTCGACCAAGAGGGGCTCGCCGAAAACACCGTCGTCATCTACACCTCGGACAACGGCATGTTCGTCGGCGATCACTTCATGTTCGACAAGCGGCTGATGTACGAGCACCCGCTCCGAGTCCCGCTCGTCATGCGGTATCCGAAGGTGATCGAACCAGGAATCGAGATCGAAGCCTTCGCCCTCAACGTCGACTACGCGCCGACGATTCTGGACCTCGCGGGCGTCGAGGCTCCTGCCGACATGCAGGGAACCAGCCTCCAGCCGCTGTTCGGCGGCGCCAAACCGGCGGAGTGGCGGACCTCAATGTATTACCACTACTGGGAACACCCCAGCAGCCACAACGTCGTCCCGCACTATGGGATTCGCACTGAACGCTACAAGCTGATTCATTACTACGAAACCCACGACGGCGCGCCCGAAGCCTGGGAGCTGATCGACCTGGAGAAGGACCCCGAGGAACGCCGGAACTTCTACGACGACCGCGCGTACGCAGAGGTGATCCCGCGGTTGCAAGAACGACTGGAGCAGCACAGGCAGGAATTGCAGGCCCCGCCGTTGGCCGAATAAAGCAGGTCGAACCCGCCCGATATCTGGCATGTCTTATTCGCCGCAAACGCCCCTGACTCCTCCTGTGATCCCTATGTAGCGACGGCGCGACTCTCACGCCGACGACGACTCAGCGGACAATCACCGTCATCCCAGGCTGGCTGACGGCATCCCCAATCTTGAGTTCGACCGGCAGAGCCTCTCCCGTCTGCTCGCCGAGCACCACGTTGATCTGGAGCAAGCCCGCAAAACCCGGGGCCATGCCGATGAATGCGATCTGGACCGGTTGGCCTCCGATGGTGACGCTTGACGGTAGGATCGGCTTCGGGAACGGCGGCATTGAAAGCGCGCCATCGACGCCGGGAGGACTGGTCTGTCCTCCGCCGGTCGCCCACAGCACAACCACCTCCCCAGGCATGGCCGGGTTGTCGGTCGTAATCAAGCTGCCATCGGCCTTCAGGGCGATCAGAGATCCATTGGCGGTGAAGAAACCCGGCGCAGACGGGACAACCGGAACCGTGACGATGTCCCCGCCGGTGAAACCGTCGCGGAAGATCGTCATCTCGACCGAGTCCTTCCCAGCGATTGAGTACGAAGCCTGAACGTTGAGCTGGTTGGCGCTCGCGAAGAACAGCGCCGCCCTGGCGACGCCGAAGTCGACACGCGCGCCGCCGAGCCTCTTCGTGAGCGCTCCATTCTCGATCACCGCCCCAACCCCCGGCGTTGGGCCCAGATTCTCGCCGAAGATGGAGATGATTTGGCCCGGCGCGATGCCGCCCCCTTGGAAAGTCGCGGCGTGCACCACGCCTTCGGCCGTGAAGGTGGGCAAGGGCACAGGGGGAGAGACCGGCGCTACGACGATCTGAATCGGGAACGTACCGCCCACGCTTGGAGTCCCCGGACCATTACGGACTTCCACCGTATAGAGACCGTATTGGCCCTCAGGAATCGTTGCCGTACCGGTAGCCAGCGTCGGCTGTTTGTTCGTCAATTCCGCATTGGTCAAGGTGTAGGAGCAGCAAGCCTGCTCGCCGGATGTCGCGAGAATCAAGATTTCGATCGTGTTCGGGTCGAATCCCGCGCCCTCGACTGTCAGTTCGAAGGGTACCCCGCTGAACAGCGTTGGCGTGTCAGTCGACGCCGCCGACAGAGTGAGATCCGCGGCCGTCACTTCAAGCGCAACCACCACCGTGATCGGCGAGGCCCCCTGCGTGGGAGCCCCCTCCGGCGACAGCAACGCGACGCCTTGCTCAATCGTGATGCTCCCGAAGTAGGTGCCGGGCATCAGGCCGGACGGATCGCCCGTGACGGTCAAAACCGTCGAGTCCGGTCCGACGGTCCCGACGACGGGACTCACCGACAGCCAGTCCCCGCCGTCGTTGGCCGACGCCTGAGCGGCAAAGTTCACCGTTCCTCCTCCAGGCAGCGCGAGCACGACCTCTTGGGTCTTGGGAGCACCGCCGGCAGGTGCGCTGAAGGTTAGGGCCGACGTAGAGACGGTGATCGCTTGCAGGGGCGCCTTCCCGAACAGGACACTGACGGTTCCGCCGCCGAACTCGGCGACGGCGACGTCGACTCGGCCGTCGCCGTTCAAGTCGGCGGGCGCGACGGCGCGAGGCCCCGGCCGCGTCGGGTAGTTGACTGCGGGCTGGAACTGTCCATTCGTCCCGAGCAACACGCTGACGTCGTTGCTGTTTCTGTTTCCGGCAACCAGGTCGGCGATGCCGTCGGCGTTAAAGTCCGCCGTAGCCACTGACCCCGGAGAGGTCCCGACGCCGAATGTGCCGTAGTTGAAAAATGCGCCGTCGGCGACGCCCGCGAGTACGGTGACGTCGTTGCTGCCGATGTTCGCGACGGCCAGATCCGACACGCCGTCGCTATTGAAGTCCAACACGGCGACATCCAGGGGACTCGTTCCCACCGGATAGTCCGTAGGCGACTCAAACGCTCCGGTCCCATCGCCTCGGAGCACGCTGACGCTGCTGCCGCCGACGTTAGCGACGGCTAGATCCGGGATTCCGTCGCGGTCGAAGTCTCCGACAGCAGGCGCAGTCGGAGACGGCCCAGCGGGATAGTCGCGGACAACTCGGTCGAGTTCGCCTCCGGGCATGCCCAACAGAACGCCGACCGCGTTGGTCTTGGAGACGGCTAGATCGGGATACCCGTCTAGATTGAAGTCGCCGATCGCCAGTGAACCGGGGTTCAGGCCGGTATCGTAGTTCGCTGCTGTCTGGAAACTGCCGTTCCCGTTCCCTGGATAGACGCTCACGAAGGCGCTGGCCGAGCTGACGACGACGAGATCCGGATTGCGGTCGCCGTTCATGTCGGCTGCAGCAACCGCCGTCGGCTGCGATCCGCTGGCCAGGTTGATGGCCTGTTGGAAGGCTCCGCCGCCCGCGCCTAGCAGCACGCTGACGCTATCGGCGTCGCGGTTGGCGACGGCTAGGTCGAGGATGCCGTCGAGATTGAAGTCGGCCGCCGTCACGTCGACGGGACCGGTTCCGGTCAGGTAGGAGGTCGGCCCGGCAGCGAGGCCGTCGCCCGGGTTGGCCGTGACGGTGTGCGCAACAGCCGCCGAGGAGCTCGGCGCATAGGCGGCGGTGCCTGTCAGATAGGCGCGCAATGAACGCGTTCCGCTGGGCAGTCGGCTTGTCGTCAACACCGCCGTTCCGAGACCTGCGGGAGACGAACCGAGGAAGGTCGCCCCATCGTAGAAGGAAACCAGACCGATGGGCGCGTCCACCGCCGGAGTAATCTGCGCTCTCAAAGTGACCGGCTGGCCGAGCGCAGAGGGGTTCGGCGAGGTGGACAACGAGATCGTCGTCGGCAAGAGCGGTTGCGCCACGGTCAGATTGAGGGAGTTAGACATCGGGCCGTTCGCGCCGTTTCGAACAGAAATAGGAAAATCCCCGGAGGAGCTGAACCCGATAGGCGGCAGAACCAGTTCGGTGGGCGTCGCGGAGACCAGCAGCTCATTGACCAAGAGCAGACCGGAGCCGACCATGACCTCGACGGTTGGGGGGTCGAATCCAGTTCCCGCCAAGGTCATCTGCACAGGGCCTGAGGTGGTCGGCACGGACGTCGTTGTGATGGACGTCAACACCGGGGCCTGTGCGCTGAACACCTTGACCAGAAAGGCATCCAGACTGCCGTTGAAGGAGATGTCCCAAGTCTGTAGTCCGGCGATAACGACATTCGGATCCGCACGAAGAAAACTCGCTTCCCCAGTGCTGGTCACGCCGGCCACGAAAACGTTTCCTGCGGCGTCCAGAGCGATGCCGCCGCCGAAATCGTACCCGTCGCCGCCTAGAGAATATGATTCGCTGAAGCTGCCGGAGGGGGTTACCCGCATCACGAAGGCATCGGAATCTCCGAGAGAGTCCATCTGAAGCGTGCCGACGAAGAACGCGTCTCCGGCGGGGTTGACTGCAACGCTACGCAACTCGTCCGACAGCCCTGCCGCGCCTCCGCTGCTGAAAGCGTAATCGAGGGTCGTTCCGGCCGCGTTCACCCGCGCCGCGAAAAGGTCCGCTCCCCCGCGGTTTGGGTAGCCCGGTAGAGCCGTGGAAGTGCGACCGGCCACTGCAGCGTTGCCCGCAGGGTCCACCGCGATGCCCAGTCCGCTGTCGTCGCCGACATCGCCGATGTAGCCGAAGTAGATCATTTGGGTCAGAAGCGGGTCCACTTTCGCGACGAACGCGTCCGAAGAGCCGCCGCCGAAGGTGAGATCCCACGACGCCGTCTGCGGCGTCCTCGCGACGCCGCCGATGACTCCGAAGGTCGCTTCCGTCGAACTCGTTTGTCCGACCACGTAGATGTTTCCTGCCGCATCGACTGCAACTCCACGAGCCTCATCCACTTCCGCCCCTCCGATGCCTTTGCTGGTGAGCGAGTTGCCGGCGGCGCTGACTTTCCACAGGATCGCGTCCGAGCCGAACGTGCCGGCTACGTAGGCGTTGCCGGAGGCGTCGACGGCAATGCCGTGGCCTTGGTCGCCTTCCGCTCCTCCAAGGTAGTGGGCGTATAGAACAGCTGTTCCACCGGAGTCGACTTTCACGATGAAGCCGTCGGTTGCGCCGCTGTAGCCGATGCCCGGCGTCGGGCTCACGGGCAAGTCGATGGAAGCAGTCTGTCCGGTGACGTAGGCGTTCCCAAACGCATCGACGGCGATGCTGTTGCCGCTGTCGGAACCCGCCCCCCCGATGTAGCCGACGTAGACCAAGGCGGTTCCCTGCGGATTGACTTTGGCCACGAACGCGTCTTGTCCTCCGTTGGGGGTCACGTCCGGCCCTACGACGGGCGGCAGAACGGGGGCCGACGTGCTCCCCGTGACATATGCGGCGCCCGATGCGTCCACAGCGACGGCGTTGCCGAAGTCGGTACCCGCCCCCCCGATGTAGCCGCCGTAGGCGACCAACGGGTCGATGACCAGGGGGCGGCTCGGGTCGTACCCGCCGACGTCGAAGCCGTAACCGTGCCCGTCATTCATGGCGTACGTCGCCGAGACCTCGACCTTCTCGCCGTCAATCTCTTGGTAGGTATACGGTGCGTCGTCGACGAACCCGCCCAACGGCGTCGAAACTTCGAGCTGCCCGGCGCCGTTCACCTCAACCGAAACGGCTCCGGAGTAGGCGAGCTGGATCTGCTCGGGGCGCGCTCCGGGCCGGACCACGAATTCGTACTTGAGATTGGCGCCTTCGGCGGCGTAGGAGAGATCGATCCCCGGCCAGACGTCGCGATAGAGGATGCTGCTGTAGGTGGAGAGCCCGGTAGTCCATTCAGAGCGCGGCCCGGTGAAGTAGCTCACCACGGTCGGGCTCGCGGCCCCGCCAACCGGGCGAACATCCGCGTCGGCTCCAATGAATTCCATCTTCACGCCCCAACGGCGTGGCCCCTGAGGGTTAGCCCGTCCGCCTTCGAGTGAAACCGGGCGCAGGTCGGCGGACACATCCCCCTGCTCCGTCGGCCGCTCAAAGGAAAAACTCACGCCGTCGGCGGCGAAGTAGACTCCGAAACCTTGGCGCTGCGCGTAATAGGCGACCGGCGAATCGATCTGGCCCTGATTCTCGACGAAATAGAGCGGAAGTTTCTGAGATCGGGCTGGTACTTCGGGTGGAGCCCCTTCGGCGACTGTCGGCGAAGGAAGTACCGCCGCCTCTGGCTGGGAGGGCCAGCCGATGAATAGCGCTGCTGCCAAAATGCCGAGCGCAACCGCCGGGATGTAGGCGATATTGCGTGCGGGCAGCGCATTGTCGGGTGAGAGGAAGCTAGGTCGGGTCGGGGTGTGAAGAGGCAACTACTACTCCAGCATGAACAGGCTCGGATGATTACTCCGAGCCCTCATGCGAAGAGGAGGCGAAATATCAACAGAATGCGGCAGGTTACAACAAGGCACCGAGGCAAAGCAATGTAACTGCCTCGGGCGCCAAAGCGCGGTCCGGTGTGGGGCCCCGCGCGTGGACATCCGCGGGACTAGCCGACAAAGCATCTCCGACTAATCGTCCTTCAACCGCATCCTCAGCCAAACCGCACGCCCTGCCTGCGCTTCAATCACCTCTAACGATGCTCCCGGTACCTCCGCCTGATCCCCGGTATTGAGCAAGCGGCCCAGCTTTTGCGTCACCAACCCCGACACGCTGTCGACCTCTTCCGACTCCAAGTCCAGCCCTAACTCGCGATTTACTCGGTCCAGCGGCAGCGCGCCGCGAATCTTGTAGACGCCCTCCTCCTCGGGCACAATCTCAATTTCGTCGTCGTCGAACTCGTCCCGCACGGCCCCGATCAACTGCTCGACCACGTTGTCCATCGTGATGAAGCCGACCACCGAGCCGTACTCGTCCGAAACCGCCGCCATGTGCATCCGCATGGTCTGCATCTGGCGCAGCAACCGGTTGATCGGCAACGTGTCCGGCACGGTGCGCAGGGGCCGCGCAATCGTCCGCAGATCAAACGGCTGGTCCGGAGAGAACCCGAGCAAATCTTTCACGTGCACCAGCCCGATGATGGAATCGAGCGAACCTTCACACAGCGGAAATCGAGTGTGACGTTCGCGCGCGGCGATCTCCAGACATTCCAACAACGACGCGTCCGCGTCGAAATAGACAACGTCTCCGCGCGGCAGCATGATTTGTCGAGTCGTCACGTCGTCAAAGTGGAATACCGCGTCCAGCAGCTTGAGTTCGGAGCGCGAGATCTCCCCTTCCTTTCCTCCGAGCCGGATCACCGCCCGCACCTCGTCCTCCGTGATCTGCGCGACTCCGCCGTCCCGGGTCAACAAGTCCGCCAGCTTCTGAGTCGCAAACACAGCCGGGGCCAGAGCCCGCCGCATCAGGTTCAGCGGAGTCACGATCCAGGGCCACACCACCCGCCAACCGGTCGCGCCGTAGGTCTTCGGCACAATCTCGGCGAAAAATAGAATAAGAAAAGTCAACACCAACGAGAACAGCGGCACGGCTCGCTCGCCCAACGCGTTGGCCGCCAACATGCCCGCCACCGAGGCGCCAGCGGTGTTGGCGACCGTGTTCAGGATCAAGATCGCCGCGGTCGGCTGAGCGATCTTGCGCTTCATCTCCAACATGCGAACCGCCTGCGCCGAGTGACGCCCCCCGGACGCTTCCGCCTCCAGCGCCCCCACCCGGGTGGAATACAACGTCGCCTCGAACAGCGAGCACATTGCGGATATCAACACCGTCACGCCTACGACGATGATCAGCACGGTCATGGAAAGAGGATAGCGACGTTTGCGGCAGGTAGACTCTCGAAAAGACGAAAGCCGTCCGATAAGCCTTACGGAAGGGAGCAGAATCCCCCGGCCCGAGCGCAAGGAAGCGCACAGGAGGGCGTCATGACGATTGGAGAAACCACTACGGTCCAGCAGGCCGCTCAAAGCAAAGCGACGACGAACGCCGACAGGGAGCCCGGCTCGGAAAAAGCCGGCGCACGCCGCGAACTGGAGGAGGCCGTCCGTTCGGCCAACGAAACGGGAGCTCTCGGCCCCAGCAGCGAACTCCAATTCGCCTTCGACAAAGACAGCGGCAAAGCGCTGATCCGGATCGTCGACAGAGTCACCTCCGAGGTCCTCGTTCAGTTGCCTTCCGAGAACGCTCTACGCGCTGCCGAAGTACTGAAGAATCTACGGCCCGGCGACCGGATCGCTTAGTCGGAGGCAGCGGCGCTCATGTACTCCGAATCCTATTTCGAAAACGACGTCTTGCACCAAGAGCCTGTGGAATTGATCCGCATGCTCTACACCAAGGCGGTCGTCAAGCTGGGCGAAGCCGCCGAGCACTTGGCCGCCGGGCGCATCGCCGAGCGATCGAACGCCATCGGCCACGCCTCCGAGATACTCGTCGAGCTACAGAGTTCAATCGATCGCGAGAAGGGTCAAGACATCGGCCTCCGCCTCGCGCAACTCTACGACTACATGCTCGCCCGGCTGGCCGAAGCCAACGCCAAGCAGGAAGCGGAGCCCATCCTGGAGTGCCGAGCCTTGCTCGAAACCATCCTGCAAGGCTGGTCCGAAGCCGCCGCCGAGCTGCGTCCCCAACGGGAAGAACCGAGCGACGAGGCCGTACAAACTACAGGCGAGGCCGGTCACGCCTGGACTCTGTGAGGACCATCCATGGGCATCACCCCTCTCAACTTCACTGGGTTTAGCGACTTCTCAGACAGTTTCCAGATCATCCTGGAGCGCACGTTCACCGTCGCCAATCTTCCCAAGACGAACCTCGAGACCGAAAAGACGGTCCTCGCCGGACGCGAACTCGAACTCGTCGCACTCCGTTCCGACTTGCAGAGCCTCCAAGGTCTCTTCTCGTCCCTGGGCCTCTCCGTTGCGCAGGGCGCGGCCTCCACGTCCACCAGCGATGCCGAAGTCGCCTTTCTGACCGCGACCGGATCCGTTTCTCCCGCCGACTTCGACGTCGTGGTCACCTCAGCCGCCGAAGCGGCCCAAGAAGCCACCGTAGGGGGGCTGGTCGATTCCAATGAGACAGCACTCGCCGCCGACGGCGTCTTCAAGCTGACGCTCGGAACCACAGAGACCTCCTTCGATCTCCTGACGGTCGGCTCCGGACGCACCGCCGGCACAAACGGCAGTTCCACTCCCGACCCGCCGGTCTCGATCGACGTCGACTTTTCGGGCAACGAGTCGCTCGACGGGATCTCGATCAGCGCCGAACTGGAGAGTTTCTTCGTGGCCGCTGCGGCGCCCTCCACCGTCGGCGCCGGTGACACGGTCTCGGTCAGTTTCACCAGCACGGACAGTTCGATATCTGAAACGGTCGTCACGGCCGCCCTCGCCGGAGGCGAAGATGCGAGCACCCTCGCGACGGCGCTCAACGACGCGATCACCGCCAATGCCGAGCTGAACGGGAAGGTCTCCTTCAGCGACGAAGGCGGATCGCTCAAGCTGGTCGTGGCCGACGGCGCGGCGACCGGATTCACCTTCACCTCCGAGTCGACGGGAACAACGGTCTCGGGCCTTGAAAGCGGTGGAACCGTCGGCGGCCATTCGGCCGAAGAGATCGCCGCCGCCCTCAATGCGCAGGTCGACGGAAACGCCTCACTCTCGGCGGCGGGCGTCCAGTTCACCGCCGTCTCCGGCGAGGTCAGGATCGAGGGAGACGAGGCCTTCACCGCAACCTTCGCCGACAACGCCCAAGGGACCGGGTTCGCCTCCGGCCTCGCTGGACCCCAGTCCGTGGCAGGCTTCGACAACACGCTCGCTGGACTGCGAGATGCTCTCAACGCCGGGGACTACGGCGTCTCGGCGGCCATCATCAACACGTCCTCGGATCTGCTCAACCCGTCGTTCCACCTCACCATCACGGCGGACGACACCGGCTCCACGACGCTCACCCTCGAAGACAGCGGCGACCAGAACCTTCTGACTTCGGTCAATCAAGGGGCAAACGCCGACTTCACCGTCAACGGCTTGGCAGCATCGAACTCAAGCAACACCATCACCGGCTTCGCTCCCGGCCTCTCTCTCACCATCGCCGGCGCGGGCGAAGCCGCTGTCCGCGCTCAAGAAGACACCGGCCTCATCTCCGACCAACTAGAGGCCATCGCAACGCAGTACAACGTCGTGGCTGGACGCCTCCAAAGCCACATTGGGGAGAACGCCGGCGTGCTCTCCGGCGACATTCTGGTGCGGCAGGCCCAGCAGACCCTGCGCGACATCACCGGCTATTTCGCCGACTCGGGCAGCGTCACCAGCGCAACCGCCCTCGGCTTCGAACTCGGCCAGGACGGAACGCTCAGCTTCAACACCTCAGCCTTCAATACCGCCGCCGATGCCGACTTCGAGGACGTTAAGGACTTCCTCGGGACCGGTTCCAGCGGATTCCTCGGCTCTAGCTTCGACCGCCTGAAGGAACTGGCCGACCCGGTCACCGGCCAGATCGAAACCGCGCTTAGCTTTCTCAACCAATCTCAAGAGCAGCTCACCGCGCAAATCGAGATCATCACCGAGCGCACCGATCAGATCATCGCCAACCTGGAACTCCAGTTCGCCGCCGCGGATCAACTCCTAGCCGGATTGGAATCGCAACAAGACCTGATCTCCCGCCTCTTTGAGTCGCAACTATCCAACAGCAACTAGATGGACCCGCAACTTCTCCAGGACTTAGCCGCAGCCACCGCCTCCTTCGTCTCCGCCGCGGAAGCCAACGACGCCGAACAGGCCGCCAAGTTGCTGGCGATCCGCGGAGAGCTTCTGAGCCGCGCGGCCGAGGATCCAGCCTCTCTTTCCGAGGAAGATCGTGAACTCCTCCACAACGTTCGCGACGTCGGAGCGGACGCCCTCCTGCCTCTCATCGCCCGCCGCCACTGGCTGGAATCACGCATCTCCGACGCCCGCAAGTCGCTCCAAACGCAGAACTCCCTGCGCCCCTACCGTGAAACCTCGGGCGGCAGCCTCGACGTGACTTCCTAGACCCGGCTGGGACGCTCGCCGGTTTGGTACAAATGGGCGATACCCTCGTTTGCTTGTTCGGGTTGCCGGCTCTGATCCCGCTCGACCCATAGGCCAACATCCAACCATGTCTCTAGAAATCATCCGTCCGGAGGCCAACGCCTCTCGTACACGCGTCGTCATATTCGACTTCGACGGCACGCTCTCGCTCGTCCGCGCGGGGTGGGTCGACGTCATGGTCCCTCAAATGGTGGAGGGCCTCCTAGCAACCAACTCCGGCGAGTCGGAAGCCGAACTCACCGCCGTCGTCGAAGAGTACGTCGGCCGCCTCACCGGACGTCAAACCATCTACCAGATGATGGAGTACGCCGACCAGATCAAGAAGCGTGGAGGCGACCCCAAGGAACCCGTCCAATACAAGCATGAGTATCTAGACGCGCTGATGGTCAAGATCACCGACCGACGCGAGGGACTGCGCTCGGGCCGGATCGCCCCTGAAGAGATGATGGTTCCCGGAGCGCGCCGCTTTCTGGAGACGCTGCACGAGCGCGGCCTCACCTTCTATCTCGCATCCGGCACCGACCAGCAATACATGCGCGAGGAGGCCGAACTCATCGATGTCGCCAAGTACTTCGACGGCCGGGTCTTCGGCGCCCTCGACGACTACAAGAGCTTCTCCAAAAAGATACTGATTGAGAAGCTCATCGCCGACAGCGACTTCGCCGGCGAGGAGTTCCTCGGCGTCGGAGACGGCTACCCTGAAATTGAAAACGTGAAGAACGTGGGCGGCGTCTCCCTCGGCGTCGCCAGCGACGAGCCCGACTGCATCGACGTCGATCCGGTGAAGCGAGAACGACTCATCGGCGTCGGCGCGGACTGGATCATCCCCAACTTCAACGATCTCGACGCCCTCACCGCCGCGCTGTTTCCGAACGGCTGAGCAGTCCAACAAGCACGGAATTCCCTCATGGCCTCCAAATACGAAACGTTCGATCTCTCGAAGCTAGCCATTCGTCCGCTCGCCGAGCGAGACCACGACATGGACCTGTCGTGGTTGCTCGACCTCGACGACGAGCGCACGCCGCCCTTCGAGCACCCCGACCTGCCCACCATCGCCGAACGGCTCCGGGCCGCCAAGGAACGCGGCACGTCGCGCATCCTCCAGATGGGCGCTCACGTCATCAAGCAAGGCGTGTCGCGTCATTTGATCGACCTTCTGGAGCGCGGCGTCTTCACGCAAGTGGCGCTCAACGGCGCCGGAGCGATTCACGACTTCGAGCTCGCCCGCATCGGCGCCACCACCGAGAGCGTCCCCCGCTACATCCGCACCGGCGAGTTCGGCCTGTGGAAGGAGACCTCCGAACTCAACGAGATCGCCGTGGAAGCCGCGGAACTCGACCTCGGCTTCGGCGAGAACATCGGCCGTCGCATCCTTGAGGACGACCGCCCTCACGCGGACGCAAGCATCCTCGCCGCCGCTTACCGGCTCGGCATCCCGGCGACCATCCACGTCGGCATCGGCTACGACATCGTCCACCAACACCCCAACTGCGACGGGGCCGCCATCGGAAAAGCCAGCCACCGCGACTTCCTGATCTTCACGCGCGGCGTGGAGAATCTCGAGAACGGCGTGATGCTCAACTTCGGCTCGGCCATCATGGGCCCCGAGGTCTACCTCAAAGCGCTGGCTATGTCCCGCAACGTCGCCCGACAGGAGGGCCGGCAGATCGCCGACTTCACCACCGCCGTGTTCGACCTCGTTCCCATCCAAGGCGACTACCAGAAGGAACTGCCCAAGGACGACCCCGGCTACTACTTCCGCCCGCACAAGACGATCCTCGTTCGCACGGTCGTCGACGGCGGCGAGAGCTTCTATCTTCGCGGCGATCACCGCGCCGCTTTCCCCGCGCTCCGGCGAGCCATGCTACAAGTCTTGTAGCGTCGCGCCCCCGAGAGCTTTGCAATGAAGTGGTCCCCGCTACTTAAGAAATTCAGAAAACTGCGCGTCCTCGTCGTGGGCGACGTCTGCCTGGACCGTTGGTGTCGCTACGACCCCGATGCCGCCGAGCCGTCTCGCGAGACCGGCATCCCACGCACCGGGATCGTCGAGACCATCGTGACTCCCGGGGCCGGGGGCACCGTCGCTAACAATCTGTCGTCGCTCGGCGCCGCCCGCGTGGCGGTGATGGGGGCGATTGGCCAAGACGGGTTCGGTTTCGAACTCGAGCGCGCGCTCACCCACCGACGAATCGACTACTCCCTGCTCGTGGCGACGCCCGAGATTCAGACCTTCACCTACACCAAGGTCATCAACTCCGAGACCGGCATTGAGGATAAGGCGCGCGTCGACTTCATCAACAACGGCCCCCTTCCCTCCGACGCCGAGGATCAACTGATCGCGCAGTTCAGCTCGGTTTACGAGGACTTTGACGCCATCGTCGTCTCCGACCAAGCCGAGACCGACGAGGGAGGCGTCGTCACCACCGCCTTGCGTGAAGTCATCAACGACGTCGCCGAGCGTCGACCAGAAATGCCCGTCGTCGTGGACTCGCGGCGCCGAATCGGCTACTTCCGCGGCGTCATTGCAAAACCCAACCAAGACGAGGCCGACGCCGCCTGCCAGTCGCTCTTCGGGCAGAAGGACTACGAGCGACTCCGCCAGGAGATCGGAGCCAAGCCGCTCGTCGTCACGCAGGGGGAAGACGGCGCGCTCTTGATTACCGATGACGGCGCCACACACGTCTCAGGGCCCGAAACCGGGGAGGCGATCGACGTATGCGGCGCCGGAGACGCCTTCGCCGCCGGTATGGCGTTGGCCACCGCCGCCGGCGCCGAGCCCGCTCAAGCCGTCCAACTCGGCGTGGTCGCCGCCGGGATCACCGTCATGAAGCCGGGAACCGGAACCGCAACCCCGGAAGAAGTCCTGGCCGCGATCGATACCATGAGTCACGACGAGCTATAGCCGTTATGAGCTTCCCCACCGAATACGCACAGAAACTACGAACCACCCTCGATTCGATCCCGCTCAGCCGCGTCGACGAGCTGATCGAGATCTTTCGCGCCGCCCGCGACGAGGACCGGCAGATCTTTGTCTGCGGCAACGGCGGCAGCGCGGCTACGGCCAATCACTTCGCCTGCGACATCGTCAAAGGGGCCAGCCTCGGTCGCGACAAGCGCTTCCGTATTCAGGCGCTCAGCGAGCAGGTCCCCACCATGACCGCCTACGCCAACGACGTGGGCTACGACGTCGTCTTCGCCGAGCCCTTACGCAACTTCGCACGACCGGGCGATCTGGTGCTGATCATCACCGGCAGCGGCAATTCCCCCAACGTTCTGAAGGCGCTTGAAGTCGGCCGCGAACTCGGCTGCAAGACCGTCGCTCTCACCGGCCGCGGCGGCGGCAAAGCCGCTCCGTTGGCGGACTTCCTCATCGAAGTAGACGACACGCACATGGGCCGCGTCGAGGACGCGCACATGGTCATCACCCACATGGTCGGCTACCACTTTATGGAACGCGAGTAGTCTGCCCGATTTGATATTGGCCTCGATGCAACGTAGCCTCTCCGCGCTCCTCAATCTGCCCTCGACGCGCACCGATCTGGCCGCGATTCTCACGCTAGCGCTGGCCTTGGTTCCCCGCTGGATTGAAGCGGCCTCGACGTACATCAATCCGGACGAATCCAGCTACTTCACCATGGGCATCGGGCGAACGCTGGCCGAAGTCTACCAACGGTCCACCGCGACCCATCACCCCCCGCTCTTCGTCTTCGTCCTGCACGCCGTCACCCGAATAAGCGACTCCGAACTCGCCCTGCGAGCCGTCCCCATGCTGGCCGGGGTCACGTTCCCATGGTTCTTCTACCGCTGGCTCGGACTCGTGTGGAACAAGACCGCCGGCTACCTAGCGCTGGCGATCCTCGCCTTCGCTCCCCACCTCATCTCGCTCAGCGCCCAAGCCCGCGGCTATACGTTGGCCCTGCTCGGCATCTCCGTTTCGCTCTACTGCTTGGAGCGCGCCCTCAGGGAAGCCTCAACACGTTGGCTGCTGCCTGCGACCCTAGCCCTCTACATCGCCATTCTCAGCGAGTACTTCACGTCTTTCTTCGCGGCCGGCGCGGGCATCTACTTCCTCTTGCGCGCTTGGGGCACGAAGCCCAAGCCGGCCTTCCTCGGGTTGTGGGCGGCCGGCCAACTCGGCGGCGTCTGTATCTACGTTCTGCTCTATTTCACCCACGTCCTGGAGATCGCGGACACCGGCAGCAGCGTCGGAGCCATGGAGGGATTTCTTCGCCACGGGTTCCCCTGGCCGGACACCAACGCGCTCCTATTCCTCATCAAGGGCGTCGTCAAGCAGTCCACTTACCTCTTTGCCTCCCTCCCCATCGGCGGCCTGATGCTCATTCCGTTCGCGTTCGGGGCCTGGTTACTCTGGCGGGGCCAGTCTCCCGAAGACGCCCGGAAGACGCGTCCCATCTTGGCGCTCGCGACGGTTCCGTTTGCCGTCGCCGCCGCTAGTTCCTTTCTACGCGTGCATCCCTTTTTGGATTCGCGCCACACCATCATTCTCGGAGTCTTCCTCGCTCTCCTCTGCTCGCCCGCTCTGGCAAGATGCGCCCGTGGTCGCGAGTGGACCGTTCTGCCCGCGGCTGTGCTGCTCATCCCCCTGTGGCACGCCGCCGCTGTTACGGACACGCACAACATCGGCCCGCACCGCCACCGCCGACACTTGATGGTCGAGGCAGCGGACCACATCCGCGACAACCTGCCGCAAGGAGCTTACGTCCTCACCGACGCGGAGACCAAGCTGATCATCGACTACTATCTTGCTCCGGGCGATTCGAATTGGGAGCACCGCACTCCGCGCTCGGGCTCCTGGACCAATCACGTCCAAATCGTGTCCTACCGCTACGCCTGGAAGGGGCCGGATGACGTCCGCCAGGACTTGGCTCGACTACGCGAGGAGTTCAATCCCCCGCTCGGGCAAGATATCTGGATGATGGAGGGCGGCTGGTTCTACAACCAGT
>Ga0209578_10001059_pt1 | contig 26990 bp, 29 predicted proteins | sample tdAd472_FD_187127 | JGI IMG/M metagenome (GOLD analysis project Ga0209578, IMG submission 187127) | Marine sediment microbial communities from the Atlantic coast under amendment with organic carbon and nitrate - tdAd47.2 (SPAdes)... | ecosystem: Environmental > Aquatic > Marine > Coastal >...
CGGCGTGCGAATGGGATGCGAGCCATTGAGCAGCTCGGGGGTGCACATCGGGGTCACCGCCTCGTCCATCAGCTTCTCCGCGACCAGCCCGGCATTGTTTCCCAGATTGTAACGGATCGCGACATCCGCCCTGTCGGTGGCCAGGTCGACGACCGTGTTGCTCGCCGCAATGCGCAAGTCGATGGCGGGATGCCGCTCGATGAATCCCGTCAACCGCGGGACCAGCCACTTGGCGGCCATATGCGGCGAGATCGTCGCCGTCACCACCCGGTCCAATGATGGCGACGTATCCATCCGTGCCACCGTGCGGTGCAGCCCCTCGAAGCTGCTGCGGACCCCCGGAAACAGTGTCGCCCCCGCCTCCGTCAAGACGATCGCCCGGTTGAGTCGCCGGAACAGCTTCACCCCGAGCTTCGTTTCGAGCGCGCGAATCTGATAGCTCACCGCCGCCGGCGTGACGTGTAGTTCCTCTGCGGCTTTCGCGAAACTGAGGTTTCGGGCGGCGGCCTCGAAGGCACGCAATCCGTTGAGGGATGGGAGCTCGTACATAATATTTCAGATCAAATTAACTTGTGTGAATTCTCAAGATAACTCGTTTGCCGATAACCCAATAGGTCAGACATCATATCACCAAATCAGTAGGCAGGGTTTCTGTTCGAAACAGAATAATTTGACCCATCAGGCCCGCACCCTCGCCCGCCGGGGACACTGGAGGAGAGAACAGCATGTCAGAGAACAAGATGAACGCGGTCGTCGTCGGCGAGAACGGCGTCGAGATCGCCAAGGTCGACATCCCCGACATCAATGCGAGCCAGATACTGGTCAAGGTCGCGGCCTGCAGCGTCAACCGGTCCGACCTGCTCACCGTGCAGGGGCACAATTACGGCCATGTCGGTGGCGCCCAGAAGATCATGGGCGCGTCGTTTACCGGCGAGGTCGTGGCGGTCGGCGACGAAGCCGAGGGAATTGCCGTGGGCGACAAGGTGGCCGCCACCGGCGCCGCCGGCTGGGCCGAGTATGCCGTATCGAACTGGCAACGCGCCCTGCCCGTGCCGGCGGGCGAGGTCGAACTGATCGAGGTGGCGGGTCTCGCCTCGGGGCTTTGTGTCATGCATGACGCGATCGTCACCAACGGGCAGTTCGAGGCCGGGCAGACCATGCTGGTCCAGGGTGCCAGCAGCGGCGTCGGCATCATCGCGCAGCAGATCGGCAAATATCTGGGCGCGCGCCTGGTCATCGGCACCTCGACCAACGCCGAACGGCGCGGGAAATTGCAGGACGTCGGTGCCGACATGGCCCTCGATTCCCACGATGAGGGCTGGGTCGACCAGGTGCTCGAGGCGACGGACGGCACGGGTGTCGACCTCGTCATCGACCAGATCTCGGGCTACACCGCGAACCAGAATATGGCGGCCACGAAAGTCCATGGCCGGATGATCAATGTCGGCCGGCTCGGCGGCGAGGTCGCCGAGTTCGACTTCAACCGCCACGCCGAGCGGCGCCTCACCTACATCGGCACGACCGGGCGCACCCGCTCCCTCGATGAGCATATCGAAGTCGTGCGCCTCGCCCGCGAGGGCCTGTGGGACGGGCTCGCGAAAGGGGCCTTCCGGATGCCGATCGACAGCACGTTCAGCCTCACCGAGGCCGGTTTCGCGCTTGAACGCATGGCCGCGAACAAGCATTTCGGACGCATCATGCTGACGGTCGACGCATAGCGCTATTCCTGCACTTCCGTGCGGTCCGTCGCCGGTGGCGGCCGGCGCGACAGGGCCGAGATTTCGTCGCGCACATCTGGCGGCAACTCGAAATCCAGCGCGTCGAGGGATGGCTGCAATTGCGCCAGGCTGCGCGCGCCGATGATCGGGCAGGTCACGTCCGGGTGCGCTGCCGCCCAGGCCACGGCCAAGGTCACGGGATGGACGCCCCGGGCCTCGGCGAAGGCGCTGAACGCCCCCGCCGTCTCCACCATCCATTCATCGCCATACCGCCGGACATAGCTCGCATTCTCCACCAGCCGGCCGTCATTGGGCCGTGAGCCAGGCCGGTACTTGCCGCTCAGCAGACCACCACCGACCGGGCTGTAGGTCACGACGGCGAGGTTTTCGGCCCGGGCCAGCGGGAAGATTTCAACCTCGGCCTGGCGCTTGACCAGATTATACATGGGCTGGATCAAGTCGAAACGCGTCCAGCCCCGGCGCTCCGCGACACCCAGCGACGTGGCGATCTGCCAGGCCGCATAGTTGCTGGCGCCGAGATAAAGCACCTTGCCGGCCCGCACCAGATCCTCGAGCGCGCGCAATGTGTCTTCGATCACCGTGTCGTCGTCGAACCGATGCATGAACAGGATGTCGAGCCGGTCGGTGCCGAGGCGCTTGAGGCTGGCCTCGACGGCGCGCGGGATGTGGCGCCGGTTGCCGCCGCGGTCATTGATATCGCCGGATGTCGGGTTGAAGCATTTCGACGCGACGACCAGCTCGTCGCGATGGCCGTCCATCAGGCCGCCGAGAATTTCCTCGGCGCGACCCTGGCTGTAGCCGTCGGCGCTGTCGAAGAAGTTGAAACCCCGGTCTCGGCAGACGGCATACATGCGTGCCGCCTCGGCCCCGTCCGCATCCCCGCCGAACGACATTGTGCCGAAGCAGAATTTCGAGACCTGCATGCCGGTGCGCCCGAGCCGTTTGTATTCCATGGATGAAAACCTTCGTCGCCGTTCCCTCGCCGGTCGCATGTTACGGTATTTCGGAAAGGCCGTCCGGTCACGCGCCGTGGACTCCGTATTTGTCTGCCCATAGAGTCGTGGCGTCACCGACACGAGTGCGTGCCCAACTCCACCGGAGGAGAGCGACATGAACGTCATCACCCAGTCCGCCGCCAGCCAGGCCGCCCGCGACGTCCCCCGCCGCGAATTGCCGGTCATCGACGTGGCCGACGTCATCGCCGGCGATCCCGACGCGCCCGCGAAACTCGCGGATCAATGGCGCGAGGTGTGGGAGACGGTCGGCTTCATGTGCATCGTCAACCATGGCATCACCCAGGCGCAGATTGCGGGCATGTTTGCGGCCTCGAAACAATTCCACGATCTGCCGGAAGAATTGAAGCAGACCGTCCCGCTGAACACCGACCATCGCGGCTATATGGGCATCCGCACCGACCATCTCGAGACCGGCGAGATGGAGGACAACCGCAAGCCATCCATCTCCGAGGCGTTCTTCACCGCCACGGAATATCCGGCCGATCATCCGCAGGTCGTCGCCGGCACCCAGTTCTATGGGCCCAACCAGTGGCTGCCCGAAGATGCCGTACCCGGCTTCCGCGAAACGACCCTGGCCTACATGGACGCGGTGACCGAACTCGGCAAGAAGCTGCTGCCCATCTGGGCCCTGGCGCTCGAACTGCCCGCCGGCTATTTCGCGCCGCACTTCACCACCCCCTATACCTATTTTCGCAACGCCACTTACCCGCCGCTGCCCGAGCATCGCGACGCCGAGATGGGCATCCATCCGCACCGCGACACCGGCTTCATGACCTTCCTGCCGCCGGCCGAAGAAGAAGGCCTGCAAATCCTGGATGAAGGCGGGAACTGGTTCTGGCCGGTGATGCCCGACGACGCGATGGTGGTGAATCTCGGCCAGTTCGCGACCCGCTGGACCAACGACCGCTTCAAGGCCACCACCCACCGTGTGGTCCCGCCCCTGGAGAATGATCGCTACGCCATTCCGGTTTTCGTCAATCCGGACTTCGAGGCGCGCAACGAACCGCTCGCCACCTGCGTCGGGCCGGACAATCCGCACAACTATCCGGTCCAGACCTACCGGGAATGGTTCGGCTGGTACATGAGCAACACATTCGACGTCTACAACAAGGCCAGGAAGTCCTAGCTACACATCCGTCTACGGAATCTAAGGCAGGCCGGCGCTCAACAGGCTGGCACGATCGCGCGCCAGCCGCTCAGGATCGAGGCAATTCTGGGTCAGCGCCCAATTCTCGATGGTGAACTCGGGCCGGGCGGCGAGGAGGTTCGCGCCATGGGCTCGTGCACTTTCCATGTCACCCATATCGGCGCAGGTCAGCACCATATCGACCAGGCCGAAGCCGGTACTACGGTCGTTATACTCCGATAAAACTCCGAGCGCCTCGTCGTAGCGACCGGCGTACCGATACGCGTGACCCAAAATACCGAAATACCAGCCCGGGCCGAGCGGGTTCAGCCGGATGGCCGCCTGGGCTTCGCGGATCGCCTCTTCCGGGCGTTCCGCGAACGTGAGCGCGAGCGCAGACAACGCACGAAGGTCTGCATGTTCGGGCGCAAGCTCCGCTGCACGACCATATGCGTCAACCGATTCCTCCAGCTGCATATGCGCCATATGCCAGTAACCGAGCGCCGCCCAGGCGTCAGCGTTCTTCGGATCGATCTCCAACGCCTGATCGGCAAATGATTTTGCCCGCTGCAACGTGTCATCGCGATCCGCGACCCAGTGAAACCGCCCCTCGATTGCGAGGGTGCAGGCCAGCATGGCGATGATCTGCGCTGAGGCGGGATCATGGGCCAGGGCCTGTTCGAAACTGGCGCGGGCGTGGCGGTAAGACTCCGCATTGACGGTCCGGAAATGGCTGAGGCCGCGGATGAACTGGGTCCAGGCCTCGACGTTGTTCGTCGATGTGTAGCGCAGCAGGGCCTGTTCGCCTTCGGTCAGCTCGACCTGGAGTGCGGTGGCCACGGTGAGGGTGATCTCGTCCTGGACCGCGAATATATCGTCGAGCGTGCGGTCGTACCGGTTCGACCACATATGGCCACCGGTCTGCGCATCGGCGAGTTGCACGGAAATACGGATGCGGTCGGCGGATTTACGCAGACTGCCGGTCACGACATAGCGGGCCCCGAGGTCGCGGCCGATTTCCTGCACCGTGGCCGCCCTGCCCTTGAATGTGAAGGCGGAGCTGCGCGGCGTCACCGAGAGATGGCCGATCTGCGACAGGCTGGAAATAAGATCCTCCGCGAGACCGTCGGCCAGGAATTCCTGATCCGGGTCCGCGCTCATATTCTCGAAGGGCAGAATGGCCAGAACCGGGATGTCTTTCCCGGCCGGCGCGACGGTGCGGCTGCGACGGCGGTCGCCGCCCGCGCCCTCCACGACGAGGTAAACGTCAACGGGGTCGACGATATTCTTGAGTTGTTTGCGTCCGAGCGGTTCGAACCCGACATCGGCCTTGTTCCAGAGCTGGTCATGGACCGTATCCGCGACGACGATACCGCCGCCGGGTGCGAGCGGCTCCAGACGCGCCGCGATGTTCACCCCATCGCCGAACACGTCATCGTTTTCCAGCATGATATCGCCGATGTTCAGGCCCATCCGAAAGACGACCTGCTGGCCGGGTATCTCGGGCTGGTTGTGCAGACTGATTGCCGCCTGGATGGCCCGGGCGCAATCGAGCGCGTCCACCGCGCTCGCAAATTCCGCCAGGAACCCATCGCCCGTATGCTTGAAGATGCGCCCTCGATGCGTCGAGATTTCCGGATCCACAATGGTGGTACGGACAAGGTTGAGATTCTCGAGCGTGCGGACTTCGTCGTCTTGCATCTGACGGCTGAATCCGACCATATCGGCGGCAAGGATTGCGGCAAGACGACGTTCCATGGCGGGCATCCTATCCGGGCCCACGCGGAACAACAAACCAGGACTCTTCCGGAAGGTATCTGAGTATTTTGCTTGCCCCGATGCGCCTTCATCTTGCACCCGCGCACATATCCCGCGACACTTGGCGTATCGCCACGACCGGCGCCCCCAACACAGAAGTGACCAGCATGAAACTCAGCACCGACCGTATTCTCACCACCCATGTCGGCAGCCTGCCGCGCCCCGAGGACCTCCTCGAATTGCTGCGCCAGGAAGACCGCGGCGAGCCGGTCGATACCGAAGCGCTCCACGCCCGCACCGCCACGGCGGTCAGCCAGGTCGTGGCCGATCAGGTCGCGGCGGGCATCGACGTCGTGAGCGACGGCGAGATGAGCAAGATCTCCTATCACGTCTATGCCCGGCACCGGCTCAATGGCCTCGAGGCCACCGACGGCACCGGCGTGCCGGACCGCCCGGCGCCCGCCGATTTCAATGACTTCCCGGAAATGGCGGACGCGGCCGGCAGTGCCGGGCCGGAACTCATGAAGGCGACGGTCTGCGAAGGGCCGGTCTCCTATGCCGATCACGGTCCGCTCAATCGCGACATCGCCAACCTCAAGGCGGCGGCCGGCGCGTCCGGCCCGACCGACATGTTCATGAACACGGTCTCGCCGGGCTGCCTGTCGACCTATGTGCCCAATCGCCACTACCGCGACCGGGACGCCTATCGCGAGGCCCTGATCGAGGCCCTGCGCCCCGAATACAACGCCATCCATGAGGCCGGTATCGTCCTGCAACTCGACTGCCCCGACCTGGCCGGCGCGCGCCACACCGACTATCAGGCCATGGACGAAGCCACCTTCCTGGCCGATGCGGAGAAGAGCATCGAGGCCCTGAACGCGGCAACCAGCGACATCCCGCCCGAGGCCATGCGGATGCATATCTGCTGGCTCAACTATGCCGGGCCCCACACCCACGACATCCCGATCAAGAAGCTCCTCGGGCTGCTGGCCAAGGCCCGGCCCCAGGCGATCCTGTTCGAGGGTGCGAATCCGCGTCACGCCCACGAGTGGGAAGACATCAAGGACTTCGGCGTGCCGGACGACAAGGTGCTCATCCCCGGCGTGATCGATTCCACCAGCAACTTTGTCGAGCATCCCCAACTGGTCGCCCAGCGCATCTGCCAGTATGCCGACATCGTCGGGCGCGAGCGGGTGCTGGCGGGCAGCGATTGCGGCTTCGGCACCTATGCCGGCCGCAAGGGCGTGTATCCGTCCGTGGTGTTGGGCAAATTCCGCGCCATGGCCGAGGGTGCGCAAATGGCCAGCGACCGCCTCTGGGGCTAGCCGACCGGCCATCGCCGTCGCGATCCCTGTCACGCGCGGCAAATCAGGGGCGCCACGCGCAAACACGCTCCCGCAAAATTTCGCGGCCGGCATGGCTCGGCCAAACGCGATATGGGACAATGCCCAACGGACGATTAACGCAGCGAGGAGAAACAGGGTGGGACCGACGGATATGAGTATCCCGCCTGCACCGTTGCCGGGCAAATTGCGCGGCGGAAACAAGTTCGGTGATTTCGCCTGGTTGTTCACCACCGGCATCATTGCGCAAAAAATCTCCGAGGCGCATCTGCTCTGGCGCGGCGCCCAGATGAGCGCCGGACCAATTCTCGAAATCGGCCGCATGGCCGGTGGCACCACCGCCCTCCTGCTCGGCGCATCCGGCGATCGGCCGATGGTGAGCATCGATTTCGCGCCCTTCCACAATCCGCTGACGGATGAGTTCTTCGGTTACGAAGAGATCGCGCGCCGGCTGAAACTGTATGTGCAGAGTTCGCGCCAGCCGATCCCCGAGACCGAGTTCGGATACATGTTCATCGACGGCGATCATTCCTATGAGGGTGTGTGCGCCGATATTGCCAATTTCTGGAACGCGCTGAAGCCGTTCGATGGTCGCCCCGGATACTGCGCATTTCACGATGCGGCCGCACCCGCCCATGTGGAATCCGTCAAAAAGGCGGTGGACGAACTTCTCGCCGAACCCGGCGCGTGTCGTGTGGTCGAGTCCGCGAGCTCGCTTCTGTTGGTCGAGAAGACCGGCGATATCGATGCCGCGAAATGGCGCCGCAAAATCGGCGACGATCTTTGGACGCAGATTTCCGATCCACGCCTTGATGACGTGCCGGATCAGGGAGCGTGGACCGGTACGGAGCCCCCGGCCGGCATGATTGCGGGCGAGGAGGATTTCGTCAGAACCTCCGAACTCACCGACGAACGGCTGACCCAGGGACGTTGGCGCATGGCGGGAATTTCGCTCACCAAATCGGGGGCCGACCTGTGGGGCATGGACAACAGAATTTATCAGCTCAATGAAAGCGACGACGGGTCGGCGCATTACATTGAGTATCTGAGCGAGCTGAACGATACGCAGGTCCTCGCCGGCGCGTTCCTGCGGCCTGGCGGCGAAAATCCCGTGCGCCTGAGCATCGTCGGCCAGGACGATGCCCTGCTCGCCAGCGTCGATTTCCGGTTCCTCGGCGACCGTGAGATCACGACCAGCCATGTCGGCGCAGGCGCCACTGTGCTTGGATCCTGGATGCGCTACGAAACCGGCTTTTTCGCCTGCAACATCATGATCCGAACAGACACGCCGCACCCGTTCGGGTTGCGCATACAAATGTTACATCCCGACGGCCGGTCCGAATACGACGTCGCGGGAAATCCGAACACGCTGCACCTGAACTCGGCAACAATCCGATCGGTGAAAACCTAATCAACCCACGGAGCATCACATGGCCGCAACGATCGAACGCATTCGCCCGGAGTTCCTCTGGAACAAGCCACATTTCACCAACCTGGTCACCAGCGAAGGCGGCAAGACGGTCCATCTGTCCGGCCTCGTTGCCGGCACCGTCGAGGGGGAGCTGATCGGGCCCGGCGATCTCGGTGTGCAGATGGCCTATGTCTACGACACCATCCGCAAGTCCCTCGCGCTGGTCGGCGCCACCCCCGCCGACATCGTCCGCCAGCGGGTCTTCATCGTCGATCTCAAGCCCAGCGACCGGCCGACGATCATGAAGGCGATGATGGATTTCTACGGCGACGACAAATCCGCCTCCAGCACCTGTGTCGGCGTGACGGCGTTGCTGCTCGAAGGCGCGCTGGTCGAGATCGACGTGACGGCGGTGGTCGACGCATAGACGGCGGGCAGCCGCCCCGTGGCAGCACCTAGGGCAGCGGGTCCGGCTCGCCGTTCTTGGTCGGCATCCGGTACGCAACCATCGTCTGGCAGACCGATGTGTAGAGGCCGAGAAGCCCGAGCAATTCGTTGATCCCGGTCTCGCCGAACGCAGCCTGCGCGGCATCCCACAGCGCGTCGTCGACCCCCTGCCCGGCCATCATGTCGGCGCAGAAACGGTGGCAGACCGCCTCGTCGTCCCGATCGAAGGCAGGTACGTCGCCGTTGCGGATCGCCTCAACAACCGCGGGCGCAACCCCGGCCTTCTCCGCCGACGGCCCGTGCGAGGTCCAGACATATTGCGCGCGCCAGTGCTTCGCGACGACGAGCACGGCAATTTCCACGAGGCGCGCGTCCAGCGACACGCCGTGACGCAGAAATTCCTCGACCGGCTCGATCCGGTCGGCGAAACCGGGCGACGCCAGCCAGAACTGATACGGCCCCGGCACATAGCCCCGTTCGGCCAGGATCCGGTCATAGACGGCCCGGGCGCCGGCCGGGAGGTCGTGCGGGTCGAAGGGCGGAAACCGTTCCGGCATCGCCCTAAGCCTCATACGTATTCGACAGGGTACCGATACCGTCGATGATGACGTCGATCGTGGCGCCCGGCTTCATCGGCAACGCGCCCGGCCCCGTGCCGCAGGCGATCAGGTCGCCCGGCGCCAGGGTCATCGACTGGGACAGTTTGGCGACGATCTCGGCGGGCGGCATGAACAGATCCGACACCGCGTAGTTCTGCCGCTCGCGGCCGTTGAGCTCGGCCCGGATCGCGCTGCCCGAGATATCCGCGTCGGTGACGATCGACGGTCCGAAGGCGCCGAACGTGTCGAAGCCCTTGGCCCGCGCCCATTGGGGAAAGCTCGGGTCGGCGTCGAGCAGTTGCATCGCCGTCACATCGTTGACGCAGGTGTAGCCGAAGATCGCGTCGGCCGCCGCGGTCTCGTCCGCGTTGCTGACCGGCTTGCCGATGACGATGCCCAGCTCGGCTTCATAGATCACCCGGCCGTCATAGGCGGCGGGCTTGCGGATGACGCCGCCCGGCGCGAGATACGTCGTCGCCGGCTTCAGGAAGAACAGCGGGTACTCCGGCTGGTCCAGCCCCTGCTTTTCCGCCGCCGAGCGCGAATTGTTCCACAGCGCGATGAACTTCCCGGGCACGCAGGGCGTGAGCAGGTTCACATCCGCCAGCGCCAGCGTTTCGCCCGTCGCCGCAGCGCCGGCGAACATGTCGCCGTCATGCACCGCGATGGAATCGCCTTCCAGCGTGCCGATTCCTGCCACGCTGTCTTTCTCGAACCGCACCCAATTGCTCACGTCGCGCACTCCCCCGTTTTCAATCTTCGATCTTGATAACCCGTCCGGGCGAGGTTTTCGAGTACCGGCGATTTTCCGGTCGACCTTGCCCGCCGCGCAAACTTCGCTACCCTCGCGGCCAACGAGTGGTTTGGGGGGAGCGTGGCATGGCCGAACGGGTCGCGGCAGAACGGATCGTCGATTGCCTGATCGAGGCGGGGACCGAACATTTCTTCGGCCTGCCCGGCGGCGCGACCATGGACATCTACCGCGCGCTGCACGACCGGCAGGACGAGATCCGGGCGATCGTGCCCCGCGACGAGCAAACCGCGTCCTGCATGGCCGACATGTATGGCAAGCTGACGGGCAAGCCCGGCGTGTTCGCCGGTCAGGGCGGCTTCACCGGCTCGACGGGCATGTTCGGCGTGATCGAGGCCTTCCTCGCCTCTTCCCCGATGCTCGTCCTGACCGAGCTGTCGGACCATAACGAGTTCGTCATGCACGGCCCGATCCAGTCGGGCGCCGGCCATTACGGCTCGTTCGACCTGGCCGGCATGTTCAAGTCCACGACCAAATACACCGCCGTCGCCCAGACCGCGCGCGAGGCGGTGATGAGCGTGCAGCTCGCCTACAAGCACGCGATCACCGGCCGCCCCGGGCCCACCGCCTGCCTGTTCCGCGCCAACACGTTGCGCGACCCGGTCGCCGACAACGCGTTGCCGGAGATCCACGACACCAACCGGCTGCTGAACGTCAGCAAGTCCGTGCCGCCGGCCGCCGCTGTCGATTCCGCACTGGATGTGCTCGCTGGCGCGAAAGCACCCGTCATCGTCGCGGGCAACGGCGTGCGCATCTCGCGCGCGTCCGACACGCTGGCCGCCCTGGCGGATCTGCTCGGCGCCCCCGTGGTCACCTCGATCCTCGGCAAGTCGGCCATCGCCGAGACCCACGACATGGCCGCCGGCCCCATGGGCTATACCGGGCTGCCGCTCGCCAACGAGATCGTCGGCGCGGCCGACACGATCCTGGTCGTCGGCTGCCGCCTGAAGCCCCAGGACACCTGCTTCGAGCACCCGCAGATGTTCGACCCGAACCGCCAGCGGATCGTCCAGATCGATATCGAGCCCCGCAACGCGTCGTGGACCATCCCGGCCGAAGTCGCGCTGGCGGGCGACGCCCACGAGACGCTGCAGCTTCTTCTCGCCGGACTGGCAGACCGGACCGACAAGGCCGCGGCGGCGGCCCGCCGAAAGGCGCTGATCGACCTGAAGGCCGCGCGGCAGTTCTTCGCCGACCCGATGCTCGCCTCGGCCAACGTGCCGATTGCGCCCCAGCGGCTGGTCGCGGAAATTCAGGCGGCCGTCCCTGCCGAGGCCGTGGTCTGCACCGATGCCGGCAGCAACCGCCACTGGATGAACCATTTCTTCCAGACCCGGCGGCCCAACAGCTATTTCGGCTCCGGCGGCCTGGGCGGCGTCAGCTGGTCCCTGCCCGCCGCGCTCTGCGCCAAGATCCTCGACCCGGCGCGCCCGGCGATCGGCATCTGCAGCGACGGCGGCTTTGCCATGCAGATGCATGTGCTGCTGACGGCGGCGCAGTACGGTGCCAACCCGGTCTATGTGGTGATGAACAATTCGCGCCTCGGCATGACCGCCGAGGGCATGGGCAACCAGTCCCACGGCAACGATTTCCCCGATACCGACTATGCCGCCATCGCGCGCGCCTGCGGCGCCTGGGCCGAACGGGTGGAGAAGCCGGCAGACGTCGGAGATGCCATCCGCGCGAGCCTGGCCCAGGACAAACCCGCCGTGATCGACGTGATCATCGACCGGTCCGAGAGCATGCGCCAGGCGATCTACTCGCCGCTGGCCATCGAAGCGGCGCGCGGCGTAAGGCCCGAATAGCCTGGACTACGACCCGCTCATATTGTGAGCGGCGGGTACACCGCGCTTGTCCGAAACGGAATCTGCGCTAACATCGGGTTACAAGTTCGCGGAACCAGACGAGGCCCGAGATGTCGAACGCAGAAGTCATTATTCCCGAAGAGTTTGCCGACGAGGAAATTCCGATCCTCGATTTCGGTCCCTATCTCGCGGGCGAAGACGGCGCGCTGGAGAAACTCGCCGCCGAGCTGCGCCACGCCCAGGAAGACGTCGGCTTCTATTTTGCGATCAACCACAACGTGCCGAAGCCCCTGATCCAGCGGACCCACAACAATCTGGTCCGTTTCTTCGATCTGCCGGATGCCGAGAAACGCAAGCATGAGAACTACGTCCCGCCGGGCTCGACGATCTATGTCTCGTCCACGGTGAACGAGAACACCAAGCCCGACCTCAACGAGATGCTGCGGATCGTGCGCGAACGCCCGGCCGATCATCCCGGCGTCGAAGCGAACCTGATCCCCTATTTCGGCCCGAACCAGTGGCCCGATGAGGCGTTGCTGCCCGGCTGGAAGGCCGAGATGCTCGAATATTACGACGCGATGGAGAAGCTCGGTTATGCGTTGCTGCCGCTGTATGCACGCGCGCTCGAGCTGCCGGCAGACTATTTCGACGGCATGTTCGACGACCCGCTCTGGACGACCCGCAACCAGCATTATCCGGCGGTCGAGGGAGAGGAGAACCAGTTCGGGATCGCGCCCCATCGCGACCACGGCTTCATCACCCTGCTGCCCGTCACGGACACGCCGGGGCTGCAGATCCAGACCCAGTCCGGGCGCTGGCTGCCGGCCAACACGATCGAGGGTGCGATCATCGTCAACACCGGCGAGTTCCTGAACCGCTGGACCAATGGCCGGTTCATGGCCACGCCGCACCGGGTGATCCCACCCAAAACGGACCGCTATTCACTGGCCTTCTTCTTCAGCCCGTCCTGGGACACGCTCGCGGACCCGATGCCGACCTGCGTGGGCCCGGACAATCCGCCGAAATACAAGCCGGTGCGTTTCCTCGATTACCGCGACTGGTATGTGAATCAGAACTATCTGGACGAGCTGGAAAAATCCCAGCCCGAGCCGCCGTCGCCGGAGGAGAGCAGGTTCTCCTTCTAGTTCGAAGGCGTCTGGATCCTCGCAGCTACGCGGCGATGACCGGCGACAACCAGCCCAGGATCAGCCCGTACCACAGGTGCAGGATCAAGGATGTGAGCCATCCCATCTTGTGCCCCTTCAGGCCGAAGAACCCGTCGCGCAGGAAAAACGGCACGAAGATAAACATCGCGCCGAAGTAGAGAATGACCGCGTAGATAATGCCGCGCATCCACAACTCGCCCGGCAGGTACTGGGCGAACACGGTCGCATAGAGGAGCGCGAAGGCGATGCCGTTCATCATGATGATGAAGATGCCCCAGCCATAGGGGGCCGGACCCTCGAACGAATCTCCAAATGTGAGCTGCGTCATCCCGCGCGGCAGATCGATCCGCGGCAGGCCATACCGGTCCGCCCAGAGCGCCGAGACGATCAGCATATAGGTCGCGAGAATACCCACCAGCGACACGTGAACGAAAAATTCCAGATCCATCTTTTCACCCCCAGATATCGTCGATCTATTTTACCGCATGCCGCACCGCGCCGCACCGGCCGAAGCTCGATGATTTACAGAATCGGCGACAGCCAGCCGACGATCAGCCCGTAGATCAGGTGAATGATCAGCGCGGTCAGCCAGCCCATGGGGTGTCCCTTGGAGCCGAAGAACCCGTCCTTCAGGAAGAACGGCACGAAAATCAGCATCGCGCCGACATAAAGGATACCGCCGAAGATCAGCCCCTTGATATAGGGCTCGCCCGGCAGATACTGGGCGATGACGGTGGCATAGAGCAGCGCAAAAGCGATGCCGTTCACATGGATGACGGCGATGCCCCAGCCATAGGGCGCGGGCCCCTCGAACGAATCGCCAAAGGTGAGCTGGGTCATGCCGCGGGGCAGATCGATCCGCGGCAGGCCGTATCGGTCCGCCCACAACGCGCCGACAAGATGTAAATAGGTCGCCAGCAGGCCCGCCAGCGACACGTGAATGAAGAATTCCAGATCCATCGTCCCCTCCCAGAATAATGCGCGTTGATTTTCCCCGGTTCATGCGCCGGTTTCCAAGCACTATATTCAGAGGGTACACGCCGCATCTGCGTCGTGAAGAGCAAAACCATTTCATTTCGCGGACCGGTAACCCCAACCCATGGTGACCACTTGGCCGACAACAGCACGAATCTGAAGACACCGGTCCTGATCGTCGGTGCCGGCATGGTGGGTCTGTCGCTGGCCGTTGAGCTCGGCAGCCGCGACGTGCCCTGCATCCTGATCAACGACGGCGCAACCACCGCCGGACACCCGCAGGGCAATTCCCTGAATTCGCGGACGATGGAACATTTCCGCCGCCTGGGATTGTCCGCGGAGATTCGCGCCGCGGGTTTGCCCGCCGACCATGCGACCGATGTCGTGTATGCGACACGCTTCGCGGGTTGGGAACTGGCGCGGCTGCCGATGCCGTCGACGGCGCAAAAACTCGACGACCCCGCGCAAACCGAACAAACGCCCGAACCGATTCACCGGGCCAACTTCTTTTACGTCGAGCCGATCCTCAAGGCGCAGATCGATGCGCTGCCCTCGGTCGATGTCCGCTTCGGTCATCGCCTGATCAGCTACCAACAGGATGCGGACGGCGTGACGGCAAGCGTCGAGCGTGCCGTCGACGGCGCGGTTCTGGAGATCGCCTGCGATTGGCTGATCGGCTGCGACGGCGCGCGTTCGACCGTGCGCCAGGCGCTCGGCATCGGCTATGCGGGCAAGGGCGGCGAGGACGAGACCTTCATGCGCGGGCGCATGCTGTCGACCTATGTGGATGCACCCGCACTCGCCGACATCATGACGTTCGAGCCCGGCTGGCATTACTGGACGATCAACGAGGACGACCGCGCGAGCGTCGCGACACTGGATGCCAAGGGCAAATATGTGGTCCTCACCCGTATGCCGCCGGGCGAGGACGAGACCAGCATTGATGCGGCTGCCGCATTCCTGCGAACCGTCGGCGCGGACATCCCGGTCGAGATTCTGTCGGTCAAATCCTGGATGGCCGGGCTTGCGCTTGTCGCCGATCGCTACCAGGACCGCCGGGTTCTGATGGCCGGCGACGCGGTCCATCTGTTCACGCCCACGGGCGGGTTCGGCATGAACACCGGGGTCGACGACGCGGCCAATCTCGGCTGGAAGCTCGCCGCCGCGGTCCACGGCTGGGCGCTCCCGGCGCTCCTCGACACCTACGAGGCCGAACGCCGGCCCATCGGGCTGCGCAACACCAGCATGTCGCATCAATTTGCCAGCGCCGTCGCCGGCCTCGAGATTCCCCCGGCCCTCGAAGACGATACGCCCGAGGGCGAGGCCGAGCGCGAACGCATCGGCGCCCATCTGGCGACCTTCACCGAGGAGTTTCGCTCGCTGGGAATCCAGCTCGGCGCGCGATATGACGGATCGCGCCTGATCGCGGATGACGGCACGGATGCGCCGGAAGATTCACCCTTCGAATATGTCCCGAGCGCGGTCCCCGGCGGACGTGCCCCGCATGTCTGGCTGGCGCCCGGCGACGCGCTGTTCGACCATTTCGGTGCAAACTTCACACTCCTTCGCCTCACCGACAATCCGCCCGATGTGGCGGCGCTGGTCGATGCCGCTCGGAGGCGAAACATCCCCCACGATGTGGTGGATATCTCGGATCCGGAGGTCCGGGAGATCTACGGCGCCGACCTGTTGTTGCTGCGCCCCGACCACCACATCGCCTGGCGCGGCGATGCCGTTCCGCAGTCCCCGGACCGGCTCTGGGCGCAAGTCACGGGCGACCCTCGACAGGCACCGGGGAAAACCGGTTGATTTCGATCACCCCGGCGATGCCGGGACCGTGTAAGACTCGTTCCCTACCCGCCCCGAATTGGAGCCTGACAACATGACGGACCAGACCCAGAACTGCCTCGTGGTCGGCGTTTTCGACAATGTGAACACCTTCACGGCCGCGATGGAAAAGCTCGTCGAAGGCGGCCATCGCCGCAACGACATCAGCATTCTCGGCGACCACCAGGCGATCATCGATCATTTCGGCACGTTGCCGAGCACCGAGGAACTCGCCGACCGGATGGACACGCCGCGCGACAGCCTCGAATCCCACGAATATCTGAAAGACATGATCGACTTCCTGTCCGACAGCTTGGCCGTTGTCGCCCAGATCGGGTCGGCGGCAGCCGCGTTCGCCGTCGGCGGGCCGATCGGTGTCTCGACCGGCGCTGCCGCCGAGACCGAGGACAATCTGGGAGGATTCCTGAGCCGTATCAGCGACGAGCACTGGCGCCATCGGCTGGAGCAAAGCGCCCAGGACGGCGGCATCATTTGCTGGGTGCGCGCCGAAGATGGCACAGCTGCAAAGAAAGCCGAAGACATCCTGGCGCAGTCCGGTGCCGACCATATCCATCGGACCGCCCCCCTGCCCCCGACGGTCTGGCCCATCGACTGACGGCGCCAACGCCGCCAGGGGACCAACACGGGCGCATACGCACTTGCTTTGCGCGTGGTCGCGCATCAGGCTACGCGGCAAATCAATCGTCGTACCAAGGGGGAAGAAACATGCTTCACGAACTGCGCACATACACCGCGCGCGCGGGCGCCGTACCGGACATTCTGAAGGTCAACGAAGAGGTCGGCCGCAAGGCGCGTGGCAACGACTACGGGGTTCTGGAGGGTTACTGGTTCACGGAAATCGGGCCCCTGAACCAGGTTATGCATCTGTGGCGGTATGACAGCTTCGAGGAACGCGCGCGCCTGCGGGCCGAGCTCGGTAAGAATGAAGACTGGACGAAGAAGTATGTCCCGACCCTGCGCCCGCTGCTGGTCAACCAGACGACGCGTTTCCTGAACCCGGCCAAGGATCTGGTGGCCCCGGAAACCGAGGGCAACTTCTACGAGTTTCGCAACTATCGCCTGAAACCGGGCAAGGCCGCCGCATGGATGAAGCGCTTCATCGATGTCATGCCGGTGCGCGAGAAATATTCAAAGAATGTGTGCGCCTGGATCACCGAGGGGCCGAACCCCAACGAGGTCTGCCATCTCTGGGCCTATGCGAGTCTCGAACAGCGCATGGAAGCGCGCAACGGGATCGCGACCGAGAAGGCCTGGCACGAATTTGCCGCCGCCGGTCGTGAGGATCTCGAGGAGATGCATTCGACGATGCTCTTCCCGGCGAACTTCTCGCCGCTGAAGTAACGGAATCTAGGCCTCGGGCGGGAGTATTTCCTGAACGCATACCTGGTCGATCAGGTGCCCCCGGCCGATGTCGTCGAGATGCGCGCGCTTGTGCTCGTTGGCCAGGGGCGCGCCGACGCCCTGGGTCATGGCCATGACCACGGACCGATCGCCCATGTCGAGCCAGTAGCTTCTGCGCACGAGCTTGCCGTCGGCATCGCGTGCGAACGGGTCTTCCGGGTTCAGGCCCAGGTCCGGGCTGTAGAAATCAGGCATCTTTGAATCTCATCCGGTTACGGGCGCACGGTGTGACACAGTGCGCCCGTAACCGATAGACCTACTTCTTTGGTATGGCCTTGATGGCGAGTGTCTGCACGGCAATCTTGCCGCCGTCGATCACATAGGTGTCGGTCCCCAACTCATAGACATTGTCTGCCGTTTCGGCGGCCCAGACGATGTAACCGACATTGTTGGCCGTCGACAGGAGCTTGAGGTCGAAACTGGCGCCCGGCTTGGCAAATTCGGCGAACAAGGACGCGAACAAACCCTCAATCGCCTTCAGCCCGCGCAATTCTCCGCCCTGCGTCACGATTACCGACGCCTCTGTGTAGTCGGACAATGTTTCTTTCATGTCGCCCGCACCGAATGCGGCCAGATGGTGTTCGACGATCGCCTTCGTCTCGGCGTCGCCGGCCCAGGCCGGCCCGAACGGTGAAATAGCGAGCGCGACAACAATCGCTGCCGACGCCAGGATGCGTTTGATCGTTTTCATGATGTATCCCCAGATGTTTGTGTGCATTCCCCAGTACCGCGCCATTCAACACATAATCGCTGCGATTGATACTCACTATTTCGTCGTAAACACCACGCCGTTGCCAGACAATCGGCCGACCGGCACAGTGCGGCCGTCAAACCGCGTGCGAGCAACAGAATGCGTTACAAAAAATTGCCGAACGCCATTGGCGGCGCCGCCCTTTCCCTCGCGATTCTGCTGGGTGCCGGCGCGGCGGCCGCACAGGAAAACAAGACGGTGGACGGGACAGAACTCGGGCCATCTGAATGGCGCGCAATCACGTTGGATGACAGCGAATTTCAGGGCAGCCGCGAAGTCGGCGATTTTCTCATCCTGCGCAACGAACTCCCCGACCGCGTACAGGAATCCTGGCGCCACCCCGACAACGCGCAGCACGGCCCCCTGGTAACCATGTTCTACGAGCGCCTGGTCGATAACTTTTTCGCCGCCGGAATGTTCGCGGCGGATTTCCGCAGCGTATTCAATTCGGCTTTCGCCTCACGCGGCGTAGACCTCGATGACGCACATGTCGTCGATCTCGACGCGCGCGCCAAGGCCGCATTCGTCTCCTATGCCGCGACACGATGTGTCTTTGTCATGCGGGTTTTCGGCCCCGTTGCCGGGCGTGCCGGGGTTTCGAATGGCGACAGAAACGCCCGCCTTTTCGCGTGTCAGCGCGGCGACGCGGATTTCGGGTTCCTGCGCGACACCATATTGTCGATGTTGTCCGTCCTCCGACAGGATGGTCGAGGCATGGGCATTCCCGGTCCCACGCCCCCGCCTCTGCCGGAACTAATCAAGAAATTCTTCACGCCGGAAGAAGCGGTCTGACCCGGCAGATGCTTTCGCATTTCTATTCGGTTGCGCTACTGTTTCGCCAACCAGGGAATGGAGAAGCACAATGAAAGCCGTCGATCTCAACGCCACCGACATGTCCAACCGCATCGCCCGGTTCAAGGACCTCAAGCCCTACAAGCAGTCGATCATGGAAGGCACCGGGATTCCCGCCGAAGCCGTGGAAATCGTCTCGGCGAAGTCGGTTTATCCGATCATGTCGCCCGAGGGCTGGGAAGGCCGCTCCAAGGTCGCCCCGGTGAAGGGCATGGACGGTTTGACCGTCACCATCGCCGAGTGTCCGCCGGGCAACAACCCGGGGCTGCACAGCCACTCCCACACGGTCGAGAATTTCTTCTGCCTGAACGGAAAGTTCCGTATTTCCTGGGGGGAAAACGGCGAGAACTCCATCGAGCTGGAACCGCTCGACTTCATCTCGGTCCCGGCCGGCGTTTACCGCGACTTCAACAACATCTCCGACGAGACCGCGCGCCTGCTGGTAATGATCCAGTCGGTCGAGGGGGACGTCAAAGACGAGGTCGTCTACCACCCCCATGTCGGCCAGGAGATCATCGAGAAGTTCGGCGAGGACACCCTTGCCGCGCTGGACAAGGTCGGCTTCCGCATGGCGGACCGGATAGCCGCGGCCGAGTAGCCTCCGCTATTCGACGATCTCGGCCTTCCGCATGAGCGCACCGAACCCCGGCACGGGATCGGTGATGCCCATCCGGCGCAAGGCGTACCAGTAGGTCGCCTGGTTGACCGAGATAACCGGCTTTCCGAAGCGGTCCTCCAGTTCGGCGATCAGCGGCACGATGCCCAGCGACCCGCCGACATGCAGCAGGGTGTCGATGTCGGGGCCGTCGACCCCTTCGAAGGCCTCGATGACCCGCGCCATGGGCACGTTCACGGCGTTTTCCGGCTTGTCGACCAGGAGTGCCGTCGCCGCCGCGATATCGAAGCCGAGCGCCGTGTAATAATCGACCGCGCTCTTAGAATTCTCAACCGAAAGCGGTGACATCATCCCGACCCGCTTCGCACCCATCGTGCGCAGCGCGGCGATGACGGCGTCGGTCGCGAGCACGAAGGGCTTGCCGTCCGCCCGTTGGGCGAACTCGCCCGTGTACCATTCCTGCTTTTTGACCGACCAGTCGCGCATCTCGAGCGAGTTGCCGCCGACGATCATGTCGGGCCAGCATTTCAGGGTTTGCGGCACCACGTCCAACACGGCCTCGCCGACGGTGTCGGGGCTGGTGATGTTGAACCGGTACATCTGATTGCTGACGCCCTCGGGGCGCATCATCTCGTATTCCGGCTGCATGTTGGAATTCTGGACGGGGATCAGGACGGCGACGACGCCGCGGGGGCCAAAGCGATCGGGCATAGGGGGCAACTCTCTTTAGCGTTGATATGAACTATTCGGTGACCTATTCGGAAACTTCGGTGTGCAACAGAAGCCGGCCGAAGCCGGGCATCGGATCCATGACGCCGATCTTGCGCAGCGCATACCAGTATGTCGCGGCGTTGACGGAAATGAGAGGCTTGCCGAAGCGGGCCTCGATCGCTGCGATGTGCGAGACGATTCCGAGCCCGCCGCCGACATGCAGGAGCGTGTCCACATCGCCGGTATCGATGCGTTCGAAAGCGGCGATCGCGTCGTCGGCCGTCATGTTGATCAGGTCTTCGGACTTCTCGACCATCAAGGAGGTGTCGTGGGGCATCTCGAAGCCCTGCGCGGCATAGTAATTTTTAACGCGCTGGGAGTGTTCCGGCGACATGGGCGAGAGCACGGCGATCCGCCGGGCGCCGATCGTCCGCAACGCCGCGGCCGTGGCATCGGTCGCAAGGACCGCGGGCACCCCGTTGGCGCGCGCCTCGAAGGCGGCGCGATATTCCGCCTGCTGCGCGTTCGACCAGGCACCCATCTCAAGGGAATTGCCGCCGATGATCACATCCGGCCAGCACAGCAACGTGTCGGGCACCACGCGCAGAACCGCGTCGGGCGCTTTGTCATGCGCCGAAATATCAAACCGGTACGTCTGATGGCTGATGCCCTCGGGGCGCATCGCCGCGTATTCCGGCTGCATATTCGCGTTTTGCACCGGAATCAGGATGGCGACGACACCGCGGGGTCCGAAACGATCAGGCACAAACACTCTCCTCGACCTTGAATGCCGGGGAAACTAGACGCTCCGGAATTCCGGCAGAAGGTCCGTTTCGTTCACGACGCTTGTGACACGAGCGGCGACGCCGGGTCAGACCGGGCGGCCGGAGGTGTGGGACGAGGTGATCTTGATCGACCAGCCGTCGGGGCCGGGCACGTAGAACGAGCTGTGCACGGAGCCGGTCGTGATCTTCGACGGCTTGAGCTTCTCGGCCTTGCAATAGTCACGCATGGCCTTGACGTCATCGACCATCAGATCGACGGGCGCGACGTCTCCCGCCTTAATCTTCTTGCGAGACTGATTGAGGATCAAATGGGTGCCGCCCCGCAGTTCCAGGACGGCAAACTTCGGGGTCTCGAAGACCGCCCGCAGACCCAGCACCTGCATGAATTCACTCGCCCGGGGCACATCCTTCACATGCAGCGAGACATGGCCCACCGCGACCGGCGGACGCTTGTCGGACTTCGTCTTTGTTTTCGTCTTTGCTTTTTGCGGCATTCGTCAGTCTCCAGGCATGTGCGGCACGGGTGACGGTGACATATATCCAATCGCGCGCCGATCAACCGTTGCGGCTATGATTGCGCAAATCAATGGGGGAGCGAAACCATGAGCTATGACGACATCCTGTATGAAACCCGTGACGGCGTCGCGACCATCACCATCAACCGCCCCGACAAGCTCAACGCATTCAGCGGCCATACGATCGAGGAGATGATCGCCGCCCTGCAGGACGCAGGCTGGGACAAGTCGATCGGCGTCGTGGTGATCACGGGTGCCGGGGATCGTGCCTTCTCGTCGGGTGGCGACCAGTCGCTCGAAAACAAGGCCACCGAGGGCTATGGCAGCCGCCGCGGCACCACCGGCATCCCCATCGAGGAGTTCCAGGGCCTGATCCGCGATATCCCGAAGCCCGTCATCGCAAAGGTTCGCGGCTATGCCATCGGCGGCGGGAACGTCATCGCCACCGTGTGTGATCTGACGATCGCCGGGGAAAGCGCCATTTTCGGCCAGGTCGGGCCCAGCATGGGCTCGGTCGATCCCGGCTACGGCACCGCCTATCTGGCGCGGGTCGTCGGTGAAAAGAAGGCGCGCGAGATCTGGTACATGTGCCGGCAATACACCGCGCGCGAGGCGCTTGAGATGGGCCTGGCCAACGCGGTTGTCCCGGACCGGGAGCTGGACGCGGAGGTCGCGCGCTGGTGCGCCGATCTGATGGAGAAAAGCCCGACCGCCCTGGCGATCGCCAAACGCTCGTTCAACGCCGACACCGATCACATCAAGGGGATCGGCGCGATGGGATTCGAATCGTTGAAGTTGTATTACGCCACCGAGGAATCCAAGGAGGGCGGCCGGGCGTTTCAGGAACGCCGCAAGCCGGAATTCCGGAAATACGTTAAATAACCGCCAGATCGGCGACGCCAGGCGAACGGGAATATGGAACAGGACGCAAAGATATACGTCGCAGGGCATCGCGGGCTGGTCGGCCAGGCGCTGGTCCGGCAGCTCGACGCGCAAGGCCACACCAATATCGTGACCCGAACGAGCAAGGAGCTCGACCTGACCGAACAGGCGGCCGTGCGCGAATTCTTCGACGCGGAACGGCCGGATTATGTGCTGGATGCGGCCGCGATCGTCGGCGGGATCATGGCGAATGACCTGTATCCGGCCGACTTCATCGCCGGCAATTTGAAGATCCAGACCAACCTGATCGACACCGCCTATCGGGCGGGTGCGAAGAAGATGCTGTTTCTCGGATCGACCTGCATCATGCCCCGCGACGCGCCCCAGCCGATGAAGGAAGAGTACATGCTGACCGGGCCGCTGGAGGAAACCAACCAGTGGTACGCCGTGGCCAAGATCGCGGGGATCAAGATGTGCCAGGCCTATCGCCGGCAATACGGGTTCGATGTGATCAGCGTCCAGCCGACCAACCTGTTCGGGATCGGCGACAATTTCGACTACGAGACATCCCATATGGCCCCGGCGATGATCCGCCGGATGCATGAGGCGAAGCTGTCGAATGCGGACAAGGTGGTGATCTGGGGCACGGGCACCCCGAAACGCGAGATCATGTTCGCCGACGACATGGCCGATGCGTGCGTTTATCTGATGAACAATTACTCGGACGAGCCGTTCGTCAACATCGGCACGGGCGAGGATATTTCGATCGCCGACTTCGCGACCCTCGTCGCAGACGTGGTCGGGTTTACCGGGTCATTCGAATACGACACGTCGCGCCCGGACGGCACGCCGCGCAAGCTGGTCGATGTAACGCGGCTGAATGCGCTCGGCTGGCAATCGAAGATCAGCCTGCGTGAGGGTGTCGAACGCACCTACGCCTGGTACCTCGAGAACGAGGACAATCTCCGCACCCTCAGCGCGGACCATCTGGCCCGGCGCTAGCGAGGTTCGTCAGGACTCCGCACCGCCGACACCGGCCGGGCAGTAGGCCGCACCGATGACCGGCCCGACCTCACCGTCCTGCACCACGACGGCGCAGCCCTGCCCGTCTTCCAGCGTGAGATCCGACACGTCGAAGGCGGCCCTCTTGCCGTCCCATTTGCCGATATGCCGCACCGTGCGGACGATGTTGTGGTTGGTCAGCGACTTCCCGTGATTCTCACCGCGCAGGACCTGGGTCGTCACCTCGCGGATGAATGTCACAAGCCAGACATCTGCCTGTGCGCCCGCGACATCACCCAGCGAAACGGTCACGCCGCCATTCTCGGCGGCGGCCACATCGACGGCGACACGCGGTTGATCGTCCTTGCGGACCTTGGCGATCAGATTCTGCACTTCCCGGCGCCGCGAACCGACGGCCTCGCTGCGTCCATCGATCACCATCTGGGGGGTGTAGACACTGCGGGTGTCGCGGATCTCGGCATTGTAGGCGCGTTGCCGCTCGGTCATCTCCGGGGTCGAGAACGCATCTTTCCAGCGCCCGTGCCGGCCATAGTTCAGCCGATCCCAGTAATCGACGTGATATTCCAGCGCGAGGATGTTCTTCTCACCGGAGAGCTCTCCCAGATACGCCTCGGCCGGCGGACAGGAGTAGCAGCTCTGCGACGTGAACAACTCGATCACCGTGACCGGGTCACTGTCGGCAAAAGCGGTGCCATGTGCATGCATGGTTCCGGCCAGTGCCAGACCTGCAACTGCGACTCGAACTGCTCTCATCTAGTCTCTCCAACGTGTTGAGAATGTCGAACACACATGCACGTTAACAGTGTCGCGGCGGGTTTATTCCCCACCTCACACAAGATTGAATCAGTTTCGGCGCTTTTGTTCACGTTTCCGTGAATACCCGCGATTTCCAATGGCAATCCAGTGGCTTACGCGGTCTCGTAGCTCTGCTGTTCCGGTTCGTGACCGGGGGACGGCGTCACGTTTATGGGAACTGGGAGATGTATATGTTCACCGTTCGTAAGTTTTCCAAGGTCGGCCTTGTCGCCGCCGCCGCACTGGCAATTGCCGTTGCATTCACCGCCGTCAGCACCACCGATGTCTCGGCTGACAACCACGCCGACCGCAACGCCGCGATGAAGTCGCTCGGCGGCGCGCTCAAGGCTCTCGGCGCCGCTGTCGCCGGTGGCGATGCTGCGGAAGCTCAGAAAATTGCCGCCAAGGTCAGCGCAACGGCCGCTGAAATTCCCGACCTGTTCAAGGACGGCAAGCCGGGCGCCAATCGCGCAAAGGCCGAAATCTGGACGAACTTCGGCGATTTCACCGCCAAGGCCAACGCCCTCAAGGTCGCCGCTGACGGTGTCGCCGCGGACGCAGCCGCCGGCAAGCTCGGTTCGGATCCGAAGGCCGTCGTCGGCAAGATCGGCGCGACCTGTGGCGCCTGCCACAAGGCGTACCGGGGACCCAAAGTCTAAAAAGTTCGATTAAACCTGAACGGAAAATCGCTCGGCTCTGCCGGGCGATTTTTTTTGCTAGGATCGCCCCATGAAAACGATGATCAGAATACTGACGCTTGTGTTGCCGCTCCTGACCACCCTTCCGGCCGCCGTCCCGGCTGTCGCCCAATCAGGCGATGCCGCGCGTGGCGAGTATGTGCTGGGCATGGCCGGCTGCATTGCCTGCCACACGGTGCCCAAGGGCGGTGCGTTCCTGGCCGGCGGCCGCGAGTTGAAGACGGACTTCGGGTCTTTCTTTACCCCCAACATCACACCCGATCGCGAGACGGGCATCGGTGACTGGAGCGACGAAGACTTCGTCCGCGCGTTGCGTGAGGGCAAGTCGCCGGCGGGCGGCCACTATTATCCGACCTTCCCCTACACCTCCTACACACGCATGACCGTGCAGGACATCCTCGACCTCAAGGCCTTTCTCGACACCGTGCCCGCGGTGCGCAACCCGGTGCCCGACCACGATCTGCCCTTCCCCTTCGGTATCCGCGCCAGCATGTTCGGCTGGAAGCTGCTGTTCTTCGACGATACCCCCTTCACGCCCGACCCGCGCCAAAGCGACGCCTGGAACCGCGGCGCCTATATCGTCAACGGGCCGGGCCATTGCGGGGAGTGCCACACGCCGCGCAACCTCCTCGGCGTGGTCGATAACGGCCGCCCGCTGGCCGGCAACGCGAACGGCCCCGAGGGCGACACCGTCCCGAATATCACGCCGGGCCCCGGCGGCATCGGCGACTGGGGCACGGACGACATCGTGACGATGCTCGAAATCGGGCTCCTGCCCGACGGGGACTTTGTCGGCGGCGCCATGACCGATGTTGTCGCAGACAGCACGAGCAAGCTGACGGCGGATGACCTGGAAGCCATCGCGACCTACCTGTCGTCCTTGCCCCCGATCGCCGACGCGCGATAAACCGCTCCCCACAGCATCACCCAGACACCGGAGAGACATCATGCCCGCCTACTGGCTCGCCCGTTCGACCATCAACGATCCCGTCGAGTACAAGAAGTACACCGACCACATCCCGGCCATCATGGAAAAGTATAACGGCCGGGTGATGGCGCGCGGCGGCGAGAACAAGGTGCTCGAGGGCGAGACGCCCTATGAGCGCTTCGTGGTCATCGAGTTCGACAGCCTGGCCGACGCCGAGGCCTGCTTCAACTCGCCCGAATATGTCGAGGCCGCCAAGTATCGCCGGGTGCCCGGCATCGCCCGGAACGAGCTCGTCATCGTCGACGGCGGCGACGCCACCCCGCGCTAGCGCGCGTCCGCGAACTCCGGAAACAGGCCGGCCAGGCCCTCGGTGCTGGCGGCGCAGACCCCGCGCTCGGTGATCAGGCCTGTCACCAGCCGGGCCGGGGTCACATCGAAGGCGGGGTTCGCCGCCGGCGTGCCGTCGGGCGTCAGCTGGACCGTCACGACATCGCCGCCCGCCATCTTGCCGGCGATATACGTCACCTCGCCCGCGTCGCGTTCCTCGATCGGGATGTCGCGCACCCCGTCCGTGAGCGTCCAGTCGATCGTCGGCGACGGCAGCCCGACATAGAAGGGCACCGCGTTGTCGTGCGCGGCCAGCGCCTTGAGATAGGTGCCGATCTTGTTCGCCACGTCCCCCGACGCCGCGGTGCGGTCCGTGCCGGTGATGCAGAGATCGACCATGCCGTGCTGCATCAGATGGCCGCCGGCATTGTCCGCCACGACCGCGTGCGACACGCCGTGCCGGCCCAGCTCCCACGCGGTCAGCGCCGCGCCCTGGTTGCGCGGCCGGGTCTCGTCGGCCCAGACATGCACCGGAATGCCCAGATCATGGGCCTTGTAGATCGGCGCCAGCGCCGTGCCCCAATCCACGGTCGCGAGCCAGCCGGCGTTGCAATGGGTCAGGATATTGACCGGTCCGTCGCCGGGTAACGCGTCGAACGCCG
>Ga0209578_10001061_pt1 | contig 26932 bp, 14 predicted proteins | sample tdAd472_FD_187127 | JGI IMG/M metagenome (GOLD analysis project Ga0209578, IMG submission 187127) | Marine sediment microbial communities from the Atlantic coast under amendment with organic carbon and nitrate - tdAd47.2 (SPAdes)... | ecosystem: Environmental > Aquatic > Marine > Coastal >...
CAAGGTAACTGAGTTTTATATGTTTTCCGGTGATACGGATTCGCTGCGGGCTATCGGCGAAGTTGTTCTTACCGAAAACAACGTCAAGTCGGTGAGCTTTTTCGACCCTGACGGGAAAATATTGATTCAAATGGGCGAAGTCGACTTAAATACTCTCGCCTCCTCCGCAATAACTAAACAGCAGTCGCTTTGGTTTTTCCAACAGCCTGTTCTATATAGTGCACTCGAGGTAGACGACTTCGCTACTGCGGACACTAGCACTTTAAGGCCCTCTTTAGAAAAAAGAACTTTAGGCTGGGTACAAACTTCTGTCAGTGAATCGCTGCTACTAGAAAAGCAGCGCCGTATCCTTTTTACTGGAATTTTTATTGCCAGTTTTGGCTTAATCGTCGCGATATTGATGGCTATTCGCTTAGGCAGAGGGATCACAACACCTCTTTCTCAATTGTCCAATACCGTTCAGCAACTTGAATCAGGAAAGCTTTCCGCCCGAGCACCAGAATTGAATGGCAAAGAATTTCGTATTCTTGCCCAAGGACTCAATCGCATGGCCGAGCGCATTGAACATGTTAACGAAGAATTGCAGCAACGCATTTCTCAAGCCACCAAACAGCTCACCCAGACACTTGATGATCTCGAACAACAAAATCACGCATTGGAGCAAGCCCAAAATGACCTCATTGCGGCAGATCTTGCAAAGGATGAGTTTCTTGCGCGAATGAGTCATGAGCTGCGAACACCTCTCACCTCTATTATGGGTTATAGCGAACTTCTGGAGGAGATGGGATTAGCCGAACAGCAACGGGAATTTAATCACATCATTAAACAGTCATCCGATCTACTCCTTTCCATCATCAATGATATTTTGGATTTCACCAAGCTTCGAGCCAACGCAATTGAACTGGAAATGCTCCCTTTTAATCTGGAAGACTGTATGGAAGATGTGGTGGCGATGCACGCCCATCATGCATTTGCAAAAGGCATAGAACTCGTACTTTTCATCGAATCAGATGTGCCGAGATGGCTAGTGGGCGATGCGTTGCGACTCCGCCAGATAGTGAACAACCTCATTAGCAACGCCATCAAATTTACTTCAGAGGGAGAGGTAGTCATTTTCGTTTCAGTCGAATCAACTGCTGAGCAAACGGTCAGGCTCAACCTGCTGGTAAAAGATTCAGGTATCGGTATCCGGGAAAAAGATTTAGCACATCTATTTAAGGAGTTCAGTCAAGCCGACCTTAGCATTTCACGCCGATTTGGCGGTTCTGGCCTCGGTTTAGTCATTGTTAAACGCCTAGCACAATTAATGGGTGGTGATGCTCAGCTAACCAGCGCCTATGGTCAAGGCGTCGAGGCAAGCTGCCAAATGACACTCGCCATCGACCATAGCAGCACTCCCGCCAATGTCTTGCCAAAAATAAATTTAGATCAACTACTGATCTATGACCAAAACGCATGGTCGCTAAGAGCGTTAAGGCACCATTCATTAAAATGGACGACGAACATCACTACTGTCACTACTCAAACCACCTTGTTTCAAAAATTACAGCACAATACTGATAAATTTAATGCATTAATTATTGGCTTGAGTCAGCAGGAAATGCTCTCCGACCCGCTGCAACAGCTGATCAGTAACATTCGAGAATACTCTAAAAAGCCAATTCTCCTGGCAGGTGGTGCCGCAATACTACCTCTGAAAGGAGATGCCATAATATGGCAACAGAACCAACCGCTGGACTTTATCAGCAAGCCTTCCCGTAGCAGCCACTTTTCAGACCACTTATTAGCACTTACTTCAATCAAGAAGGCGCCACCATTTAATGTTCCATCGGACTCAAGCTATCGATCAAAACGTTACGCTGAGCAACGGCTTAGCGGTGCGCGAATTTTGATCGCTGAGGATAATAACTTTAATCGGCGCTTTATCACCAAGATTTTAAAAATGACGGGGGCTGAAGTATTCGAAGCATCAGATGGCGCGCAAGCACTCCAGATTCATCAAAATAACCCCATAGATATTTTTCTACTCGATTTAAATATGCCGGAAATCGATGGCCTTGAAACCGCCACCTTGATTAGACAACACTACGGAAAAAATGAGCAGCCCGCCATTATCGCGTTAACCGCTGCTATTACCAGCGAGCAGGATAGAGACGATAAGCTCTGCGTTTTCAATGAAATACTAAACAAGCCTATTCGTCAGGATTGGCTGACTACGACACTGGCAAAATATTGGCGAAAGGACAAGAAGTTGAGCCCGCCAGTTTTAGCCCGACCAATGATCTCCGTTTCGAAAGAAGAGTTAAGACAAGAACTGTATCGGCTTACGAAGGAAATAGGTCTAGCTATTAAGCACATGAATAGAGACGGCATCAAGATGTTCACACATCAGATTTTAGGTGTGATAGACAGGAATAGTTATGCTGAAATTACGGAGCTTACCAAGCAGATTGGGCTACTCGCTTCTACGTCGAGCAAAGAAATATTAAACGGTCACTTTAATCACTTGCTAGAATTGCTAGCGGCAAGCTTTAATCACGATAACTAACTAAAATTAACGATAGCTAACGAGAATTAAAGCACGAAGAAAGGGAGGAGGTCATCCGTGACCAAAAATCATCCATGAATCTTCCTTTGCCGCTAACCATCCCTGATTAACACCTGCTGGCCGAATAAACCTCAGCCAATTAAACTTATTTGGGCTATTATTGCGCCCCAGCCGGCGGTCGTAAATAACCCATAAGTATTAGTTATTTTGGACATAACTGATACCGCTTTATTACATGGCTTAACTCAGAACAAATTTTAAAATTGCTATGCTATAATCGCCGCGCCAACGAAACATGATGATTAACTTGATGATAAATAGCCGAAAGGAATATTGGTTTTTAACCTTCAAACTGTTAATAACCCGTCAGTCACAGACGATAGCTTTTGTCAGCATACTCATCTTTGCTCTTTGCAACCTGTTCTCCAAACCGGTGTTTGCGCAGATTGGCCTGACACCAGAGCACATTGATCAAGCCGATTTTCTCAGCGAAGTACCTATCGTTAGTTCAGCAACACGGTTAAATCAAAAAATTACCGAGGTACCAGCTTCAATTACTATTATTGATCGCGAAATGATTGAAGCATCCGGCGCTACGGAAATTCCACAATTATTCCGTCTCGTTCCAGGCTATATTTCCTATTACGTATTCGGTAATCAATTTGGCGTAACTAATAGAGGATTAACCATTGAGTTTCCTGGCGATCTCGAAGTAATGATTGATGGGAGATCAGTCTACGAACCCATCTTTTCCGCTGTCGAATGGAGCTCTCTGGGCATAACCGTTGAGGATATCGATTACATTGAGGTATTAAGGGGTTCGAACACCCCCGCCTATGGCTCAAATGCTTATCTAGGCGCCATCAATATCGTTACTGCTAATCCGGTTAAAGCGTATGGAACCAATATTAATGTCACACTTGGCGACCTCCATACCCGTAATACTCAGATCAAACAAAACGGTAGTGTTGGTGCGGCCAACTATAGCCTGGGTGTTTCCTATCGTTCAAATGAAGGCTTCCCTCGACTTAAAAAGCAGGAGAACCCGATACCTTTTGACCGGATTCAGGACTCTAACGAAGCGCTCCATCTAAACCTCAGGCTCATCTATACACCCACGGTGTTCGATACCATAGATTTTCAGGTGGGCGTGGGTAAAAGCGACCTAGATATCCCCGGTAATGATCTGACGGACGGTCCGAACGGTTTTAATGAGCGTGAGATTGAAACTAACTACCAGTTTATACAATGGCGGAAAAGCCTACAAAACACTAATGAAATTCAACTTCAGTTTTACCACAATCGCCTTGCTGTGGATGAGATTCGAGAGCTCGGTCCGCTATCTGGCCTCTTGAGCGTACCCCCATCATTTATACCGCTGATTTTTGACGGCCATGCGGATGAAGACATAGTCACTGGAATTCGCGACACCATCTCAGAGCGGTTTGATCTTGAATTACAGCATAAACTGAACCTAGCTGAGCATCAGCGTTTGGTTTGGGGTGCCGGGGCCAGGTACGACAAAATTCGTAGCGAATTTCTGCTAGGCCGCAAGGATGCCGTGGACGAATTACAGTACAGGCTCTTTGCAAACTGGGAATGGCGATTGAGGGAAAATTTAACTTTTAACTTTGGCGCAATGTCCGAACACAATAACATTGTCGGTAATTTTATTTCTCCGCGCGCGGCGGTTAATTACCAATTCTTACCGGGTCAGGTTATCCACTCGTCATATACCTATGGCAATAGAACACCATCAGTTTTAGAGTCCAGCCAATACCAAGCGACCTCCTTTGCAGATGGAACTTTGATCGATGTGGATATAAATTTTGATGACGATATCGACGAGTCGAAGGTTCGAGAAGTAGAAATCGGTTATCTAGGTAACTTTCTAAACAGTAAATTAACGGTCGACCTAAGAGCTTTCAGAACGGAAACTGATCGTGTCATTGGTGAAGTCATTAACCTTTTCCCTGACCTTAGCGGCGATGTTCATACTGTCTCCAATACAATGGATTGGGTCAGCAAGGGCTTTGACACACAAATCCAATTCCGCCCTAGCAACACAATCTTGCTCTCACTACAGTATGCCTACACTGACTTTCATGGCAACCGTTTCAAGCGTGTCGAACCATTGGAAATTCCGGCCTTAAACCGGGAGCTGCCACGACATAATGCCAATCTGCTCGTATCCAAAGCCTTCAAACAAGGCTGGAATGCTAGCTTTGTGTGGTTTTACGTTTCAGAGGTCGCTTGGCGCCAAGGCGACTTGATCAAGTCCCAAGACCGGCTCGATTTGAGGCTGGCAAAAACCTTTAACATTGGCGCTAGGGCAGCTAAAGCAGAACTTATTGTTCACAATTTATTAAATGACTACCCGGAGTTCGAAGACTTTAACCTTTTCGATACGCGGGTATTTTTACGTTTGAGCATTAATTTACCCTAATCAACTAACCGTCAGTCCCCATGAAATCGTTCAAATACTGAATGGACTAGGCTATACTGCACGCCAAAACTAAGGCTCCCTCAACAAAATAATTCCAAAGAGTCAATTCATTGATCAGATACCAAAAAGGATGTTGGTTCACTCCCGCTCTATTAGCACCAATCTGCGTCATTCTTAGCTTAATTCTCACGACTCAAGCTGGGCCAGCGAATGCACAGGCCGTTGAGTTAAACACCAATGATATTGATCAGGCTGACTATCTCAGCGAAATTCCAATTGTCAATTCTGCAACTAGGCTCAATCAGCAAATTATCGACGTTCCAACATCTATCAGCATCATCGACAGAGAATTAATTGAAGCGTCCGCCGCAACGGAAATATCGCAGCTTTTTAAATTTGCACCAGGATATCTATCCTATTACGTATCAGGCAATCAATTCGGCGTTACCAATAGAGGCAACACCTTAGAATTTCCGGGAGACTTGGAAATTATGGTTGATGGACGCTCAGTGTATGAGCCATTCTTTTCCGCTGTGGAATGGGGTTCTCTGGGCATTACCATTGAGGATATTGATCATATTGAGGTAGTACGCGGTTCCAACACTCCGGCCTACGGATCGAACGCCTTTCTAGGCGCTATCAATATCGTGACGAAAAGTCCATTGCAGGCAAAGGGGAGCTCTATCAATACAACCTTAGGCGATATTGGAACACGTAATTCGGCACTACGACATAATACGCGCATAAATAATATCGACCTCAGTTTTGGGCTAACCTACCGATACAATGAAGGCTTCCCCAAGCTGGATAATACCAATCTCCCCTTCGATAAAATCAATGACACCAGCGAAGCCTTACATGCCTTTGCTAAAGGCATTTACACCCCCTCGCTCACCGATACCGTGGAATTTCAAATTGGGCTGGGGAAAAATGCCGTTAACCTCCCCTATGCGCCGCCACATGGTGATGTTCAGGGCTTTAACCACCGCAAATTCGAAACCGACTTCGAGCTGTTTCGCTGGACTCATAACATTGCCAACGACAACGAGATAAGGTTACAGCTCTATCATAATCGTCTTTCGATCGATGAACTCAGAAAGCTCGAATTATTATCGAGTATAGAGAAAATTTCCCCAGCGCTCGTTCCGGTGCTATTCAACGGACGCTCCGATGAAAAGATTATGTTCGATCTTCGAGGCACCCAATCTGATCGAACAGACTTCGAACTCCAACACCGATTTTCAGTTGGCGCGCACGCACGCTTGGTTTGGGGGTTCGGAATCCGATATGACTGGTTACAAAGTCAATTTTTAATGGGTACGCCAAACGCGATGGATGAATTTCAGTATCGTCTTTTCTCTAACGTAGAGTGGTGCTTACATAAAAGCTGGACTATCAATCTCGGCGCAATGGCGGAAAGCAATAACATTGTCGGTAAATTCATTTCGCCCCGAATAGCCCTGAACTATAAAATATCAAACCAACAGGCACTGCACGTCGCGTACACTTACGGCAATAGAACGCCCTCCGTACTGGAAGCAAATCAAATTCAGTCTACGCGATTTAGTGACGGCACTCTCATTAATGCTCAATTTGTGTCTTCTAACGACATTCACAAATCCAGCGTTCGCGAATTTGAAATTGGTTATCGCTCCGCCTATTGGCGCAACAAACTATCTATTGATTTACGCTTTTTTAACACTTAAACGGATAACGTTATTGGTAAATACCGGGACTTTTTCCCCGATCTGGACCAGATTGCGTTCCATATTTCTAACACCACTTACTGGACCAACAAAGGCATTGATACGCAACTACAGTGGCGTCCTAATAGCAGCAGTCTTTTGTCATTTCAGTACGCTTATTCAGACTTTGAAGGCCATCAATTAAAGCAGCTTAACCCCAGAATTGTTGAGAGCTTGGGCCAGCAGATACCAAAGCACAATGCCAGTCTATTAATAGCAAAAACGGTTGCGCAAAACTGGCACGCAAGCTTGATTTGGTATTATCTATCCGATATTGAATGGCGCGAGGGCGACCAGGTGCGAGCCCATGACCGCCTCGATTTTCGTCTCACCAAAATATTTCAATTCAACAATAAAGTGGTGAAAGCCGAACTTATTGCGCAAAACCTGTTAGGGAATTACCCGGAATTCAAGAATGTTAATCAGTTCAAAACAAGGCTATTCACACGCCTGAGTTTAGAAATACCCTGATGAAATAACCGATAATTGGGTCCGCTCTCTAATTGACCAGGCCGACATTTTTATCCGCTCCTGCTTTTACCACCAGTACATCCTGCATAATCAAATATTCTAGATCCGAACCAAAAAACATATTGAGCGCATCAGTTGGTGAGCAGACCATAGGTTCACCACGACGGTTGAGCGAAGTATTAAGCACTACGCCATTGCCGGTTATTTTCTCCATTTCCTGCAATAACGCGTAATAGCGTGGATTGTGCTCTTTCTCGACAACTTGAGCGCGCGCGGTACCATCCTCATGGACGACCTCCGGCACCCTCTCCTTCCAGGATTCCGCGACATTAAAGGTAAAGGTCATAAAAGGTGATGGGTGACCTGTCTGTAGCATCTCCGCCGCGACTGAATCCAAAATGCTCGGGCAGAAGGGACGCCAACGTTCACGAAATTTGATCTGCTCGTTTATACGATCCGCAACGCCTTTCACACTGGGGCAACCTAGGATACTGCGCCCCCCTAATGCTCTTGGTCCAAACTCCATCCGACCCTGAAACCAGGAGACCGGATGCCCTGCGGCCAGTATCCTGGCAATACGTTCTGGCACATTATCGATGATTTCATAATCAGGTTTCCCTGAGTGTTGCTTACAGGCAAGAATACACTCATCGTTACTATATGCCGGACCGAGGTATACATGCTCCATTTTCTCCACTGCCACCTGCCTTTTCACTGAAGCAAATGAAGCGGCACCAACGGCGGTGCCAGCGTCGCCGGAGGCTGGTTGAACCCAAAGCTCCTGCACATAGGGCAGCGCAATGATACGTTGATTCAACTTCACGTTTAACGCCCCACCACCCGAAAAGACGAGCTTACCCGTTTCCTTCAGTATATCGCCAAGATAATAGTCGATAAGTTTCAGCACCACCTCTTCGTAAAGCCGCTGAATACTTGCCGCATAGTCAATATAGGGCTCATCCGCCGAATCACCGACTCGGCGCGGCCCCAGCCAATCAATGAGTTTCTGGCTAAAATAAAAGCCGACACCATTTTCTTTATAACGTCTTAACCCAATCGTATTGACTAATTCGTTATTGACGCGAAAATCTTTACCATCAAAGTCTATCAGTTTGGATAAATCGTGTTTCGTCGGATCACCATAGGGCGCCATACCCATTACTTTATATTCGCCGTCAAGCATCTCAAAACCGAGATATTCGGTGATCGCGCCGTACAAGCCACCTAAAGAATCAGGATCATAAAACTCTTTGATTTTATGAATCTTCCCGTTCTCGCCATAACCAAAAAAAGTAGTGGCATATTCGCCCTTGCCGTCGACACCCAGTATTGCGGTTTTCTCAGTAAAACCACTCAAATGATAACAGCTGCTGGCATGCGCCACATGGTGTTCGACCGGCTCAAACTCAACTTCTTTCCAATTAATACCCAGTTGATTACACAGTTCTCGAATACGTTTCACATAGCGACGGTAACGCCGATTACCGTTAAACAGTGCATCTAGTGCTCGATCCGGCGCATACCAATAACGTTTTGCATAGTGCCAGCGCGCAGGTGATAAGAGGCTAATTGGCGCAAAAGGTACCGCCACCACATCAATATCCTGGGCCCGCACACCTGCTTGACGCATACAGAATTTGGCGGATTCATAGGGCATTTTATTTTTGGCATGTTTATCATGGATAAAGCGTTCCTCCTCCGCCGCAGCAATCAGTTTGCCGTCTTTGTATATTGCTGCTGAAGGGTCGTGCGTCAAAGCGCCGGATAAGCCAAGAACAATCATATAAAAACCTTAAATGTGACAGCAAGCACCTGTAAATTTGACAACGCCAAGAGCATGGCAACCTGAGTCGATTTAAAAACGGGGCTAGTATAAACGATTAAAACTAGAGTGCCGAGCCAGGATGATGCCGAAAATTCAGTTCAGACCAGAAAAGTTTAAATCACAGCGATAAGGGCAAGACCGTTGGTATTAGAGTAGCAACCGGGGCTACCCTAATCCGACATCAAACCCCCGGCTCTGTTTCAGTAAAGAAATCTCTCTTTGTGGTCAAAATACTCAGCCTGTTGCGGACATCAGTTATCGCCTCCTAAACTGGAATATATTCAAAACTCACCCATACTTAGGGCGCAATAAAAAAGAATAATTGTTTCCACCAAGGCACTGCATTTAATCAACGCTTTTATTATTGATTAAACAGTACTGTTTCATAAGGATTAAGTGAATTACTAGATTTCGCCTATGCTTGAACTCGACGTCGATGTAACGGTACTGCCCAATCAATTTGAACAGGCTCTTAATGAAATAGAATTAGGGGGGTGTCTTTTCGATAGTGAACTTAAACTCACTTATATAAATGACGCCGCCTGCGTGCTTATCGGCACCCAGACTGTTCGTTTACCCATCCAACCATCTCTCTCGCAATTTGTTGAGCAATACCAGTTACCTAATGAGCTACTAAAAATCCGATCTGGACATAGAACCGTCGCTACCTGGGAAAACCCTCAGGGTAAGAAAATTGAATTAGGATTAATTCAGCTCACCGATCAATCATTCCAACTTATTCTTAAGGACACCAGTACCGTTGCCGACCTATTGCACCAGTTACAAGATTCACAGCAGCGCGCAACCCGTTACGCTCTCGCTTTTGAGGGGGCAAAAGATGGTCTTTGGGATTGGGATATTGAGAAAGATGAGGTTTATGTATCTTCCCGTATGGAAGAAATATTAGGCCATTCGCTTCCCACACACGTACTGAGTTCAAAACAACTATTTACTTATTTTCATCCAGACGACCACGCCCCTCTCGCTGCAGCTATCAACCAACTCTGCGAGAGAAAGACAAGTCATCTGGAGTTTGAATACCGGGTTATCACCCAGACCGGAGAAATTCGCTGGTTGTTGGGCCGTGGTATAGCCCAGGCCACCCCCGATGGTAAAGTCTGCAGGATAGCAGGCTCAGTCACCGACATACACGAGCGTAAAATTGCTGAGGACAAAATACGCCATTCAGAAATGCGCTTTCGAGCACTTTTCAGAGATAGCCCTTTAAGTATTCAGGCACTGGCGCTCGACGGCAGTACACGGGATGTTAACAAAGCCTGGGAAGATCTATGGCACTCCAACTTAGAGCAACTAAATAGATCTAATTACAATATATTGAATGACCCGCAGATGGATCAGTATGGTGTCCGCATGTATATTGAACGGGGAATCGCTGGCGAAACCATCAAAGTACCGCCAACAGAATATTTGATGCCCCCCAAAACTCCCGGAGGCGGCCGCCAATCAAAATGGATTCAAGCGCACGTTTACCCAATATTAGAGGCTGACCAGAAAATTGCCGGGGTGATACTCATTCACGAAGATGTCACTCGTCAAGTCAAAGCCGAGCAACTCATTCGTCACCAGGCAAATTACGACAACCTGACTTTTTTACCGAACCGTGCACTATTTTTTGATCGCCTATCGCAAGCGATGCATACGGCCCACCGCGAGTCCACCCGGGTCGCATTAATGTTTATCGACCTCGATCACTTTAAACGTACCAATGATACTTTCGGGCACGCGGCAGGAGATGCGCTGCTCCACCAAGTGGCTCAAAAAATGCAAGATTCTGTACGCGAGTCCGATACCGTAGCGCGGCTGGCAGGTGATGAGTTCACTATCATTCTGCCAGACATCAAGCACACCTCTGACATTGGACTAGTGCTAAATAAAATTTCCGCCGTCTTAAGCGGGCATATTGAATTCGAAAATCAGCGCATACCCGTCTCCGCCAGCATTGGCATTGCAGTCTATCCAGATGACGCTGAGGACGAAGACGCCTTAGTTAGCTGCGCGGATACCGCCATGTATGAAGCCAAAAAAGAATCCGGCACGAGCTATCATTTTTTTACTCAGCAAATGAATGAAAGCGCACACCAGCGAATGCGGCTGGAAAAAGCGCTCTCCTTGGCGATTAGTAACAATGAATTATCGCTCCATTTCCAACCGATCATTGAAATAACATCCGGTTTAACCTGTGGTGCAGAATCATTATTACGATGGGAAAACCCGGTATTCGGGGTTATCCCTCCCGACCAATTTATTCCCATCGCTGAAGAAAGCGGGCTGATCCTGCCCATTGGTCTCTGGGTACTAGAAACAGCCTGTCGGCAATATCAAGAATGGGCACAGCAAGGCATGCTGTCGAAGTCATTTCGAATCGCTATCAATATTTCGGCAAGACAATTTACGCCTGATCTGACAAACAGTATTTTAGCATTAGTGCAAAAGTATGAGCTGGTCCCTCACAACCTAACTCTTGAAATTACGGAGAGCTTGATCGTCGAAGAAATGGATCAGGTGTCGGATACGCTGGCGGAACTCTGCAGTCGTGGCTTTCAAATCGCGTTAGACGATTTTGGCACCGGCTATTCGTCGCTTAGCTATTTGCACCGCCTACCCGTCAACACTCTCAAAATTGATAAGTCTTTTATTCGAAATATTAATCTTAACTCCGACGCCAAAATACTAACCAAGGCTATTGTTGCCATGGCGCACAGCTTGGCCTTGAAGGTGGTGGCAGAAGGGATAGAAACCAAGAAGGAGCTAGAGTTCCTGCGTAAAATGCATTGTGATTATGCCCAAGGTTTCTATTATAGCGAGCCATTGCCCACCGATAAATTTAGCCTTTACCTCAAGCACTGCGAACTACAGCCATAATCGGCATAGATGATGCCACCGTTCACAAGCCGCGACCGCCAACCACATTTCGTCAGAATTTTCTCCGATAACCCCGCACCCCCCGAATGTAGGGTTAAACTCTACTCGCCTGAAACCTGATCATTCCTTCGCCGCTTAATGTATCTGGCATGTACGCCACGGCTAAAGGCTTTAGTATGGTTTTCCAGCCAATCAACACCATAAAGAACTGCTACACAAATAAGAGAAAACTTAATTGCGGCCAGCATACTGCCAATTGAAATACAGACGCCTATCGCCGCTAACACCCAGATCGTTGCCGCCGAGGTTACCCCCACTACGGCGCCGTCTTTTGCTAACATCACGCCAGCCCCAAGAAAACCGATCCCGGTAATCACCTGCCCTATCACCCTTGATGGATCAGTCACATCATTGCTCAGCAGTAACGCCGAATGCACAAAGATATAAGTCCCCAGCGTGATTAGCGAGGAGGTACGAACACCCACCGGCTTACCACGTAACTGACGTTCGAGGCCAATAATAGCACCACAAAAAACAGCAGTGGCAATCGAGTGCCAATCGTAGGGGGCAATAGATACTATTTGTTCAAAATCCACCTCTTCCCTCCTTAACGAATTAGCTCCGTCAACCCTAAGTCTTTTATCATGCTTCCCACCAGTGCTCGTATTGCTTGAGGATTATCCATTTTCAACGCCTTAGCGACAATCTTCTTCGCTTGCACGACCGAAAGATTTCTAATTAACCATTTAATAGAGGGCAACTTTGCCGCACTCATACTCAACGTGCGTAGCCCTAACCCCAATAACAACACCACTGCCACCGGGTCGGCGGCCATCTCACCACATAAACTAACCGGCATATGGATCGCTTTTGCGCTCGTTAGAATACGTTTGAGTTCATGCAATACCGCCGGGTGAACATGATCATAGCGTGACGCAACTCTGGCATTATTCCTGTCCAGCGCCAGTAAATACTGGCTGAGATCATTTGAGCCTATTGATATAAAATCCACTTTCCCCTTAAGAAAGCTGATTTGCGCAATCATCGCAGGCACTTCAATCATTATCCCCAATAACGGCCGCACTACTTCTACGCCGCTCTCTCGTAGTTGATCACAGGCATCCACCAAGATACTTTTAAATTCCTCAATTTCTCGAATGGAAGTCACCATCGGCAATAATAAGTGCAAATTATTAATGCCTTCAGAGGCTCTTAACATCGCTCTTACTTGCGTCATTAATAGCGGACTATTATCCAAAGTAAAGCGAATCCCGCGCCAACCTAACGCCGGATTTTCCTCATCACTGATCGGAAAGTAAGGTAATTGTTTATCACCGCCGATATCCAGGGTACGCATATAGACCGGCTTGCCCTGATAAGCTTCCAACACCTGTCGATAAACCTGGAACTGTTCATCTTCGGAGGGAAAGCTGTCACGAATCAGAAAGGGTATTTCTGTCCGATAAAGCCCTACACCCTGAGCGCCGTTATTTAATCCGGGAGAAATATCCGTCAATAAGCCGGTGTTGGTGTAGAGTTTGACTCGTTCATTATCCAAGGTCAGGGCTGGCTCATCTCGCAAGCTCTGGAGCTGGCGAGATAACTTATGGCCTTCCTCAACGAGCTTGCCATATTCCCTTAACAGTATCTCGTTGGGAGCGACATAAACCTGCCCCTGGTCGCCATCGACAATTAACCGCTTATGCTCGGCCAACCCGCTAATCGACCCGGTGCCCATCACCGCAGGGATTCCCAACGCATTAGCCAAAACCGCAGTATGAGACAGTCCAGATCCGCCGAAGCAGACAATCGCTTTGAGTCGATCGGCCGGAGTCGCTGCAATATCCGAAATACTAATTTGTCGCCCCACTAAAACAATATCTTCCAGGCTGTCATGAGTTACCTTTTTGACTCCACGCCAAGCATTGAACAGCTTATTACCTAACTGGTGGATATCCTCATGTCGCGCTTGCAAATAGGGGTCATCCATAGAAAGAAATAGTTCTGAAAAATACTGTACGGTTTGCTTGAGCGCACCCGGCAGCCAATTATTTTCCCGAATACTGGCCTCTACTTCTCCGATAAAGGTAGCGTCAGCGAGAAGCATTTTATAGGCGTTGAATATGCCGCCGACGCCCTCGCTCATTTCATCGCCTAAGGCCAATTGCTCTTCATCAATTTGCTGACTGACACGCGCAATCAGTTCACGCCATTCGCCAAGGGCTTCGTCGATATTATCGCAAGGAGAATTAGCAACCTCGTAGAGCTCACCATGATCGCATAAATAGCTATAACCAATGGCCACACCTGGTGCACCCTTAACACCCCGCACTCGTACAGTACGTTCTATATCATCGGCAGACTCCTGATAGCTATCCAGTATTAAGGCCAGTTGAGCGCCAAGCGTTACCAAAAATCCCTCTTCGTCTTTAGAAAACAGACGCTTTTCCGTCGTTTGCACCACCAAGACCCCGACCACCTTGCCGCCGGATACCAGCGGCACAGCGCAGAAGCCATGAAACCTTTCTTCTTCCGTTTCCGCGACGTAATAATAGCTCGGATGCTGTTCTGCGTCGGCAATATTAATTGGGTGGCGGCTGGATGCCACCAGGCCAACCAGCCCTTTACCGACGGGTAGCTTTACCTTTCGGACAGCCTGCGTAGCAAGGCCATGAGATGCCAACAGAATCATTTCACCCTGATCGTTCACCAGATAAAGACTGCATACGTCCACCGCCATGGTATCGCTGATTAATTCAACCATGAGCGCTACTTGCTTATCTGGAGATGCCGCGAGTGATACCGCTTGAACTATGTAAGCTAATTCTTGAATAACGTTTTTCATATCTACCTATATAAGCCGAACCGCTCATGAAAGTATGCTTAAAAACTGGATTTCACCTGTGGCAGCTATCCTTTTAAGCACAATAATACGCTCTTTCGTGCCTATATAGGATTAATCAAAATAAATATCAAGAACAATAAAACGGTGTTCGATCTTCCCCTTGTCCTTTCTGGAAACCTATCAAAAAAGTATCCGCGCGATCTGCAAATTAGTGGCGCGAAATTTCCTGCAAGGTTAAGCTTCGCTCTAACTGGCGTTGGTTATTTGCCCACATAAATCATTAACCCTCACTAAGTCGCAACTCTCTAAGCTGCAACAAATATAAATATTCAACCAGCGAATTTGCACACAGGAAAATTGTCGTAAGCGGAATGAATTATTTTTTTAAATTATCTGGTTTTAGCCTGTCCACCTTATTGCTTATCGGTGCAACCCTTGTTGCCGCGCAGCAACACCCAAAGCTCAGCATTCATAACGTTTCCAAAGAGGCGGAAGAAAATATTACCAACCATCTTGCCCTACAGGATGAAAATTGTGACATCAGCGAAAGACGAGCACGCACCCTAGTCGGCGCTGCCGATGAAAAAATTGAAGAAGCTTTGCGCGCCATCGGTTATTACCAGGCCAGCTGGCAAAAAGAACTAACCTTCCAGGATAAATGCTGGCAGTTGCGTTTGGACGTCGAACTCGGCGACCCCATCATTATTACCCATGTGCAGATAGAGGTTTTAGGCCAGGCACAGCAGGATCCAATATTTATCCAGCTCTTGAAGAACGCTCCATTAAAAACCGGAAATAAACTCAATCACGGGGAATATGATGCATTTAAGCATACATTACAGAAACTGGCCTTACAGCATGGCTACCCTGAAGGCCGCTACCTAAAACAGCAACTTGGCGTGAACATAGAACATTTAAGCGCTGACATTCAGCTCAGCTTCAACAGCGGCCCACGTTACGCTTTCGGCCCGATTTTTTATGAGCAAAGTTACTTTGATGAAAGCTTTCTTACCCGCTACCAATCTTTTTCAACAGGGCAGCCATTCGACGCCAACCTGGTTGGCCAATTTCAACAGGCCCTGATCAATAGCCGTTATTTTAAAAATGTGAGCGTTGCGCAATTGCCGCCAGACCGGGATAAATTAGAAATTCCACTGCAAGCACGATTAACACCCGTTGCTAAACACGCCACTTCGCTTGGGCTCGGTATTGCAACTGACACCGGGCCTCGCGCCAGCCTCTCCTATATGAATAATCGTGTCAATCGCGCCGGGCACAGCTATGGCGCCGATATTGAATTATCCCAAATAAAATCAGCCATCAATGCCGATTATCAAATTCCTCTCGCCCAGCCAAATCAAGAACAGATAAAATTCAAGACCGGCTGGGAAGATGTCAATACTGACAACGCTGATAACGAGACGTGGTCTTTGGGTATTTCCCACACAACAGTGACATCACATAACTGGATCCAGACCCTAGACCTCTCCTACCAGGTGGAGTCTTTCTCGGTTGCGGAGGATCATGAAACCACCCAACTCTTGATCCCAGGAATTAGCTGGCACCGCAGCCACGCCAATAACCTCGCCTACCCAACTTCCGGCTGGCGCATTCACGCCAGCATGCGCGGTAGTGCTGAGCAACTGGGTTCAGACATATCATTCCTGCAGCTAAGCACTTCTACCAAATATATTCTCAGCCTCGGCAAAGGACGCCTATTAGGGCGCCTTGAAGCTGACGCCACCATGGTCAATCAATTTGCCCAACTGCCGGCATCATTGCGGTTTTTTGCTGGTGGCGATAATAGTGTCAGAGGTTATGATTATCGAGAGCTAGGCCCCACCAACAGCGACAACCAGGTTATCGGCGGTAAACATTTGTTGGCCGGATCCTTAGAGTTCGATTACCCACTCTTTGATAAATACGGCATCGCACTGTTTTATGATGCGGGTAACGCTTTCGATAATAGCCAATTTACACTCAAACGCAGTGTTGGTTTTGGTGGTCGCTGGCGCTCACCTATCGGTCCGATACGATTGGATTTCGCCTTCCCCTTAGGTGACGAACAGTCGTTTCGCCTACATCTGTCCATGGGGCCCGATTTATGACCGCACGCCTTGTCGCGAAATGGGCGCTGCTACTAAGCTCTGCGGGAATACTGCTATTGGCGGTTTTGCTGAGCATTACTTACGCACTGCTCACCACACAAGCCGGATCGCGTTGGCTCGTCAATCAGGCACTAGGATTTCAGGATAACAAAATTTCCTGGCAATCCATCGAGGGCACCCTGATGGACGGCATTAAAATAACTGAAGTGCAAGCAAGCCTGCCAGACTTGGAACTGTCGGCAAATACGCTATCGGGAAAGTGGGATTTGCTGAGTTTTCTCGGTGGTCAATTTCAAATTGAGCGGCTCTATGCAAAAAACCTACTGATTATTAACAACGATAAAACGGAGGCTCCCACCAATACGCCATGGCCATCAATCAATTCGCCATTTCCCATTAATATCAATGATCTCAGCCTTGACCAGATTCGCATCCGCAAGGCTGATACAGAAACTCGTATTGAGACCATCCGTTTTTCCGGCATCATCGGTCTGCTCTCCACCCAAATTAAAAAACTCAACTTGCACCAAGACCAACAGAGGCTTGAGATCAGCGGCAAGCTGGGGGCCAGGCCTCCCTATAAACTCGACCTTAACCTGCGTTGGCAGGCCACCTTGTCAGATGGCGAAACATTAGATGGCATTAGTGAAATCAAGGGTGATTTGGCAGAAGTTAAGCTCAAACATCGTTCAACAGCTCCTTTCCAATTCAACCTGTCAGGCCTGATTACAACTGACTTCAACCCTAAAAAAATGGCGCTGGACTGGAAACGCTTCACCTCTGTTATGGAAGCACACTGGCAAATAGAGAATTGGCAAGCACCAGCATATCAGCAAAGCATCAGCTCGACCGGGCAGTTAAGCCTGAGCGGGGCAGTCAATGATTACCGCGCCAAGGGTCAGTTTGACCTGACCACAGACCAAACGGCAAAACTGCCCAAGCTCCAAATCACTCTCAGCGCCAACGGAGATATAGAAACAATCTCTTTCCAGCAATTATCCATCGAAAGTGATGGTACCAACATTCATGGGCAGGGTAAGGTTTCCTGGCAGCAGGATCTCACTTGGAGTTTGGCACTCACTGGCGACAAAATTAACCCTGGTTATTTCTGGCCCGACTGGGCAGGAGAAATATCCACAAACCTCCACTCACAGGGTTCCCTTACAGCACAGGGCCTAACGCTCGAAGCACAGATAGAGCAGATGACAGGCACCCTACGCGGCTACCCCTTGTCCGCCTCCGGCAAGATCGGTTACCAGGATGGGATTTTTTCCGCGACAGGATTCCAACTGAAGCAGGGCAACAACCAACTGGTGCTGGACGCCGCCTTTGATAAAGCTTGGCAGGCAAGCTGGACTCTCACAGCGAATGATTTAGCCGCCCTTTATCCTGGCCTGAAAGGCAAGGCGCGCTCGCAGGGAACGCTGTCTGGAAGCATGCCGAGCCCTCAGTTCAACGCTGAGATAATGGCGCAATCACTCACCTATGACAATATCCTTATCAACTCATTGAGCGCCAGCCTCAATAGCCAAGATAGTGATACCTACCAGCTCCGTTTAGATGCCGTTGATTTAATGATCGGTTCACAACTGCCTACCCAACTATCACTATCAGCCGTCGGTACCCGGGCCGCGCATCATTATAATGTTTCCGCTAAGCAAGCCGATTTAGCGCTGCTCATCAAAGGGAGTGGCACATGGCTCCAACAGCAATGGCAAACCGAACTCGCCACTGCGGACATTAACTCTGAAACCCTGGGACAATGGCAATTAACTCAGCCAACACATTTGCGCTTGCAAAAAACGCAGGCTAATCTCAGCTCAACCTGTTGGCAGCGGACAAACAATGAGGTCTGCATCGAAGGCAGCTACGCAACACATACTGGCGTTAATCTCGCCGCCACCATCCATCGCTTGCAGCTTGCCACGATGAATCCTCAACTACCGGAAGATACTCAGCTCAGTGGTGAGTTAAAGGGTGCGATAACGCTTTCCGGCCCCCTCGACAACCTGGCTGGCGAGCTTAATTTAGCCACGGATAATGCCCGCCTGATGTTGAACCCTGCGGATGGGAAACCCAATCAGATTGAACTCCATGCCATCAATATCGCCGCCCTTCTCAAAGACCATACCCTCAGCCTTGACGCCAAGGGTCGATTACTAGAAACCGGTTTTGCCGAGGCCCAACTGTTATTACCCCTCAATAAGTTCGATGCGCCTCTGAGCGGTAAACTTATTGCGCAGTTTAATGATTTGAGCTGGCTCGATCCCTTCGTTGTCTTCTTAAGCGATCTGAACGGGGAAGCCGATATCACGATACAGCTGGCGGGGACGCGCAAGCAGCCACTAATCACGGGCAACGCAAGTCTCGAAAAACTATCCGCATTTGTGCCTCGCTTAGGGGTTAACTTGAAAAACGGTACATTGACCCTCAACAATCAGCATTTGCGAGATTGGACGATAATCGGACAACTTGATTCAGGAGAAGGTTCGGTGCGCCTCGATGGGACCGCAACGCTCAACAGCCTAACTGACTGGCAAGGCCATTTGGCCTTCGAGGGGCAGGATTTGCAAACGCTGGAGTTGGAAAACATCAAAGCCCAAATCAGCCCTAATCTCGTGTTCGACGCGACCCCCAAAAAGCTCAAAATACAGGGCAACATCGAAATTCTGCAGGCGACAATTAATCTCAAAGAGCTACCACCGAGTACTGTTTCCGTTTCCAAAGACGAAGTCATTCTCGGCAGCCAAAAAACATCTGAACAGCAGCCATCAACCTTGGCGATACATACCGATGTCAAACTGAAGCTGGGCAAACAGGTGGCCTTCAAAGGTTTTGGCGTTAGCGGCGAATTGACCGGAAATTTACGTCTGCGGGAAACGCCTGATCAGCCATTGCGTATAGATGGCATTGTGGAGATACCAGAAGGCTTCTACCAAGCCTACGGCCAAAAATTAATCATCAATCCGGGACGATTTATTTTTCAGGGATCGCCAGAAAACCCGGCAATTGATGTGCGCGCGTCACGTCAGGTCGACGAGACTGTCGTCGGCATTCAGATCGGCGGTACGGCAGAAGCGCTTTCGAGCGAGCTGTATGCCATACCACCATTGCCACCGACCGAAACCATGGCGCTGTTAATCACCGGCAAGCCGCTCAATAGCGCGACTCAAGCGGATGCCAGTGTGTTGATGTCCGCTGTTGCCTCTCTCGGTATAACCCAGAGTGCAGGATTGACTCAACGTTTACAACGAAGTTTCGGGCTGGATGTGTTATCACTATCAAGCAACGGTGGTATCGAACAGAGTGCGGTGACCATCGGCAAGTACCTGACCCCCAAACTTTTTATCAGCTATGTACAGGATATACTGACCCCCAACGCCAGCGTCAACCTGGAATATTCCCTATCGGAAAAACTCAAGGTAAAGGCTGAGTCAGGCACCAGTCAGAGCATGGACATTCTCTATCGTATCGAGCGTTAGCATCCTTTTTAAACGGGGAATTAGCCCTTGCGCGACTCACGCAAAATGCGCTGAGCCCCACCATCACTGAATTCAATAACAGCGTCAGCAGCACATTAACCCTAACAATCCCCCATAGCATTCCCATAGCATTGTTGCCAGCAAGAAGTTAGCGGGCTAACACCGTTGATCCCGTTATAATTGAATCCATTGAACCCACAGAGTTTATTAGTGACCAAGATTAATTTTCTGATAAGTTTGAACTTTGCATCCTTGATTATCATACTGAGCGGTATCAGCGGCCTATCGTTTTCACCACCGTTTGAGCAGCACCCTGCAGTTAACCCTAAGCGGCCTTAAACTTATGAAAAGTAAAGAAAAACAAGACTTTTGGTCAACTTCTTGGAAAGTTGAGCAAAAGCCATTGCGTGTTGACATTGGCGACCTTTCATTAACAATCAATCACCAACATCACGAATGGCGATTAGCCTATTTTTGGACCAAAAAAGAGAATCAGGGCGACTGCTCATGCCATTTCATCGATGAGTTTCCAGAGACGCCAACGTCTTTAGGTGGTATCCATAATGGCTTGGCCCGCATTGCGATGGAAACCATGACGGATGAGTTGACCTTCAATCCACAATTGGCAGATCGACCGGTAGTCGTGCGGCCCTATTCGCCGCTGTTGATTCCAGCCAATAATAAAATAACGCTTTATATCAGCGCCCCACTTTGGCTCTGTATTAATTTTTCAAAGAAAGTAAAACGCGAACTACCCGTACAACAGCTCTCTGACACATGGATGGGCTTAATCACAGGCAAAGGCGAGCTGTGCTATGGCTCCTATACTCATGCCCGGCTTGATCAGGACATGCTACTCCGGCTCCCCTACCGGGCATTGACGCCGGTCACCATGCGCAACAAAAGCAATGCCGATTTCACCCTTGAACGTTTAAGTATCCCCGCCCCCTATTTATCCCTGTACGCGGGTGATGGCCAACTGGTGACTGAGCCTCTTTCTATTGTCATGGATTCAGAAAAGCATCAGGGAGTGGTTGAAATTGGCAAGGTTTCGGGTAAAAAGGCCATCACGCCGCCACGCAAAAAAGCTGACAAGGGAATTCTGGTTAACACGTGGGAAAACCTATTTGCATAAGAGTGTGCGCTAAAATAGAGTGGTTTATCAAACCGATCCGACACACAATAATGACTACCACCTACCGGTATTTCAAGCATGAATGAATTAGTGACTACCCCGAACGTGCAAGACGCCATTAGCCTAATTACCGTGCTCAGAGCATGCGCTATCCTAATCGCTGGTTGGGTTGCCGCAAAGCTGAGTGCTCGATTTTTTAAACGGGCCTGCGCGTTTAAACTAAGCGCACACCATCTTTCTCTCTTTGGCCGTTTGATATTTTATGCGATCTTCGCATTATTTTTCGCGACCGCTATTCATCAGCTTGGCTTTAAAATATCGGTGCTGCTGGGAGCTGCTGGAATTCTGACGGTGGCGCTGGGTTTTGCATCCCAAACTTCTGCATCAAACTTGATCAGCGGTTTGTTCCTGCTCGGTGAAAAGCCCTTCGAGGTGGGCGATGTGTTGCGTGTCGACGGTGATACCGGCGAGGTCATCAGTATCGACCTGTTATCCGTCAAATTACGCACGCCGGATAATCTGTATGTGCGTATTCCAAACGAATTGTTGATTAAAAGTAAGTTCATTAACCTGACCAAATTCCCGCTGCGGCGTATCGACCTGGTAGTGGGTGTTGCCTACCGCGAAGATTTATCTCAAGTAATCAGGCTATTGCTGGAGCTGGTCAATAGCGAACCACGCTGTATGGAGGAGCCACAGCCTTTTTGCACAGTAACGAGCTTTGGCAGCTCATCGGTTGATTTGCAGCTCTCGGTGTGGGGCCGACGCGAGTTATTCCGGGAACTTAAAAGCGATTTAATGATTGCCATTAAATCCACCTTCGATACTCACGGCATAGAAATCCCCTTTCCCCATCTATCGCTTTACAGCGGTTCTCAGACAGACCCACTCCCCATTTTCCAGGTCGGCGAGAAAAGCCAGCACTCCGCATCATCCGATAATGGCATCCCGCACTAGGCTGTGAGCATGTTGATCTGGAATGCAACATCACAACTCTTTGGTGGGCTCGGCTTATTTCTGCTCGGCATGTGGCTGCTCACCGAAGGGCTAAAGTTAGCTGGCGGCGGTAAACTACAGCACGTTCTTGCCACCTGGACAGTCACAAAGTTTCGCTCCTTTATCTCCGGTTTCACGCTAACCGCCATTGTCCAGTCATCCAGCGCCGTGACGGTGGCCATTATTGGTTTTATTAACGCCGGATTATTAGACCTGTCGCGTTCCTTGTGGATTATCTTCGGCAGCAATGTCGGCACCACCATGACCGCCTGGATTGTCGCACTGATCGGATTTAAATTTAAAATTGATGCCGCAGCACTACCGGCCATTGGTATCGGTGCCATCCTTCATCTATTTAGTACTGGTGCCCGTGCCAAATCGCTCGGTGGCGCATTAGCCGGTTTGGGGTTATTGTTTTTAGGTATACAGATATTGCAAAACGCCTTCGTTCATATCGAGCAGATAGTCGACCTTTCCAGCCTGGCACAAAACGATGCCTGGGGTATGCTGGCAATGGTTTTGGTTGGCTTGGCATTGACCGCCGCCATGCAGTCCTCCAGCGCTGCCATGGCCATTGTCTTGACGGCTGTATCCACTGATCTATTACCCCTTGCCGCCGGAGCGGCCGCCGTTATTGGCGCTAATGTTGGCACTACTATCACTGCGATTATTGCAGTACTTAAGGCAACCGCGAACGCACGGAGAGTTGCCGTTGCGCATATGATTTTTAACCTTATTACGGCACTGGTGGCGCTGACTTTACTCGGCTTTTTCCTGGTGTTGGTGCAGTGGTTACAACAAGCACTCAATCTGGAGCCAGACGCCGCTATTTCTCTGGCATTATTTCACACTGTTTTTAATTTACTGGGTGTCGCGCTGATGATTCCACTTGAACCGAGACTGAGCCGGTGGTTATTAACGCTATTCACCCCTAGTGAGTCACAGACGATAAAACCGCAATACCTGGACAAGAATATCATTTCCATGCCCGACTTGGCGCTCAATGCCGCAATTCTGGATCAACAGCGTGTATTGGCAGAACTGAAATCTCAGATACTCAGCATGCACAGGGGTATCAAAGTATCCAATGAACCTATCACCAACTTGTACAGTTTGATTTCAGCGATCAACAATTACGTGGTTGAATGTTCGCAACAACAACTATCCCCGGACCTTGCCGCTGCCTTCCAAAACGTCATTCATACTAATCTGGAACTCTCCATCTGCCTGGATAATATCGAGGAATTTTCAAAACTACAGGTGTTAAAATCATCCTTAGCGGCAGCCGAGCGAGAGACCATCTCCCAGCTCGAATCAGAAGTTACAACCATCATCAATGCCGGCAGCGAAAAACCAGGCGTGGATTTCCCAGATGATGGCGTCAAACAAAAACTCGCTGAGTTCGAGCAGCATTTCGCAACAACCATTCAATTTGTTATAGAGGGCGTCCGCGAACAACGAGTACCCACTCAAACCATGGATGATTTACTCAAAAAATTAGGCGCTTTACGCCGAATGATTCGACATTATGTGAAGGCCTGGGGTTATATACAAATGCTATTACCGCTGCGAATACCGGGAACAGAAGCACTTGCAACACCGAACCTGAGGGATGAACTTCTCCATAAAAACTAAACCCTGTCGACATCCTGTTCAGAACAGAGTCGACGAATAGCGACACTAACAGGAATCATCTATGAACCAACGTAGCGCTTACCGAAAAATGTTTAGTTCTTTGCACAAAACTCTGTATCGCTTGCCGTTTATGCTTGCAATACTTTTTATCGGCTCCGGCTGCTCATCCAGCGCTGTCGATTCCGACGCACTGTCCGAATCCATGGCCATTACCTTCAGTCAACCCGACTTCCGGCTTGCACCAAAATCAAACTTTTATTGGCACTCTGATGTTATTTTTTTCTATAACGATAAACGCAAAAACCCAGAGGAAACCCGGCTGTTTTTACAGCAGGAGATACAAAGCTACTTAGCCGCGAGGACATATCAATTTCCCGACAATAAAAATATTGCTCAATATGGCTTGGTCGCCGTTGTCGTGCTCGGAAAAAGTGTGACGGTCACCGATATCCTCAAGCAATTTAGGTTGACGCCTTCTTTTCAAGCATCAAATCGCTATGAAAAAGGGACGATTGTCATCGCCATTCTGGACGCCATGACGGAAAAAATTTTATGGCGCGGCGCATTACAGGCAAATATTGATCTCAACCTCTCGCCAGCGGTTCGTCAGCAACGCGTACGCGAAGGAATAAGTCGGCTACTGAGGCATGTGCCAAGCCAAAAACCGGACGTTTGATACCACGAGATTAACGCTCAACCTAATCCGGTTTTATGGACAGCCCCGTTATTTATTGAATTCGCCCTTTACCTGATCGCCACCGGTTAAAACGGGATACCCACCAAACACAGTTGGCGTAAATACCCAGAATTCGAGTACTATGACCTATGCGTAGATTGATTGAAATTCCAAATAACTAACGCTAAACAGGCAGCTAATCTCTTCCTGGCTCATTTTATTTTGGAGAAATATCATGTTAAGCGCGGCAGAATTTTCAGAGCAACTTAAGAATACGATTCTCACCTCAAGCAATGAGGTTATCGAAAATTTACCCCGTATTGCTGGCGCACTAATACTACTGCTGGCCGGCTGGCTGGTTGCGCACTTGATCCGTTTAGCAAGTATCAAATTCCTCAACCTCATGAATCATTTTTTAGAGCGGCTGTTGACGGGCCGGACCCGAGCAGTCGTGCGCTTCTCCAGTGGTGTCACACGCCTGGTAGCAGGCGTGCTGTTTTGGATTACGCTGTTTATTTTTACCACAGCCGCTCTGCGTATCGCTGGCCTGGCAGGCATCGCTTCCTGGCTGGAACGCATTGTTGAATATCTCCCCTCCATTATTACCGGTGGCTTGATCATACTCTTTGGTTACGTCCTCAGCGCCTTAGTCAAAGATGTCACACTCGCTGCCGCCCACTCCGGCGAATTAGCCGAAGCGGAAATTATCAGCCGCTTAGCGCAGGCGATTACCTTTGTCACCGCACTCATTATAGGTATTGATCAGATTGGTATTGATGTAACCTTTATCACCACCATGCTGGGGGTTTCGACAGCCGCATTACTAACTGGTTTTGCGCTGGCCTTTGGCATCGGCGCACGCACGCTGGTGAGTAATTTGATTGCGTCACACTATATTAAAGAACTGGTTGAGCCTGCCCAAAAAATTCGTATCGGTGAGTGGGAGGGTACAGTGCTGGCGATTTCCGCTACCGCCGTCATTCTCAACACCCCAGAAGGGCGCATCTCCATTCCAGCCAAACTTTATCAGGAACAACCGGTGGTCGTGCTGGTAAAGGATGACGAGGATGAGTAATAACAACTTCCTCAGTCTGGCCTTTCTGGAGCAACAGCCCAAGGCGGCAGCCTCAATATTACAGGAATTTCCAGCCGAGCAAATTGTCGACTTCTATAAACAAACGCCAGTCACGCTGCTCGTTCCGGTGGTGGAGCAAATGGCAAGCTGGCCAGCCGCCCGCTCCCTATCATTGTTACCAGAAAAAATGACAGCCAATATTCTGCGCGGTTTACCCGCTAACGAGGCGGAAACTTTATTGCGGTTGATGGCAAACGAACAACGTGGTGCCGTTTTGAAACATATGCCAGACGCCATCGCCAAAAGTTTCGTGCGTAAACTCAACTACCCACTCAGCAGCGTCGGTGCCTGGATGGACACCACTATTCCCTACTTTACAACCGACAGTTCGGTTGACCATTGTTTAGATCTAGTAAAGCGGCAAAAGAGTCATCTGGGTGGTGTCGTCATCGTCGTCAATGACCGCCGTCACTTGGTCGGTTTAGTTGAAGTGGAGCGATTACTCACCAGCGATGGGGGACAAAAACTAGCCGAATTGCTCAATACAGATATTGAAGCATTACCCACTCGCGCGACCCTCTGGGAAGTTGAAAGCCATCAAGGCTGGACGCAATTTCCTACCCTGCCGGTGGTCGATCACAATAACATTATGCTGGGAGCACTGACGCATGCCGCACTCAGGGCGGGGATGGTTAAATCCTCACATTCGAGTGATAAAAACCTTAAATTTTCGCTGGTAGCACATATGGGAAAAGCTTTTATTGTTTCTATCACCGGGCTGCTGAATGTTGTTTCAGGCGTTTCAGAAACAACAGGACAATCGTTATCTAGCCCGGCACAATTTAAAGCTAACCATGAAACAGGAGGCAATGACTGATGGCCTTTGAAACTGACAAGGTCGTTGAAGTCCTGAATCGACATTTTTTACAGGACTACCCTGTTGATGCGGCTATTTACCTCGAATCCATGCCTGCCTCAGACATCATCCCTGCTCTCAAAGAACAACCAGCGCAAGTGTTGGTGCCTGTTTGGAGTAAGCTTGTCCCCCGTGTCGCGGCGATG
>Ga0209578_10001063_pt1 | contig 26887 bp, 31 predicted proteins | sample tdAd472_FD_187127 | JGI IMG/M metagenome (GOLD analysis project Ga0209578, IMG submission 187127) | Marine sediment microbial communities from the Atlantic coast under amendment with organic carbon and nitrate - tdAd47.2 (SPAdes)... | ecosystem: Environmental > Aquatic > Marine > Coastal >...
GAAGCAGGAACAGGCCCTGCAATTACGCTATTTACAAACACTCACCGAAATTGCCGGAGAACACAGCAATACCGTCGTGTTTCCAATTCCGATAGATTTGCTGAACAAACTTAAATCCAGCGGCGCGTAACCCTTACCCCAGCCCTGAAGGAAAATGCACTTATGTCCTCAGGGCTGGGTTTTAAGCCACGTCTTGCGCACCACTCTTTTTGCCGATATACAAGCGCCACCATAAACCCTTATACTTGCCGCCTTAACCAGCTGCCGAAACTAGCTGCCGACGTAACGAGCCAGAATCAAGCAAAATGACGAGTCACCAATCCATTCGCACCGCTGTCGTGGGTGTAGGCTACCTGGGCAAATTCCACGCTGAAAAATATGCCGCCATTGCTGGCAGTCATCTGATTGCGGTGGTCGACCCTAGCCTAGAACAAGCCAAGGCCGTAGCCGCCCAGCATGGTGTAAAGGCTTTTGATGACTATCACGCTTTATTGGGCCAAGTCGATGCGGTCAGTATCGTAACGCCTACCACTTTGCATCATGGCATAGCCAAAGAATTTCTCAATCAGGGCGTGCATGTTTTAGTAGAAAAACCGATCACTGTCAGTATTGAAGAAGCCCAGGATTTAGTCGCCATTGCCAAGGCCAAAGACTTGATTCTTCAGGTCGGCCACTTGGAAAGATTTAACGCGGCTATGCTCGACCTGGATCAAGTGCTGACTGAACCAAAGTTTATCGAAACCCATCGGCTCGCTCCCTACAAACCTCGGGCAACTGATGTGGATGTCATTCTCGACCTGATGATTCATGACATTGATATCATTCTGGCGACAGTACGCTCCGATTTGATTGATATCGCCGTCAGCGGTACCAGTGTGCTCTCCAGCGCAACGGATATTGCCAATGCCCGCCTAACCTTTGCTAACGGCTGTGTCGCGAATGTTACCGCCAGTCGTATCAGTTTAAAGACTGAGCGCAAAATGCGGATATTCCAAACTAACGCCTATATCTCCATCGATTTTCAAAATCGAATCTTTAGCTACCACCGTAAGGGCGAGGGCGAAATGTTCCCTGGCGTCCCTAACATCGACAGCAAGGAAACTATTTACGAGGATGGCGATGCCCTGTTAGCCGAAATCACCGACTTCATCGACTGCGTTCGACAGCATCGACAACCCTTGGTGTCCGGCGAAGCGGGACTGAGAGCACTACAAACAGCAACCCAAATTAGAGAAAAACTTCAGCTTAATAACCCATAGATAGAAGGACAACAAATCAATGATTCCAATGGTCGACCTCAAGCAACAATATCAGACGCTGAAACATGATATTGACCAGGGTGTTAGCGACGTCTTGCAGAACTGCCATTTTATTCATGGCCCCAATGTGTCTGCTTTTGAAACCGAAGCCGCCGAATACCTCAATGTCAAACATGCAATAGGTTGCGCCTCCGGTACTGACGCCCTCCAGCTTGCTTTGCTCGCAGCGGGCATTGGCCCCGGCGACGAGGTTATCACCACAGCGTTTACCTTTATTGCCACGGCGGAAGCCATTGGTGCTGTAGGCGCGACGCCAGTATTTGTGGATGTCTTACCCAACAGTTTTAACCTGGACCCCGCTCTGGTTGAACAAGCAATAACCACGTCGACCAAAGCTATTTTACCGGTACATTTGTTTGGACAACCGGCGGACATGCCGAAATTAAAAGCACTCTGTGAGGCCCATCAATTGCTGCTGATCGAAGATTGCGCACAGTCCTTCGGCGCGGCCGTCAATGGGGAAATGACCGGCGCTATCGGCGACTTCGGCTGCTTTAGTTTCTTTCCCAGTAAGAATCTCGGCTGTTACGGCGATGGCGGCATGGTCACTACACAATCCGACGCCATGGCCGATCGTCTTCGTATGTATGGCAATCATGGCAGTCGCCAGCGTTATCATCACGATGTGATTGGCGTGAACAGCCGACTCGATGAAATTCAAGCGGTGATCTTGCGCACTAAATTAAAACATATCGAGGACTACAACCACGAGCGTCGCCGTGTCGCCAGCACCTATCGGAAACTATTTGCTGGCACCAAGGTGGTCACACCCCATGAAGACGGGATCGGCAACCATGTCTATCATCAATACACTACGCTCATGCCTGACCGCGCAATTGTTATGGAACACTTGCAACAACAGGGTATTGCCTGCGCTATTTATTATCCGATTCCCTTACACCGCCAACAGGCTTTTAAGGACACATCACAACCTACCTTGCCGGTGACGGAATCACTCGTCACACAGTGTCTATCACTGCCGGTATTTCCAGAAATGACGAATGAGCAGGTCGGCCTAGTGGTCGGTGCCGTTAAGGAAGCCATAAGAAATCTTTAATTAGCGCCATAACATAGAGAGCGACCAATTCAATTGCAAGGCTAGTATTCAGTCAAAATGAATACTAGCAGCAACCTTTGAGGACTAGCTATGATCAAGCAAACACTCGCTAAACTTTGTCTATGGGGTAGCATCGCTTGCCTGTTGGGCTTTCCTGTTGCTGTTGGGGCCTATCGCTGGGAGCTTTGGTCGCTGGGTCAATCCTTCTTATTAATTCAAACAACCTTTTTTATTGGGTTGGCGCTACTAACGCTGGCGCTTATTATTTTATTGGTAGCTTGGCTTCGAAAAGACCCAACGACACAGCGAACCAGCGCTATCGCGGTACTACTGCTGCTGATTCCTTCCATCGCCCTGTCACTACAGGTGGTTAAAGGCAAGTCGTTACCCGTAATCCACGACATTAGCACCGACACAGCCAACCCACCTGAGTTCGCGGTTATCATTGCATTAAGAGGAAGCACCAGTAATCCGCTCAGCTACGAAAGCGCCTCATTAGCGCCACAACAGCAAGCCGCTTATCCAAAAATTCAGCCCCTACTGACCCCGATGGACACTAACCAGGCATTTGCAAAAGCCCTCCTGGTCGCCAAACAGCTTCATTGGGAAGTGGTTGACCAAAACCCTGATCAAGGTAGAATCGAAGCGGTAGACACCACCCTCCTGTGGGGATTTAAAGACGATGTGGTCATACGTGTGCAAGCAAGCGAATCAGGTAGTCGGTTAGATTTACGCTCCGTCTCGCGCGTCGGCAAAAGCGATCTGGGTGCTAATGCGGCGAGAATCACGCGCTTCATCGAGACATTTAAATCCAGTAACTAATGCGGCAAACTAAGCTACCAAGCGAGGATTCCAGCATGAACGATAGGCTCTATTTTCTACTTGGCGATTTGTTTTCTAATATATTGGTCGGAGTCATCGTTGCCAGCCTGTGCGCCTTGATGGTGAATACAGAGTGGAACATGCTGGTGGCCATGCTGATAGGTATGCCCTTAGGCATGCTGCTCGCATTGGTCTTAGGTCTGGCCCTGCTGTTTCGCTACTTTGGCGTCAACGAAGTCATGGTGCCAACGATGCTGACAGGCATGTTCACGGGCATGCTGGTATGCATGATTGCCGCCATGCAAACACTACCTATTGGCTTATCCGCTTTGCTCGGCGCGCTGATCGGCGTATTTACGCTGTGTTTCTGCAACTACAGCGACTACTTAATCCGCGGCGCGAAAACTTCGCAAAATCAATCCGGGCGGGAGTAAACCCTATGGATATGATCACCAAAGGCAAATGGGATCGCGCCGCCAAGTCATTCGACTACATGGCTGGCATTGGTGCGGAAAAACGTTGGGCGCCGAAAAAGCGTGAACTGTTTAGCCACATGGATGGCAACATATTATTCCTGGCGCTGGGCACAGGATTGGATATCGAGTTTTTCCCACCAAACAAAGAGATTACCGCCATCGATATCAGCTCAGCAATGCTCAGTTATGCGCGGCCACGTATTGAAAATTATTCAGGGACAATAGAGGCTCTGGAAATGGATGTGCATGACCTGAGCTTTCCCGATAACCACTTCGATCAAATCTATACTTCCTGCACTTTTTGTTCGGTGCCAAAACCAATCGATGGGCTTAAAGCGCTGCATCGTGTTCTCAAACCTGGTGGCGAATTACGCATGTTCGAACATACCGGCAGCCGTTATCAACCCTTTAAGCTGATGATGGACATTATGACACCGATCAGTGGCAAACTCGGTCCAGACATGAATCGAGATACCACCAGCTATGTTGGCAAGGCCGGGTTTTACATCAAAGCCATAGACTACATCTACATGGATATCGTAAAAACCATTCTTGCAGAAAAGCCCGGTTCTGCGACCTAAGCCACGTATTGTAAGCCTTCAGCCTTTAAATTAATCAAAGTGCTATCTTCAATTCAACGGAGACTAGACATATAATGCCAGCAGGAATCGGTGGCGTTTTACCTGCAACTATCAGCAATCCGTCAGTTTATACCTATCGCTTTGCTCGTGTTTCTCTAAAAATCCCACTGGTTCTTTAACCAGAAAAGGCAACAACCAGACTGCATACTTGCAGTCAAGTCAATCAGGATTTGAAACATGTCAGAGAAGCAAACCGGCACTGTAAAGTGGTTTAACGACTCCAAAGGTTTTGGGTTTATTCAACGCGATGATGGCCCGGATGTCTTCGCTCATTACACCAACGTAGTGGGAGAAGGATTCCGTTCATTGCAGGAAGGTCAAAGGGTTTCATTCACCATCGGTGAAGGGAAAAAAGGTCCTCAAGCGGAGAACATTGAGGCAATTTAAATTCATTGGAAAATACTATGGTAATTAGCGAAAACTGCGTCGTCAGTATCCACTATACTCTGACCGATAAGGATGGTGATGTACTGGATTCTTCCAAAGGGCAAGAACCTTTGCACTATTTGCACGGAGCATCAAACATCATTCCCGGTCTGGAAAAAAATCTCGTCGGAAAGAAAGTCGGTGATCAACTGAATGTGGTGGTCGAACCCGCTGAAGGCTACGGCGAACATCAAGCGCAATTGGTGCAAAACGTTCCTCGTTCCGCGTTTGATGGAGTGGATGAAATAAAACCCGGCATGCAGTTTCAGGCTCAGTCCGACCAGGGGCCGATGCACGTCATAGTGACGGAACTCAGCGATGAAACCGTCACAGTGGATGGCAATCATCCTCTGGCGGGCCAAACATTGCATTTCGATGTTACGGTTGAGCAAGTGCGTGAAGCAACCGCAGAAGAGCTATCGCATGGTCATACCCACGAGGGTAGCCACGCCCACTAACTACCAGGTAACTCGCCGCTATCACAGGGGCACCTGAATAGCCACTTGTGCAATGGCCGCTATTGAGTTGGTCAGCAGGAAATCTTTGAGGCTCTTTGCTGGATTTCCTATGGTATTTGTTGCGTCAAATTAGTCGCTAAGTCATGGCATGGGCTTGCGTTGTCTGAATTTGTATTGTCTGAAATAACTACCCCCCAATCTTTAGCCTATCCTGGAGAACCGCTATAATACAGCGCCCACGACCAGCAGATACAGCATCATATTCATTCACTTTTGTTTAGAGGACTTTCACCTTGCAACTCAATAGCGCCAGCAAAGAACAACTCAGCCAATGGCAAGAGGAGCTCAAAGTAAAGCATCAGCAATTTAAAAACCAAAACCTAAAGCTTGACCTGACCAGAGGCAAACCCTCGGCGCAACAGCTTACTCTGTCAGATGGGTTAGATGGCATCCTTAAAGGCAATTACAAATCTGCTGATGACACCGACACCCGCAACTATGGTGGTCTTGAAGGTATCGCTGAGGCGCGCCAATTGGGCGCGGCGATTCTTGGCCTGGAGCAGGACCAAGTCCTCGCAGGCGGTAGCAGCAGCCTCACGATGATGCACCAAAGTATTACTTTCGCCTACCAATTTGGGCTAAACGGCACTGCCTGGAAAGATGAAAGCGATATAAAGTTTCTTTGCCCTGCCCCTGGCTATGACCGCCATTTTTCCATCTGTGAAGACTTCGGAATTGAAATGATCCCGGTAGCCATGACTGAAACTGGCCCGGATATGGATCAAGTCGAATCTTTAATCAAAGCAGATCAGAGCATCAAAGGTATCTGGTGCGTTCCCAAGTATTCCAATCCAACCGGTATCATCTATAGCGATGACACCGTAAAGCGTATTGCCAAACTCGGCCTGGTCGCCGCTAAAAATTTCCGCGTGTTCTGGGATAACGCCTATGCAGTGCATGACCTCGTGGATCACCCAAAGCCGCTGGCAAACATTATGGCGGCCTGTATAGCTGAGGGTACCGAAGACAGCGTCATCCAGTTTGCCTCAACCTCAAAGATCACCCATGCTGGCTCCGGCATCGCGTTCCTAGGCGCATCAAAGAGTAATCTCGCCGCCTTTAAAAAACACCTGGGTATTTCCTCCATCGGCCCGGATAAAGTCAATCAACTACGCCATATGCGATTGCTTCCAGACATCAACGCCTTGACTGCTCATATGCAACAGCATGCGGCTTTACTTAAGCCACGTTTTGATACCGTATTGAAGCACTTAGAGGCTAATTTTTCAGATAATGATCTGGGCGAATGGCAATCCCCTGAAGGCGGCTATTTCGTCTCTTTTGATTCACTCCCAGGGTTAGCGAAAGAAATTGTCCGCCTGGCCGATGAAGTCGGCGTCAAATTGACGCCAGCCGGCGCTACCTTCCCCTACGGCAAAGATCCACAGGATCGGAATATCCGACTCTCGCCATCTTTTCCCAGTGTTGAAGATGTTGATGCTACGATGCAGGTCTTCGTAAACTGCGTAAAGCTTGCTTCCGTCGGTCAAAAGCTAGCAATTACTTCCTAGCCGAACAGCAGGACTACCCCCTTTCTTGCAGAGGCTGTCGCGACAGCCTCTGCAAGAAAGGGCCAGGGTGACAGCTAACAACTGAGAACAGAGAAAATACCTAACTCAACAACGCAATGCCACTCACCACCAACGTCATTGTAAATAACAACCACTTTAAAACCCGCTGGCCAACATTCACCGCAAACTTAACGCTATAGTGCCCACCCACCATCATCCCGAGCGCCAGAATCAGCCCAGGCATCCAGCTTACTTGTCCGCGCACTATGAAGATCAGCAATGCGGCGAAAGTGAAAGCAAGTACGCAAAGCATCTTAAAAGCATTGGTGCGAACCAAGTCATACCGCAAGGTCCCTGCTATCGCGCCAATCAACAAAAAACCCACCCCCGCATGCACAAACCCACCGTAGAGGCCCGCAATAAACAGGCCGCCCCAGGCGCTAGGCTTTTCCTTGATACGAACAATCGGCGTACCCGGAGGCGGCACAATCACAGACGGCTTCAGCAAAATAATCAAAGCCATCGTCACCATCACACCGAGCAAAATCGGTTTGAGATAGAAGTTAGGCAAGTAAGAGGCAATAACTGCTCCGACAATGCCACCAACAATGGTGATGCCTACAATAGCAAACGCATCCGCAGAGTTAATCTCAACCTGCGCGCGCCGAAACCCTACTGTCGACACAATGGAGTGCATCAGAACACCAACCCGGTTAGTGGCATTAGCGATATCAGCGGGCATGCCTAAAATCATCAGCGCGGGAATTGTTAAACTGGAACCGCCACCTGCGATGGTATTCACGAAGCCTGCAATCAGTCCAGTGAAGACCAATAAGAGGTAATAAAATATGGGATCCATCGGCTAGACTAGTCTCAATTGCTTTATAATCACCAACCGACACCCCAAGTTTAAGATTTCTGTTAGTTTCAATAACGAAAACGGATCATAGCAACAACCAAGATGAAACTGAATTTTATCCATCAAGGCCAAGGTGAACCGGTCATATTACTGCATGGCCTATTTGGATCGCTGCGTAACCTGAGCCAAGTCAGCAAAGCCCTGGCCGAACACTTTTCCGTATACCTTTTGGATATGCGCAATCACGGCGACTCACCGCATCACACAGACATGGCTTTTAATGATATGGCCGACGATGTCATTGGTTTCATGGACGCTCAGCAGCTGAAGCAGGCGCATCTGCTGGGGCATTCCATGGGCGGTAAAGCCGCCATGCAGTTAGCACTGAACCACGCCGAGCGCGTCAATAAACTAATTGTGGCCGATATCGCACCCGTCACCTACTCACGCAGACACGACCCAGTTCTCACAGGGCTTACCAAAGTGCAACAGGCCCAGCCAGAGTCACGCCGCGAGGCAGATCAACTGCTGGCAGAACATGTGCTCGAACCCGAAGTACGCGCATTCCTACTAAAGAGCCTGACAAAAAATAGCACCGGTAACTACCAATTAAAATTTAACCTCAAGGACATTGCTGCCAACTACGAAAACATTATTCTCGCGCCCTCCGGCACGCCCTTTCACGGCCCTACCCTCTTTATAAAAGGCAGTGAATCCGCTTATATTCAAGCCAAACATAAACAAACCGTCTTGACGTTATTTCCCAATGCCAGCGTCAAAGTAATCGCCGGCACGGGACACTGGCTACATGCCGAGAAGCCAGCTATATTTAACCGTATCGCCCTTAATTTTTTATTGAATAGCTAATAGTGCCAACAAAACACGTACGAAAGATCACCGCTAAATCATCTAGAACCAAAAAGCGTCTTGACACGAAATAGCATATAGCTACAATAGCTCACCTTGTTTTAAGCGGGAATAGCTCAGTTGGTAGAGCACAACCTTGCCAAGGTTGGGGTCGCGAGTTCGAGTCTCGTTTCCCGCTCCAAATTCAGCCTCGGTTGATCACCGAGGCTTTTTAGTTTGACGATCAAAATGGCGCGGTAGCAAAGTGGTTATGCAGCTGACTGCAACTCAGCCTACGCCGGTTCGATTCCGACCCGCGCCTCCAGCTTTAAGAAAGGCTAGCTTAGCCTACCCACCCAGCCCGGGTGGCGAAATTGGTAGACGCAAGGGACTTAAAATCCCTCGGTGGCAACACCGTGCCGGTTCGATTCCGGCCCCGGGCACCATATAAATCAACAAGTTATACACTTATAGCAAAATCTAAAAATGACTTATTTTTATTTGTAGACGCATTGTAGACAACTTTAATCGATTTTGGTTCTTTGACTCTTAATCTATTTGCCCAGCGTTAGACCCTTTAACAGCCCACCAATAAGTTATGATTAAAAAATATTTTGAATAGGATTTAAAAATTTTTGTGTAGACGCAATTTAGACTTTTGAAAGCTGCTGCCGCAATAGCCAAATCCCTCGACGGTAACACCGCGCTGGTTCGATTCCGGCCCCGCTACCATACAAATCAATTCTTTATATTTTTATTCTAACGCCACACATAAGGGGCGCGCAGCGAAGCGGAGCGTCCCAGCGAACGACAGTGAGCGAATTTGATGTGATTGTTAGGCATTTTCAACTGCCTCGGCCCAATATTTTTGTGCCATTACCCCTATGCCGCAATCTGACTCAGATTTCACCAAACCTGATAAGGTAGTATGGAACCGCTGGGCTTCATTCGGTAAACCAAGTGCCGTAAGACATTTCAATATTCTGGTAATACGCAAATTATTGTGCGTATCTTCGGTAAACCAATTTGATTTCCTCTCTTCCCAGTTCGAAGCTTTTTCTATTCCGTTTGCTGTGGGCGCTAGGCCGTAGAAATTCAACATACGGTAAAAACTTGCTTTTAGATGTTGTTGCAATATTTCGTCGCTTTCAAACGCAGCCTGAACTTCGGAAGTTATTGTTGGAGTGCTCGGAGTAACTCGACTTTTCTCTTTATTCGGGAAAAGCCACTGAATGTAATCATGAGTTACTTCCAGCCAGTAATTATCTTGTTCAAGAATCTCGGATAGCAATCTTCCCCTGCTATCTGGGTGGCTTCCAATGTAAAACATGATCAGAGGGTTCATTTATTTGATTGCCACACATTTTCCATCGAAGAAACCATACGGTGTTTTCAATGCTAGCGTTTTACTGAGCGTTGAAAAATGACCTTTCATTTCATTCGGTGGGTCGTAAATTTGAAGTTGATTGCCAACCTCTACAACCTGACTGTAGTAATCAAGATGTTCATTTGGGATTTCCAGTTTCAGGTTGCCATCGGAATCACTCCAAAGACCAACCCACCAGCGATATTCCTCAAGCACGATATAGATAGTTTTTGATGACTTGTTTTCTCCGGTAGACATTTCTCCAAGACATTCATAATTTGAAGAAATACTCGAAAAGTTCGCGACAAAGAGAAACAAACCGATCACGATGAGTAGCAGCGATCCAAGGTATTTTACCAGTTTCATGGCGTTCCTCTTTTATGCCTAACAGCCTGCTAACAGGACCCCTTCGGTCCCGTTAGCAAGATTTTTAGATTGCAACTTCATCTCGCACCCTCAATACGTTGCACTTGGTATTCTTGAATTGCTTTCTTATCGTCGTCACTCAAACCGGAATAATCAGTTCGTTCAAACTGCGCCGCTACGACACCCGCCATGACTCCATTTACTTTTCGGGCACACTCCATGTCTGATTTTTCCAGACATTGGTGTTGCTCCTGAACCAAGACCATGAACTTGATGGTCTCAAATGAATTATTCGCACTCAATCCAGCTTCGTAGCCCAAATAAGCACCGCTACCTAGTGCAACAACGACAGCAACGACAATTCCAAGTATTCGCTTCATTTTCTTTGCAATCTAACGCCCAGCACACGCGAAACTGGGTTGGCGCGGCTTTGGTTTAGAATGTAGCGCCAGCGGAATGGAAACCAAAGCCGCGACGGCCCAGTTTTCGCCGTGGTGCTGATTGTTATGTGATTACTCCGCAAACGGTAATTCACGACCATTTTCTTTTAATGTCTTCTTATAATGCTCAAGGCGGACAGTTAAGGTTTCGACGACATTATCCAATATTTGTGATGCAGCTTCTCCGTCACCACAGTCAAGCTCTTCTTTTGCTTCAATGATATTTTGCAAGAGAATATATAAAGAATCGCCTTGGATTAACGACCCGGGAAATTCTCTCTCAGGATGCCTCATCACGACGAAATTTGAGGCATCTGAATATATCTCTATTTCTTCTTTCTTCATGCGATTACGTCCACATAACGCCAAAAGAACCTGCGCCTACGGCGTCGGGTTGCTTGTTTTGTTAGGGATGAATGTGGCACTCACCCCTTTCTTAGTAAGAGCCTTAGAGTACTCAGCAAACACTGTGTTTACAAACTGGTATTCGCTGCCAGAGTAATTCTCCCAATATGGTATGACCGCTTTGATATGTGGAACGCCTGACTCCCATTGATCGAGTGCGGCGTATGAGGTGGCGATTTCTATATGGCGACGGCCAAATGCTAGATCATCAAAGGTGCCGGCCTCTTTGGCATATTTAATTGATTCCTGCAATGTGGAAATTGAGTTTTCAAAGTTGGCTTGGCGACGAAAAAAAGTACCAAGATTATAGTATGCAGTGGAAACCTCCTTGGGGCCGAGGTAATTCTTTGCGCGCCATACGGCCGAAACAAGGTTCTCGTGAGCCGCCTTATAGTTTCCTTTGCGCTCATCGTCGGATGCAACGGCCAATTCGGCATCGTAGTAGGTTTGTTGAACACTACATGCAGAGAGAAGTGCTAATGCAGCAACTATGAATAGTGCTCTCTTTCTCATACTTGATCCCTAACGCCGTGGTAAGGGGCAGCCGAAGCGCAGCGTAGGCTGTCCCGCGCAGGCCGCGTTATTTGCGGCCGGAGTGAACTTGACCACCTTGTTATAAGCTGAACTCTTCCGTGATTTCACTATAGAACTCAAATTCGCTTGCCATGCCAACACCATTGCCTCCATTGAAATACCTAACACCAACCGCAGTACCTTCTGGGTGACTCTCAATTTGTATAGCGACACAAGGTACTCTGGTATTATTTTCACCATCTATCTGCACAGCGAACAAGGGCAATTCTGTATCGTAAGGCTCGCTGCCTGATGGAATATGGAATACTGCTCTACCTACCTCTACATCGTTCTCAGTAGCAACTCTGCCCGAGATGAAGGGAACATTCTTCCAGTTTTTAGAATCTATTTCTTCCCACATAGCACAAACTCAAAGTGGCTTATAACGACCAAGCGAACCGGCGGCGAAGCCGTCCGGGTTGCGCGCCTTGTTAGCAGCCTGCCCACTTACTTTGCATTTAGTAACGATGCTATTTAGTACTGCTTCGAGATATTTTGGACCGTGCTCTTCTATATTTTTTGGTGGTTTAGTCATACCAATACCACCAAAGTAGACCTCTACTCGCCCATTCTCATAATGAACAAAACCATTTTCGAGTTCCGTTTCAAATTCGAATAGAACAGGCTTTGGAATCTTTTTCCCAGTTAAAGTATAAGATTGGCTTACATTCAGTTCGATAACGCCCAGAACACCTTCTGTATTTCTTATCGCGTTTCGGATGCACCCAATCTCTGACACAGACATGTCAGCCTCACGCCTCACCGACCAGTAAGGATCGCAGGCGGACAAAATAAATGCTAATAGGGCGATTGCTATTTTGGTCATTGTTTCTTTGTGCTGCTAACGCCGCAAACAGCGGCGAGCGTTAGCGAATCCGGCGGCGATAGCCGCGAACTGCTTTGCCTTGTTAACGGCATGACTCATATACCAATCTCTGAAATTGGAGGAAGGCTGTACTTGTCTTTTAAATAAATAAGCACCCTTTTGACCTCGGCTTCAATAAACTCACGCAGTTTTGGCTTGTTGAGAAAAACCTCGTGAAGCTCTTCCATAGACAACTGAGATGCAACAGGAAGCTCACCATACTTATTGGGTTTCCGGATTTCAATTTTCTCTAATCTTTCTGGCCCAAACCGTATGATATAGTGGATACAGTCAAATTGCTGACTGGAAGCCCAACCCGAAGCGGTAATTAATGGCTCGTATTCATCGAATATTTGTTTGATAGTCTGATGCGCCCAGCCAAGTCTCCCTTGAGCTGTGCCAACTGCTCCCATTAAGAATGCCTTGCCGTGACTCATAGCTTCGTACCGTTAACAGTTTATTCAATAGCCCTGGTCTATCTATCACAAACGCCCATTATCTAGGGGTAATCGCATTGACTTTCGGCTTTTTCTTTTTAATTACAAGAGATTATGATAGGTCGCCCTACGACGATTAGACTCCGCCTCGTGCGCTTCATGTACACTCCCTTTCTTCTGATCATAATTGACTACCTAAAAAAATCAATGGCTTACCCAATTTTTTGCTAGATATAAAGAACCTGGCCGCTGATCCTGGATATTGACGGTAGTGATAAAATACATAATACTGTTTATATGAACAGTATATTGGAGAGCTAATTATGGATGATATTCGTCACCGCATACCGCCTCAACCTAGTCGTTTCCTTGACCAATTACGCCTGCATATACGTAAAAGTGGCTTAGCTTATCGAACGGAGCAAACTTACATTCATTGGGTAAAACGATTTATTTATTTTCATGGCAAGCGACATCCAAAAGATTTAGGAATGGTCGAGGTAGAGAAATTTTTAAATCACTTGGCAGTTAATCGCGATTGTGCGGTAAATACACAGCGTATAGCGTTGAATGCCCTAGTTTACGTTTATAAGCGATTGATGGGACTAGACATAGGCGAACTCCGATTCACTCCAGCACGGGGTCAACAACGGTTACCCGTAGTGTATAGTCGTGAAGAAGTCGCAGCAATTCTGTCACAATTACGAGGCACCCATCGACTCCAAGTTGAATTAATGTACGGTACTGGTGTGCGCTGTGCAGAATTGTTGTCATTACGGGTCAAAGACATCGACTTTGGCAGCAACAATATTTTTGTTAGAGCCGGAAAAGGTAATAAAGACAGAACGACAATGCTACCACAACGACTTATACCCGCTCTAAAGCGCCAAATTGGAAAAGTAAAACTATTGCATACCCAGGATATTGAAGATGGCTATGGTGAAGTCTATTTACCAGATGCGTTAAGCCGGAAATATCCGAATGCCGCAAAAGAACTTGCCTGGCAGTTTCTGTTTCCATCCAGCAAAATTGGAAAAGATCCGCGCTCTGGAGCTATGAGGCGCCACCATTTGCACCCGACGGCGCTTAGCAAACAAATCAGACAGGCAGTTAGGGCAGCAGGCATACTCAAACCAGCAAAGTCACACAGTTTCCGCCATAGCTTCGCCACTCATTTATTAGAATCCGGGTATGACTTACGCACTATCCAGGAATTGTTAGGTCATTCAGATGTTGCGACCACCGAAATATACACACACGTTGTTAATCGGGGTGGCAAGGGCGTGTTAAGTCCCGCTGACTGCCTGTCAATTTAGTTTTAAAAGGGTCAAGCGTACAGTTATTGACAGTACTCCAAGGCGGCGCGTTCCGCGCCAAAAAAAGAAGCACCCCACGAGTGCATGATTAATGCGCTATATTCATTTTCCGTAGAGAGTGGTTCTGGCTCTTTCGGCTTAACCTCCCAGCGCCACAGGCGCGTTAAGTAGTATTTATCTTGGCATGACAGACCAAAGATTTTACCTTTAGAAATATCACCATAACGCGTAATAGGCGGGTCTAGCATTTCCCCAGTGGTATCATCAATTTCCTGCCAGTAAGCAGGACGAATCGGTTGCAAAGCACGCTTAACATCCGGGCCACCCATAACGAGGCAATAAGCCGCCCAATTTGAACTATCCGCTGCATGTCGGGCATCTTCGAATATACCTTCCTCTTCTCCATTCATGCGCCTAAGCTCTCGCCATGTGGTCACACTTGGCCCACCGATCTGCTGAAACTGGCGAATATTGTGGGTGGACGCCCAGGCGCGGATTCTTTCCGCTGAAGATTTGGCCTCCCTTCCATAGGAATCTTCTTCTATTCCGTAGCCATCAATATTTTTGGAAATGTATTTGGCAATATAACCCACCGCCGAACCTTTAGCCGGATCAATAGTTTCTACTTTAACGCGATATTTTTTTGCACCGGATTCTTTGCCATCCTCCTGCAATGCATAACGATTAAAAATTTCCAGGAACGCGGCTTTGTCTTTAGGATTAATAAACAGCAAAAAATGGTGATGGGGCGTGCCGTCGTGGTGCGGCTCGGCGATTCGAAAACCAAAGACTCGAATATCATTGCGTCCTATACATGCTCGCATGCGCTCCCACACCTTGCAGAGGTAATCATTCGCTTCTCTGGCTGTTGCACTGTTGTACTTGGGATTCACTTTGCAGCCTTGTTTGAAGGGGTGGTATTTGCTGGGTGCGGTATGCGTGACAAATACGCCCTCATAATCCAGAAGATGAGAAACCTCTTCAAAGCCCCGTAAACGCACCATTAACTCTGATCGCCGGATATAGGGATCAGCCACCGACAAGGCTTGTAATTGTTCTAGGGTGTATTCTTCTCCCGCATCATTGACGGCTACGGTACGATTCAAGACATTTTCATTGCTTTGTTTGCGTCGCCGGGAACGTTGCAGGTTATCACTGCTGATATAAATATCTTTATAACGGTTTACCCGGCCTAACTCTCTATGTACCTGCTCTAAGGTTTCGGCTTGCATGCGTCGTAATTTTTGCCGCCACCATTGGGCATCACAAAGACGTTTGTTTGCAGCCTCATAGTTATCTTCATCCAATAAGGGATAAGGAATGTCATAAGATTCAATACGCGCTTTTAGCATTGTTGAGGCTCGTTCATGCTCAAAACGGTCAACCAAGGCTTTTGCTTTATTGGCGGTTTCTTCCGCAAAGCGGTCCAGTTCGTACTCATTCCATGACAAATTAAGCTCGCCCCAAAAGAAATCACGTCTGATTAACCGTTCATATATCTTACGTAGATTGGTATTAGCGGTGAATTGATCTCGCTCTTTTGCGGTGCGCTCATAATCTGACGCCAAACTACCGGCTAACGGGACTAATTGAGCGAGTATGGCATTACGCCAATCATGATCTTCGCGACAACCAAAGGGTTTTAATCGATCACTGAATTTTTTAATGAAGGATTGCTCAGGCAATAAGTTTCGCATTGGAATGTCTCCCTTATTTCCATTATTTGTCGGTAGGTGTATTTTTTGGGTTTGAAGTGATCCGGTCTCTCACCCTTTAGGTCTTCGTAAAGGTCTGGATCTGTTCCAAATCTAAAATCCGGGTCTAAGGTGATAGAATTATTTTTCTGCTGTTCCATGAATGCCTCTGTACGCTCTATGAGCGACATCCCTGGTTTGGCTTGGGTTATTTTCTTTCTAAAGGTCGGGCCTTGTCCGTCAATCTCTGCCTTGGTATAGATTTCTTCAGGCATAGGAAACCCTCTTCCCACCAAAGCCAGCTTTGGGTTGATTGAAAAGGTCACGAGTGAGACTGATTAAAAGGAATGCCGGACTACGTAAACTTAAGTTTAGCTTTTCAGTCTGTATTCCAAGTAAATGCTTGGATGAGTTGGAATTTACTGTCCGGAAAAAACCCGGATATCGTTCCAAAGGTTTTCCAGAAAAAACCCAGACACAAACCCTTATAAGGAATAATCCAGAAAATTCTATACGCAGATAATGACTATATTGGGTATCTTCAGGCAGAAAACCCAAGTCACCATTTGGACTTAATGGATCTTTAGGTCGGCGGGTAACCGAAATTAGATTGCTGCTTCGGTTAACTTTAAACCGAAGATTTCGGTTAATTAAACCAAGTTTTAGCCTAAAGGTCTGAAAGTTATTCATACGGATTTGGAACAGCCCATCTACATACGTCGATGGAACAAGTAATTCCGTCTTTAGGACTAATACGGCAGAAGAATAAGCTAAAGCATTCATTCCAAATAATCACTAATATGATTTATTCAGAAGTTGAGTGCTTGACTCGACTTTCTATATAGGCGTCTAAATCCTCTGCTCGGTAACGAACCGCTCGTGAACCAATTTTAATAAAGGGAACCCGTGCGCCAGCCCAGCGGTCACGTTCGAGGAATGCCTTGCTTACGCTTAAGTAGGTTGCTGCCTGTTGAGTGTTTAAAAGTTGTGATTGCATATAGCCTCCGTCATAAAAGTACGGATATTATTAGCGCTCACTAAAACACTAGATAGGAACTGCGTAACGCAGTGTATAAACTACGTTACGTGATTTACATTAGACTCTCGTAGGTGGGAACGGATGAATGTCTTTAAGCTCCCCTCGACGGTATTTCAAAAACCAATTCTTAATTGTATTTTCAGGCTCGTCGGTCTTAAATCCAAACTTAAGTTTATCTGGCATCCCATCAAGGATTTGCTTTGCAACAGCTCGATCGCTTAAGCTGGGATCGGTTTCATTATAGCGATTAATGACGTATTGCTTGAGCTGATGATATGCCTGCCGCTTAGTATCTCCAGCGGCCTTACCTCGGGCCTTATCTTTCCGCTTTTTCTCTTCCTCCAACGCAATGGCCTGGGCATATGAAACCGCTTCCATTGCTTCGAGTAAGCATTCCTCTTTAAGTTTTCGATAATAGCCAGACTGGTCCCGTTGCAGGTCTGCCATGATGGCACTCTTAGGATTAGGGTCATATATAATTGGTTTGCTTTCAATTGTGACCATCATTCCTAATTTTGCCAAAGCGATAATGGCAAAGAACTCACTCCAATCTAACTTTTTTATATCTTTAATTTCAGATAGGTTATAGTCCTCTCGAAAATGAAAAATCATCATACATTGCGTGGTATAAAGGGCTTCGGCCTCATCATATTTACCCTTAAACTTCCGCATAATTCTTGGGCTATTACTATGTCCACGAAAACGAATCCATTGGTCTGCTTGCTTTAAAACGGCTTTATACTCTTTTAGAGGGCGCTTTTTTATATGCCATCTAGCCCACTGAACAATATGACCGACACGCCAAACAAGCTGCTCTGGTAGTTTTTCCTTTGTTGGATTGTAGTAATCAAACGCCTCTATAAAACTAATGCTCATTTTCAATCTGCCCTAGTATGAAATCCGTAACTCTCTGCATCGGCTTTCTTAAGCGTTCCACATCAGAAATAATATATCCCGCTGTCACATCATTCGGGTCTTTATGATTCAATAATCGTTTCAAAGCATAGCCCGGAATATCTAAACTTTCCGCTATCGTAATAAACGTTCTTCGTAGGTCATGGAGTGTAAAAGGTACATTCGCCAACTCAGCTACTTTTGCTACGGCAGTTTTTGGCTCTTGTAGATAGGAATCTGTTATTGGGCTGGGAAACACCCATACACCTTCCTTAGTGTCGCTACGTCTTTTCAAAAGGTCGTACAAAAAAGTAGACATTGGTAATCGGTGTGGTTCTTTGTTCTTGGTATCGGGAATAGTAAAGCTACGATCCACCAAATCGATGTTATCCCAAACTAACCGTGCAGCTTCAGAGCGACGCAATCCGGTAAAAAGTAGAAAATGTAAGTAATCCCTTGTGGTTTCAAAGTTTAATTGCCGGGTGGATTGATACCAGGCATTAAGCTGGTGTGGCTTTATGAGCGTACGGCGACGCTCCACCAAATACCACGCACGAGATTGGCTTAGCCGATCTACAGGGTTATTTTGAAAAAGTGAGTCGCCATGGGCGTCCTCATATTGTTCACGAGCATGATTAAAGACAGCACGTAATACACGCATGGTATTGTTGGCTCTTGCGTGGCTTTTCGCGCCTAATTTGGTATGCCTTTGCTGCACCAAATCCTTGGTAATATCCACCAATTTTTTACCACACCAATCTTTGAGGCTCCCTTCTATACCCCGTTTATAATCATGGATAGTTGCAGCTTTTAGGTCTTTACGCGTTTCCAGATAGCTGTCGAACGCTTCTTGAAGAGTGACCGATTGCGCGACTTTTTCTTTTTTCTCGGTGACGGGGTCACCACCGGACGCAATGCTGCCAAGCAGTTTATGCGCCTCCTTACGAGCTTGCTCGCAGGTTAACGGGCCGTAGCGCCCCAGCGTAATACGCTTGAGCTTGCCATTGATTCTTTTTTCAACGATAAAACTTTTCGCGCCACCGCCACTAACCCTTAGAGCGAACCCGGGAAGAGCGCTATCACGATACATTTTTTGGACAAAGGTGCCATTCGATTTCGGTGCAGGTGGTGTGTGTTTATCGATGAAACTTTTCGTGAGTCTAGTCATTTGTAGACTCCTTGTAGATTGCCATTCGATAAGAGTGCTGCGCGAGGGGGGAAAATCCCTAATACCATTTTTCGAGGGCTGAATTTACTATTTGTAGATGATTTGTAGATTAGGGGGTATAACACGGTATTTTTTGACATATGAATCCCTGATTTCATCCCTTCCCGCCCATTTGTAGACGCATTGTAGACACTTTATATAAAATAATAGCCTATTTGTGCAAATACTTTCAAACAAAAAGGAATAACGATAAAAGTTAAGTGCTTGTTGTTAAAACACTTTCAGGATATATCAAAGAATTTCAAAAAGGGACTCCAATTCCTTAAAATCCCTCGATGGCAACATCGTGCCGGTTCGATTCCGGCCCCGGCACCATACAAATCAATAGGTTATAATTTTATTACCGACCTGATTATTTCTTTAAACATTAATAGTAGACGTATAGTAGACAGCTTGCAGGAAGCATTTGTTATTTGTTGGTAGCGAAAAGGCTACACAACGGATCCAAAACCCTGGCTCTACCCCATTAACGGGGGATAGGCAGGCTCTACCCCTTTAACGGGGGCTGGCACTCATCAAACCCGATTGATAATACCATCCCACCCGCAGTGGGCTAGCACTCTTAATCGGTAATTTTCAAAGTTTCTAAAACCATACGCTCTCCTCGAGATCATTTCCATCTTGTTGTGGAAGCCTTCGGTGATGCCATTGCTTTTACTAAATCGCCACATGGCAACGATGGGTGCCATCCAGGAATTCAGTGTCTTTGCCAGCGCGCATAGCGGGCTGTCTTGCAACTGTTGCAACAGCTTAAGATAGCGCGGTAACTTTGTTTTTGCGCGGCGGGCCGTGAGGGTTTTTAGCAGCATAAAGCGGATCAGTTTTTGTTTCGCCACATAAAGCGCCTGCAACACCGGGAACTCAGCCAAATAGTTCATAAGGTTCGCGTGTTGCTCATCGCTTAAATGCCATTGATGTCGGCGCATCAGACTGATTAATCCGCGGTTCTTTCGGCCCTCTGGATCGTATTGTTGCCACACCTTTAAGAAGTGTTGATTGATTAGTCTTACAACGTGAAACCGGTCAGCCACAATGGTTGCTTCAGGGAAGTAACGTTTAGCAATACTGCGATAGGTTTCGGACATATCCATCACCACCACCTGCACCTTATCGCGTCCCTCCAATGCCCGTAAGTAGCGGCGCAGACTGGGTTCTGATCGTCCCAGCTTCACATCGAATACCTTGCGATTCTTCAGGTCCACGAAGGTGGTCGCGTAGCCCTTCTTACGGGTAAAAAAGTGTTCATCAATGCCTAACACCCGAGGACAGGTTCGGTTAGACATCTCCGATCGCTTCTGGCCAATGTGGTGCTGATACCACCGCTCAACAGTCGCCGGACTGATATGGTGTGTTCGGGACAGTTTTCGCTGAGTAATACCACCATCATGCGCTTCAAAAACTTCCAGACGATAGGCTTCAGACGCACGAAAACGAGGGCGAATTCCGGGAAAGGTATGAGGGAAGTATCTACCACAACACGGACAATGGTATTTGGGCACCTGCAAGTGCAAGGTCATCACCTAGTTACCCTGGCGAGTGTGCTTAATGGTTCGGTGGTGGGTGGCTTTAATCTTCAGGCCACCACCTTGGCAAGGCTGACACAACGGCCTGCGAGTGGGCTTTGCCCACACCTCTATGCCTTGATTTCGGGCTACCCGTTCAATCTCTAGGCCAGGTATGCCTATAATGTTTCCTGCGTGGGACATCGGTGTTCTCCATTAAATTGATTGTCGCAAAATCAGTTTAATGAATGCCGCTGTCCCCCGTTAATGATGAAGAGCCAAAATTTCTAAAACCATACGCCCGCCTCGACATCATTTCCATCTTGTTGTGGAAGCCTGGAGTTCTTCACCAGATACATTAATATGTAAACCATGTCCTCCAGTACTACCTGTAAATTATGTTTTGAGTACAATAAAATCCTAGTGAATTTTTTTTATTTTTGGGGTTTAGAAAAGGATAGGAACCAAATTTAAGCAGACGGCAGCAGTACTTAACTGAAGTACCCTGAAGCAGGCCCCTTTTATATCAAATATTTCAGTTACTTTTTTAATAGCACCAATACCACTTCAATGAATTCAGGCAAAACGGTGCGTCCATAACGTATCGGTTGATACTTTCAGAGCGTAAAGAAAGCACAGAAACTCTAATGGCACTAGTTAATCGACATTAGTACGATCTGCTAGCATTTTTTACAGATTGACCAATTAGCAGAGAGGTCTTTTGGACGATTTGGTAAACTTATGATTTTTATGAGAATTATAATATGGCATACGATTCAGAGAATATTTTTGCGAAAATTCTACGTGACGAAGCGCCAGCCTTTAAGGTCTACGAAAACGAATTTGCTTTAGCCTTTATGGACGTTATGCCGCAAGTTGATGGGCATACATTGGTCATACCCAAGGATAATGCCGAAAACCTGTATGATGCAGACCCGCTGATTCTAGGCGAAACTATACAGATGGTGCAGATAGTCGCGCGTGGCGTAAAAAAAGCGTTCGAAGCCCCTGGCGTGATGATTGCACAGCTTAATGGCTCTGAAGCTGGGCAAACGGTTTTCCACTTGCACTTCCACATCATGCCAAGGTTTCAAGGGCTTGAGTTTAAAATACACGCTCGTGATATGGCAGACTTTAGCCTGCTGGAAACTCATGCGCAAAAAGTTCGTGATGCGTTAGGTAAATGAAGATTGGGCTCCAAGTCTCAAAAGGTCGGTGAAGACTTGAGATACTCAATAGCTTAGTCTAGCGGCATGGATTTATCCATTAAATGCCCTGAGGGTGGTTGACCTCAAATATTGGTCAGCATTGGCTCTAGATAAACAATAATTCTATCTAACATATTGATTAATAATTAAATTTAAAAACAAGCCTAGTTGAGTTTACGCGCAAATGTGGTAAATATTTTACGCCAGGTCACAAGCATAAAAACGAACTACCAACATCAATAGTCAAATCAAACTGTCACACCAATCCTGTTTCTACCAATCACGATTGCCAGCCTTTTCGCTTTGACGGAAATGAAAAATTTAAATGCACTTGATAACCTTTCCTGTTTTCAAAGGAATATTAGTTTAAAATCTCTGCAACAATATTTTTTAATCTTTTCGCGCAAATCAAGAGTAAAAAAGCCAGTATGACATCTCCTTACAATCAACAGGTCGGCACCAAATACCATATCTATAACAGCCTATTTTTAAATCTGCCTTTTCGCAATATTTATGAGACGGGCACTTTGCTACCTCTATTTCATCGGCAATGCGAGGAAGGGCTCAGTAACGGTTTGGGCGCCACTGAAATTATCGAAGGATTCTTTCGTGACTATACGCAGGATAACCTTAAGTACGAGCATATCGACCTGCTCTTCAAATTCATTCAGTATGTCGAGAGACAAATTGCGCTATTTGACTCCATTGAAGATTCCGCTTTTGAGCAGATAAACGATATCAGCGGAAAAGGATCGTTAAAGGCACTATTAACCCAAGCTAACCAAAACGGTACCGAGCGTAAACTGAAAGAAAAGCTGCAACACTTTAGCCTGCGCGTTGTGCTGACAGCTCACCCGACCCAATTCTATCCCGGTCCAGTGTTGGGTATTTTGACTGATTTAGAGAAGGCCATTCGTGAACATGATTTAGCAACCATCAATCTGTTGCTGCAACAGCTCGGAAAAACTGGCTTTATTAAAAACGAAAAGCCGGCGCCTTTCGACGAAGCTGTCAGCCTTTGTTGGTTTCTGGAAAACGTTTTCTATAAAACCATCGCAGATATCGTGCAAGGTTTGGGAGATCAATTACAAATACCCCTGGAAACCTGGAACAACGAGGGGTTGATTAAAATCGGGTTTTGGCCGGGTGGCGACCGCGACGGTAATCCGTTCGTGAATAGTGAAACCACTCTCAAGGTAGCCGCCCGCCTGCGTGAAACGATTTTAAGGTGCTATTACCGCGACGTTCGTTTACTCAAGCGACGACTCACCTTTGCTGGTCTTGATAAAGCACTTAGTAAGATCGAGCAGACGCTCTACGCCATGACCTTTGCCGGTGAAGCCGGTTACCGCACAGCCGATGCGCTGCTGGAAGAACTCGGTTATGTCAGGCAACAGTTGATTGCAGAGCATGACGGCTTGTTTCTTAATTTGCTGGATGAGTACATGCTAAAAGTAAACCTTTTTGGGTTTCACTTTGCGACACTAGACATTCGCCAAGACAGCCGTAAACACGAACAAGTGTGGAAGGTATTGTTGGATCACTTGGGCAATCCCAGCAGCGACACCTTTGAACAACTGCCTCAACAGGAAAAGATTAACCACCTGCTGTCGCTACAGCATAGCCCTGATTTTCTACAAACCCCGGACGAGTTTACCAATGACACTCTCGCTAGCGTCGCTGCTATTAAACAAATTCAGGAAAACAACGGGCGCTCCGGTTGCGAACGTTATGTCATCAGTAACTGTCAGGCTGCACTGCATGTCATTCAGGTATTTGTGCTATGTAAGCTCATGCATCAAACCGCACACCCGCAGGTGGATGTGGTGCCGTTATTCGAAACTATCGACGACCTTAGCCATGCCGAAAAAATAATGGCGGAACTATACTCGCTCCCCGAATACCGCGAACATCTAAACCAGCGGGACAACAAGCAGACCATCATGTTGGGGTTTTCCGATGGCACTAAAGACGGTGGTTATCTACGTGCGAACTGGTCGATTTTCAGAGCAAAAGAGCAGTTAACCCATCTTTCCAAACAATACGGAATTACCACGCTGTTCTTCGATGGCCGTGGCGGCCCACCCGCGCGTGGCGGTGGCAACACCCATGATTTTTATGCCTCGCTCGGCAACACCATTGAGCAGGATGAGGTGCAAATAACCATCCAAGGGCAGACCATCAGCTCTAACTTTGGTCGTGCAACTTCCTGTAAGTATAACCTCGAGCAACTGCTGTCGGCTGGTTTACAGAGCGTCGTTGAAACCGGCGCAGACTCAAACCTCAGCGAAGCCGACAAAGCCCTGCTCGACACCTTGGCTGATGCCGGTTACCAAGCCTATCTTGACCTTAAACATGACCCAAAATTTGTCTCTTACCTGGAAGATATAACACCGCTCACCTTTTTTGGCGATACCAATATTGGCTCACGTCCAGTGAAGCGTAATGCCGCCGCAGGTTTAAAGTTTGAAGACTTACGCGCGATACCCTTCGTCGGCGCCTGGGCGATGATGAAACAAAATATTCCAGGATTTTATGGTGTCGGCTTAGCGCTCGAAGCACTGAAAAAGAAAGGCCAGCTAGAAGAGTTAAAAGCCTTATACCAACGCTCTCTCTTTTTTCGCACGCTGATTGGTAACAGCATGATGTCTTTGACTAAAACTAACTTTGCAGCGACCCAAGGCCTACAGCAAGACGCTGAGTACCGTGAATTTTGGCAAAAAATGCATGCCGAATTTGAACGCTCGGTGCACATGGTGCTGGAGGTATCCGGACTATCGGAGCTTATGGGCAACAACCTGTTGAAACGGGATTCAGTACAACTCAGGGAATCAATCGTGCTTCCTATCGTCACCATACAGCAATATGCGCTTACCAAACTAAGAACGTTGGGACCGGATGAAAAGGCCGATGAATCGCTTTACCGTAAACTGATTATCCGCTGTATGTTTGGCATCATTAATGCCGCACGCAACTCTGCATGATCGCTTTACTAACCGCACCTGTTGTATGATGCTTGCGGCTTTCATTGAGGCCGCAATTACTGCTTAATTTTCTGAGTCGACACTCACTTGATACAAAGACTTTCCGATGGTATTTCCCAGGTTCCGCCAGCGGACGATGACCTATTCGAGCGCATCGCCAATGGCATCGAAACACAAGGCTACATCATTCTACCCACGGCGCTGCCCTCCCCTGTTACCAACAGTCTACTGCAATACCTGAGCATATTGGAGGAAGAGCGTTTTCACCAAGCCCAAATCGGTCGTGGCCAGGAACAAACGTCAAATCAATTCATCCGACGTGACAAAATCTACTGGATGGAAGAAACCCACCCCAATGCCAAAGTATGGTTCGACTGGACACAGCGGCTCAAGACCTATCTTAACCGTCGCCTGTTCCTAGGTTTGTTCTCCTTCGAAAGCCATTTCGCGCTCTATAATCCAGGCGCCTTCTACAAAAAACACCTGGACGCATTTCGCGGCGAATCCAACCGCGTGCTAACCTTGGTGACTTATCTGAATATGGGCTGGGAGCCGGATCAAGGTGGCGAACTGGTGTTCTATAACCCACAAGATGACAGCGAAATTTGTAAAGTAGTACCTACCTTCGGCACCTTGATTTTATTTCTTAGCGAAGAGTTTCCCCATGAAGTCCTGGCCGCAAACCGAGATCGCTATAGCGTAGCCGGTTGGTTTAGGGTGAATACATCGATCAATCATCAGATTGATCCACCTAGATGAGATAGGTTTATGTTTACTATCTTCTGGCCTATACGCAAAAACCCAGGTTTATCTAATAGTTATCTGACCCTCATTTTGCCAAGTGGCTATTTTCGTTTATTCCTCTTCTCTCTGCCAAAGTAAGCCAGCACTACCATAGATAAAATCTATCAACCCAATCAAAACTATTGATTGGATAGTAAGCAGTTACCCTGTAATGATGTCATCGTAACAAGTAAAACCGATTGAAAGTCGGTTAATTCTTATACGCGAATATTATTAGGAGGCACCCATGTTGAAGAAAACAATTCCCTTAATAGCCATACTAGTAATCGGATTATCGCCGATTGCTCCAACACATACTGCGTTTGCCCAAGACAAGGACATGCCAAAGATAACGGCTAATGAATACTGGTGGCCCAATCGGCTGGATCTCAAACCGCTTCGTCAACACTCACCCGCATCCAATCCGCTGGGAGAAAATTTTGACTACGTGAAAGCTTTTGCAAGCCTCAACCTGGATGCCGTGAAGCGAGATCTTGAAGTGCTGATGACAACCTCTCAAGATTGGTGGCCAGCAGACTTTGGTCACTATGGGCCGTTTTTTATTCGCATGGCCTGGCACAGCGCGGGCACCTACCGCGTCAGTGACGGCCGCGGCGGTGCCGATGCCGCTATGCAGCGCTTTGCTCCGCTCAATAGCTGGCCTGACAATGCCAACCTGGACAAAGCCCGGCTGCTACTCTGGCCGATCAAACAAAAGTACGGCGCAAGCATTTCCTGGGGAGACCTGATGGTCCTGGCCGGAACCGTGGCGATGGAATCGATGGGGTTCAGAACCCTGGGCTTTGCCGGCGGGCGTGTTGACGGCTGGGAACCCGAAGTGATCAACTGGGGCGCCGAACGCGAATGGCTCGCCGACGACAAACGCTACCAAGGCAAAAGAGAACTGAAAAATCCTTTTGGTGCAGTGCAAATGGGTTTGATCTACGTGAACCCAGAAGGTCCTAACGGCAACCCTGATCCCCTCGCCGCAGCCAAGGATATTCGCCTATCATTCGGACGCATGGCAATGAATGATGAAGAAACGGTTGCGCTGATTGCCGGCGGCCATACCTTTGGTAAAGCCCATGGGGCAGCGGACCCTTCCAAGTACGTCGGTAGAGAACCAGAAGCAGCGGGCATCGAAGCACAAGGTACCGGATGGCTAAGCAGCTACGGTAGCGGCAAGGGCGCTGACACCATCACCAGTGGTTTAGAAGGCGCCTGGACCAGTAATCCTGCGGCATGGACACACAACTACCTGCAAAACCTCTATGCTTTCAACTGGGTCAAAACCAAGAGCCCGGCAGGCGCG
>Ga0209578_10001064_pt1 | contig 26877 bp, 24 predicted proteins | sample tdAd472_FD_187127 | JGI IMG/M metagenome (GOLD analysis project Ga0209578, IMG submission 187127) | Marine sediment microbial communities from the Atlantic coast under amendment with organic carbon and nitrate - tdAd47.2 (SPAdes)... | ecosystem: Environmental > Aquatic > Marine > Coastal >...
CGCGAGCGGGGAATGATCAATGTGCGTGTGCGTTACAAGAATATGCGTGACCTTGTCATTGCCGAGCGCGGTCTTGAGCGCCTCAAAGTGCGCCTCGTTCCGAGGGCCAGGGTCGATCACCGCGACGTTGCCCTTGCCAACGATGTACGTGCCGGTGCCGGTGTAGGTAAAAGGGCCGGGGTTGTTTGCGATCACCCGGCGCACAAGCGGCGAGACCTGATCGACCGCGCCGTAATCGAAAGTGATATCGCGAACGAAAGGAATTCCCGCCATCACGCGGCCTGTGCGTTTACAAGGCCCACGAAAGCGCGACCGAGCCGGGTCAGCGCGCGAAACTTGTCGGTGGTCTTAAGCGGGATCGGCGGCCCCATATCGGTCTTGTTCACGTCCACCACAAATATCTTGCCGGACTCGCGACAGCGCAGAACATCAAGCCCACCAAAATCAAGGCCGATCTCGTGGGAAAACGCGATGAGTTTTTCCACTTCGCCCTGCGAAAGCGCTTCCAAGGTTTCCACCATCACGGCCTCGGTGTTTTCGTTATCGAAGCGAATGGCAATGGGGCGGCGTTTCAAATAGACCAGCGGGATCTCGCCGCCCACCACGGGCACGCGAATGTCTTCGGTCATTTTTCCGTCGTAACAGTTCTCAATAAACCGTTGGTAGGAATTCGCGGGATCCGCGGCTTCAATCGGGCCCTCGACGATGCGCCCGTCATGGACTGCATTGATCTGCGATTTCACCACCACCTTGCCAACATGCACTGTGGGATCGACCGCGAGACTGTAACCAAAGATGCGCTCGAACACTTCCTCGACGCGCGTTTTGGAAATGTCCGTGCAGCGGCCGTTGAGGATCGGCTTGTTCGAATTGAGCACGTCTTCGTCGATCGAACCCGTTGTTTTGTCTTCGAAGTAAAAAAGAATATTGCACGCGGCAAAATCATCTGAGTAGCGGTAACCCATCCACTTGGTCACGTTCCAGATTTTGTACCAGGGCTTGGGCCGCACCGGCACCCAGCCAATAGTTTGCGCGGGCCGCTTGGCCGTAAAGAACCGCGCCCAGAAAACACCCAGTATGGCGAAGAACACAATGCCCTGCCGCAAGACGGCAATGGCTAGGGACTTATCGAGGGGGAGGTGTACGCCGGTGCTCTTGACGTAAACTTCGTTCCAGCGAAGCACCGCGTCCTTATAAAACTGCATACGGCTTTCTGCCCTCGATTTGTGGCGACTCAAGTGACGCCGATTCTAGAAAAGCGTTTCCTTATGGCAACCCGCGCCGGCGGTCAGCTGTAGCTAACTTCCTTGGCTTCGGCCGCGCCTTCTTCCACTTCTTTGGTTGCGTCCGCAAGATCGCTAAGGAAGTCGTCGAGCGCCGCCTCATGGGCGGGCGTCAGCATCATATGAAGCGCGGGGGGCTCAGTAGTCGCGCCGGGCCACCATCCGCGCTTGTTCATGGCGCCCCATAATTCAAAGAGCGGTAGGCCGGGCTTGGAGAAATTGATGATCATGAGCTTCGAGGCTCCATGAACCACAAAGCCAAGGTCGGCGAGGCCGGTCTCAAGCCGCGCCCGGGTTTGGAGAATGGATTTGGCTTTGGCGGCATAGCCTTCTTTGCCGAGATAGTTCATCACCGCCCATGCCGCGGCAATCGCGCCGCCCGGTCGCGTGCCAGCAAGGGTGGGCGTTACCATGCGCCCCGAAGGCCAGACATTGAAATCTGTCTTTTGGTATGACTGCAAATCCTCAGACCGATACAAGACGGTGGAGGCACCTTTGGCGGCATAGCCAAATTTATGAAGATCGGCGGACATGGAACTGACGCCCGCGTTGCTGAAATTATACGGCGTCAGCTCCACGCCATTCATTTCCGCAAAAGGCGCGAAATAACCGCCGACGCACGCATCCACATGAAACCAAATGTCACGCTTTTGCGCTATTTCAGAAAGCTCGGGGATCTGTTCCACCACGCCTGATGGAAACGCGGGCGCACTGCCCACGCACATGATTGTGTTCTCATTGATGGCGGCCTCAAACGCCGCCACGTCCGGCAGCCGTGTTTCGTCATCAATTGGTGTACGGATCACATCAAGGCTCAAATAGAGACCTGCCTTGTTAAAAGCCGGGTGCCCAGAATGCGGGATCACGATATTGGCCTTGGAAACATCAACCCCTTGCTCGCGCGCCCGTTCGCGGCAGGCTTTGACCGCCATGATGATGCTTTCCGTGCCGCCCGATGTCATGCCGCCCGCAGCGCCTTCGGTTGCTTCGAAAAGATCGAGCGCCATATCCACCACTTCGTCTTCCATGACCTTGAGCGATGGGAACGCGCCCTGATTGAGACCATTTTCGGAAATGAACATCGTGTAGGCTTCTTTGATGACCTCGAGCACGTCGGGGCCAGCGAAGAAGACGTTGTAGCCATTGCGGCCGTGGCGCCAGTCGATGTCCTTCGCCGCCATGTCTTCCATTTGCGCTTTCAGCGTGTCCCATGGCGTGCCGGCCTGCGGAAAACTCTTGCTCATATGTGATTGCCTCTTAGGTGACGCGAATTGGATGCGAACCTAGCAAATGAATTTGGGCGCTGCCAGCAGTGTGGCTGCGACGCCTGCACAAAAAAGGGCAGGCCCCAAGAGGCCCGCCCCAAAGTTGGTCGAGGAAGGTACGGAGGGCGAACCCTCCGCTCCGGAACAAAAAGCCCCGGAAAATCGATCGCGCCGGTGGCTGAACCGGAGCACGTTCGATCAAATTGAGTATTGGACCGAAGGCTTGGCTCCGCCTTGATCTGGGTCAACTACTTGTACCAATCGGGAGACGCTGCACGCCCCATGACTTGCTTGAGGGGCGCAAGGTGCGCTTCAAAATTTTCAGAGCGCCCCTTGGCACTTTGGTAGATAGGTTGGCGCACTTGAACGAGGCTTGCAGTCGAGACCTGTGCTTTTGACTTGTGGAAGTCGAGACAACCCGGCTCCCATTCAAGGCCGCAAAATTCGACAAGCTCTCGTGCTGTTTTTTCGGGCGCGGCAGTCAGTCCTTCATATGAGAAGGTGAACAGATCACCTCGTTCTGTCCGCATCCAAGATTTCATGGCGCGCTGGTAGCGGCGAAACGTCCGCCCAATGGTTTCAAGATCGCAACACCATTTAAGCGCATTGAGACCGAACGGCGTCGCGTAACACGAAATGGCTGCGTCCAACGGAGAACGCACGACGTGCACAAACTTCGCGGCGGGAAATAGCGTGCGAAGAAAGCCGACGAAGAAATAATTGTTGATGCTCTTATCGGAAATCATAACGTCTTCGCCAATCTCGCGCCCCGCAATCTCATAGGCGGCCTTGCGATAATGCGTCCGCGCCTTCTCAAGGGCCTCTTGTCCCGGCGCCGCGCCCCAGATATTGAAGCTTTCCAGCACCAGCGCGCGTTCGCCAATGGGCCAGACTTTCGAGTGACTGCCAATGACTTGTTCCGTGAGCGTACTCCCGGACCTGGGCAGGCTGACAATAAAGATCAGATCGCCTCCGGGATCGGATTCCTTTGCCGGCGGCGGTGCATTCTTGCTGAACATTTTCATGTTCTTGTTCATGGTCTCGATGAAGCCGGCCTCGTCAAACAGAAGCAATTGGGATTGAAGGTCGTTGCCGGCGGTGTATGCAGCCCATGCTTTGTCATAATGGCCAAGCTTCTCGGATAGCGTGGCTTGTGTGTAGCAAAGCATAATCTGATCGGATGTTTCGAAATCGTCCTTCTTCGCCCAAACTTTATCCACCTTCGGCGCCAGTTCTTCGAAATCGCGCTTATCCCCGATACGTACAAGGAAGTAGAGCGGGGATACCGCGTCGGCGTCGCTTTCATGGGCGGCCCAAAGATCGGCGCGGGCTTCTTCAAGCTCTCCAAACCCCATTCTGCAATGGGCAATCTTCACATGCAGATTTGTGCTGTCCGGGAATTTCTTGACTTGCTCAACGGCAAAGTCGAAGGCCGCTTGCTGGTTTTGGTCCGTGATGAGCGTATCGACATATATGTTCGCGAGTTTTTGGTTTTCAGGCGCAATTTCAAATGCGCGCCGCGCGAGCTCCGAGCAACGCCCCGTATCGCTCATCTGCATGCTGGAATTCACGTAACCGGCCAACGCATCCGTATTCGCTGGATCTTTCTCGAGGATATTGTTCCAGATCTCGCGAGCCCTTTGAAAAGCACCACGGCTATATGTTTCGCCGGCTTGCTTGAGCAACGCTGCTTTTTCGTCATCAAGCATCGATCAATTTTCCTTTGATGCGCGAAACCAGTTTGGATCGGCGGCCCGTTTGCCCATAGCAACAATGAGGGGGTCGAGATATTTTTGATACGGTGCGTGTCGGCCTTTTGCCGAGGAATAGATCGGTTGGCGGACTTGATTCAGGCTTGCCGTCAATACAGGCCGATCCGATTCGTGGAACGTAAGGCAGGCCGGGTCCCAATCGAGCTCGCAGAACGAGACGAGATCGCGCGTCCATCGTTCAGGGTCGGACACAAGTTCTTCGTAAGGAACTGTTTGAATATCATCCGGACACTGATCGATCCAGTGATGCATTATCTTTTGGTAACGGCGAATGTTCCGCCCGATTTCCCCAAAATCATAAGTCCACTCGTTGCCCGCGAAGAATAGTGTTGAAAAGCATGAGATGGCGGTATCCAACGGGTGACGTGCCACATGCACAAATCGTGCACCCGGCAGTATCGTTCGCAGAAAACCCAGAAACACATAGTTTGTTATTGATTTGTCGACGATGACCGCGCCGGGGCGGGACGCCGCGCCCCGCGCTTTTTCAATATAATGGGCGCCGGTATCTTTGATCGCTTCTTCGCTGAACAGGCGTGCGGGATCGGGCCCATAGGTCTTATGCCAGTACGTAACACTGTCGTAGACGAAGCTCCGTTCGCCGATTGCCTCAACGTCCTTGTGCGCATCGAGGATTCGTTCGACCAGGGTTGAACCCGATCGGGGGAGGCTCGCAATAAATACGAACCCGCGTCCTGGTAGATCTTGCTCAAGCGGCGAGGGTGATGAGCTTGCAAAGGTCTGTCGGTGGGCATCATGAGTGCGTGCATAAGTTTGTTCGTCAAACCGGACGATGTTGCGTTTTTGTTTGGCGCCGAACGAAAAACCTTTCCAGGCCTTGTTGAATTCACGTTGCCTTTCGGCGGTCTTGCCATAGGCGTAACCGAGAGATGCCGCGTCCCATGGGTCGCGCTCGTCTTTGTGCACCCAAGCGGGCGCGAGAGCTGACCCAAGTTTTTGCAATTCGTCATCGGGTGCAATGTCCGCAAGGTGATAAAGGCAATCGGTATTTTCAGAATCAGCTTCCAATCCGGACCAAAAGATCTGCCTTGCCGCATCGCGATTGCCCTCGATCATCTCGATTTGAGCTAACAAGAGTTTCAACCGAAGATTTTTCGGATGCGACACAATCGCCGCTTCAATTTGGGCGCGGCCTCTCGCCAGATCAGCATTGGCGATCAGAGCTTCGACAAATCCGGCCGATATTTCGGGATCATCGGGCTGATGGGCTGCGGCAAGCTCATAAAGTTCAGCCACGCGATCACCGCGATTAAAATACCTATAGGCCTCCGCAATCCCCCTTAGGGCGTCAATTTCAGCGGGGTAGGCCACAAGAATGGATTCAAATGCCTCAATTGCCTGGTCATACGCGCCTTCTTGCAAGGCACGCCGCGCTGCGGCAAGGCGGGGGTCGGCGGAAGATTGCGTCATGTGGTTGGCTCAAGATTCAAGGCAGGTCCTTATATCGGTTGGGTTTTTGGCCAGCAAGACGTCGTCCCCACGTCCAGAGTTTACCATGTTGCGCTGCGTAGTAGAGTCCGTTGAAGAAATCTTCGACATGCGTTAGGCTGTGCGCCTCTTAACCTTTGGGGGAAGGACGAATGAGAGGCTTTCTGTACGGATTGATTTTAGGGGCAATCGCCACTGTAGGCGGGCTCGGCTATTACGGATACGCAGATGTTCCGTTTATTAGCGGCCTAAATTCCAACAACGCTGCCGAACCAGCCGCTGCCGAACCGGCAGCTGAAGAGGCGATGGATGAGGCAATGGACGAAGCAATGGATGAGGCCGTCGACGAGATGGTCGACGAAGCCATTGACGACGCCGTTGAGGACGCGATGGACGAAGCCGTCGAAGATGCCATGGATGACATGGGCGACGCGGCTGAAGACATGGGCGGCGATATGGCCGACGACATGGGCGACGCAGCCGAAGACATGGTGGACGAGGCAGTCGGCGACGGCGCCACTGACTAACCAGTCCGGTTGGGCTGAGGGCCTTCCCAAAATCCTGGCACGCGCCGGGGCGACCTGATGGGGTTGCGCCGGCTCGCTGTCGTTTGTCCTGAGCAAATGTTGCGTGGATGTGATTGGTCGGAGTGAGAGGATTCGAACCTCCGGCCCCTGCCTCCCGAAGACAGTGCTCTACCAGGCTGAGCTACACTCCGACCAGAACCCGAGCTGCCACAGTACGGCTGTGGCGCGCGGGGAGCGCCCTTATAACGGCATGATTCAGGCCCGGCAAGCGGGTCTGAAATTGGTTTGGAATGGGGCGTTGAATCTGCCGGGCGAAGCGATTATGGTCCGCCACCTCGCGAGGGACGGCCCCCGGCTCATCCCCGCTATACTCACCCAAATGGGGCGTAGCCAAGTGGTAAGGCAGCGGTTTTTGGTATCGCCATTCGCAGGTTCGATCCCTGCCGCCCCAGCCATTCTCTGATGATCCGAATCGAAGTCTGAGGGAGCTGCCTCGCGAGAAGGGCAAGTACCCTCTCGAGAGCAAGTTCCTATGGCGAATAACGGGTTTGTGAGGCGAGTGTGCCGATTTAACCAAAGTGTCACAAATTCGGCGGTTATCTTTGCCCTTTTCTTGCCGCACCGGTGCGCAAACTCTAGCATCTGGAATTGTAGGTCTGGTCTTGGGCCCCACTCGTAAGAGTGGAATCTTGAATGCTCCTAGGGCCTGTGAGAACCTGCTGGCTTGGTTGCCTCAGAATTTCTCTTGTCTCTCCAGCGGTAAGAGGATAAGTGGGGCGACTGTCCATCCCGGGCCGGGAAGTCGTGCGCGTTGCGCCGCTGTAGGGGCCTTTCCGAAGGGGTGGCACAATTGTTTTGTGGGCGTCCGACGTCCACTACGCGTAAGAGGCTGGCGAACAAAGCCCACCGCGAAAAAACGATTTTGGGGGAGTACTATTTGGTGACGGGTTTATTGCGCAGCCGGACTGTATGCTGGCAAGGCGCACAACGTTATCGCTACCTCGAAATCGAAATCGGATAGATTTTTTTTGGGCCTCGGGCGGCAAGTTGCGGCTCGTGGTCATCGTCTTCTTTAGGAGAGAGATCGACGATGTTTGACGTGCTAGTCCGTTTACGGACAATTGGTCTCAGCCTCGCGTCCGCGAGTCTGCTGGCCGTGACGCTTGCGACGCCTGTCCAAGCGCAATTGGGTGAAGCTGAAGATACCGCCGAAGGCGCGGTACAAGAAGGTGCAGCTTCGCAAGATCGGATCAATAACCTCGACGACCAAACCGAGCGGCTGTTGCGCGAATATCGCGTGGTGTCCGAACGGCTTGACGCGATGCGAGCATACAATGATCAGCAAGAACGGCTGATCCTTGCACAAGAGGCCGAAATCACATCGATCGAGAACCAGATCGAAAACGTGACCGGCTTGCGGCGTGACATTACGCCGATGGTGCAGCGGATGCTTGATGGTCTTACGACATTTGTGCAGCTCGACGTTCCGTTTCTGCCCGACGAGCGGCAGGAGCGCGTTGAACGGCTGACGGAACTGATGGGCCGGGCCGACGTTTCGGTGGCTGAAAAGTTCCGGCGGGTGCTCGAAGCCTATCAGATTGAAAACGACTATGGCCGGACCATCGAATCCTATGTGGCGTCGTTGGATCAGGATGGCGAAGCCCTTGAGCTCGACTTCTTGAAGATTGGCCGTGTGGGTTTCTTCTATCAAACCAAGGACCAGGCGCGTTCGGCTATCTGGAACCAGGATGCTGGCGAATGGCAAAACTTGCCTGATCGCTTTAATGGGCCCATCCGGACGGGGATCAATATGGCGCGGGAAGTTATCCCGCCGGAGATTTTGATCCTTCCTGTCCGTATCGCCGAAGCGTCGGAGTAGAGCTATGAATAGAGTGTCACGCTTTTTAGCAATTTCTCTCGTGGCGGGCTTTGCCCTAGCGCTTAGCGCCGCGCCGCAAATCTCTCCTGTTGCGACGCCGGCCTATGCACAAGATAGCGATATCACCACGCTCGAAGAACTTTTGGCCGCAGTCCGTTCGGGCCGCATTCGCGACCGGCAACTTTGGGAGCAACGGGAGGCTGAGTTTCTTGGCTCTCGGAACCGTCAGAGTGCGCTGCTGAATCAGGCTGAGGCAGATCTCGCGCGTGAGGAAACGCGCGCTGACCGGCTTGAGGCCGAGTTCACTGAAAATGAACAACGGCTCACGGTGCTTTCAACTCAGCTGAACGAACGTCTCGGCGAATTCGGCGAGCTCTTTGGTGTTGTTCGTCAAGTGGCGGGCGATACGCGAGCGCAAGTAGACCAGTCGATGATTTCGGCGCAGTTCCCGAACCGCAGCCGCGCCATGGACCGGCTGACAAATGCACGGACGCTGCCCTCTGTCGGTGACATTGGCGACATGTGGGAAGTGCTGACCCAGGAAATGACTGAGCAAGGCAACATTGCGCGCTTCGAATCAAGCGTTGTGTTTCCCGATGGTCGCTCTGGAACTGAAGACGTGATCCGGATCGGACCCTTTACGGCGATCACCGCTAACTCAGGGCAGTTCCTTCGCTATGAGCCGCAAACCGGAACGCTCAACGTGCTGGGGCGCCAACCCGCGACCCGGTACATGGGTGCCGCCGACAGCCTGCGCGGCGGTCGGCCCGGGCAGGTTGTAAGCGCTGCGCTTGATCCGAGCCAAGGTGCGATCTTGGGTCTTCTTGTTGATACGCCCGATCTCATCGAGCGGATCGAGCAAGGTAAACTCGTTGGTTACATCATCATCGGTTTGGGTTCGGCGGGCGTGCTGCTTGCCATTCAGCGGATGCTTGCCCTCTTTGGCGTTTCTGGTGCCGTGCGCTCGCAAATGCGCAAGCCCGATGCGCCGCGCAAGGGTAACCCGCTTGGCCGTGTTCTGATGGCCTACCAAGACAACCAAAGCGCCGATGTGGAAACGCTTGGCCTCAAACTGGACGATGCGATCCTCAAGGAATTGCCGCGTCTTGAATGGGGGCTGAATACGGTGAGAGTGCTCGCCGCCGTGGCGCCGCTTTTGGGTCTTCTGGGTACGGTGACCGGTATGATTATCGTGTTCCAACAGATCACTCTCTTTGGTACGGGCGATCCAAAACTAATGGCTGGCGGTATTTCGCAAGCCTTGGTCACCACGGTGCTTGGTCTCGTTGCGGCTATTCCGCTGCTTCTTCTTCATGCGCTTGCTTCGGGTCAATCCCGGGGTGTGGTGCAAATTCTGGAAGAGCAGGCGGCCGGTATTGTGGCGCGCCACGCAGAAGGCGGACGGCGTTAGGTCAAGCAAGGAACGGTAAAAGCCAATGGATTCGATAATCTATTACGTTGGCGGACTGGGAACCGGTCTCATTGCCTTCCTCGAGACGGGGGGGCCGGTCCTTCTGTGGATCATGGGCGTCACATTTGTCATGTGGGTGCTGATGATCGAGCGGATTTGGTACTTCACGTTTTCTCATCCGTTTGTTCGTCGCCGCGCGCGTCGACAGTGGGAATCCCGTACCGACCACAGATCCTGGTTTGCCCACAAAGTCCGCGAGGCTCTCATTTCGGAAGTCGGCGCTGAAGCCAAATGGGGCATCAGCATGATCAAGACACTTATCGCGCTTGCGCCGCTTTTTGGCCTTTTGGGTACGGTGACAGGCATGGTCGAAGTGTTCGATGTGATGGCATTTACCGGTGCATCAAACGCGCGCGCTATGGCGTCTGGTGTTTCAAAAGCGACGATCCCGACCATGGCAGGCATGGTTGCCGCGATTTCCGGTCTTTATCTTGCGTCAATTCTTGAACGGACGGCAAAGCGCGAGACCGAGAAACTCGCGGATGAGCTGGAACTGAGATAGGTCACGGATGGCAAAGCGACACGCAACAGGTGAAGAAAACGAAGGCACGGTTGACCTGACGCCTATGTTGGACGTCGTGTTCATCATGCTGATCTTCTTTATCGTAACAGCGGTTTTCATCCGTGAGCCGGGTCCCGAGGTTCTGCGACCGGAAGCTGAAACGGACACCAGGCAAAATCGGATCGCGGTGCTGATCGCTGTTACCGACGATGATGAGGTGTTTATCGATCAGCGCGAGATCGATGTGAACGCCGTCCGCGCAGTCGTTGAACGCATGCGCGCAGAAAACCCGCAAGGCAGCGTGGTCATACAGGCGGATGAAGAATCGAAGTCGGGCATCGTTGTCGATGTGATCGACCAGGTGCGGCAGGCTGGGGCGCCGGCAATTGCTGTCGCGACCCGGAATGATTGATAGGACCGGACGACAAACATGAAAAGACGATTATCAGGTCAGAAGCAGGATACAGAAGTCGATCTGACACCCATGTTGGACGTTGTGTTCATCATGCTGATCTTCTTTATCGTGACCGCAACGTTCATTCGCGAACGCGGCCTGGACGTATTGCGCCCTGATGAGAACCAAGAACAAAACCAAAGCGTCGCGGCCATCGTGATTTCCATCGATTCGCAGAATGACGTTTGGATCGATGGCCGGGTGGTGGATGAGCGCGCGGTGCGCGCCAATGTCGAACGGCTAAGGGCGGAATCGCCCGATGCGCCGGTGTTGGTGCAGTCCGATCGGGAGGCAAACACGGGCGTAGTGATTCGCACCATGGACTACGCGAAACAGGCCGGGGCGGTGGCCGTATCCATTGCAGCGATTGAGGATTAGGAGACCAGGATGATTGCACGCTTCATCATAGGTATCCCGCTGGCGATGGTTGTCACTGTGAGCCTTTTCATGCTCATGCGCATCCTTGTGCAGCCCGAACGCAGCCTGCTCGAAGAGGTACAGGAAACCGTTGCGATCGATATTACGCGCGCGCAAAGAGACGAAGACTCTGACACAAACCGCGAACTTGAACGGCCTGACGTCGAAGACCAACCACCGCCGCCACCACCGATGGATACACGGACCGAGCGTCCGGATCTTGGCGGCTTGCAAGTTGGTATTCCCGACATGGATCTAAATCTTGGTTCGGGAAACATTGGACCGATCGACGGTGAAATTCAGCCGTTGGTGCGTGTGCCGCCGGAATACCCCTTGCGGGCGGCCGAAAGGGGTATCCAAGGAACAGTTTGCATGCGCTTTACGGTAACTGCCGAAGGAAGCGTGGAGAACCCCGAGGTTTATCGATCTGATTCGGCTTTGTTGAACAGAGCGGCACTTCGCGCCGTCTCGCGGTTTCGGTATCAGCCGAGGATCGTAGACGGGCAGCCTGTGCCACGGCCGGGCACGGTATTTTGTATGGAGTTTCAGTTGGATGAAGCACCTCGCCGATGAATGAGTTGGTTCGAAAAACATATAGCTTGTTTGGAATTTTCCCGATGCGCATGAGTCCAAAGTTCTTGACCAAGTATTGCTTCCTTTTTGTCGCTGTTGGTTTTCTGACATTTGCGCCGGTCGAAACTTTTGCACCGATGAAAGTTGCTGGCCTTTATGGCGTAAGCGATGCGCATGCACAGCGCGCCGGACGTCGCAATCGGTCCAGCGCTGAAGGCCAAGGTCAAGTTCGCCAACATGTGGCCGACGCGTTTAACGAAGCGCTGGAGATGTATCAGGCCGGCGATGTGAATGGGGCAGAAACGCGTATTCGTCCTGCTCTGGATGGGGCAACCCCATTTGAGCAGTCGCTCATCTACCGGTTTTTGGGTCAACTGGAAATCGATCGCGAAGATTTTGCTGGCGCCGTCCAGTATTTCCAACAGGCTATCGATTCAGGTGGGCTTCAAGGAAACGACCTTGCTCAGCTCTATTTGATTGTTGGCCAGATTTACGCGGCCGACGGCCAATACGAACGCGCCCTTAACGCGCTAAGAGAATACTTCCTGGTCGTCGAAGAACCCGAAGCCCAAGCTTTTTACGTGCAGGCACAAATTTATGCGGTGGCTGGGCGGACGCGGGAAGCGATCTCTCCGGCGCGAACAGCGGTTGATATGACCGCGGCCGAGCCTCGCGAAACGTTTATTCGCCTATTGATGAGCCTTCACTTGCAGCTCGACGAATGGTCCAATGCGCTGCCCTTGCTCCAGCAGCTCGTGGGCCTTGACCCTTCTGAGGACAATTATTGGATATCGCTTGCGGGTGTCTACCAACAATTGGGCCGCGAGGTCGAAGCGTTTGCGGTCTACCAATTCCGATATCGTATGGGCTTTTTGGAAACGAGCCGGGAGTTTGTAACGCTCGCGGATCTTTACATGTTCCACGATGTCCCATTTAGAGCCGGTGAAATCCTCGAGGCAGAACTAGATCGTGGCCGCGTTGAAGCAGATGCCGATAATTGGGAAAAGCTGGGCAATTCCTGGTTTGCGGCGCGGGAGTTTCAGCGCAGCCGTGCGGCCTTGTCGCGGGCGGCAAACCTTTCGCCGGATGGACAGATTTCTTACCGCATCGCGGGCACCTACATTCAGGAAGAAAACTGGAACCAGGCGCGGCGTTGGCTGGAGCGGGCACTCAATCAAGGCGATTTGGATGATGTTGGCCAGGCCTGGCTGTTGTTGGGCCACGCGCGCAACGAAACGAACGATTACGACGCGGCTGTGGAGGCGTTTGAGCGCGCACGCGGATTTTCGGATTGGCGCGATGACGCGGGCCGCTGGATTGAAGTGATGGAGAATCGTCGGGCGGCCGCAGAAGCTGAACGCGATCAACAAGAAGCATATACTCTTGAAGCCAGCGAAATTATCGAAACAGGTGAGCGGGCGGCGCAAATGGCCGAAGCCGCCGCGGGGCTTGCCCAGGAAGCATTTGAACAAGGCCGGCTTGCGTCGCGGGTAACAGATAGTGAGCGCCCGGGGATCTTGGAGTCGGCGCGCGCGAGCCTTGAAGATGCGCGAAACGCTGATGATGATGCTCGCAACCCCAATTTCGGCACGGAAGCTAGCGTGCGCGAACGGGTGCGTAACATTGGCACCATGGCTCGCGAAGATGATCACACGGAACTTGCTGAAAACCTTGAAGAGCAAAGCGAGATCTTTATCTCGCGTCGGGCAGCGGCGCTTACCGAAAGTGATCAGTTGATCCGGGAAGCGGAAGAACTGATATTCGAGGCCGATCAGCTTTAGTCGTTCTGCAAACACAAATTCAAGGGCCCGCCATAATGGCGGGCCTTTGTTGTGGCCCTTGTGCTTTAGACTCATTCACGCTGACATGGCAGCTTCACCGACGGAGCTCGCTTTATGTTTCTATCCCCCCTCACTATCTCTGGCGCCTGGTTTTTGGATGACGAAGGCCGCCGCGTGCGCCTGCGCGGCGTTAATCTGGGCGGTGACTGCAAAGTGCCATATCCCGATGGTGGAACCGATAAGCCAACGGATTTCTCAGATCACAAGAGCGTTTCATTTGTGGGTCGTCCGTTTCCCATCGAAGAGGCGGACGAACACTTTGCCCGGCTTGCGGCCTGGGGTTTCAATTGCGTGCGACTGCTAACGACATGGGAGGCGGTAGAGCACGCGGGACCGGGGATCTATGACAGGGCCTATCTCGACTACTTTGCGACGATATGCGCCAAGGCGGGCGAGCACGGTCTTTACGTCTTTGTGGATTTTCATCAAGACGCGTGGAGCCGGATGTCCGGCGGCGATGGCGCTCCGGGCTGGACGTTCGATGCAGCGGGTCTTAATTTCACCACTTTCCACGCAGCAGGCGCCACGCACGTCATGCAATACAAATACGACTATGCAAGTGACGAGCGCCGCCAGGAACACGATTATCCCACCATGACCTGGGCGCAAAACTACCGCATGCCTGCAAATGCAATCATGTGGACGCTCTTCTTCGGGGGCAACATATTCGTCCCTGATTTTTTGATCGAAGGCCAACCCGCGCAGGATTATCTGCAAGGCCATTACCTCGGCGCCATGACCGAAGTGGCAAAGGCGGTCGCGGACATGCTGCATGTATTGGGCTTTGACACGCTAAACGAGCCCTCAACCGGTTGGATCGGCAAGCCGCTCAGCTATCGTCATCTGGAGCCGTCTGACGAGCACCCCGCGCGGGTCGTGCCTGGCCCGGCGTGGTCCCCGCTTGATGGGCTCGGCGTGGCTCAGGGCTGCACAGCCCATATTCCTGAACTCAAGTTTAGCCGCGAGAAAATGGCGGTGGTCCCGGTGGAAACAAAGACGGTCAATCCGGACGGGGTTGAGATTTGGAACCCGGGCCATGCCTGCCCTTTTGAGCAGGCCGGCGCCTACAGACTAACTAACGAGGGTCCCGAGGCTCTAGACGAGGAGTTTTTCCGCATGCGGAATGGACAACGCCTCGATCCCGAAGCGGATTTCATGGTGCCGTTCTTTGGCCGTGTGGCGGAAACAATCCGCAGCATAAAGCCAGAATGGATGGTCTTTGCGGAAGTGGACCCTTTTCGCGGCGTAGTGGGCGAGGGGTTCCCCGAAGGCATGCCCGAGCGCACAGTGAACGCCAGCCATTGGTACGACATCATCACGCTGGTGACCAAGCGCTTCAATTATCCTGACGCTTTTAATCCACTCACCGGGGAAACGTTAAACGGGGCGGACGAGATTGAAGCGTCGTACACGAAACAGCTTGAGCGCCTCAAAACATCATCGACAACTTTGCTCGAAGGTAATGGGCCGACATTGGTGGGCGAGTTTGGCATTCCCTTCGATCTCGATCGGGGCGCGGCCTATGACGCCTGGGCCGCGGGCGATCGTTCGGATGATCTATGGCAGAGCCACGTCACGGCGCTGGACCTGATGTACAATGCGCTCGACAACTTGCAACTCCATTCAACGCACTGGAATTACACCGCCTCGAACAGCAATGATCTGCGCGTGGGTGATGGCTGGAACCAGGAAGACCTCTCGATATTCAGCCGCGATCAGCAGACGAGCCCGAATGACATCAATTCAGGCGGCCGGGCGCTCAAGGGTTTTGTGCGGCCCTTCTTGCGGGTCTGCGCGGGCGAGCCTGAAAGTATTCGCTTTGATCGGCATTCAGGCACTTGCCACATCGCTTTTGATGCTGCGGAGGGCGGGGTGAGCGAGATCTTTGTGCCGAGCCTTCAGTATCCGGAGGGATTTGATATCGCGATCAACGGCGATGCCCGCGCCGAGACAGGCGCGGACACACAAAGCATCAATGTAATTGCAGAGAAGGCGGGACCCGTACGGATTACCCTTACTCGACGAGGCTAGGGGCCTCTTCGCCTTCGGGCACAAACTTAAGTGCATGGCCGTTGATGCAGTGCCGCTCGCCTGTGGGCTCAGGACCATCAGGAAAAATATGACCGAGGTGGCTATCGCAGCGCGCGCAAACCGCTTCGGTGCGCACCATGCCATGGGACTGGTCCACATTGCGCGTCACGTGATCCTGCTTCAGCGGGGCCCAATAACTTGGCCAGCCGGAACCTGAGTCATACTTAGTGCTCGAAGCATAAAGCGGCAGGTGGCACGCGCCGCAAACATAGGTCCCCGCATCCTTGAGATCCCAATAGGGTCCATTAAAGGCGCGCTCGGTGCCAGCGCCGCGAAGCACGAGATAAGGATCGGGCTCTAGTAGCGTACGCCATTCCTCATCGGTCTTTTCGATCTTGTCGAACATTTTGGTCCTAGCTGTAGATGATCGAGATCGTCTGTGCGACGCAGGCCGGGCGATCCTGGCCTTCAATCTCGACGGTGAATTCATTGATGAGCTGCAGCCCGCCCGAGCGCTCTTGCGCTTCTAAAAGCTTCTGCCGTCCGCGAACGCGGCTGCCCACAGGCACCATGTTCGTGAACCTCACCTTGTTGCACCCGTAATTGATGCCGCGGGTGACCCCATCGATACGCATAATCTGTGAGGACAGCATGGGGATCAGCGATAGCGTCAAATATCCATGCGCGATGGTGCCGCCAGTGGGCAATTCTTTGGCCGCGCGTTCCACATCTACGTGGATCCACTGATGATCGCCCGTGGCCTCGGCAAAGAGGTTCACCTTGTCCTGGGTGATCTCGTACCAGTCCGAGACGCCAACTTCCTGGCCGATCATGGAGGGGATATCTTCGAATTTGATGACGTTCATGGGTGTCTCCTTGTTCTTGGTTGAATTCTATTGAGGGTCGGGTTCGTCCGCAATGCGGCGCACTTCACGCTCGAGTTTGTGAAGCGAGCCGTCTTTGATCCCGAGCTCATCGAGATGGCGGACGGTGTTGTAAAGATAAGTCCGGTTATCGCCCACATAACCTTCGGATATTGCAATGCGCCGCGCTGCGTTGCCAAAGGGTTGCGGACCCACATATCGCTCGTGGGCTTTGTTGGCAGCAAATGTCAGCACGGTGCGCGGGCCCGTCGCAAAGCGCGCGGTAAGCCAGACAGGCTTGTAGGACCCAAGCGTCATTTCTCGCATCCAGAGGATATCAAGCTCGCTCTCGACATGTTCCGGCGCGATTTTGTGGGCGAGGCCGACGCATGAACCGCCCGTATCGAGTGCGAGCATGAGGCCGGGGTATTCCGGCGAACCACGCCCGAAGATGAGATTGAGGCAAAACGAACGGTGATAGCCGAAAACCTGCGCGCGCTCTGTGGTGACCACGTGAATCGCCGGGTTCCACATCAGACTGCCATAACCAAAAACCCAGACCGGCTCGCCGGCAATCAAATGTCCGGTGGCTTCGGCACGGGAGGCATCGCGTTCTTCGTGGCTCAAGACCCAATCCTGACCAATCTCCTTGCCCCGTTCACGCAGCCAGTCGATGCGCTCGCGCGTAAAATCCTCTCGCCGCAGCATCCCATCTGGTGCAACGGAAAAAGGCGCGTCGCGAAGGAAGGCGTCAGACGATTTTTGAGTCATGATCGCCCCAGTAGCGATCGCGAATGAGGCGCTTATAAAGCTTGCCCGTGGGGTGGCGCGGCAGTTCTTCTTGGAAGTCTACCGAGCGCGGACATTTGAGATCGCTTAGATGCTCGCGGCAAAACGTCATTAGCTCCTCGGCCAGATCCTCGCCCGCTTCATTCCAGCTGGCGGGCTGCACAACTGCTTTTACTTCCTCGCCGAAATCTTCATTGGGAACGCCAATCACTGCAACATCGGCGACCTTGGGGTGTGTGATGAGCAGGTTTTCGGTTTCCTGCGGATAAATGTTCACCCCGCCGGAAATAATCATGTGTGCCTTGCGATCGGTAAGATAGAGAAAGCCTTCCTCGTCTACGTAGCCAACGTCCCCGAGCGTTGACCAACCCTTGTCGTGGCGGCTTTCTTTCGTTTTCTCCGGATCATTGTGGTAGGTGAACTCGGTCTCGCTTTCGAAATAGATCGTCCCGATCTCGCGGGGCGGCACTTCTTCACCGTCCTCGTCGCAGATATGCAAAATACCTGAGAGCGCTTGGCCTACCGAGCCTTCGTGCGCCAACCACTCTTCAGAATTGATGGCGCAAAACCCGTTGCCTTCCGAGCCTGCGTAATACTCGAATATGACGGGACCCCACCAATCGATCATCTGTTTCTTCACTGGGATGGGACACGGTGCGGCGGCGTGGATTGCCACCTCAAGCGATGAAACGTCATGCCTGCTGCGCGCTTCTTCAGGAAGCTTCAGCATACGGACGAACATGGTGGGCACCCATTGGCTGTGGGTGATCTTGTGCTTTTCGATCTGGCGCAAGGCGTCTTCGGGGTCGAACTTTTCCATTACCACGATGGTGCCGCCGAAACGCCCGACGGTCATGCAAAAGCGCAAAGGGGCGGCATGGTAGAGCGGTGCGGGTGAGAGATAGATCATGTCCTCGCGATAACCGTAGAGAACCTGCACCACCAACAGGATCGGCGCGGTCTCGTCGATCGGCGTGCCCGAAAGGGGAAAGCGGATGCCCTTGGGCCGTCCGGTGGTACCTGAGGAATAGAGCATGTCGGTGCCCGCCGTTTCATCGGCGATGCGTTCCGCGGGCATCTTGTTGCGCTCTTCTTCGTAAGACAGATACCCCTCAATGGGAGTGCCAACCATGTAGCGCTTCTCGAGGCCGCGATTAAGTGAAATGAACTCGTCAAGAATGTCTTTGGGCATGTAGTCCGAGCTGAAAAGCGCCTTGGCGCCGCAGTCATCAATGATGTAGCCCGCCTCGGCCGCGGTCAGGCGAGAAGAGATGCAAGTATAATAGAGCCCGGATCGCTGCGCCGCCCAGCATAGCTCCAAAAACCGGGCATTGTTTTCCATGTAGATGGCGATGCCATCGCCCGGCTTAAGTCCGATGGATCGAAAAAGCTGCGCGCATTGGTTCGAGCGGTCCTCAAGTTCCTTGTACGTCACGGTCTCGCCCGAACCCGCCATGATGTAGGCGGCGCGGTCAGGTGCAGTGGCGGCGAAATGGCAGGGATGCATGTGAGGCTTACTCCGGTTCTAGTTATTCAGCGGCGGAAACTGTCTCAAGGCTGAGCGCAGGCCGACCCAAAATCTGATCGGCGATTTTTTCGGCAATCATGATTGTAGGCGCATTGGTGTTGCCCGAGATGAGTTTTGGCATCACCGAGGCATCGATAACGCGCAAGCCCTCGACACCCTTCACACGTAATTGGCTATCGACGACGGCGCTGTCGTCATCGCCCATTTTGCAGGTGCCCACAGGGTGATAGATGGTCGAACCTGTCTCACGCGCGTAACCGAGCAACTCGTCATCGCTTTCAAGAGCTTCCCCGGGCAAGATTTCTTCACCGCGGTATTTTTCCATAGCGGGCTGTGAGACAATTTTGCGGGTAAAGCGAAGACCGGCGATAGCGGTCTCCTGATCCAACGGATCCGACAGATAATTGGGCCGGATCGCAGGATATTCGCTCGGGTCCGATGATCTAACGTGAATGGACCCCCGACTCTCAGGGCGCAGCTGACAGGGCGCCGTCGTAAGCCCCGGCTCTTTCTGAAGTTCCATCACCTGCTCGGTTTTGAATTTTTCCAAATCCATGGTGGCGGGCAAAATGTGGAACTGCACATCTGGTGACGCGAGCTCGGGGCGCGTTTTCACAAAAGCCTGCACATGCGCGGCGGAGAGCGAGAGCAGTCCCTTGCGCGTCACCAAATACTTGGCGACTTCTTTCAGGAATGCAAAGCCTTGTGCTTGATCGTTCACCGTCACGGGTTCGGTGATCCGGTGTTGCACCGACATGACGTAATGATCTTGCAGGTTCTCACCGACGCCGGGGAGGTCCGCGATCACGTCGATGCCGTTCGCCCTTAGGTGATCGGCCTTGCCGATCCCGGAAAGCTCCAGCAGTTGAGGTGAGTTTACCGCGCCGCCGGAGAGAATGATCTCCTTGCCCGCGCGCTCTTCGAGCATCTCGCCATTTTTCTCGTAGGAGACGCCGGAGGCGCGCTTGCCACTAAACGTAATGCGGTGAACCAGCGCTTCGGTTTCTACGCGCAGGTTCGGCCGATCCATGACGGGTTTTAGATACGCCTTGGCGGCTGAGACGCGGACGCCGTTCTTCACGGTGAGCTGGTAATAGCCGATGCCTTCCTGATCGCCCTCGTTGACATCGGGCTTGCGCGTCAGGCCCGCTTCGACGCCTGCCTCGATCATCGCATCGGACACCGGATTGGGTTCGGTGGGGTCAGAGATGGTGAGTGGCCCATGGGTGCCGTGGAGCTTTCCCTTGTGAACCTCGTTGCCCTCGGAGCGGATAAAATAAGGCAGGCAGTCGTCCCAGCCCCAACCTTCGTTCCCGAGCTGGCGCCAGCCATCGTAATCGGCCGCCTGGCCTCGAATGTACAAAAGCCCGTTGATGGACGAGGACCCGCCCAGAACCTTGCCGCGCGGCCAAACGTGCACGCGGTCATTGGAGCCGGGGTCAGGTTCCGTAGGGTAAAGCCAGTTTACCTTGGGATCCACAAGGGTGCGCGCGTAGCCCACCGGCACGTGAATCCACATGTTGCTATCCTTGGGGCCTGCCTCAAGCAGCAACACTTTGTTCTTGGGATCGGCGCTCAAACGGTTGGCGAGCACGCAGCCGGCGCTGCCCGCGCCGACGATAATGTAGTCATACATATGGTCCTCCCCGAAGGTGGTTCTGGACACCCCCACTGATATTTTATCAACTAATCAATAGGCGAGGCGAGGGCAATCGTCCAGTTCCGGCCCCCTCGCGAACACGATTATTGCGCGTCCAATGGAGGAGTAGCTGATGACCTTTGAGACCCTGAAGTATGAGGTGGCCGATCGGGTGCTCACCATCACCCTCAACCGCCCCGAACGGCTCAATGCCTTTACGGGGCAAATGATGCTCGACCTCATCGCGGCGATTGATGCAGCGGATGCGGATGACGATGTGCGCGCTGTTATCGTGACCGGCGAAGGGCGCGGCTTTTGTGCGGGCGCAGACCTCCAAGCCGGTGCGGACACGTTCAACTATGACGAACGCACCGATCGCCCGGACCGCGCGGGAGGGAAGGTTGGCACGCCGGACCGCGATGGCGGGGGCCGGGTGACTTTGCGTATCTTCGAGTGCATGAAGCCGGTGATTGCGGCGGTGAACGGTCCTGCCGTGGGCATTGGGGTCACCATGCAGCTTCCCATGGACATTCGCATTGCATCGGACAAAGCGCGGTTTGGGTTCGTGTTCTCGCGACGGGGCATTTGTCCTGAAGCGTGCTCAAGTTGGTTCTTGCCGCGGCTCGTGGGCATTCAGCAAGCGCTTGATTGGACATTCTCTGGCCGGGTTTTCGGCGCCGATGAAGCGCTCGCGGGCGGGCTCGTCAAAGAAGTGGTGCCGCATGATCAACTGCTGGCACGTGCGAATGAAATTGCGCGCGAGATTGTGGACAACACATCTGCTGTTTCTGTCGCACTGTCGCGTCATTTGATGTGGAAGATGCTGGGCGCCGATCACCCCATGGAAGCGCACAAGGTGGACAGCCGCGGCATCTATGAACTTGGCAAGGGCAACGATGTGAAAGAAGGGGTTGTTTCGTTTCTTGAAAAACGCCCGCCGAACTTTACCGACAAGCCTTCCACAGACATGCCGGCTTTCTTTCCCTGGTGGGATGAACCTGAGTATCGTTAGGCAGTGGCGGCTGGATTATGTGTCGGGAGTTCCACGCGCAACAGGCTGGTGGTAAGTGCTAGCGCGATAAGCGCCACTGCCATCATGACGGCGGGAATAAGCGCGGAAGTGAAGGGCCCCATGTAGTTGATCAGGTACCCCATTCCGAATGAGCCGATGGGGCCGCCGCCCATGAAGCCCATGGAAAAAATCGCGAGTAACCGCCCGCGGTGACTTTCGGGCGCAAACTCCTGCACCACAGTTCGCGCAAGGGTAATTGTGACCCCGGCAAAGAGACCCCACACGAAAACAGCGAGCAGCAAGCCCCAATAGGGAAGATGAATGCTGAGCGTTGCGAGGACCATCACGCCGCCGCTCACCGCGATCATGACGGCGAGCCCGGCGCGCTTCACGCCGCCCCTGCGGAACAATGCAACGGTTGAGACAATCGTGCCGCCAAAGAAGCAGATGCTCATGAGCGCAAATCGCATGGCACCGCCGCCGTGAAACTCGCGGATCTGGATGGGCAGGATGACTTGAAACGCGCCCATGTAAAAAATACCGATGCAGAAGGCGACGATGATGACCGGCATGATTTTGGTGTGGCCGAATGCTTCCACGAGCCCCTCGCGCATCTGCTCGATTTGATAGGCAAGGCCCTTTCCATGCTCGATTTTTGGTCTCGATGGAAGGCGTAACTGGCGGATGACGAGGATGGTGGCGAGGAGGCCGGCCGCCTGCAGCCATAGGAGCGGCGCGACACCAATCTTGTCGGCTTGCGATGCGAGGACCATGCCGACGATCTGGGTCGAGAACATGACCATGCTTGCGAGCGCGACGGCGCGCTGCAGCGGCATGCCGCCGCCACCTGCCTGAACCACTCGGCTGAGAAGCGAATCGCGAGCGGGCTGCGAAAAGGCGCCCAATGTTCCCATGGCAAAGCCGTAGGCCAACAGTGCTGGGTAACTGAGCAAGCCCGCAGCCACCGCGAGACCCAAGAGCAACGGCGGCACGGCGGCAAGACTGTGAACAGCGATCAGAATCGAACGGCTGTCAAAACGGTCGGCGAGTGAGCCACCGGGCAGCATCAGCAAAAAGGTTGGCAGCATCATCACCGCCTGGGCGATACCCACGAGGCTGGCACTCATGTGAAGCCGGTCCGCCACGAGATACGGAAACAGCACCATTTGAAGCCCATTGGCGGCAAACCAGGCGCCCTGGAGCGTCATGTATTTACGAATAACAGTGGGGTCGGGGATGACCGCCATGGCGTGATGGCCTCGCTACGCGCCGGTTGAATGGGATCACCCTCCTACACCGTTTTTGTTGGTATTACCCAGTTTTTCGAGATTGTTTTTGCCTCGGGCCCCGGACGGGGTAATGTGCGCCCGCGAGGTGGGGGCGGCCCGGGACAAGCTGCCCCCGCAAAAATTGAGGGACTGCATGCAGGACGTCGTCCTAGTAGTTTTCGGCGTGACGGCGCTGTTGGGGCTTGTCAGCATGATGCTGCCAATCGCCAACCGCTTGAACGTGCCTTACACGGTGCTCCTTGCCGGGGTGGGGATCGGGCTTGGCCTGATCACCTCCTCAGATATGCCGCTTACGGGGATCGGCGGCGATTTTCTGCGCTCGCTCGGCGACATGAGCCCGCCCTCCGACGTTTTCTTCTATGTCTTTCTGCCCGCGCTCCTGTTCAATGCAGGGCTCCGGGTTGATGTGCGGCGGCTGATGGATGACGTCTGGCCGGTGTTCCTTCTGGCGGTCGTTGCCGTGGTGGTCTGTACGGCGGTCGTCGGGTTCAGCCTGACCTTTTTCACTTCCGTTGGTCTTTTGGCCTGCCTTCTCTTGGGCGCCATTGTATCGACCACGGACGCGGCGGCTGTGGTGGCGATCTTCCGCGATATTGGCGCGCCACAACGGCTGACAATTATCGTCGAAGGCGAAAGCCTTTTAAATGATGCCGCCGCCATTGTGATCTTTGCGCTCCTGCTCGGCATGATCACCGGCTCTCAGGAAGCCACCATCCAGTCCGGCGCCATCGCGTTTTTGCAGGGCCTTTTTGGCGGCTTCTTTTTTGGCTATGTGCTCGCGCGGATTGCGACGTTTCTCATCGGCGCGTTGCGGGATCTGGTACTTGCAGAGATCACGCTCACATTCACGCTCGCTTATCTCGCGTTCATCGTCGCGGAAGTTTACTTAGGTGTCTCCGGCGTTATTGCCGTGGTTACTGCGGCCATGGTGGTGAGCTCGGAAGGGCGAACGCGCGTCTCACCCGGCGCCTGGGGCAATCTTTTGCAAACTTGGCGCCAGCTCGACTTTTGGGGCACCTCGCTGATTTTTATTTTTGCAGCGATGCTTGCTCCAGAAGCCATTCTTGGCATTCACTTGAGTGATTTTGTTCTTTTGGGCGTTGTCTTTATCGGCACGCTGGTCGCGCGCATTCTTGTTCTCTACGGCATTATGCCGCTTTTTAGTTTCATCGGCGTCGCCCAACCCGTTCCAAATAACTATAACGCGGTGCTCATTTGGGGGGGCTTGCGCGGGGCAATGACCATCGCGTTGGCCTTTGCGATTGCCGAAAACCCCGCCGTGCCGGAAGAGATCGGCGATTTCGTATTCCTTGTGGCGGTTGTTTACGTCTTTATGACGCTTTTTATTCAGGCGCCCACCTTGCGGCCGCTTATGAAACTATTGGGCCTTGATCAGCTGTCCGATCGCGAGCGAATGGTGCGGGACCGGGTGTTGGGTTTTTCGCGGCGACGCATCCGTGAGCGCGTCGCGCAAATCGCGCAGGACATGGGGCTCGCATCCGCTTTTGCGGCAACTTATGCGGCTCGCAAAGATAGCGAAGCCGCCGCCGAGCGCGAGCGGGCCAAACTGGATTTCCGAGAAGGCACGCAAGCAGGACTTCTTACGCTGGCAAACCGCGAAGGCGAGCTCTATCTCGAATACTTCCAGCGCGGACTATTGGATCGCCGGATCGCCGACATGCTTCGCGCGGAGGCAGGCCGCATGCTTGACCGCACGAAAACACGCGGTGCTGCAGGTTATATCAGCGCGAGCCTGCAATCCTATGGGGTCAGCCGCCGCTTCCGTCGGTCGCTTTGGCTTCACCGCCGTTTGCATATTGCTGGACCATTGGGTCAGGCGATCGCTGACCGGTTTGAGACACTGCTTGTGGTGAGTTTCGCGCTCACCGACTTGCGGAAGTTTAACAAGGAATCTGTTGGTCCTTTATTGGGCGATGAAATTGCCGAACCGATTGACCGCATTCTTGAAGACCGGGAATCCGCAACCAAAAGCGCACTTGATGCTTTGGAACTGCAATATCCTGCGTATGCGGACAGTCTGCGCGCACGCTATCTTGAGCGCATGGCGCTTGGGTTTGAGGATGCAGAATACCGCGCGCAGCTAGAGCAATCCATGATCTCTGCGGAAATCTATGACGCGCTGGAAGTGGACCGACGTAGGCGCCAACGTATGCTCGACAAGCGCCCACAGCTGGATCTCGGCCTGCGGCTCCAGCGCATGATCCGTAAAGTGGATCTCTTTCAGGAGCTCAACGACAGCGGTACGCGCGCGCTTGTGCGTCAACTATTCCCTGAACTTGGCGTGCCCGGCGAGCGGATCATTCAAATCGGCGAGCGCGGCGATTGCATGTACTTTATCGCATCGGGCGAGGTTGAGGTTCAGCTTCCGAATGCGACGATTGAGCTTAAAGCCGGTGATGTTTTTGGTGAGATTGCTCTTCTTACGAATGAGCCGCGCAATGCGGACGTGACGGCCAAGGGCTATGTCACGCTGCTTGTGCTCAAGCGGCGAGATTTCCAACGATTGACGCGCTCGAGCCCAACCCTGCGTGCACATATTGAGAAGATCGCAAAAGAACGGCTCAGCGCGAACGCAACGCCGGGCATGTAGAGCCTATTGGTCGAACCATTCGCGCCAAAGTTCATCGACGCATTGCCGCGTGGTCGGATCTTCTGAAAAGATCCGCGCCAAATCTTCGAACGTACCTTCTTGTTCCTTGGCCAACATCTCGCACGGATCGCCAGAGCCGTAATAGAACGTGAGCCCACCATAGGCGGCGGCAACAAGGACGATCAGGACTATAATCAATCTAATCATGATTAGCGCGGTACCGAGCCATAATGCTCGCTTTCATGTATGAAAATTTCACGGTCGGAGGCGGAATCAGCATCGACTTGATCGCCGCCGCAGACGCTGTGGCCGTCGCGCCAGCCGATCTGATACGCCGGTTCGCGCAGTGCAAGCTCATCGTCTCGGGTGACGGTTTCATCAAACCCAGCCACGCGGTTGTGACCGGTCTGACACCCGTCAGCATAGCCTTGGCTGTAATTGGGATTATCGAGCAATTCCTGATCGCGCGCCGTCTCGCAAGCCGCGAGGGCTCCTAGCGCGCCAATGACCATAAGGGCCTTCCCCCAGGCCGCAATTGTCCGCATGTTCTGTCCCTGATGCATCCCACTCAAACCCTTGTCACTCGTTGCCCCTTGGCGGGAGTGTAGCAAACCTTGGGCCCCGCGTCTTGTGTTGGAGAATATGGTCAATCTTCTCGCCCGGGGGCCATCAGCGCCCAAAGCCAGCCAAGGATTGAGTTGCCCTTCAGCATTTGGCGGTGAAGGTTTTCCATATCCGCCTCCAATTGGATGGGGTCAGCGAAATAGTCCATGCGCGTACGGCGGGGCTCGGTGGGGTCGAGGGTCTTCACCACGACCGCTGGATTGCCGGCTGCAATCACATTCGCCGGCACGTCCCCTACAACCACCGAGCCTGCGCCCACGATTGAGTTCTCGCCGATGGTGACCCCTTTGCAGATGATCGCGCTGTCGCCGATCCAGACATTTTCTTTGAGCTCAACCGGCGCGGACTTGCCCGCTTCGTTGGTGCGGTTATAGGTGCCGTGCCAATCGGAATCGGTAATATAGACATTACTGGCCAGCATGGTGCCGTTCCCGATGCGCACGTGAACCGACGACGAAATTCGAACCCCCGGCGTGATAAGAACGCAATTACCGATATCGATGCGCCCATGGCTCTCCCACCATTGCCAGGATGTCAGCCAGACGTTTTGAGTGCGGCTTGCAGCAATGTGAACATTGTTGCCCGCGCTGATCCCTCGCCCATGCACATTAATGTTTTGCGGGCGGGCGACGTGATACCCGTCACCGAAGCTTTCGAACTGGGGCAATAAAAAACGGCGCGTTCGCCAGGCTTCAAGCCTTTTTTCCAAGCGCCGTAGCCAATTGGGGCGGTGATCCCTTCGCATCTGCGGTATCCACGATTTGCTTCAAGTTGTTCCTTTTACACCTCGTTAAAGTGCATTTCCTAGCCTGGCAAGTGGGAAGCACCAATCGGACGCTCATTGCGCTGCGGCGTTCGGTCCGCAACCCGAAACGGCAAACCATCCGAGAGGGTGGGACGCAAAACCTCCGGCCCAAACCTTAGAAGAAGACGGGTAGCGGGGTTGCCGAAGGGAAAGATGGTCTGACCTCAAATCCCCTCGGTTTTCCGTATGCGGATGGTCCGCTACGAAGTTTCTGTGGCTCGGAGGACGGGAAGCCATGACAGTACCAATGCGA
>Ga0209578_10001065_pt1 | contig 26868 bp, 18 predicted proteins | sample tdAd472_FD_187127 | JGI IMG/M metagenome (GOLD analysis project Ga0209578, IMG submission 187127) | Marine sediment microbial communities from the Atlantic coast under amendment with organic carbon and nitrate - tdAd47.2 (SPAdes)... | ecosystem: Environmental > Aquatic > Marine > Coastal >...
CCAGACTCCCTCCTGGGCCGGATCATTCTCAGCCCGCACACCACATGCGGGAGTCTGGCTTGTTTCACATTCCCCATTTTTCCGATACCCCGGTTTCTCCAGCGCAAGAATCCTTAACGGCGTTGCCGCGACGGGCGTCCCTTTAAAGCCGGAATGCGGATGAAGTCGCTGGACCGACTGCTGCCGTCGGTCATCGCTGGTTCGCTGCGCACACTGCTGGGCAAGGCTGTTGGAGACTTCAGGCCCGCTGAACTGAAACAGGTCGCCGTCGCGGGGCTGTTTCCGTTCGTCGAAGACGTTGACGCAGATGGTCCGCCAATGATTCATCTGCCAGCGCCGCTCGACCTGGCAGTCCAACGGACCGACAAACAGACGCTGGCCGTGCTTCCGGCCCGACCGGAACCGGTTCCAGCCGGCGCCGGATGCAACGCGGCAAGGTCTCCGGACGCTCGGACGGATGACACGGGGGCCGCATCACTGGCCGATCAGAAACTGCTTCCCGTCTGCCTGTCTGGAGACGATGCCTTCAAGCCGGATCGCGTGCTGGCATGGTGGCGAGTCGATCAGATCGCTCGCTGGCTGGCCAATCCGAACGGCCAGTGCTTTCTCGCGCAGCCGGCAACAGCCTGGCCGGACGGTTTCCTGCTGGCGCCAGAAGCAGATGGACGCTCGCATGTGAAGATTGCTGCCGAAACAGGGGCTCACGACGAGGGCCATCTGTTTCAGACGACGGGACTGGTTATGGATCGCCTGGTTCCCGCTGACAATCCCGACCACCGAATCCCGCGCGGGCGATCAACACGACACAGTCTGCGAGTCCGTCTCGAAGGTGATGCCGCATTGATGCAGCCTTACGCGGACGTTCTGACTGCGCTGGATGAACCTCATCCGATCGGCGGCGAACGACGCCTGGCCCGCTGGATCGCTGATGCGTCGACAACAGCGGCTGGCTCGTCCGCCATCTCCGGCTGGAACTGCCCGAAGCTGCTCCGCGATGCGCTGGCAAAGGTACCGACGTCCGGTTTGCGGGGCGTGCGGATGCTGCTGGCCAGTCCGGCCATCTTTGAGCACGGCTGGCTGCCCGGCTGGCTCGCCCCGTCCGACCAGGGCGGCTGGACCGGAACGCCTCCTGGACTGCAGCCGTCAGACATTGTTCTGCGACTGATCGCCGCCCGGGTTGAACGCTGGATGCCGGTTTCCGGCTGGTTTCATGAGGACGGTAAGTGGGGACCGAAACCTGTCCGAAGAATGACACCTGCCGGTTCGGTCTACTTCTTTCATGTCGAATCGGGTGACCCGGCCTGCCTGGCGGATCGCTGGCTGGAACCGGTCGGCGACCACCAGACGGACAGTAATCAGGAACCTGGCCAGGACGGCCGTGACGGATTCGGTCTGGCCGTCTGGGGTGTCTGGCAGCCGCACAATTCCTCTCACACCTTTGGAGTCTGAACCATGATTGTCGAACGAACGCGTCACAGCCGGATGTACTGGCTGCACACGCTGGAACCGACACATGTCGGCGCCGGACGCGGTGTCGGTTTTATCGACCTGCCGATCATGCGCGAGCAGGTGACGAACTGGCCGTTGATCCCCGGCTCGACTTTCAAAGGCGTCTGGGCGGACAGTTACGGAGCCGATGAGAAATCGCGGGAAACCAACGAACCTCATCGGCTCGCATTTGGACAAGCGACGGGATCTGATGCGGGATCGAACACATCCAATGCCGGTGCCCTGCAGCCAACCGATGCCCGGCTCGTCTGTTTGCCGGTTCGCAGTCTTTACGGAACGTTCGCCTGGGTGACCTGTCCGCTGGCACTGTCGCGGCTGGTCCGCGATCTCGATGCCTGCGGGTTTCGCGGTGCACCGCCACCCGTTGGTTTCCCGGTCGCGAATGATCCCCAGAACGGTCCGCTGCCAGCGCTCGTCCCCGATACACCTGCCAGCCGATTGACAGACCCCCGCGCCGGCGCGACGTCACCAAATCTGTTTCTCGGCGAACTTGACCTGCAGGCGGGCGGCTCAAAACTGCAGGCTGCCTGGGCGGCCACCTGGGCCGAACTGCTGGCTGACTGGGCGTTTGACAACGGCGAATGGCGATCGGCTTTCCGGGAGCGTTTCGTCATTGTCAGTGACGACGCCTTCACATTTCTCACCGAGTTCGCCACACAGGTGGATGCCCGTGTAAAGATCGACCAGAACACGAAGACCGTCGCCAACGGACAGCTCTGGTACGAGGAGAGCATTCCCGCCGAAGCGATCCTGGCCGGATGTGTCTGGTGCGATCGCCTGTTCGGTCGCGGCGACAACTGCCAGATAACGGAAGACAGGTTGCTGCAGGATTACTGTTCGGGAAACAGGACCGTGCAGATCGGTGGCAAAGCCAGCGTCGGCCGTGGCCTGGTCGACCTGCGGTTTGATTCGACAGCAGAATCGCAGGGGGAGAACTGACCATGCCCGCGACACGAATTCAACGCATGTCGCAGACAGCTTATGCGGCGGTCAAACAGCGACGCGTCGACAGCGAGCAATCCAGCGCGAAAAAGTACCGGTCGTTCGCGCTGAAGTTTCCCTCGCTGATCCACACCTCCGGACTGTGCCAGGCCATCGCTGTCGCGCAGGCTGACAAGAGTGCCGGCAGTGACGTTCTCGACGACGTCGTCATGACCATCCGGTCGATCACGGGAGATTCGATCGGCGTGAAGTCCGGCGATGAGAACTCGCTGCCCAGTCGCGCCCGCAGCGCGGGAGCCGTCGAGTATATGCGTCTGACGCGCCTGACGATGGACGCCGCCTCGCTGGTGAAACGCTATGTCGAAGTCGTGAGCCCTGACAAATCACCGACGGCCGATGGGGAGAATGCCTGATGAGCACTCCAAACCAGCCCGTTCCCGCCGGACGAGACTCGCTTGTCGCGCTGATTGAATGGGACAGCTCGTGGAGTCGCATTCCCCGACATAAACGCCGGGAACGCGAAGAGGCCATCACGGGCAACGTCAGCCGGCTCAAGCGGTTATTGAGGAGAGTTGAGAATCCGCTGAGTGCGTTGAGTCTCCTGCCGGAACGCAACAGCCCCGACTCGGTTGCAGCCATCCTGGACACGCTCCATGAAACATCCGCCAACACTGCCGAACTGTTTGGCCGGGCGCTCGAACTCAGGCAGAAACAGTTGGGCGAGTCGCGGAAACTCGAAACGCCTTCGCACCAGCGGCTGGTCATCGGCATGGGCAACGCCTCGCCGCTGGACGTTGGACTGACGCTGCATCCGCTGTACGGCGTGCCGATCATTCCGGGGTCGGCGCAGAAAGGGCTGGCGGCGCACTACTGCGACGCGGTGCTCGGGCCGGACCAGCCGGAATGGAAACGGGATGGCCACCATTACGCGGCTCTGTTTGGAAAGCACGACGACGCCGGCTACGTTCAGTTTCACGATGCCTGGATCGATCCTGAATCACTCACGCGAGACGACGAAGGCCTGCTGCGGGACGTCATGACGCCGCATCACCAGAGTTACATCTCCGGAAAACGTTACAGCCTGAAGGACGAGGCGAAGTCGGATCCGGCGCGAGCGAAGCTCGACGGCCAGCGTATTCCGCCGACTGACTTCGACAGTCCCGTCCCGATTCCGTTCCTGTCCGTGCGCGGCACGTTTCACTTCTGGCTGACGTGCGATGACATCTCGTCCAACGGACGGAAACTGCTGGCGTTCGCGGAAGACCTGCTGACGGCGGCTTTGAGCGAATGGGGCATTGGCGGCAAGACCAGCAGCGGGTACGGGCGGCTGGTGCCTGTGGGAAACAAGGATGCGAACCAGTGACGACCTACGTGCTCAACTCGCCGGTGCTCACGGCATACGGCGACTACTCGTTCCGAGGTCCGCTCAGTGTCGACGAGGCTCGCGGCCTGCTGGCCGACGGGTTCATGTCCGCCATCGGACACGACACGGCGGCGGCGTTTCTGTCACAACTGCTGGGGATCGAGATCCCGGAACACCGCATCCAGATCACGATGCAGCCCGGCGACCGGGCGCTCGTTCTGCGGCTCAAACAGCGTCTGGAGCCTGGCCAGATCCTGACCGCCGACCAGGCCGCCGCGTTTCCCTGCGAACTGGCCTGCCTCAATCGGATCGCCTGAGACGTTTTCGCCTGAGAATTCTGGAGACAGCTCATGCTGCCGGCTTTGAAACGTGTCGAACTGCGAACCTTTCTGGCGATCGTCCTGCTGGCTGTTGGCGGGGCCATGATCGGCAAGCTGGCGGATTCGCCGATTCGCTGGGGCGTGATTGCCTGTGGCGTTCCAGTCTTTCTGGGCGGGATTCTGCTGCAGCTCATGGAGCCATCCCGATTTGGCAGCATCCAGACCTGGGCGCACAAGTCGCAGGCCGGACAGCGTGAGATCCTGATTCAGTTTCTCTCGCCCGGCTCACTGCCGCGTCCGGACCTGCTGGACCTGGAGTCCTCGGCGGACAGAAATCTGGACGCGGATTTGCGAACACTCGCCGCGAAGAAGCGTGACGAGTACCTGGCGGCCCGGCAGCAGGCGGGACCGGCCGGGCTGCAGACGATGCCGCGATTGTCTTTCTGGACCTGGGAGCAGACGCTGCGCGGGATCGCTCACAACTTCGCCGATGGCCGTGGCCCGCTGCGGCGAGTCATTCTGATCGGCTCACGCGAAACGGTCGCGCAGGTGCAGTCGTTTTTCGATGACGTGGTCTGCCGCTATCCGCAACTGCGGGATCGGGTGACGTTTCAGGTCCTGCTGAAGAATCTGGAGAACCGCGGTGAACTGAAGACGCTGCAGTGCGGGCAGGCTCATTCCTCGCGCGACAACGGTTTCGACTTTGAAGACTTCGACGAGATCGCCGAGGCACCCGAACGCCTGCTCGAACTTCTGCAGCTGGACGCCCCCGCCCGGACCAGTGTTGAACGGACCGTGCAGATTGACTTTACCGGTGGCCAGAAACCCAACAGCGTCGTCGCCGCGGTCGCCACCGTGCTGAGTCGGATCACGAATCAGTACGTCGCCACGAACCCGGACAATCCGGATGCCGAACCGTGGACGTACACTGTCTGGGGTTACGACGCCCACAACCGCGTCTGAGGATTGGACGCCATTCGCTGTCCACCCGGCCTGGGTCCCGGCCAGTGCGTCGCAAATGACGCAGGTCCTGCTGCCGCAGCGTGACCGGGCCGAATTGGACGCGACCACGCACCGCATCGTGCGAAGTGACGCGGTAACAGGTAGCCATCTCGCTCCGTCGAGATGAGCCGGTCGCCAGAGCAACCGTCGCAGTCCGGATGACGGTCTCGGCCAGGCAACCGCCTCCTCGCTGAGGCAGGGAAACGATCGAGACGTGCCACCGACGTCGGCTCATCTCGACGGAGCGAGATGGCGACGTTGAACTGCGCCGAGGCCAGCGTCCATCACCGACCAACTGCAATCGGCCCCGCAGGGCCGGTGATCGGGACAAACGAAATGCAATTCAACATATTAAAGACCCAAGGTTTCAATCGGCCCCGTAGGGCCGGTGATTGGGACACTTCCTCAAGCGGAGTACGACATGAGAAAACGTTTCAATCGGCCCCGTAGGGCCGGTGATTGGGACGGCCTGGGTCCCGGCCAGTTCGTCTCAAATGACGCAGGTCCTGATGTCGCTGGTGGTTACGAAAACTCATGCGGCACCATGGTTTTCGGCCATGCATGGACGGCGAAACGCCGGCGGCAGAGCCATCGGTTTTCACGCCCCGGTTTCAGAACGTCCCCCAATCGTGGACTGCCTTCTTGCCTCACGGAACGTGCTCAATCACTTCCGGTCGTTGCCGCGCCCTGTCGGGTTTCTGTGTGATTCGCTGTCGCAACGACTGTCACCTCGCAGACTAACTCGCCGCTGCACTCCCGACAACGTCCCACGCAGCCTGGCCGGAAGTGGAAACGAAACACCGGCGAGCCGCAGTCGGGAGGTTGCGGTTGCTCCCCGCCAGAAAAACCCGTGGCCTCACCGCACACGGCTCGCCGATCAGTCACAAAACCGTGGCCTCACCGCACACGGCTCGCCGATCAGTCACAAAACCGTGGCCTCACGGCACACGGCTCGCCGGGCAAGAAAAGGGGACGCAGCGAAAGCGCCGGTCAAAGCCGGCATGGAGTAGCGGATGAAAGAGCCGCACAGTGAAGGAGTAGCGCACCACACTGGCCCCGAGTCATGCGGCGATGCTGGTAACAGCATGGCTGAAGCGTTGACAGGGGAAAACGCAGGCCGGGTATTGAGCTCCCCCGTCCAATAAAGAAAACAGGCACCTCAATCGGCGTGCCGACCTCGTGTTGCGAGGGGGAAGGCCACACGCAGGGTTACGTACAGCGCGAGTTACCCTTCGACGCAGAAAAGAAAAAGGGGACGAAAAGAAAAAGGGGACGCAGCTCATTGATGTGCGTCAGCCGTGGTCGGTCGGAATCAGCGGGTTGTCCAACCTTTTGTCCAACCATGCGCCAACCACATTTGAGCGTTCGGCGAATTCACTAGAGAGAACGTGCGAATCCTGGCCGGACGATGCCGCCGCGTCAGGTCGAGCCGCTGGCCACTCAGTGCGGCCCGTCGTTCCGGTTGCCCGCAGTGCTGCGGAATCGGCTTCTGGCCTGTCTGACTCCGGACCGGTCAGCAGCGGCGGCAATCCTTCGACCGCAGCCGCCAGGTCGTAGAGGTTCGCGTGCGTGTAGCGACCGATGGTCGAGACGATGCGTCGAGCCCAGGCGCACTAAGTGCGTCTGTGGCACACATCCGTGCAGATCACAAAGTGATTCGGGCCGTCGCCAGAATCGAGTCACAGGGCGCAGTCATATCGATCCACAGGCGTTTTCGTTTGTGCGTCCGGTGATCGCGACCTGCCTCGCGGACGAATCGCCCGGAACTGACAGTGGGCGAATACACCGGGGCCTGTATGGCAGATTGTCGTCACCTGCCTCTGGTCGCCTGGACCGCCGCCGCCGCGAACAGGACTGCTGAAATCACTCCGGCGTTGTCGCCCGGAGCCAACTCAGACGTTTGCCTGCCTGCCAGCAATGTCGTCGTTCGTCCCGTTTCAGTCTGTGGCTGGTTGCGTCTGACAGACTCTCTGGGACTCGAATTCGCAGGAATTCAGTCGCATACTGGGGTGGCCACAATGCCTGGGTTGTGAGGCCGAGAAACTGACGCCTTCGTAAAACCAGAATCGGACGGCAATCATGACCCGGAACAAACGCGATAAGTCCATCGGACTGCTGCTCATCGCTGCCGTGCCGTTCGCGGCGTTTTTCTGGCCGGAATGGAATTACTCGACGGCCCCTGACGGCAGCGGCCAATTCGAGTTCAGGCAAGGGCTGTCATTCTCTCCCTGGGGCGAAGTGTCAAGAAGCTGGAATCCATCGAAGATTGACGGGGTGATTGACTACAGAGCGACCGGACACGTGACACTGTTATCGTGGTCTACATGGCAGCTTGTGTGTGGGCTGGTCGCTTTGTGGTGGCGGCGGCAACTGAAGATCAGAATTCAACGCGGAGAATCCAGCGACTGAACTGCTCTGCTTTCACAGCCCATAACTCATGCTTCAACGCAGAAGTCAGCGGATCGACTGACGTGTGTTTTCAATCCGCGTGGAGATCAGCATCCGTATGAACGAGACATCTGTCAGTCTGCTTGCTCAGGCCTGTGATGACGGTGGCGGTGCGTCGTGGGAACGGCTGGCTGCGATCTATTCGCCGCTGCTCAGACAGTGGACGGCCCGGTATCAGCTTCAGCCATCCGACGTCGATGACCTGGTTCAGGAAGTGCTGATCGCTGTGTCCAGAGAACTTCCCGAGTTTCGGCATTCAGGTCGGACGGGAGCCTTTCGGAAGTGGCTGCGGACGATTCTGGTTCATCGGCTGCAGAACTTCTGGCGTTCCCAGCAGCGACGGCCAGTCAGAGTCGGGACGAGCAGCGTTCTCAAGCAGCTCGCCGAACTGGAGGACGACACCAGCAGTGCCAGTCGGATGTGGGATGCGGATCACGATCGGCATGTTCTGTCGTCGCTGCTGGACGACATCCGGCCTCGTTTTGAACCAGCGACGTGGGATGCGTTTCAGCGGCAGATGTTTCGTGGAGAGAAGGGCAAGGCCGTGGCGTCGGAACTCGGCATGTCGCTCAAGGCGGTGCAGCTTGCGAAAAGCCGTGTCCTGCAGGCGTTACGGAGTCAGGCGGCGGGTTTGATCGACTGTGCCTGAGCGGGCTGCATCCAGAGACACTCCAACGACTTGCAGCATTCGGAGATTTTTCGAGAGGGTTTTCTGCTGAAGCGGCTCTTTCATCATTGAGGGGCGGGCAATCGTGAGTCTTGCCTGCCGGATCCGATGGTTCTGAAATCGAGAGTCGTGTTATGAATCAGCCTGCAGAACATCCCGAACATCAGCTTCTGGTCGACTTCGGGCTCGGCAAACTGCGACCGGACGAATCGGCGGAGCTTGAGGATCACCTCGATCACTGCGAGCAGTGCAATGATACCCTGCTGAATCTTCAGGACGACACGTTCACGGGACTGGTCCGATCGCTGCCCGATCACGAAGGCCCGTCGGTTGCAGAAGACGACGGCTCCCCGACTGAGAATGATCCGGATTCGATCGAAAGCACGCTTGCGGTCGACACCGAACCGGTTTCGCTCGAAGCATCGGAAACAGACACAACCGTTCGTGGCACTGCTGCCGGAGAGGACGAATCCCGCCATGCGGCAACAGTGCTGGTTCAATCCGGCGAGCCGGTTGACGAGTCCGAACTGCCCGCTGAGCTGCGTGATCATCCCCGCTACAAGGTTCTGGAGCGGATTGGTCAGGGCGGGATGGGACAGGTTTACCGCGCTCAACATCGGCTGATGAACCGCCCCGTGGCTCTCAAGCTGATCAGTTCGCAACTGACGAAGCATCCGCAGGCGGTCGAGCGGTTCCGCCGGGAGGTCCAGGCGGCGGCTCAACTGCATCATTCCAACATCGTGACCGCCTTCGATGCCGAGCAGGCTGGCGACGTGCATTTTCTCGCCATGGAGTTCGTCGACGGAACTGATCTCAGTGACGTCGTCACGAAACGTGGTCCGCTGCCGGTTGCCGAGGCGTGCGAATACATCCGTCAGGCAGCCATCGGTCTGCAGCACGCTCACGAAAAGGGCATGGTTCACCGCGACATCAAACCGCACAACCTGATGCTGGTGGAAGGACGAGAGGCAAAGGCTCAGCAGCAGGAGCCGGACACGATCTCTGACGATTTATCAGGCTCGCGACTCCCAACTCCCGGCACTCAGCCTTCCATCAAGATCCTCGACTTCGGTCTGGCCGGCTTCGCGACGGAAGCGGTTTCACTTGAGTTTGACGAGGCACACGAGCCGGTCGACGCAGATACGATCGCGATGCAGCTCACAAAGATGGGCAGCGTAATGGGGACGCCGGATTACATCGCTCCCGAACAGGCCCGCGACGCGCACTCGGCCGATATCCGAGCCGACATCTACAGTCTGGGCGGCACGCTGCACTTTCTGCTGACCGGGAAACCACCATTTGAAGCGGCTTCGATCGTCGACAAGCTGACGGCGCATGCCGAAGCGGATCGTCCCGTACTGTCCGACACTCGCGACGACGTGCCGCCGGAAGTCGAAACCGTGCTACAGAAGATGATGGCCAAAGACCCATCGGAGCGGTATCCGACTCCAGCGGATGTGGCGTCGGCGCTGGAAGAACTCATCGAAACGATTGTCGATCGAAAGCTGCGGGAACGTACCGGTGAGGGCAGCGGCGGAGATGGCTCGGGGCAAACAAGCTACTCACCTGGCGGTGGCCGCAGTCGACGCCGACTCGCTCTGACGGCCATCTCGACACTGTTTCTGGCAGCCCTTGCTGCGGTCGTCTTCTACATCCAAACCAACAACGGCGTGGTGCGGGTCGAGGTGACCGATCCGTCGCTGAAGGTCTCAATCGCCGGCCAGACGATCACGATGGAAGACGAAGAAAAGTCGCTGACCATCCGCGCCGGCGAGCAGAAGCTGATCGTGCGTCAAAAGGATTCTAATTTCGAACTGGTCACTGACAGCTTTCACCTCCGCCGTGGCGACGACGTCACGCTCCACGTCCAATTGCTCCCCGGCGAGGTTGTAGTGTTTAAGGATGGTCGGCAGTTCAGCATAGGGGCGACAGCGCGATTGGACGGGACGACGGTTGCCTCATCGCAGTCCGCGGATCGGAACCAGCTTGAGTCGAATGATGCCGGAACTTCTCAAGGACGCAGGGTCTCTGGCCACTCCGGAAGGATTAACCAGATCGCGTTCTCACGGGATGGCCGTCAGATGGCGAGTGTGTCCGGCTCTGGAATACTCGGGAACGAACTGATTCTCTGGGACGACACTTCGGGCACGCTGGCGGGGCGATTCGTCGATCATACTCGTGAGGTTACTTGTGTAACATTCTCCGCTGACGGCAGTTTTCTGTTCAGCGGCAGTCACGACGGTACGGTGCAGTGGTACGAAATCGACAAGCTCCTGCGGTTAAAGCCGTTCGCCATTGATGACCTAACGGAAGATGTCGTCGGTCTCGCGACGACACCTGACGGCGTCTCCCTCATCGCAGCCTATCGTCACGCTCTGGTGGTCTGGGATATCAAGAGCCGGTCTGAGTCCGGCAGGATCGCGGTCGACAGGGATCCCGTTTCGACTCTCGCGCTGGTGCAAGACGACCGGGTACTGACAGGTCATGAGTCTGGAGCAGTCGCACTCTGGGATCTCAATGAGAAACGGAAGCTTACTGAATTTGACAGGTTTCCTACGCGAGTCGTTGACATCGCAGTCGATTCGGACGGGCAGACAGCTCTGGTCGCCGGCCCAGCGAATGTTGTCCTGCATCTGGAACTGCGAAGCGGCACGGTACTGAAACGGATTCCGGACTTGAGTGGGCGCTCGGTTGCCTTTTCACCGGACAACCAGTTCGCCGCCATTGCTGGACAATCCGTGATCGCAGTCTTTGATCTCGCGTCCGGCGAAACACGAGAGGTCCTTCCCGCGGAAACGGATGATCCGGAATATCGATACTCGGCGGTCGCCTTCTCGCCCGACGGCAGCGAGGTTGTGGCCGGGGGCGGCTCCGCGTATCGCGATGGCCGATTTGTTCACACGGGCGACTTTGCTTTGCGGGTCTGGAGACTCGCCGAATCGCTTGCACCTGAACGACGTTCTTCAACACTTCAGAAATCCTTGGCGGAACTTGCGACGGCTTCGCGTGACGGACTGGGTAACGCGGAGCTGAGCAAATGGATTGAAACCGAGGCACCGACGCTGGTCGCGATGCAGCCGCCGCTGCCACGTTTGGCTCTGGAATGGCTCGGCCAGCTTCCTGCAGCAGAACAGCAGCAACTTCTGAATGATGGCTACCTGAAGTGGGAGATCAGCCAGCTTGATGCCGATCGTCAGGATGACGTCGAACGGATGCTTCAACTGCTGATGTTCCAAAAACAGGGACTCGATCCGAAGTCACCGGACAGTTCTGAGGCGGCACCGGCACAGGCAGTCGAGTCGCTGCTGGGAAAATGTGACACCGGCTTTGCCGTGGTTGATGTTCCCGAGACCGACGACGCATTTATCAGTTGGTATGTCCTGCCCCGCCGTCCCGGCCTGCAGTCCCTCGGCATCCCGCTGGTGGGAAACACAGCCAGACTGCTGGGCCGCAGTGTCCATAAACTGGTCGAGATTCAGAAGGATCGGTTCCGGGCATTGAGAGATCAGCCAGTCACGCGATTGCCCGTGACGGCGTCCTCGCCAGAGGCATCAGCGGACGAAATCCAAGTCGTGTATCACAAACGCGGCCCAAATGGTGTCCTGACGATCAACGGCACGGAGTACGCCGATGGAAAGCAGGCCGTGCTGCAGGTCGTTGCCTTGACCGGAGTGAATTTCAGCCGCCCCGTCGTGCTGGACGCCGGTCCGACGGTTGACCGGAACAATCCGGAAGACCTCGCCCTGCTTGAGACCATCAGGACGGCAATCGCCTCGCTGGGACCGAACGTGCGGCTGTCTCCCGAATTGCTAAGCGCAAAGTCTTCGCAACATCCGCTCCTCAAAGACGCTCTGGCCGTCTACACCTTCGAAGAGGACACGTTTTTCCGTAAAGACACCAAGTTGTGGGTACGCGATGTCTCCGGCAACGGGCACGACGCGTCCGTCGAAGGCGAGGACCAGATCCACACTCCGAACGGAAAGTCCGGCGGAGCACTGCTCTGCAACAACAAGGTCATCGGTGCTTCCAGGGAGAAGCTTCGACTCCCGACGGCGTTGCTCGCGGGGCAGGACGAGTACACGATGACACTGTGGATCCGCGACTCTGCGAATCCCGCCGTTCCCAGCGTTAAGTCGATCGGCATGCTCTATGCTGAAGGGTCATCGAAGAGCAGGATTCCCGTTAGTGTGGCTTTCCACGGCCGGCAGATGGCTGTCACCGGACTCGGCAAACGGGCCGGCAAGTCGCAGTCCGCCACCGCGGTCACCGACGAAGACGCGATCCCAAAGGACGAGTGGTTCTTCCTGGCGCTGACGCTGGTCAACAAGGGCGACGTCCACGTTCTGCGGGTGACTATCAACGACAATACCACCGAACATCCGTTTGTCGCAGTGCCTGAGCTTGAACACGGCTTCGGCCTGCTCGGCGGCATCGACGGCATGATCGACGAAGTGGTATTCTTCGACCGGGCGCTGACGGAACAGGAAGTTGAGTTGCTGCGGAAGCGAGAGCGACCGCAAGAGCCGCCAGTGCAGCTCTCGCTGGAGCGAGTGCTCAAAGGGCATTCCGGACTGGGGATGTCGACCGCTTCGCTGGCAACGACGGCGAACGGCAAGACGTTGATCTCGGCTGGCGGCAAGGACAAAACGGCGCGGCTGTGGGATACCGAGAGCGGCGAGACGTTGTTCGTGATGCCGATGGAGAACGACGGGCCGGTCAGCGTGGCGATCACTGCCGATGGCAGACTGGCGGCAGTGCGCGGCACGAACGGACATATCGATCTGTGGGACACTGCTGAAACGAGGAAAGTAAAGTCGCTGGATCAGACCGAAGTGCGTGGCGGGGCGATGGCATTCTCCGCCGATGGCAGGCGGCTGGTCACGGGCGCATTGCCGTCTGGCGATTACAAACCTCTGTCGATCGTGTGGGATGTGGAAACGGGCGAGCGGCTGCACGAGCATCGCTTCCCATTCGACGAGCCGGTCGGCGCGATCGCGCCCGTTCCGGGTTCGGATGACGTGATCTTCACCGCCAAGAGCTACTGGAGATGGAACACGGTCAGCGGCGAACTGAGCCCGCTGACCGACTGGCCCGAGTCACTGGGCGGCGATGTCGACATCTCGTCCGACGGCAGGCAGGCCGCGATCGTGACGAACGAAACCGTGACACTCAAACCGGTTCGCAAGCGGTGTTCTGTACAAATCCGCGATCTGAAGACCGGCCGGGCGGTGAAGACACTCGATACCGCCGAGTTTAAATTGTCGCAAGGACCAATGCCGGAGATGCCGGTCAGTATCCGCTTCCTGGCAGGCGATCGGCACGTTGCCGTCGGATACATGCACGGCGAGATTCGCGTGTTCGAAATCGAAACCGGCCGACTGGCAGCTCGCCGGGCAGACATCCTCCCAGGCCCGAAACTGGTCGTGCTGAGCAACGACAGGATGGCCTCGACAGGTCTCAGCCTCGAAGAGCCCGATTACACCATCCGAATCTGGCAACTGCCAGAGAGGTGATTCAAGTTGAATTCGCTGAGTGTGTCGGGGACCTACGATGGCTGAACTCCTGCACGCGGCGGTGATCGCGGTCGGCCTCGCGAACGAAATGCCTGGAACTGCGGAGGGCGGGTACACACCGCCGCGAGTTCGTCAACTCTCGTTTTGCGCATGACGAACCGGCATTTGAGTGACGTCGTCGACGGCGTGATGCGCCCACTGGAGTCATCTCACCGGCTTTCTGCGTTCAGCGCATCGAGCATCTCAATCAGTTCATCGACCATCTTCACCGAGGCGTCGAGTTGCACCTTGTTGACGCCGATCCAGGTTTCGTAGCCGCCGAGCCGGTGCTGCTCGGGCGTTGGCAGGTAGCCGTGCGAGCCGTTGGCAATGGAGATATTCATCAGCGGCTGGATCGGGCTGCGCTGCTTGAGTTCCAGGCCGATCTCCGCGAATACCTCGAATGGCATCGCGGCGACGGCCAGATCACCGATGCGGTGCGTCTGCACGACCACGTCGATAGTCGGCGGCATCTCTGGCGAGGCGTAGGCGAGGACCGTGCGGTAAGTGCTGTATCGACTGGTGCTCATGGGCTTGATCTTTCTGGCCTCGACGGCCTCAGCCCATTCCACTTCTTCCTTTGTCGGGTAACGTCGCTTGAACGTCAGGGTGCGTTGGACTGACGCGAGCTTCACATGGTCGTGCCACTTCAGCGACTTGTGCGCCTGCAGGACTTTCTCCGCACACAGGTGGGCCACTTCCCGCGCTTTCTCGTACGGCTGATACTTCTTTTTCGGCTGCGGTCCGCGCTTCTTCAACTCCTCTTCGGAATAGCGCGCAATGTTATTCACGTCGCCGCTCGTGCCGTTGGCCATGATGCCGACGAACGGTGGATCCTGATGGCGGTCGGCACCGAGCAGCTCTCCCACACGGTCGGCAAAGATCGCGAAATAGTCGGCCGAAATCGTGTTCGCCGGTATGCCGCCGACGTAGTGCAACCCATAAGAAGCCAGCAGACCGATTGGCTGGCCCTCGGTCGATTGCACTGAAAGAAATGTGATCTGCGGATCGACAGGACCGGCGGGCCTCAGCAGACCGTGGTATCCGGGATTCGTGTCGACCTGCTCGATGTTGTCGTGGGCTCCATAAATCGTGCCGCGACTGGGCAGCAGAAACCACCGACGATTGAAGACCTGCGTCGGTTCCTCGGCAACGCCCCAGCCGATTCGTGCGGGTTGAAGCTGATTGACGGCGCGCTGCACGCCATCGGCGATCCGCCGGGTGAGGAACTCGCGGTAGTCGTAATACGGCTGCCCATCAACGTCTTCCAGCCGGGCACCGCTCGACGTGTGCGTGTGAGTTGCCGAGACGAGCACGCACTCGGGCGGAATGCCGGTCGACTGCTGGATGATCTGCTTGGCATTGACCACGACCTCGGCCGAAATGTGCCGCAGGTCGCAGACGACCAGAGCCAACCTGGACTGACCATCGTCGAGCACCAGGCATCGAGCATGCAGCTCATCATGCACATGACTCGCCTGCCGCCTGCTGTTGCCAGCCGTTCGGTTTGAGGCGATCGACGGTGTGATGTTGCTCGTCGCAGCCCCGGCCTGAAACGTCGGCTCGTCCGACATCGCAGCGTCGGTCAACCCAAACGAGACAATGGCGAGGACAAGACTTGTGTAGATGAGGCACCGTTGAATTCGCATGTCTGTTAGTCTCTCAGGCTTCAGTTCTTGTTGAATTTGCTGGCTTCAAGCGTGCAGCAGATGAGATTCACCAACGAAGTCGCTCGGGACCATTGTTCCGAGTGGCAGGACGGGACAATGCTGGGCTGACAAGACTTCGGTGTCGACTCCGCACTTCGCCTGCTCGTTTTTCTTTCGAAATCGGTGCGTCCGTTCATGTACGGGTTGGCAGAATGATTGTGGCAGAATGGTGACATACTGAAATCGTTCTGCCTCGATCATTCTGCCAATCTCAAACGCGATCAGCGGAACGGAACAAAACCTGCGCAGCGATTTGCCTCGAAAACCCCAGTTTTTTGACAGCTCACGGCGATGTCCCCGAGTGGCGGGACGGGGCAATGATCCCGTCCTGCAGGTACATTCTCGCCTTCCGCGAGCCTGAGGGCGACCCTTGAAGAGCATTCCTGATGCTCGCCTCACGATGCATCCCGATGCTGGAATGGACGGACGATGTTCACGCTCTATGACCACGGCTATCACCACACCTGCGAAGGATGTACCCGGCGCGAACTGCTGCAGGTTGGCTCGCTCGGTATCGGCGGATTGTCATTGTCGACGTTGCTGTCGGCCCGCGCTGGCGCATCGAGCGGCACACCGCTGATCAAGGACAAGGCCGTCGTGGTGCTCAATCTGCAGGGAGGGGCCAGCCATATTGAGACGTTCGATCCAAAAATGACGGCCCCGGCCGAGTACCGGGCCATGTTCGGCGAAGTGCAGACGAAGTTGCCGGGCGTCACGTTCGGCAGCCATTTTCCGGGGCTGGCGTCCATGGCCGACCGCATGGCAGTGGTTCGCTGCTACCAGCATGGCATCAGCACTCATGAACCTGCGGCGCGACACGTCATGGCCGGCGGAAACCCGTCCGGCAGCAACATGGCGTCGGTCTTCGCTCGCATTGCAGGCACGAACAGTCGTCGCACGGGAATTCCCAGCGCAGCGATCATCACGCCTCCAGCCGTTGGCGATGAGTACCAGGGAATCGGCGATCGGTTTGTGGGTTTCGTGTCCGATCCCGGTCCACTGGCCAATTCGTACAAGCCGTTCGATCCGAGTTCGGGCGCCGAGATCGTGCAGAACATGAAGCTGACGATCCCGGCCCGCCGTCTCGAAGACCGTCGCGCGCTGCTGACAAGTCTCGACGGGTTCAAGCGGCGCGTCGATGAAACGGGATTGCTCGGTGGCGCTGACCAGTTCGAGCAGCAGGCGTACGACGTCATTCTCGGCGGTATGAGCGACGCCTTTGATATCAGCCGCGAAGATCCGGCGCTCATCGCTCGTTACGACACGAGCCGCTTCCGGCTGCCGAAACACCTCCAGAAAAAACGCCGGGCCGCTTCGCCGGATTCGCTCGGCAAGCAGATGCTTCTGGCCCGCCGACTGATCGAGGCCGACTGTCGCTTTATCACCGTCCCCAGCGTCGGGTGGGACATGCACGGCAACCAGAATAATGTCAGCATCAAAGCCGGCATGCCGGTGCTCGGGCCGGCTGCCGACAAGGCGATCACGGCATTCATTCAGGACCTTGAAGACCGCGGCCTGAGCGACAAGGTGCTGCTGGTGATCACCGGCGAGTTTGGTCGCACTCCCCAGATCAGCGACACTGGTGGCCGAGGTCACTGGGGCGATCTCTGCACGCTGGCGTTCGTCGGCGGGGGACTTCAGATGGGGCAGGTCATTGGCGAGTCAGACCGCGTCGCGGCGATTCCTCAGGGAGATGTCGTCACCAGCGCCAACCTGTTTGCCACGATCATGAGCACGCTGCTCGACTTCGGCGAACTTCGAGTCACGCCGAGCATCCCGCGCGACATCACCAGCTACCTGAATGCCAGCCAGCCCATCCCGCAGCTTGTGTAAGCGTGCACCGACCGGCAGCGCTCTGACCGGCATGCTCTGACCGGCAGTTCCCGTCGATCGCTTCACGCTGGCTTTCGCCCGTCGCTCCGCAGCGTCGTCCTGTTGGGCATCGCGGCCATCTGAGCCTCAGGTCCTGCAGGCCATCGGACTCGCTCGAGAAACGAACGCGACTCTGGAAGGGCGATTCCTGTCACCTGGCGGCAGCGGAGCGGACCTCGGAATGAACCGGCGTGTGTTGCGAGCGGACGACGCTCGTTTCAGCTAGTCGGCGAATCGAAGATCAGTGGCAGCAGGCGCGTGATGTTGCGAGTGTCGTCGAGAGCCCGGTGCGGGCGGCCGTCGAAACGGATGCCGTGCTGATCGAGCACCCAGGAGAGGCCGCGGCCACGTTTGAGTTTGAAGCGGGCGGCGTACCGTTCCTTAAGATTGATGTGGCGCTGGCCGAGCGGGTAACCGACTGAGTGGTACTCGCAGTCGCGGCGGAACTGTCGACGGTCATAGTCGCCCCAGGAACAGAAGACGGCGTCCGGCCAGTCGCTCAACCAGCCAGCCAGTGCCGCGAGCGCGGCGGGGAACGATGGAGCCGCATCGACGTCAGACTGCTCAATGCCGGTCAGCTCGCGGCAGAACGCAGTCAACTCGGCATTGCGGACAGGCCGGACAAATGTCTGAAACTCGGCCAGCGGCGACCAGTCCGGAGCGTCCGCGATGACGGCACCGATTTCGATAATCTCCATTTCGTTCCGAGGTACGTCGCCATCGTCCGAGCAGGTCGCTTCGAGGTCGATGACGACGCAGCGTGATGGGATTTCGTCCTGCTCGGGTGGCTGTGGACAAGCCTCGGCGAACCCACCGGACTTCCGGGGGCGCGCTGCGTTCGACCTCGACCGCCCCTCGTCTTTCGCCATCGAACGATGCCTCAAAATCCGAGGCCGAGGTCGTTGAGGACGCCGGTGCCGACTGTGCCATCGGTGATGTCAAACATGCTCGGCAGACGGTGGGCCCAGACCTTGTTCGGACCGGGGCAGTACTGTCGACCGTTGCCTTCGATGGCGGCGACGGTCGGGATGCGGGCAGCGAGGCTCGCGGAATGCAGGAACGAGTAGCCGGGGCAGGTGAGGTCCTGCACGCACAGGAACATGCCGAACTTCTGCGCGGCCGCGGCCAGGCACAGCGATTCTGACTGCCCTTTGCACGCCTTCAGAGCGATGCCGGTGTAGCCCTGATCGCGGGCCAGCAGCAGGGCTTCGTAATCGATCAGCGCTTCGTCGACGACAACCGGCTTGAGCTTCGCGGCTTCGTGCAGTTTGATCTCCGGGTGCGCTTTCAGGTCGCGGCTGGTCGGCTGCTCGATGTACTGCACGCGGTCGTAGGCGGCGGGCGACTGCTCCTGCACCTTCTTCAGAAACTCGACGACGTACTCGACGTTCTCGCACTTCTCGTTGAAGTCCAGCGAGTACCACCACTCTTTGCAGCCACGAGCGGCCTGCGTTTCGGCGGCGACGTTTTCAATGGCGACAACGCGGGCGACATCCCAGTCAAAGTCGTCGCCGGACAGCTTGATCTTCAGATGCGTGAGGCCATCGGCCTGAATCCACTCGCCGAGTGTGACCGGCAGATCGTCGTCCGGACGATCGGTGACGTCGGCATCGGTCAGCGGGTCGAGGGCACCGACCAGGTGGTACAGCGGCATGCGGTCCTTGGGCTGACGCAGCGTGTACTGATCGAGGTACTCGCCCTTGAACTGATCGTCCAGGTAATCGGACAGGTCGTCGTTCATAAACTCGGACGAGAGCGCGTCGTACGAGTTGACATCGTGGACACGGCCGTACGCGTCATGCACGGCGGCGTCGAGCGGGCTGGCGGCGACGAGTTCGGCCAGCTTCGGAAACGTCTCGTCAAACTGGTGCCCGGCACAGACGGTCTGCCCGAGATGGTGGTACTCGGCAGCGAGGTCGAACATCAGCTCAAGCGGATGAGCATAGTGCGGCACCTCGATCGCCATCTGCGTGATCCGCTCGGCGAATTCCTTCATGGCCGTTTCGGTCTGATCGCCGGTCAGCTTCGAAGTGGGCCACGCCCAGATATTGCCGACCGGCATGCTGCCCAGGCCCGTCGCGTGGGCTCCCGACTGCGTTTCGACCGTCACTTCGACGTTGATGAGAAACGTCTTGTCGACGATGCGGCCACCGAATTTCAAAGGGGCACGAAAGGAAACAGGCTCGAAAGTACAGAGAGCGTCCTTAATCCGCACGTCCGTGGAAGCTGGCATGATGTCGGGCCCGCAGTCAGGGTGACGACACTCTGCCGGTCGTCGGCAGAAGTCTGATGCGGCGGCAGGCCGAGTTGGTTCGTGGCGGGCAGGTCTCGGCAACCGCCGTTCTCGATCTGATGCCGTTTCCGCTCTGACACAGAACGGTCCGCTCATCAGGGCGAACGCTGAAAAGCATGTTATGGCTGGTCGTACCGGCCTTCAATCATCGACCGCAACCGATGCGAAACTGTCGCGAATGACACAGTTGTGAGCAGCCCGTGTCGCAGCGATATTCCGCTCGCGCCAGATCATTTTCCGCACCGCTTCTCCGACAGTCCGATCAACACTCCCATGAAATACGCACTGGTCATTCCCGACGGAGCCGCCGATGAACCGCAGCCCGAACTGGACGGCCTGACTCCGTTCCAGGCGGCGAAGACTCCCCACATGGACGCCGTCGTCGCGGCAGGTGTTGTCGGACGAGCCAATCATGTTCCGGACTCCATGCCTTCCGGCAGCGACGTCGGCACGATGAGCCTGTTCGGTTACGACCCGCTGAAGTTCCACACGGGCCGGGCTCCCCTGGAAGCCGCTGCGCAGGGCATCGAACTTGGGGCGAACGACTGGGCGGTTCGCTGCAATCTGGTGACGATCCTCGACGGCGTGATGAAGAGTTTCACGGCCAGTCAGATCCCGAACGACGTCGGTGCTGGACTGATCCGACTGCTGCAGAAAGACCAGTGCGGCAGCCAGAACTGGAAGTTCTACCCCGGCGTCAGCTATCGAAACCTGCTCATCTACAGATCGCGTGACGGCGGGGCTCCGTTCTCCAGCGAAACAACATCAACGCCGCCGCACGACATCACGGACCAGGCCATCGAGCCGTACCTGCCCGGCGGTCCAGGTTCCGACGAGCTTCGCGAACTGATGCAGCGCAGCATCCCGCTGTTTGCCGCCGACGCGGCGAACCAGGCGCGTGGAGCCGACGCCGCGACGCAAAGCTGGCTCTGGGGTCAGGGCTGTCGACCTGCTCTGACAAACTTCGAGGAACGCTTCGGGGTCCGCTCAGCTGTGATCACTGCTGTCGATCTGCTGCGCGGTATCGGGCGGCTGCTTGGCTGGGACGTCGTCGAGGTCGAAGGTGCAACCGGGTATCTCGATACGGACTATGCCGCCAAAGGCCGTGCTGCCATCGAAACGCTCTCGGGCGATCACGACTTCGTGGTCGTTCACGTTGAGGCGTCCGACGAGGCCTCGCACGAAGGTGACGTCGCTGAGAAGGTCAAAGCTCTCGAAGAGATCGACGAGAAAATCGTCGGCCCGCTGCACGACTGGCTGAAGTCGCAGGGCGAGTACCGCCTGCTGCTCTCGCCTGACCACCCGACGTTTCTCCGCACAAAGACGCACAGCCACGGCTACGTGCCCGTTGGAGCGTGCGGGGCAGGAATCACTGCCGACAGCGCGACGACATACGACGACGTCACCGCCGCCGCGTCGTCGCTCGTCTTCGAGCAGGGCTGCGACCTGATGCCGTGGTTCCTGGGAGCGGGCCGGTAATCAGCATGGGAACTACCGGACACAAGCGCAGCCAGCGCTCTTAGTTCTCGACCTCGCAAAGTTGAAGTACGGCGAAGCCGTTACACCCAACAGCCAGGTGTCGCTGCGCAGCAGCGCACGCCTGGATCTGGAAGGAGGCCCGCCAGTACCTCGTGTGGCCTGCCGAGATGCCGGTCCCGCTGCGACATGCCTTGTCTGCAAGTAGCCGGTTACAACAGCGGGACCGGCATCTCGGCAGGCGTGAGCGTGGTTCAGAAAACACTTCCGATAACCAGGGGTGGCGCTCCGCGGCTGCGCCGCTTCGCTGACCCCTGGCTATTGAGTACAACGGCTTCGCCGTAGTCAGAGGCGTTGATGAACTCCGCTCTGCTAAACCAGCGCGTCGCTTCGTTGCCTTCTTCTCTTCTGTTCGACTGACCGTTGGGTGCCACTGCTGGCTTGCCTGGCAGTGCCTGTGGTTCCGAAGATTCACTGCTGGCAAGCCAGCAGTGGCACACTCGGTGCCTACCGCAACTGTGCTCCAAGACCCGACTCGCAAGCAGCGATCACGGACTGCTGAGACTCGTCGACTTCTTCGCTGGTCAGCGTGCGTTCCGGCGAGCGGTAGCTGATTGTCAGCAGGTACGACTTCTTCCCGGCGGGAAGCTGCTTGCCGCGATATTCGCCGCTGAACGCGATGCTTTCATAGAAGTCGCCCGCCGCGTTTGTGACCGCGTCTTCGAGCTGGCTCCAGGTGACCGACTCATCAAGCACGAAGTTCAGGTCGCGAGTGACCGGCTGGAAACGTGGCAGCTCGGAGAACTGCGGACGCAGATTGGCCGACGCTTCAAGCACCGTCTGGCTGACCTCGGCAACGACGACGGCATCTCGCAGATCGAGCTGATCAGCAACCGAGCGATCCAGTTCACCGAACCAGCCCCAGAACTCGCCGTTCAGCAGCACTTCGGCTCCGCGACCGGGAGCAAACTGGGCGACGTCGCTCGGACGGACGGTGATCGTTGAGTCCGGATTCACTCTCTGAGCGACCGTCTGCAGCAGGCCTTTGGCTTCGGCAAATGACTGGCCGGTGACGAGTCCGATCATTTTCGGCTCGGCGTCCGTGTTGCCGGGGTCGACGGCGCGGAAGACCGACGAGAACTCGAACAACCGCGCGTCGAAGTTGCCATGCCGTTCGTTGGCTCGGCGGGACTCCAGCAGACTCGGCACAATGCTCAGCCGCAGACCGCACAGCTTTGAGAACTCCGAGTGTTCGATCGTCAGCGGTCCGTCCGCACCCAGCGGGTTGAACAGCTTCTGCGATTCCGGGTCGACCATCGTCAGCGTGATCGCTTCGTAAAACCCGCTGGCCGTCAGAGCCTGGCAGACGCGTTCAGTGACGCGGTCCCGCAGCGACTTACTGGACAGCGTCAGCGGCACGACCGCGTCTTCGGGGATCCGGTCGTAACCGTACATCCGGGCGACCTCTTCAATCAGATCGGCTTCGCGAGTGATGTCGCGTCGTCGCCAGCCGGGAACGCCGAACGTTGCTGACTCATCAGTCGCTTCGCCCTGCAGCGTCAGCCCGAGTTCCCGCAGGATGCGGAGCGTTTCGTCGCGTGGGACATCGATTCCCAGAATCCGAGGAATCTGAGCGAACCGCAGCGTGACCGGCTCGGGAGCTTCGGGCACGGGCTGGCCAGCCCAGATCGAACCGTCGAGCAGTTCGCCGCCAGCCACTTCGAGAATCAGCTCGCAACAGCGACGGCTGGCCCAGTCGAGCTGCTCGTGATCGATGCCCCGCTCGAACCGGTACGACGAATCGCTGAACAGCTTCAACGCGCGAGCGGTGCTGCGAATCGACATCGGAGCGAAGTCGGCAACTTCGATGAGCACGTTCGTCGTCGCGTCGCCGATCTCGGTTTCCGCGCCGCCCATGACGCCGCCGATCGCAACCGGCTGCTGAGCGTCGGCGATGACGCACATGTCGGACGTCAGTTTGTATTCCTTGTGATCGATCGCCTGAATCGTCTCGCCGTCTTTGGCCCGGCGAACGACGATCCGACCTTCGCGCAGCCGGTCGTGATCAAATGCGTGCAGCGGCTGCCCACATTCCATCAGCACATAGTTCGTCACGTCGACGATGTTGTTGATCGACGCGATGCCGATCGTCTCCAGGCGGTTCTTCAGCCAGTCGGGACTCGGTCCAACTTTGACGCCGCGAATGACTCGTGCGATGTACCGCGGGCAGAGGTCCTCGCACTCGATCTCGACCGACGTCGCCTCGGCGACGGGTGTCCCGTTCGTCGCAGGCTGGGCGGCCGGGATCGTCAACGGCGAGTCGAAGCAGACGCCGGCTTCACGAGCGATCCCGATATGCCCGAGGCAGTCGGACCGGTTGCTGGTCACTTCGAGATCGATGGCCAGGTCGTCGCCGACTTCCTCGATCCCTTCCAGATTGAGCCCCGTCATCATCAGCTTTTCAGCGACTTCGTGGGCCGATTGTCCGGTATTGACGTATTCCTGAAGCCAGTCCCAACTGACGATCATGATGCGTTCCGAATGTGCAAAAAGCGAAATTGGTTGCCGATCAGGTCGGTACTTTAAGGCCGCCGGAAACCTACCGAAACCGAGCCGGAACAGCCTGCCGACAGGCCGGAAGCTGCGTTGAGAGCGGCGTCACACAGCCAGATGCGAACGTCGGTTCGGTACCGCTCGCCCTTGCTGCTGGACGGTGCTCACACCGCCAGTGCGTCGCTTTGCCCGAGTGATCCAGCTACCGTCGGCCCGCCGTGTTCAATTTCCAACCCTCACAACGTCTGAATTCGCATGTCCTCGTACCGAGTCCGCTACCAGACGCTTGAATTCGGCGACGTTGATGTCCACCTCCGCACACTGCGGGACCGGCAGGAGTTTTCGGACGACCAGCAGGTGGCCGAGGATCTCGGCATCTCATCGGCTGCCTGGCCACTGTTCGGAATTGTCTGGGAGTCCGGGGAGGTTCTCGCGCGACTGATGTCTGTGCACAAAATTGCCGGCCTGCGGATTCTGGAAGTCGGCTGCGGGATTGGGCTGGCGAGTCTCGTGCTCAGTCAGCGTCTCGCGAATATTACTGCAACAGACCATCACCCGGACGCCGCATCGTTTCTCGCCGAGAACGTCGAACTCAACAAGCTGAACGTGATCCCGTTTGTCCGCACGGGCTGGCATGAAGAGCAGACGCTCCTCGGAAAGTTTGACCTCATCATCGGCAGCGACGTGCTTTACGAGCGGTCGCATGTGAATCTGCTGTCGAGCTTTATCGATCGCCACGCCAGCACGACCTGTGAGGTGATTCTCGTCGATCCGGGCCGCGGTCATCAGGCGCCGTTCACTCGCAGGATGCAGTCGCTGGGGTATGAGCAGAGCGCCCGCATGGCCGCTCTTCAACATCCCGCCGAGACGTTTCGCGGTCGCGTGCTGTGCTACTGCCGCCCGTGATCAGCAGAGACGTAGCAATCGTTTGGGTAAACTTCGCCGCACCGGTTACTGCGTCGAAGGAGACTGAGAATGCCCGATCCGATTGCCACGATTGACGATGTTCGCTGTGCTCAACGCATCATCCGCGAACACGTTTCGCCCGCGCCGCTGATCCGGTCGTACGCCCTGGAAAAGGAACTCGGCCTGCCGCCGAGCCGCCGGGTCTGGATCAAGGATTACGGCTGGACGCCGGTCGGCTCGTTCAAGCTGCTGGGAGCGCTCAACTGGATGAGCCGCCACGCGGACGAAATCGGCGACCGCCCCGTCGCCGCGCACTCATCCGGCAACTTCGCGTCGGGGATCTCGTTCGCCGGAATGCGGCTGAACAAGCGAGTCATCATCGTGATGCCCGACTCGGCTCCCCAGGTGAAGTTCCGACTGACCGAATCCTTCGGAGCGGAAATCCGCACGTACGACATTTCTCGCGATCACGAGACCGGGGAACGAGACCGACTGACGGAGCAGATCGCAAACGAGGAAGGCGGCATTCAGGCCTCGCCGTACGACGACAACCACGTCATCGCCGGCAACGGAGTCGGCGGTCTCGAAATCGCCGACGAACTGCAGCGGCAGGGACGCACGATCTCGCAGTTTGTCTGCCAGGTCAGCGGCGGCGGCCTCATGGCTGGTCACGCTCTGGCAATCGCCGACGCCTTTCCCAACGCCACAATCACCGGCGTCGAACCCGACACCGCCGACGATTTCCGCCAGTCACTGGCAGCCGGCCAGCGAGTCCGCGTCGATCGCCCGTCTGGCATCTGCGACGGCCTGCTCTCCTACGACGTCGGCGAGCACAACTGGCCAATCCTGCAGAAACTCGTCGCCTCGTCCGTCACCGTCCCCGACCTTCAGACGCGCCAGGCAATGGCCTGGCTCTACGAGAAACACGGCCTCCGCACAGAACCTTCCGGAGCCATCACCACCGCCGCCGTCCTGAACGGCCAGGTCCCCCTCGAAGGACAAGGCGACGTCGTCCTGGTCCTCAGCGGTCGCAACGTCGACGAAGAGAGGTTTCGAGAATGGATTTCGTACAGATAGGTATCTGTGAGGTCCGAATTACGACAATCGTCAAATGCTCCGCCGTTGGCTACTTGATCTCAGAAAGCAGCTCAGCTTTCCGGTCCTCAAGTACCTGAGCTGCGATCTTGTGATTCCGGAATCGCCGCCGCTTGAGCGTGTCACGAACTCGCTTCGATCGTTCGAGTTTCCTGAAGGCGTCAGCAATCTCGTCAGGTACGAGCATTTTGAGGTCGACCTGCTCAGCACCGAGCGATTTGACATCGACTTCAATTTTGTACAAACGGTCGCTATTTCGCCCGAAGAAGAAAGTCACGTAATCGTCGGCGCGTTCCGGGACAAGTGGCTCGTCATTCAGATAACGAAACTCGATGACGAATCGATCGCACGAGTCGTCGTAAAAACTTCGGACGCCGTCCGGCAGGTCGAACGGAGATAGTCCGACGACAACTTCAACAGCGTTATGACTGGTCTTCCGCTGAGGCGCCAGATCACTGGGCTCAAGCTCGATCCATGTTTGTCTGCTCATCGGCGTTACCTCACAACTCCGCACGCACTGAGCGTCCTCTTCAGTTCCCGGATTGCTTCTCGAAACGTTCGATGATTTGTATCGATACATTCAATGCCATTCGAGCTGTCCATGATCAGGACACCCCATCGGGCGTTATCGGCAGTTTCTATCGGGATCCCCAGTATCGCGGTTGGACACCGTTTCTTCTTTCGCAGTCGATACCAAACAGCCGCTTCAGCCGTGTAGGTGGATGATGCGTAGTCCTTGACCAAAGTGGAAGCCTGTTCGAATTCCCGGTCAACGCTCTTCCCGGGACGGAGCTTCGCTGACAGGGTGAACCAGAAACGCATCCACCAACTGTAGTACGTGAGCCCGGAAAGGTCCGGGAGATTTCGGACTCTGACTGCCTTGTCCGCTCGCCAGACTCGTCCGCAGATCCCTTCAGCATGTTGAGACTCGTCTGGAGCAAGAAAGACGGTCGTCGACGCCTTGGTTGTGTGACCAGAGCGATGGGCCACGCACAACCAACCGGATGCTGGCCCGTTCCACAATCCCCAGGGCCAGAATGCACATCGCCGTGGGCGAATCTTCCATTGCCAGCTTCTGTGCTCAAACAAAGTGACGCGGTTGTTGTCGCGCGGTTCGGATTCCGGAATGCCATCGAAGACCCTGGACCAGAACCTGTCAGC
>Ga0209578_10001071_pt1 | contig 26760 bp, 18 predicted proteins | sample tdAd472_FD_187127 | JGI IMG/M metagenome (GOLD analysis project Ga0209578, IMG submission 187127) | Marine sediment microbial communities from the Atlantic coast under amendment with organic carbon and nitrate - tdAd47.2 (SPAdes)... | ecosystem: Environmental > Aquatic > Marine > Coastal >...
CCAGTTTGCTGGTGGTGGAAGGCTATATGGACGTGGTTGCCCTCTCCCAGTGCGGAATCCACAATGCTGTGGCAACTCTCGGAACGGCCGTTACTGCCGAGCATCTGGAAAAACTCTTCCGTCATACGTCAGCTGTGGTGTTTTGTTTCGACGGCGACTCGGCAGGCCGAACCGCTGCTCTCCGCGCGCTGGAAACGGCGCTACCCGTAATGATTGACGGTCGTTCCGCCCGTTTCCTGTTTGTCCCTGAAGGCGAAGACCCGGACACTCTGGTGCGTAAAATCGGCAAAGACCAGTTCCTGTCCCTGGTAGAATCTGCCACCCCACTATCTCAGTATCTATTCGATTCCCTGTCAGAAGGACTCGATGCTTCATCCATGGACGGCCGCGCCCGTCTCAGTAAGCTGGCTGCCCCCCTGATCAACCGCATACCTCAAGGCGTATTCAAGGCACTGATGCTGAAAACACTGTCTGAGAAAACCGGGCTGGATACGGAAACGCTGACTAGCCTGATTGTTCATGCAACGCCAATAACGGATCGAGATATCAGTCCAGAGTATCCGGAGGACTTGGGTTACGAAACCTACCCCGATTACATGGACAACTCCCCACCGGAGGATTACGACCATCGACATTCCCCTACCAGAAATCAGGCTAAAGTAAGCAAGCGGGTCAAAATGTCCCCGGCGTACACCATGATCGCGCTGTTGGCTAATCACCCGGAATTAATCGCTCACTGCGCAGCCTTGGAAACATTGCAAAAGCTCGATGACGAGGGCATTGAAATTCTGTTGCCCCTTGTGGAACTGCTCCTTGAAAACCCCAATTACAGCCTCAATCATATCCTTGGGTACTGGCGTGGCGTGCACAGCGCCGACCAGGCAGAAGCCCTCGCCAAAATCGCCGCCACCGACCTTCTAAGGCCCGTGGCAAACAGCAAACGGGATAATCAGCGGGAATTCATCGATAGTCAGGATCGGCTATTGAGAAAAAGCCTTGCGCAACTGGCACCAGCTGAACTTCTCCGCCACCTGGCTGACAAAGAGGCTGTTGATGAACTTGACCTGAAACACCTCAACAACGCATGGCTCAAACTCTCCGCAGAGCAGCGCACGGTGGAGACAAAAGAGTTATTTAATCAAATACTTGGGAAACCCAGAGCGCAATAGCTGAAGACCGGAAAGAACGGCATTTTTTACCAAAACAGGTAACACAAACGCAGCTTCTTCCGGTATAATCCCGCGCTTAATTTTGCCCCCGGAATAACAGCAGATCATATATGAGTGGTACCGCACAGCAACAATCACGTATCAAGGAACTGATCGCCAGAGGCCGTGAACAGGGCTATCTGACCTACGCAGAGGTGAACGATCACCTACCGGAAGATATTTCTGATCCCGATCAGGTCGAAGACATCATTCAAATGATCAACGACATGGGCATCAGTGTTTTTGAGACTGCGCCCGATGCCGAACAACTGCTGATCACCTCCGGCGACTCCACTACTGACGAAATTGCTGCTGCAGAGGCAGCGGCTGCCCTGGCTGCGGTTGAGACCGAGCAGCATCGCACCACAGACCCAGTACGTATGTACATGCGGGAAATGGGTTCCGTCGAACTGCTAACTCGCGAAGGCGAGATTGAGATCGCCAAGCGCATTGAGGAAGGCGTTCGTGAACTGATGGCAGCATTGGCTGAATGGCCCACCACAGTTGACCACATTCTCTCCGAATACGACCTCATCGAAAGCGAACAGCGCAAACTCAGCGATGTACTGATCGGCTACCTCGACCCCATGGAACACGTGCCTTCGGCACTGGCCCAGGCTGAGGCTGCGAAGAGCCGGGAAGAGGAAAAAGCTCGCCAGGCTAACGATGACGACCAAGACGAAGATGACGATGACGACGACAGCGATGAGGCTGAAGACGATTCAGGCCTCGACCCAGTGGAAGCCAAAGAGCGCTTTGACACCCTTCGTAAACTGAATGAAAAAGCCAAAAAGGCCATCAACAAATATGGCTTGGGACACAAAAACAGCCAAGCACCGATGCTTGCACTGAGTGAGCACTTCAAATACCTGAAGCTTGCTCCCCGGCAGTTTGATCCCATGACCGACGTGGTACGCGATGCTCTGGTGGCCATTCGAAACGAAGAACGCGCCATCATGACACTCTGCGTGCGTCAGGCAAAAATGCCCCGTACCGATTTCATCCGGACATTCCCTGGCCATGAAACCGACGAAAAATGGATTACCAGCCTGCTGAAGTCCAAAGAACCCTATGCCAAAGCCCTGGATGAACTCAAGGCAGACATCCAGCGCAGCCAGCGCCGCTTGAGACAGATCGAGGAAAACTCCGGCCTACAAGTGGGACAGATCAAGGACATCAATCGCCGCATGTCTATCGGCGAAGCCAAAGCACGGCGCGCGAAGAAAGAAATGGTGGAGGCCAACCTGCGCCTGGTGATTTCTATTGCCAAAAAATACACCAACCGTGGCCTGCAATTCCTCGACCTGATCCAGGAAGGCAATATTGGCCTGATGAAAGCCGTCGATAAATTTGAGTACCGTCGCGGCTACAAATTCTCCACCTATGCGACCTGGTGGATTCGCCAGGCCATCACCCGCTCCATTGCCGACCAAGCACGCACCATCCGTATTCCCGTGCACATGATTGAGACCATCAACAAGCTCAATCGTATTTCCCGGCAGATGCTTCAGGAAATGGGCCGTGAGCCCACTCCCGAAGAGCTGGGGGAACGCATGGAAATGCCAGAGGACAAAATCCGCAAGGTACTCAAAATCGCCAAGGAACCCATTTCCATGGAGACGCCCATTGGCGACGATGAAGATTCCCACCTGGGAGACTTTATCGAGGACGTCAATATCCTCTCTCCCGTGGATTCAGCTACCAGCGAAAGTCTGACCGAAGCCACCCGCGATGTGCTGAATGGGCTGACGGCCCGCGAAGCCAAAGTTCTGCGTATGCGCTTTGGTATCGACATGAACACAGATCACACGCTGGAAGAAGTCGGTAAGCAATTCGATGTGACCCGCGAGCGTATCCGTCAGATCGAAGCCAAAGCACTGAGAAAGTTGCGCCACCCGACCCGTTCGGACCACCTGCGCAGCTTCCTTGACGAGTAACAAAAACTCCAAAAAGTTTAACGCTGAATTTTTGGCTTAGCGCAAGCCGCACAATGAGTGAATGAGGCCACATACAACGTGTATGTGACCGAACGAACGAAGCTGTGGAACACTGCGATAGGCCAAAAAGGCAAGTTTAAAAGGGCCCATAGCTCAGTTGGTTAGAGCAGGCGACTCATAATCGCTTGGTCGCAGGTTCAAGTCCTGCTGGGCCCACCATTTTCTGTCTGCCACCACCTACTCACAATAAACCTAAAAACGAATTAGCCCCCCCATTACGTTGATATCTGGAACCTGATGCCAACGCTGTTATTTCCCCAACCTGCAAACAAAAAACTACCTACTGGCAAAGGTCATCTAGACGCTTTCAAATCTCACGAAAGCCCAAGCTGCTAACAACCCGTTTTAAACGGCCAATCAATGCATAAACCCCTATGACAGTTGCCACCCGTAAAATCGCTTGGCAACATAGTGGACTGTTTGACAACTTGATGAAATTTAAGGGATGCAAAGGGAAATGATGACAGCCAATGAAGCCATTCAGCGCCTGAAAGAAGGCAATCAACGTTTTGTCACCGGTGTGCGCAGTGTCGACACCATCGTCAAGCAAATGCAACGAGCTGATTTCGTCGAAGGTCAGGCGCCCTTTGCCGTCATTTTGGGCTGTTCCGATTCACGAGTCCCCGCAGAAATCGTGTTCGATCAGGGTCTGGGAGACCTGTTTGTCATCCGTGTTGCCGGCAACATTGTCGCGCCTTCTCAGGTGGGTAGTGTCGAATTTGCAGTTGAGCAATTTGGTACGCCACTGGTCGTGGTACTGGGCCATACCATGTGTGGTGCTGTCAGGGCCACCATTGATGAGCTCGAAAAACCTTCGGCAGAAACATCCTTTAATTTGCTATCCATCGTTAACCGCATCAGACCAACGGTAGAACCACTGTTTCAAACAGAACTTAAAAACGATGCCGAAAAGTTAATGGCAGTATCCATTCGCGCCAATATTCTTGCAGCGGTCAATCACCTGCGGCACGGATCACAAATTCTCGAGCAGCTGGTTAACCGTGGGCAACTGGAAATTGTTGGTGCTGAGTACTCCCTGGAAACCGGGGAGGTTCTATTTATCGATTAATTGCGGAACCAGTCAGACTGTTCCCCTTATCAGGGGCTTTAAGCTGGCTGCCAGGCTGCAATCTGATGTCAGGCGCTCAAGCAACCTTGGCAACCACGGCATAAAGAGGATCTCCATACCTCGGACTGCGGTCCATCATTTCGATATTTTCATAACAGCCGGCTTCTTCCAGAAAGTGTCTGACCAGGTGGGCCCGGTGTTCGTCCTGCAGGTGTAACCAGGCAGCCGTTGCCTTGGTTTCGAACAGGCGATTGGAATAGGTGATAACCAATGGTGCGCCACGCTTCATCACCCGACCCAGATCCCGCAGCACTTCGACCGGGTTCGTCAGATAGTCGATAGAGACACAGATGCCTGCAGCATCAAACTGGTTGTCGATAAAGGGCAGCCTGGGCTGGCGATTGAGATCCTGAACCACCCAGTCATCCAACTGACGGTTGTTGGCCATTTCCCTGTCGTTCATCCCCAGTCCCACCACTTTACTGTATTGGCAATCCTCAGGCAGATGGCTGTGGAAACTGCTCATCAGGTCGAGGATGACGCCATTCTCGGGAAAGTACTCCCGATACAGTTGGGTAACAGCCTCGATGGCACCGGCATCAATATGGCTGACAAAACGGGGAACGCGATAGAAGGCTTGATCGTCGCCCTCATCATGCCGCCTGAAAGAATCCTCAGACAGAGTAAATTTATATCTTTTATCAAAACTCATGGTCGGAAGCCTAAGCCAGCTCAAGTACAAGGTAAAGATGTGTGAGACCAATTCGATTCCTAACGAACACATCCCTGCCTTGACCTTTTGGGCAGATGAACTGTACTTGTAAAGGATGGCAGAACAATCAATGGAGCGGACACTCCGGGAGTGGCGACCATGGCAAAACATCCCGAGCAATCACATGCACTTGATAACCGGGTGGTTCATCACCTGAAGTTATACCGGGCAAAAGGCGACGACGTTCAGAAAGCCATTATAGATATCGTCAATCGCTTTCCCTTTGACTTGGTGTCTTATGACGAACAACACAGCGTGCTCAATCTGGCTTATGATGCCTCTCGCCATAGTGAGCAGGGTCTTGAGGTGATTTTAGAAGAGCATCAACTGCACATCAGCCACGACTGGTGGACCCACACTCCCGATGGCTTCAACTGGTTGATCACACACAAACAGCAGGGCAAACTCCAAGACTGACCCACCGTTCATACAAGGTTGGGCACATAACAATAATTCTGATAGAGGCCGTGTATGGAGCCGAAACATGTTCTTGAAGTTGTGGACATGGGCATCGACACCCACCAGGAACCCGTAATTTTCATGCGCGAAGATTGTGATATCTGTCGCGCAGAAGGCTTTAGCGCCAGTAGCCGCCTGACACTCAGCGCCAACGGCCGAACCCTGATTGCCACCCTGAATGTGGTGGACAATCATGTCCTGCCGGTGGGGCGTGTTGGGTTGTCAAAAATTGCCATGCAACAGCTGCACACTAAAAATGGCAGCAAGGTGATGATACAGCACACCCCATTACTCACCTCCCTCAGTCTGGTAAGAAAGAAAATCTACGGGCATGCCCTGAACCAGGATGAAATCACCCGCATCATCACCGACATCAGCAATCACCGCTACAGCGACATTGCCATTGCCAGCTTTCTCAGCGCCTGTGCCGGCACCCGCCTGGACGTGCATGAGATCATCGCCCTCACCAAGGCCATGGTAGATTGCGGCAAACGACTTGAGTGGCCAGATCATGACCGCATCTTTGACAAACACTGCATCGGCGGCTTGCCCGGCAACCGCACCACGCCCGTCGTGGTGTCCATTGTCAGTGCCGCCGGGCTGATCATACCCAAAACCTCTTCCAGGGCAATCACCTCCCCCGCCGGCACTGCAGACACCATGGAAACCCTCACCAACGTCAACCTGAAACTGGACGACATCCAGCGGGTGGTGGGTGAAACCGGCGCTTGCCTGGCTTGGGGTGGCGGGGTCAATCTGAGCCCAGCTGATGACCTGTTGATTCGCATTGAGCGCGCCCTCGATCTCGACGGGGAAGGCCAGTTAATCGCCTCCGTACTGTCGAAAAAAATCGCTGCCGGCTCCACACACGCAGTGATCGATATTCCCGTGGGAGCTACGGCCAAAATACGAACCCAGGAAGAGGCCGGACGTCTGGCCTCACTGTTTAGCGAAGTGGGTACAGCCTGCGGCCTGGTCACCCGGTGTGTGATTACGGACGGCAGCCGTCCGGTGGGTTACGGCATTGGCCCAGTGGAGGAAGCGCGGGATATTCTTTCTGTACTGCAGAATTTGTCCGAAGCACCACAGGATTTGCGCCAGCGTTCATTGATGTTATCCGCACACCTGCTGGACATGGCCCTGGGCAATGGTCTTCAGAGCTGCCTGCAACAGGCACAACAGCTACTGGAGAATGGCGAGGCATGGAAACAGTTCCAGCGAATCGTCCGCGCCCAAGGCTGGAGTAAGGTTCTGCCGACAGCTCACTACCAGCACGACGAACCGGCAGACTGCAGTGGTGTGGTCACTGCCATCGACAACCGGCGCCTGGCCCGGCTGGCAAAATTGGCGGGCGCACCCTTTCACCCTGCCGCCGGACTGCGACTGGCTGTCAATGTCGGCAGTGAAGTTCAAGCCGGTCAACCGCTGTTCACACTTCTGAGTGAAAGCAAGGGGCAACGGGATTACGCCATGGAGTTCTATCACGATAATGGCCCCATCTTTACCATCGATGAAATATCATGAGCCACTCATCCATCACCCCGCCCATTCTGTTTTCCCTGGATCAGCACCCCCTGATGCCATCCTTATGTGATCAGCTACAGGGATTGGTCGGCTGCCTGGACACCCGCCAGTTCCCAGATGGTGAAACTTACCTGCGTGTAACCACGGAAGTGGCCGGAAAGGACTGCATCGTAGTGGCTAATCTGGCACATCCCAACGACAAGTTCCTGCCATTGATCTTTCTTTTAAATACCCTGAAAGAGTTAGGGGCACGCTCCGTAGGGTTGGTGGCCCCCTACCTTTGCTATATGCGGCAGGATCGCCGCTTTAACGACGGAGAGGCCCTCACCTCCCGAACCTTCGCAGAGATATTGTCCCGACATATGGACTGGTTGGTCACAGTGGACCCGCACCTGCATCGCTATCACAACCTCGAGGCGATCTACACAGTCCCGTGCCAGCGGGTCGAAGGCGCCCACGCCCTGGCCGACTGGTTACGTAATCAGCGGCAACTCTTGCTGGTTGGGCCTGATGCCGAAAGTGAACAGTGGGTCGCCCAGGTGGCTGCTGATAGTGGACATCCCTATGTGATCGGAGCAAAGCAACGGCATGGCGACCTGGATGTCGAGATACAGCTGCCCGACCTCAGCCCCTACCTGGGATTGACTGCGGTCATCATCGACGATGTCATATCCAGCGGGCAGACCATTCTGCAATGCCTCGCAGCCCTGCAGCAGGGTGGTATCAAGCGTGTGGATTGCGCAGCGGTACACGGCATTTTTGCCGACGGGGTGGACAGCACATTGCTGCAAGCTGGACTACAGAAGTTGGTGACCTGCAATACCATCCCGCATGTCACAAACCGGATTAATGTGGCTCCCCTGCTATACCCCGCCATCAAGTCCCGCCTTGAGGCCTGTTAAGAAGATGGAAGAGAGACACCATTGCGTATCAACGAAACTCTCCCAACCGAGCTGTCAGGTGTTACTTAGTCCAACCCACAACAAGCATTGATAAACAATACTGACTCAGCAGGCTTGAACCTCTCACTAAAAACCCGTTTGATTGAGCCAGAGCAAGTCGAGTTGGGATGACTCATACCTACACTAAAAGAATTAAGGGCAAAACGACCGTAGCCGGATGAAAATACATAGCAGCCAAACAAACACCCAACCCAGCCACCGCATTGATCCTCGATTGCAGGCCGCTTTCGACAACACTAACCGGCAGCACTTTATTCGCTGTGAAGACCAACAGCTCGTCGCCGGGCACAGTATTCCTTCCGAAAAAGCCCTCCGACAGATGTTGAGCATCCTGTCGTTTCCCGTTAACCCCAAAACCCTTCATGTCGGTGCAGGATTAGGTTATGCCTGTGCGGTGTTATCAAAGGTCGCCACCCAGGTGATTGGCGTGGAAAAAGACCCCGAGATTGCCGATATCGCCAAAGTGAGACTCGAGCAACTCCACCTCGACAATGTCAGCATTATCAACGGCGATGGCCAGGAAGGCGCGGCAGAGTTTGCACCCTTCGATATTATCGTGGTGACCACACCCAAAATTACCAAGCTCACCACCCTGCTCGACCAACTGGCTCCAGGCGGTCAACTGGTCTGTGTAGAACATACGGCATCGATACTCCTAAGGCTGGTGATCTATACTCTGGATGAACACGGTCAGGTAACGCGCTGTGAGCACGGCAGTATTAATTTTTCTCAAAAAGATGAGCAAAGCCTGATTGAACTTGGCATCGTCAACAAAGACATTCTCAACAGGGCACGGGATCGGGCCAAGGCCAACAAAACGCTAATCATTGACGAGGTACGGGAGCTCGCCAATCTCGATGACATCGCCCTCTACCGCTCCATGGCCAAGCGCTACAACCTGGAGCTGGCCAATGTGGATATTCTCCTGCGACGCCTTGACCCGAAAATATTCAACAGCTTCTCACAGGCATTTCTGGATCATCACCGGCTGATTCCACTGTTTACGGATCACGGCACCCTGAGGGTTGCAACCAGTGATCCTGAGGCCTCACTGGAAGAAATCCAACGGGTGTTTCCCCGCCATAAACTGGAAAAGTTACTGGTAACACCAACGGATTTCCGCCGCCTCTGGTCGGCCACGGACCTCTGTGTCCAGGCACACACATCAAGCCTGCCCGCCTATGAAGAAAAAGCCCTGAGCGACGCTGATCAGGATCTGCTAGGCAAATACAAACCCGAAGTCGGCGCACACCTGGTCTCACTGTTTGAGGCGCTACTGCTGGATGCCGTGGCCGAACGGGCCAGCGACCTGCATATCGAGCAATACCAGAAACACGTGCGCATCCGCCTGCGAGTGGATGGTGAGTTGCGCGATCTCCCCCATTACGACATTTCTCCAGCGGAACTGCGCGGTCTCGTCAACGTCATCAAACTACGGGCAGAGCTAAACATTGCCGAGCGCCGACTGCCCCAGGGTGGCCGTTCACGGTTGCGGGTTGGGGAATCCCTGTTCGATCTGCGGATTCAGGTTCAGCCCTCACTGCACGCCGAACACGTTGTCATTAGGCTGTTGCCACAGAATTCCAACCTGATCAGTATCGACAAACTCGGTCTCTCATCCCAAGTGGCCAGTCACTACAAACGCCTGCTGCGAAACCCAGCCGGCCTGGTACTCGTTGTAGGGCCTACCGGTTCGGGCAAAAGCACCACGTTGTATGCCGGTCTGCAACTCCTGGCTGACGATGGCTCACGTAAAGTCATCACCGTCGAGGACCCGATTGAGTATTCCATCAACAACATTCAGCAAACCCGTGTGCGACCGGAAATCGGCTTCAAGTTTGCCGATGCCATGCGGTCTTTTGTGCGCCAGGACCCCGATGTCATCCTGGTGGGAGAAATCCGCGACCACGAAACGGCCACCGAAGCCATAAGAGCCTCTCAAACCGGGCACGTGGTGCTGTCGACGCTTCACTGTAACGATGCGGTCGATGCCATGCAGCGCCTGTTTGACCTGGGTGTTCACCCCAATTCACTGGCCAGCGAATTGCTGGCAGTGATGGCCCAACGACTGGCCAAATGCATCTGCAAGCATTGCCGGGTAGAAGCTGAACCGGAAAGCGATATTCTGCAGGAGGTATTCCCCGACGGAACTCCGGACAGCTTCCGCTGCTACGTGGGCAAAGGTTGCGAGCGCTGCAACAACACTGGCACCCATGGCCGGGTTGCCGTCGTGGAATATCTGCAGGTGGATACCGAGCTACGCAATGCTATTGCCCGTCACATTCCGGTGGGAGAACTGCGCAAGCTGGCACTGGATTGCGGTCTGGTGACCATGCGTGACAGCGCCCTCGACCACGTCATCCAGGGCAACATTCCCTTATCTGAACTTCCGAAAATCCTGCCCGCAGAACGCATGGCACCAGAAGCCCGCTGGCAGTGGGAAAAACCGGCCTGAGACCCGATAACATGAGCGACAAAGCCATACAACGCCCCACGGCGGAAACTCTTTACCACCATGAACTGGAAAGGCTTCGGGAGTGGGACTCTGGCCCAATACCACCCGGCTGGAATCTGTCACCACTGGCAGTGGCAAAATTCGTACTCGGCGATGACGAACTGGATATCCAGCGTAAATTTGTCGCCCAGCGTGAACTGGTCACCCGCATTATTATCAGCCTGGCCACCAACCGTGGCGCCATGCTGATCGGCGAACCCGGCACCGCCAAATCCTGGCTGTCGGAACTGCTGTCTGCCGCCATATCCGGCCAGTCGACCCTTACCATTCAGGGCGGCGCCATTTCCCAAACCAGCCAGCTGCTGTACAGCTGGAACGAAGCGCTGCTCAACACGCAAGGACCCTGCGCCGAAGCACTGATTCCCAGTCCTATTTATCAGGGCATGCTTGACGGCCAACTGGTGCGCTTTGAAGAAATTGCCCGCTGCCCGCAACATATTCAGGATGCCATTCTCTCCATCATGTCAGAACGACAGATCATGGTGCCGGAACTGGGTAAAGACTCGGTGTTGTTCGCACGGGAAGGCTTCAATATTATCGCCACCTCCAATTCTCTGGACAGCGGCATCTATGCAATGAGCGCTGCACTAAAGCGCCGCATGAACTTTGAAACCATCCCACCGATTCGGGACCTTGCAGACGAAATTGATGTGGTGATGCGCGAATCGGAAAAACTAATTCGCCTCTCCGGTGTAGAGGTAAAACCGGACGCCCTCACTATCGAAGTGCTGACCACCCTGTTCCACGAATTGCGCAATGGCCAGACTCTGGATGGCCGCAGTACCGACCGCCTGGCCGCCACCGTCATGTCCACCGCAGAAGCCGTGTCAGTGGCCCATGCCATGGGGGTGCATGCCTATTATTATGGTAGTGGCACCATGGCCCTGGATAACCTGGTGCACTTTCTGATCGGCGCCGCCCTGAAAGACAACAAAGACGACCGCCGTCGGATGAAGCATTATTTCGAAACAGAAGTGTCCATCAAGAAAGGTGAACACTGGCAGCAGGTTTATGATCAGCGTAGATTGCTATAAACCGGTCTAAGCAGAAGACACTAGAGTTCGAGATAGCGGAATCCCGCATCATCCACCCCAGACAGAAGCACCACTGCTGTAATCAGAAGAGCGTAAAACAACCCGGTCAGAGCATCAGAGACCCAGCCCGGTAGTTGGTAATAATACATTTTAATGCGCTCAATCATCACCCAATGCCCACCAACACCCTGAAAATAGCCCATGTGTCAGCCAGGGAATCTACGCTGGTCAACGCGAAACTGGCAAGCACAAAGTGCATCGTCAGCGCCCAGCCAAACAGTGTCCAGCAAGCTGCAAGTTGGGAAGAAACCATCGTTTCCCGCAGTGATGATTTCTGCCAAAAATGACAACAAGCAATCCCGACACCATGCCAGGCACCCCATAACAGGTAGCGCCACGACAATTCGTGCCAGATACCCAGCACCACCATACTGGAGACAGCTGCCAGAAAAGGACTTCGGGTTGCTGAAATTGCAGGCATGTGGACATAGTCACGACACCAGCTGGAAAGTGAAATGTGCCAACGCCGCCAGAAATCAGAAATATCTCTCGCCAGGAATGGAAAGTCGAAGTTTTCCATCACTCGGAAGCCGAGTAGTAGTGCAAAACCAATAGCAATATCAGAGTACCCGGCGAATTGAAAATACAGGGACAGACCGTACCGACACAGGGAAAAATATTGGTAGGCCCAACTTTCCTCGGGTAACGTTTTTACCCATTCGATCATCAGGTTATCAACAAGATAGGTTCCCACAACCACTAATTTGGCATAGCCAAAAACCATACGCCGCAGACCAGTAGCAAACAGTTCGCTGTCCCACCTTCTGCGCGCAATGTCCCTCTGGAATGGAGTAAAACGGTGAATTGGGCCCACCTGTATTGTCGGCAAAAACCACAGCCATGCCAGCAACTCTCGCCAACTCAAAATAGCCACTTTTCCCTTGTAACTTTCGAGGAGCAAGTGAATCACCCGGAGCATGTAAAATGCCAGGCCCAAGAATGTCACGTTGTGCCGTTCCAACCAGGTTTCTGAAACAACTCTGTATCCCAGAAAAACAAACACGCAGAGACACATCGAAGCGATCAAAACTTCTTGGCGCCCCCGACAGGTAATCACGGCCATTCCTGAGAGAGCTGTCACCAGGGCCAGAACAAGTACTGACCAGGGTGAATAATAGGCGAGGAATCCCACTGTACAGAGGATCATCCAGGGAACTTGAAGTTGACGTTGTATCAACCATGCCCCGCATACAGTCAGCGTGACCCAGCAGAGCATCGCCAGGCTTACCGTGTCGATAACAACTTCTCCCTAACCAGTTTCACCAGCTGTTCTGTGCGGACAGCTTTCCCCAACTCATTGGGGTGGCTGCCATCGCAATAAAATTCATCCGGCATGGCCGGCCCCAGCTCTACGTGTTGAATGCCCTCTTTATCAAGGACATCAAGCAATTTTGGCTGAAAGGATGTGAAAGCAGCTGAAAGCCTTTCCTCTAACGAAGAGGATCTGGGCAAGCGTATTACCACCAGCTGTTTAGAGTTGGCATCTAATAAGCGAAGAAATTCAATTGCTTCGTCACTCAATACCGGCGACGAGGTATATCGCTGGATAAGGTTATTAATCACTTTATCGGTAAACCGGGCCTCTCTCTCACAGGTATGTTTAATTCTCTGTTGCTGCCTCCAGAACGCCTCCTCAATTGACCCTCTCTTCACTGCTCGCACAAACAGGTTCCAGAATCTTCTGAAGGCTCTTCGCGTTATCCAGAAATCGTCCTTGAGCAAAATATCCTGATTAACCAATACCAGTCCCATGCCTTTTGGGAACGCTAATGCCAAGCTGGAAAAGTCCATATAACTCCCTCCAGGAACCCATATCTTGCCCCAGGGCTGCTCCCCACCCAAAAGCAACGGGACGTCAATATCCCTCGGAAAGGACATCCGTACCAGGGAGTCACCAATTAACAGGGCGGCCGGGGATGACCCTTCCGAATTTTTCAGCTCTCCGGAGGCATAAATACGCACGACTTCACGACGCCAGTACTCTTGTCCAAAGTAAATACAGCCCCCAATCCCCATAAACAGAGATAACCAGAAAAGTGCCCAACACCACGGACGAAATACAGGTGAAATACTCATTGACAGGCTTTCAGGGAAACCAGGTCAACAGCCCGCTGTAGGCTATCAATCTGCATAATATCTCTGGCCGAGAAACGAATCCCAAAATGTTCTTCAAGCGCCACCACTAACTCCATATGTGCCAGTGAATCCCAGCCCACAGTATTTTCAGGGCTGGATGACAAAGACAGCTCAGAACGAGACCTCTTAAACGTCCTGGTGGCAAATGAAAAAACCACTTCTCTGTGATCTGCAACAGCATTGGTGCCCTGATCCGAGCCCAGAAGCTCGGCCAGTTGCGCACTGGCCTGTTTCTGAAGAATCTTTCCGGAAGGCCCCTTCGCCAATTCACTCACGAAAAAGATTTGCTTGGGCACCTTGTATTCCGACAGATAGGCACGGCACCACATCACCAGGGCATTTTCATCCACAGCGCCGTCGGAGATGACAAGAGCAGCCACCCGCTCCCCCCAATCCTTATCGGCGACACCGAGCACCACGGATTCAATCACGTTATCGTGAGCATTAAGGCACGCGGATATCTCTTCCGGGGAAATATTCCGGCCACCGGAAATAATCAAGTTTTTCAGCCGACCCACCAGTTCTATATGCCCCGAAGGCTGCTTCCTTACCAGGTCGCCGGTGCTCAGCCAACCATTCTCAAGAACTGAAGCAGTGGCATCCTTTTCATTGTGGTAGCCATCCATCAACTGGTCAGTCGCTATCAACAATTCGCCGGCCTCTCCCTCGGAAACAGTATTCCCTGCGCTGTCGACGATACGAATGTCGCAATTCACCGGAAGCCCCAGTGTCCCGACTTTATAACTCTCCGGATCGGGACCACAAAATAAAGCCGAGGTGACTGTTTCAGAGAGCCCGTACATATTCAGAACCGGCACGCCAAAGGCCTCTTCCAGTTTCTCCCAGAGATCTTTTTCAAGGTGCCCGGCGGCTGAAACCAGCACCCGAAAATCCGAGTTCCGGAAGCTGTCTCGAAAATCTGTTCCCAACCGCAGCATTAATGCCAGCATGGTCGGCACCGAAATCATATGGGTGATGCGCTCACGATAAACGGAATCTATCAGCTCCTGTACCCTATTGGGAGAAAATGCCGCAGGCCGGTACATGGTCGCCCCTGAAACCCAGGCCAGCAAAGGGCCCTGTACAAGACCGTCGACATGATTAAATGGGAGTGCATTGAGGATGCGGTCTTCCTCTTTTAATTCATAACGGCCGACCAGAACCCTAAGTTGTGAGCACAATGCTCGATAGCTGATACGTACGCCCTTGGGGAGAGAGGTTGTGCCCGAAGTAAAGATCAGGTATGCAAGATCACGGTCATCGAAGGCTTGTGCTGACGCCAAGCCCTGCTGCCCGATAATCGCCGGCCAACCATCATCAGGTCCTGACGGCTGCCTGGATTTCAATAGCCGGTTAAAAATAGTCCCTTTGGGTTGTACAGCCGAAACTTTTAGCAGTGGTGCATCCATGCTTTCCAGCTGCCAATGCTCAATCAGTTCCAGTTCGGCAATGACCGCCTTACAAGCCACGCGCTCAAGAATCGAATCTACTTCGCCATAAGGCGCATCGGGATTGATGATAACGGGAGGCAGCCCCAGACATATCAAAGCGCACAGGAGCGAAGCCTGTTCCATCTCCTGGCGGACCGCAACCAACACCAGGTCACCCTTGCAAACGCCCTGCTCCCGGCACCAGTTTTCAAGGGCCCGGATGCGCCGACGCTGGTCTCCATAGGTGAGCTTGCCACGTTCATCCTGATACCAGGCCTTGTCCAATGGCTGCTGGACAGCCAGGGCAGATAATGTGTGTTCCATAATCCTGTTGTTTTCCTTATCAGACCAGCTCGGCAAGCGCCTTGCGTTGAATCTTGCCATTGCTGTTGCGGGGCAGGAGCTCTACCTGGACCCAGAGCTCCGGCAAGTGCCGGGGTACCAGGCTGGTCCCATGGTTCTCCATGAACAGGCTCTGTATCTCTGCAATGGAACCATCACAAACCATCAATGCCGTCAATTTTCCAGGGTTGCCCGTGAGAGTGACCGCCGCATCAAGCACACCCGGCACGGCCACAAGCAACTTTTCAAGTGACTGGGGATGGAACAGGCTGCCGTCTCTCAATTTGATGGCATCATCGCTGCGGCCGATCAATAACAGGTTGTCCCTCTCATCCCAATAACCTCGATCCCCGGTGTAAATCCAGCCCTCTCGCAGAATGGAGGACGTCGCTTCCGGATTATTCAGGTACCCGGACATCAGCTGATTCGAGCGAACGCGAATCTGCCCGCTCGCACCTCTGCTCACCAGTTCTCCACTTTCATCCACAAGCTGTACCAGCGCATTTGCCGTGGGCTTTCCCAGCGTAGAGGCATCACCGGGGCCATCCAGCAATGTCCCGGTACAAATTCCCCCGGTTTCCGTCAGCCCGTAATAATTGGCAACACGGCACCCCAATTGCTCCTCAGCCACCTGCTGTAATTCCGCGCTCATCGGCGCCCCCGTCAACAACAACTGTTTGAGGGTTGCGGAAGTTGCAGATACAGTGCGAGTCAGCAGCATACTCAACCAGGAAGGTACGGTTGTGATCACGGTTGCCCCCACCTGAACGGCCTGCTCCCAGGCCGTGGCAGGAAAACGCTGGGTAGTGGAAGCAGGCACCAGTACCGTCGAGGTAGAGGCCAACGCTGCAACACAGATATTGCGCAAACCGCTCATCATCGACAGAGGCCCCATCGCCAACAGTGCTTCGCGATTCCAGTGATAATGCCTGGCCATTTCATAGCCGCTGGACATCAGGGCCTGCTGTGACAACATCACGCCCTTGGGCTCCCCTGTGCTCCCAGAAGTAAAAATAACGACTGCAATGGCCTGAGGATCCTCATGGATAGTGGAGGGAGGCAGCTCAAGGAGGGGTTCGAGCCAATCAGAAAACGTCTCATTCGTGGCAGACTCTTCACTATCAAACAGAATGACAGGAGCAGTGGCCGCAGCCAGTTCAACTGGCTTGTCGGCAAACAGCAAGTCGGCGGCAGAAGTCTGCAGCAGGGCTTCAACCTGGCCTGCTGGCAACTCTGGGTCTATTGGAACAACCGTGATACCACTCAACCAGGCTCCCCAAATCACGAGAATGGCCTCCGGGTGATGGTGACTGTATACAGCCAGATGGCTTCCGGCCTTTAAGCCCGCCTGTGCCAGACCATTGCGAATAGCGGCCACAAGAAAATCAGCGTCATCAAAACCCAGTTGACTGTCATCATCGAGCCAACGGAGTAAAACCCGCTCGGCGTAATTCACACTGGCGATGGCCCAGAGTTCGCCAAAACTGGCTGGCACCTCATCTTTGAGAGACCCAAAGCCAAAATACTGCTGTAACCGAAACATGGTCCCGGAAACCTGCGCCGGGTGGAGCAACTCCCGCCGACAGAGCAGGGTCGCCAACTCTGCAACAGCTGATATCGGCTCGCCCATAGCCGTCGCAATTTCACTCAGGGTCAGCCCCTGGCGGGCATACCAGCAGAACAGTGACTCCTGTGCAGACAGGGACTCACCACAAAGGGCCATCCTGACGCCATAGCATGGATGGCGGTCCAACAGGTGTTCTGCTTCACCACTCAGGGCCTCATCCCGAGTGATACGGCCAGAGTTCAGGTTCAGCTCAAGGAGCGGGTTCTCAACAAATCGTGCATGGCCGTCAAACTGATATTCAACGCCGGGTATCAGGAACTGTCCCTCCCAATCTTCGGGAGCAATGGCAACCAGGGCGTTGTAATGGGGAGTGTTGTGATCATCCTGCAAAGGCTCGGGACCAGCTTGCTCAAAGAGAGCCACTTCGGGTATGACCCAGGCAGACCTTCCGCTATCCACGGTCAACCTGTCCAGCCATTGTTTCCACTCACGTCCGTGATATTGCTGACAACCGCGTTCGAAGAATGGCTCGGGCTCACTGTTGGAAAGGTGGATATGCGGAAAAATGAGCACACCATCATCGCGACATACGCGTAAAACTTCCGGAATGAAGCCTTGATGCCGATAGCGGTGCAAGGAATCCAGGCCGTGAACAAAGGCAATCGAATTACTTGCCAGCGGTAAGGCATAATCCGGATGGGTAAAAATGATGTCCAGATTGTCCGCACGTTTGGATGAGTTCAGCCAATAATCAAAACCGCGGTAACCTAAGACATTGCTATTCCCCTCCCAGATCGCAATAACCTGTTGTTCCGGAAACAGCCCTGCCAGCAACTCGGCACTCCACCCGGTCCTGCACCAGGTATCCAGAATGATATCCCCCGGTTTCAGGGTATCCCGCAGCAATGACAGGAAAGGATACAGTGCACGGGAAGATTCGTTAAAGGGCTGAAATGCTGCATAGAGATCGAGCATTCCACGCTCAGCCTTTGCTTCAAGAAATTGCTGGTATTCCGCTTCTGGAACGAACCATTTCGTGGTGAGTTCTGTCACCCATGATGACAATGGAAAATCGGGAAGCGGTCTGGCTTCACCAAAGAGAGGGAACCCTCGGCACACAGGAGCAACTAGATGGCAGGAAGGGCAACACAGAACCCCTTGTTCAATTGCTAACGGGTTAGTCTGATGGGGTGCTTCCAGATCTATTAATTCATAACCGACACGGCAACTGGGACAAACCAAAGCAAAAAGACTATTACGATTCATTCCTAGAAAGCCTGCTTTTCAACACTAAAAATGAGAACTAATTCACGCTTATCAAAGGTTCGAATGATAACCTCAGTTAGCCAACAAAAGCAGCAAGAAACCTCCACTTATCTATACGAAAAAAGATACTTTTGAGCTATGCGCTGCCCACGTGACAGGGTCGCGTCCGAACGCAGTTTCGCCCGCTGTTTTTGGCCCAGTAAAGCCCTTCGTCGGCTCGCTTGATCAGGCTATCGATCGACTCTCCGGGGAAATATTCCGCCACCCCAAAACTGCTGGTGGCATGGATGTGTTCAGGAAATTCAGCCTGCTCCATTTTGGCTCGCAGCATTTCCGCCAGCGCTTCGGCACCCATGAGAGAGGTGTTGGCGCAAATCACCATAAACTCTTCTCCGCCCCAGCGACCGACATAGTCCGTTTCTCGGATATTGCGTTTAAGGCAGCGGGCAATTTCGCGAAGCACTTGATCTCCCATCAAGTGGCCGTACTGATCATTAATCAGCTTAAAGTGGTCGATATCCAACAGAATGATGGAAAAAACGGGGCTGCCTCTATTCACCAGCTTGCTTTCTTTCACCAGCAGAGCATCAATTTTATTACGGTTGTAGAGGTTGGTGAGCGTATCGGTGATAGACAACAACTCAGCATTTTTCTTCTGGGTCATGTCCAGATACACAGCGCTATAACCCAGAACCTTGCCCTTGCCATCCTGCACAGGTTCCACAAAGACATCCATCACCAACTGACCGCCATTTTTTTGCTTCACATGAATCTCGCCCTGCCAGTTTTTTCCGGCAGAAGTGGCTTCCAACAACTGGCGAATCTTTAAACCATTATTCGATTCATCCATCAGGAACGTGTGGGGTTTCCCCAATAACTGATGGCTTTCATAACCGGTCAATTCGCAAAAAGCGATGGAAATGTATTGCACCTTCAACTCACTATCTACCCGCATCACGCAGGTATGGCGATCGAGTATTGCCAGGTAACGCTCTGCTTTTTCCCTCGCCTCATTGGCATCACGGGTCTTTTGGTACACGATTTTTTGCAGCCGCTGATTGATGACAAACATCAAGGCCAGCACGACCATTGAGATGATCGCCAGGGGCACAACCCAGTGGAGAAAGACCGAATGAGCATCAGCAGGAAGGAGGTAGTCATCGGCAAAAAAACCATTTAAGTCAGCCTCGGCGGGTATTCTGCCCCGCTCTCGGTAAATATCGGCAATTCGGTCAAACCGATGACGATTGATCAGACCAACATCCAGGAGATCAGGCTGGATCATGCGACGAATGGACTTGGCTTCATATACCAACTGTTCGCGGGTTTTCTCCGGTTGATATTTCCTCAGGATCAGATCGATGATCTCATCCGGGTGCTCAAGTGCATACACCCATCCCCTGATCGTTGCCCGCTGAAATGCAGACACTACATTGGGATGCGTGTTTATCATGCGTTCGCTGGTAAAAAGGCTATCACCGTAGAAATCAATCCCGTAATTGGCCGGATCAATAATATTAATCTTGATGTTTTTTTCGCGGTATAGATAAGGTTGGTTAGAAATGTAGGCGGACATAGCGACGATATCGGAATTCAGTAGCGCCCAATCATCAAAGCTGTGTGGTACAGAAATAATATCTTTCGGACCCAGCCCCACTTCATTCAACGTGGCGGCGATCACTGCATCATCCTGATCCAGCTGATACATTAATGTTTTTCCAGCCAAATCAGCTGGGCCGAGAATGTTGTTTTCAGCAAGGCTGATCAGCACCATAGGCGAATGCTGAAAGATCGGGGTAACCATTACCACGGGTTTACCATTCATCCGGGCAACAATGAGGCTGGAATCTGCCACACCAAAATCCACGAACCCAGAGACCACGTCGTCTACCACGGCCGTCTCCGGATCGCGTTCCAATATATGGACGTTAAGTCCTTCCTCGGCGAAAAAGCCTTTTTCCAAGGCAGCGTAGTAACCGGCGAACTCAAATTGATGGAACCAGTTAAGCCGCAGACTCACAGTTGTTTCTGGTACTGCCACAACGCCCTCTACAGGCTCGGCCCAGGCAGAAGGAAGCAAGGAAACCATCAGCAGCAGGGATAACGCCAAGTGGACAAGAGCACGAGTCGTAGAAAACATCGGCAATTGCAAAAATCTTTGAATCAACACAAGCCGGATACCTTGACCGTAATATTCGGTATTAATTAAACAATATGACCGGTTGAAAGAGCCTTAGTGCGGTCTTTCTGATAATCAAGGCAGACAAATGGATAGAGATACAGAGGAAAACTCAGATACCGGATACCAGCGTCACTCAACCTCAACTTTTATAATTATCGTCCCGTCGACACTCAACTTTGATCGGTGGCACAGGAACGGGGCCAACATCCGTGTTTTGGCATCATAACCCCTTCTTCAATTCCTGCAAGGCACAGCCTGGAAATACGTGTCACATAACGGCGGCACTCGCGGCAAACCAACCCGCAAATGCCATGTCTGCGACAATTTGTCGCTGAAAATCACAACGGTATCCAGGCGGAACCGGACTGGCGTAACAACCTGACCTTGGCCAAGGCCATCCGCTTTTAATTTCCCCCGGCATTCCGCCGTGATATTTCAACCCTCCCCCATTCCCGCTAGACTGTTCTGAAGGGAATGGGAGCGGGTTTGATGGCCTTCAGCATCGCGGAATACTCCAACCGACTGATACCAGTTGTATCCAGCATTGGCCAGAGTAGTTTTTTTAATCAGCTGATGGCTTTTCTGAAAAAACTGACACCCATTGATAACGCAGTCATTCTCTACTATCACCAACAACAACCAACGTTGAGCTACAACGACCTGCCGCCGGCCAACCGCCCAACCCATATTGATTTATTCCTGAGAGGCGCCTACCTACTGGACCCCTGTTACCGGGCAGCCCAGGGCGGGCATGAGGGATTTTATCGACTGGACGGATTGGCCCCGGTGGGTTTTCGGAAAAGTGAATACTACAAAAACTATTTTCGCCACACCGGACTGATCGATGAGTGCGGTTACCTGTTTCGGTTAAACGCACAGGTGCCAGGAGATTGGCTGAACATTTCCCTCGGCCGGGATGAACACCATCATCGTTTCAGCTTGTCTCAACAGCGCTTGCTGCAGGATATTGCACCGCTGCTCCAATCTCTGTGCCAACAACATTGGCAAAGCACCGATCACAGCCAACACCAAGACGATGACCTGCACCGGCATTTATCTTCGGCACTGAGCCATTTTGGTAGATCGGTACTCACCGAAAGAGAGGCGCAGATCATTCAGCTTTTCCTCCACGGCCATTCTACCAAATCCATCGCTCAGAAACTGTCTATTTCGCCGGAAACGGTAAAACTGCACCGCAAGCACAGCTACGCCAAGCTGGATGTTACATCCCAATCAGAGCTGTTCTACCTGTTCATCGACGCCCTTTCGAGTATGCTGCCGCCATTTGGTGGTGACCCACTGGAGGGGTATCTCGAAACGAAAACGTGAAGCCGGGTTATAAAATATCGTGGGCACGCAGAGACACATCAGGATGAGGGATATTCAGAGATAAGCGTCGTATTCCAGGATAGACACCCTTCGGTCAAATTCCGCCAACTCCTGCTGTTTAGCCGCCAGAAACACCCGCTGAAATTCAGCACCAAAATACTCGCTGATAAATGCCGACTGCTCCAGACGCTGCAGGGAATCAGGCAAGTAACGAGGCAACTCTGCACCCGGCTGAGCATAGGCATCGCCCTCTATAGCGGGGGGCGGTACCAGTTGTTGTTCAATGCCATGGAGCATTCCCGCCAGAATCACCGCGACCACCAGATACGGATTGGCATCGGCACCTGCCACCCGGTGTTCAATGCGGCGGTCCGCCAGGTTACCGGTGGGAATTCGCAACGCCGTGGTGCGATTTTCATAACCCCAGCTGGCCGTCAAGGGTGCATGACTGCCGGGCTGAAAGCGACGACAGGCATTAATGTTGGGGGCAAAAATAGCCATGGCATCAGCCATAGAAATCAGGCAACCCGCCACGGACTGGGCCAGTAATTCACTGCCCTGCTCTTCGCCATTGTTAAAGACATTCCTGCCCTGTTGGTCGAGGAGACTGCAGTGCACATGCATACCGCTACCCGCCAACTCGCCAAATGGCTTGGCCATAAACGTGGCCAGTTTGCCGTGCTCTCGGGCCACGCCTTTGATCAGACGCTGCAACATCAGACCATGATCTGCCGCCAGCAGCGCATCATTGCCGTGGTAGAGATTGACCTCATACTGAGAGGGTGCAGCTTCGGCAATCAGTGTATCTACCGGCAACTGTTGAGCGACACAGGCCTCCCGGATTGCCCGCATTAACGGCGCTTCATCCTCCAGCTGATCCATGCTGTAAGTCTGGCCACCCACTGCGGGCCCACCATCGATAGCGCGCTGGCTGTGGGTAGGTCGACCAAATGTGTCCCGCTCGGTATCGAACAGGTAAAACTCCATTTCCAGTGCCACCACCGGTGTGTAGCCCAGTTGTTTCAGGCGCTGCTGGATATTCCGCAACAAATCCCTGGGATCGTAACCACAGGGGATACCGTCGGCCTGACGCAACGACATCAGTAATTGCCCAGTGGATGCCGACAACCAGGGCACGGGTGCCAGGGTAGCGGCCTCCGCCACACAGACGCCATCGGCATCGCCGGACTCGAATACCCAGCTTTCCGGGTCGCGGCCCCAAATATCGAATCCCAGAGTGGTGAGGGGCAGCTTCAGACCACCTTTAAAAGCCTTGTCCAGATGCTCACGGGACAACCACTTACCTCGCAGCCGACCGTTAAGATCCGGCAGCAACGCCTCAAAGGTATCTATCTGGGGGTAGGCATCGAGAAATGCCAGCACTGCCTGTTGATCTGAAGATGTCACAACCGGAAATCCATCGTTGGGTTCGTTCCTTGAACGTTAGCACATGGCACCGCCGGAAACCCGCTCAAAGGCGCTCCCGGATAGCATCGCCAAATGCCCGAAACAGGGCACTGTAAAAAGGGTCTCGCTGGTACTGCCACTCCGGGTGAAATTGCACCCCCAGGGCAAAACGGCTGTGATCGAGCGATCGCACCGCTTCAATCAAACCGTCAGGGGCAGTGGCTTCTATCTCCAGGCCATCCGCAAGTCGATGGATGCCCTGGCCATGCACGGAGTTAACTCGCACCCGTTCCGCGCCAGCCAGCCCCCTCAACAGACCGTCTTCGACCAGGAGAATCTCATGGGCATAATCATATTGACCCTCCCTAGGCAGGCTACTGTCTTCCCGGTGATCAAGCATACCTGGCACTTCGTGTACACGCTGGTAAAGGGAGCCGCCCAGCGCCACATTCAGTTCCTGGAAACCCCTGCACACGGCGAACAATGGGATGTCACGCTCGATGGCGCGGCGAATCAACGGTAGGGTTGTGGCATCCCGCTGGGGATCGAGCAGGTTGTCCGGCGGGCTTTTCTCGCCGTAGAACTGCGGGTTCACATTGGAGATATTGCCGGTGAGAAACAGACCGTCCAGGCTATCCAGTACCTCATCCGGGAAACAGATGTCAGTGAGCGGCATCAGGTCTGTGCCACCACCGATGGCTGGCAGCAGCACCGGGCGCACGCCAGCTCCGTGTGCCAGGGCATTGATATATTTTTCACCACTACCATGCTGGGGGTGCAAGCCATGCTGGTATACATCACATGGAATACCAACTACCGGCCAAAGCTGCTGACCCATGACGCAATCCTCAGTTAAAGTCACCCTGACACACCCCATTGGGGGTGGAGACGTTTCAGCCATTTCGTGCTGAAATTCTCATAGGCCAAGTAAAAATAGAATAACCCCACAGGGTTGATCGGAGACTATTATGCCTGCAAACAGGGACGGCAAATACAGCCACACAGCAGAACTGAAACGTCAGGATGCAGCACACCACCTGCATCCCTTCACTGACTTTCAAGACTATGCTGCTCATCCCGGCAGAATCATCAGCCGTGCTGAAGGTGTCTATATTGAGGACAGCGACGGCAACCGCATTCTCGATGGCATGTCGGGACTATGGTGCTGCAACCTCGGCTACAGCCAGCCCGGTATTGTCGAAGCGGTGCGAAAGCAGCTCAGCGAACTGCCGTTTTACAATAATTTTTTCCAGTGTGCCAATGAACCGTCCGTACGCCTGGCTGCCAGGCTCGCGTCTCTGACACCGGACAACTTCAACCACGTGTTTTTTACCAACTCCGGTTCTGAAGCCAACGACACCAACCTGCGTCTGGTGCGTCGCTACTGGGATCTTCTGGATAAACCCAACAAACGCATTATTTTGTCACGCACCAATGCCTACCACGGCAGCACCATCGCCGCCGCCAGCCTGGGCGGCTTTGACTTCGTGCACCGCCAGTTCGAAACCCTCCCCTACGTGCACCACATCGCCCAACCCTACTGGTTCAAGGATGGCGGCGAGCTGTCGCCGGAGGAATTTGGCGTCCGCGTTGCCCAGGACTTGGAGCGCGCCATTGACGAGTTGGGTGAGGACAATATCGCTGCCTTTATCGCCGAGCCTATCCAGGGTGCCGGCGGCGTCATCGTGCCACCTGAGAGCTATTGGCCGGAAATACGGCGCATTCTTGCCGAGCGCGACATTTTGTTTATCAGCGATGAGGTAATCTGCGGATTTGGCCGTACGGGCCAACTGTTTAGTTGTCAGAGCTACGGCACCTCACCAGATCTGATCACCTTTGCCAAAGCGGTCACCAATGGATTTCAGCCCTTGGGCGGCGTGCTGCTCAGTGACAAAGTCGCCAACGTACTCACCAGTGGCGGCGGCGAGTTTGGTCATGGCTTTACCTATAGCGGCCACCCGGCAGCTTGTGCCGCAGCACTGGCTACCCTGGAGATTATTGAACGTGAGGGAGTGATTGACCATGTCGCCGATGATATCGGGCCCTATCTGCAACGACGCTGGCAAGAATTGGCCGATCATCCCATCGTCGGCGAAACCCGTGGCAAAGGCATGGTGGCAGCGCTGGAACTGGTGCGGAACAAGCAAGCCAGGGAACGGTTGGAAGATGGCGGCAAAGCCGGCGCAGTATGTCGACAATTCTGTATTGATAGCGGACTGGTGATGCGGGCTGTGGGTGACGCCATGATCATCGCACCACCACTGGTTTGCAGCCACGAGGAAGTCGATCTATTGATCGAACGCGCCACACACGCCCTGGACCTGACCGCCCATCACTATCGCCTCTGATATCGCTTCCAGGCGACAACGCCGAATAGCTGGCAGTCAGCTATTCTTGAAGAGAGCGAGGTAACCATGGCTAGCCAGAACAGTCACTTCCGCTGGGACGATCCGTTTCTGCTGGAAGAACAGCTTAGCGACGAAGAGCGGCAGATCCGCGATAGCGCCCGCCACTACGCCCAGGACAAACTGTTGCCCAGGGCGCGTGAAGCGTTTCGCCATGAACACACCGACCGCGCCATCTTCACCGAAATGGGCTCGCTGGGCCTGTTGGGTAGCACCTTGCAGGGCTATGGCTGTGCGGGTGTCAATCAGGTGAGTTACGGACTCATCGCCAGGGAAATCGAACGGGTTGATTCCGGTTACCGCTCACTGCTGAGTGTGCAGTCCAGTCTGGTGATGTATCCCATCGATCAGTTTGGCAGCGAGTCACAGAAACAGCGCTACCTGCCCAAACTGGCCAGCGGTGAATGGGTCGGCTGCTTCGGCCTCACCGAACCCAATGCCGGCTCTGACCCCGCCAGTATGACCAGCCGCGCCCGCACAACTGCCGACGGATTCCTACTCAGCGGCAGTAAAACCTGGATCACCAATTCACCCATCGCCGACCTGTTTCTGGTCTGGGCAAAAACCGATGACGGCGCCATCCGCGGTTTCCTGTTGGAAAAAGGCATGGCGGGACTGAGCGCACCGAAAATCGAGGGCAAACTGGCGCTGCGCACCTCGATCACCGGCGAAATTGTCATGGACGAGGTATTTGTGACGGAAGAAAACCTGTTGCCAGATGTCTCTGGGTTGAAGGGGCCTTTCAGCTGCCTGAACAATGCCCGCTATGGCATCTGTTGGGGTGCCATCGGCGCTGCCGAAACCTGCTGGCACACGGCTCGTCAGTACTGTCTGGAGAGGGAACAGTTTGGGCGCCCCCTGGCAGCCAACCAGTTGATTCAGTACAAGCTGGCTAACATGCAAACGGATATCAGTCTGGCTCTACAGGGGGCACTGCGGGCAGGCCGACTCAAGGATCAAAACCGCTTATCCCCGGAACTGGTATCACTGTTGAAGCGCAACAACTGCGGCAAGGCCTTGGAAATAGCCCGGCTCAGCCGTGACATGCTGGGGGGCAATGGCATCTCCGAGGAATTCCCGGTGATGCGTCACCTGC
>Ga0209578_10001072_pt1 | contig 26752 bp, 27 predicted proteins | sample tdAd472_FD_187127 | JGI IMG/M metagenome (GOLD analysis project Ga0209578, IMG submission 187127) | Marine sediment microbial communities from the Atlantic coast under amendment with organic carbon and nitrate - tdAd47.2 (SPAdes)... | ecosystem: Environmental > Aquatic > Marine > Coastal >...
AAAAGAAAGACATTCGAACAACGACGGCTGGCGCATCGGCGCCATGCCGCTTAACATCAACCAGCGATGAGCCAGAGCCTCCGTTAATATAAACGCTCAAGTGGCCCAATTATCCTGACGACGGACACACTCATTCACGCTGCTAAAACGGCGAACGAACACCCATTAAGCAAAGATGAACACCTTTTCCTTCAAGGCGAAGACGCAAGCCACAGTTATCTACTAGCATGGGGACGGGTGCGTCTCGACCAGACGACGAGCAACGGTCGCAACGTGGTGATCCGTTACCTAGGCCCGGGTGACCTGATCGGCACCGTCGCCGTTCTCAGGCGAAAGCCCTACCCGGCGACACCCGTCGCCGTCGAGGACGGCATGACCTTTTTCTGGACTGCCGGACAAAAGGCGATGCTGATCTCAGATCACCCGGTGCTCGCGACGAACGCAATAGAATTGACGGGGAGCCGCCTCGAGGAACTTCAGGAGCGCTTGTGCGAGGTTGCGACGCAGCGGGTCGAGCGGCGTATCGCGTCGACCTTGCTCCGTCAGGTCCGCCACGCCGGCCGACGGGTCGAAGGCGGTGTCGAGATTCCGTTCACGCTGACCCGCGCCGAAATCGCCGAGTTGACGGCGACGACGCTGCATACGGTCAGCCGCACCCTCGCGGCGTGGGAACAGGAAGGAATCCTCTCCGGGAAGCGCGCGTCCCATCTCGTCATCACCAAACCGCACCGCCTCGTCGAGATCGCCGAGCAGGAATAGACATTTCGCCTGAACTTGCGCTAGCGCAACATCACGGTAATTCTCCGGTGCCATGATAGGCGCGACATCATCATTCGGATATCTGGAGGGAGCCATGTCCGAGTTCGCGCTGGATAACATGATCGTCGGTGACATCATGGCCAAATGGCCCGAGACGGCGAAAGCATTCAATCGTCACAAGATGGCCTGTCCCGGCTGTGTCATGGCACCGTTCATGACGCTAGCCGAGGTCTGCGAGGCTTACGGCCTAAACCTAGACGATTTCGTCGAGACGCTGCGCCGCTCGATCAATCAGGAATCATCCGATCAGCAGGAGAGTATAAGTTGAGCCATTCAGCCGACGCCGCGCGGGCGGGTATTCCGCGCTACAAACCATGGAACGGCATCGCGCTCTTTCGGCAGGGATTCCGGCCCTTCTTCCTGGCAGCAGGTGTGAGTGCCGTCGTCTTGCTAAGCGTCTGGTTACTTGTGCTGACACGGCAGATCAGTCTTCCAGGTGCCGTTTTTGCGCCGACTCACTGGCATGCTCACGAAATGATTTTCGGGACGCTCGCGGCGGCAGTCGCGGGATTTCTGCTGACCGCAATTCCCAACTGGACCGGGCGCATGCCCCTACAGGGCTGGCCGCTCGCCGGGCTGTTCATGCTATGGCTTGCAGGCAGAGTAGCGATGGCTGCGGGCGAAGTGATCGGTGCGGAGCTTGCCGCCGCAATCGACGTGTCCTTTCTGGCCGTTCTTCTGGCGGTCGTCATTCGCGAGATCGCGGCCGGCCGCAACTGGCGAAACCTGCCGGTGGTGATCGCGCTGGCATTTCTGGCGGTGACCAACGCCGCCGCACATCTTGAAGCACTCGGGTTTATCGATACCTACCATCTAGGTATGCGGGGCGGCATTTCGGTGATCGCACTCCTGATCGCACTGATCGGCGGGCGCATCATTCCCAGTTTCACCAACAACTGGCTCGCCAAAAGGAATGCTGCACAGCGGCCCTGCCCGTTCGACCGGTTCGATGCCGCCGTTCTGATTCTGATGATTGCAGCGCTCGGGCTCTGGATTTTCATCCCGGACCACGAATGGAACGGGTATATGCTTCTCGCCTCCGGTGCCGGAAACGCGGTCAGGTTCGCCCGCTGGCAGGGCGTGCACACGCTGGCCGAACCGCTGGTCTGGAGCCTGCACGCCGCCTACGTCTGGCTGCCGATTGGTCTTTTGCTCTTGGGACTCTCGTATTTCTGGTCGGCCACGCCGGAATCTGCGGGCCTGCACGCGCTCACCACTGGTGCCATGGGCGGCATGATCCTGGCCGTCATGACGCGCGCGACGCTCGGACACACGGGGCGGCTGCTCGCCGCCGACCGGTGGACAACGGCTATCTACATCCTCGGCAACATTGCCGCGGCAACCCGGGTCACGGCGGCTCTGTCCCCGGTGGGACCCGACGCTTTCCTAACGATCGCCGCCGGTGCCTGGATCATCACATTCTGCCTGTTCAGCATTCGTTACGGGTCAATCCTGCTGGCTCGGTCCTGATGGATATATGCCGAATATGAGGCGGAATTATCAGCAACAGCAGCTCAGAGTTGACTTATCCACGCGGCTTTTGGCATCGGAGGTTTTGACCCACATTACAACAGACCGCGCATGGTTACTCGCGGTTCTGCTTATGGGGTTCGCTCATGAATCCGCCAACTAAATGAGAGCGATCATACAATGGGAATGCGGCCTATGTCTTGAAATGTCCCAAAACAGGGATTTAAAAAATCTCACGTCGATGACGCCAATGGCAGATCAAACCAAAACGTCGTGCCAATCCCAAATTCGCTTATTAGCCCTATCTCACCATTCATTTTTTCGATCAGGTCCTTGGCGACAGCGAGCCCGATGCCTGTCCCTTCGCTTGGCCGCATAGGATCAGAATTAATCCGATGGAACATTTGAAAAATTCCCAGACAATCGTCCTCGGAAATACCGATCCCTGTATCTTCTATGCAAACGCGCAAGAAACCGCTTTTACTTTCACCCCTAGAAAGCGTCACTGTTCCTCCCGGTTTATTGAATTTGACCGCGTTAGAAAGCAGGTTGAGAAGCACCTGATATAACCGAACGGGGTCCGCAAGCAAGAACACATCAGGCTGGGCACTAAATGTATCTTCAATCGTGATGCTGCGTTTTTGTGCCATAGGCATTATCATGCTAACAGCATCTGCAATGCATTTATTGGCCGATGTTTTCTCTATCTTCAGCTCGATAACCCCAGCTTCGATGCTGGCCAAATCGAGAACCTGATTAATCAATGACATCAGATGATTGCCACCATCGATAATTGACGCGATATAACCGTGCTGCGTAGGCAATAAATTTTTATCGAGGTCCATTTCCAGCATTTGAGCGTACCCAAGAACTGCGTTCATAGGTGTACGCAACTCATGGCTCATGCTTGCCAGGAATTCTGACTTCGCCTTGCTGGATTCCTCGGCATTTGCCAATGCTAATTCGACTTGTTCCTCTGCTTTTTTTCGATCGGATATATCCTGGACAACCGACCATATGAGCGGTTCGCCGTCATCGCCGATAACCAGTGAACCGTTCAATAGGACAGGAACCCTAGTGCCATCTACACGTATATACTCTTTCTCATAAGGACCATAAGTTCCTTTGTCGTGCAGAGATGCCAATTGCTGTTTTTCCTGAGGTTCATATTCACGTGGTGTGATATCCCAGTAAGTGAGTTGAAGCGTGTCTGTTTGAGTTCTTCCAAGAATGTCGCTAAACCCCCGGTTCACATCCAGCAAAGTTCCATCCATTTTACACAACGCCAGACCGACATTTGAGGAAGTGAACATTGCACGGTATTTTTGCTCACTGGCTTTCAGTGCCTTCTCAGCTTTCTGGCGATGTTCTATTTCGCGGCGGAGTTTTTTGTTCCATCCATAAATTACAAGAATGATCACGGAAGCTATACCGATTATCAAAATGATCAGTCTGTAATCTACCTCGTTTTGATACTTCACCTGAATCCATCGACCGTAAATGTCCCTGCGTTCATCTGCGGTTATTGAATCCAGCGCTTTTTGCAGTATCGGGATAAGCTCGGACCAATCCTTTCGGACCGCCATGCTAAGTTCAAAGCGATACGGGGTTTGCCCGGATATCTTTAGGTTGCTGAGGCCTGTTGATTCTATGACATGGCCAACGACCGCCAAGTTACCGACAAACGCGTAAGTCTCTCCATTTGAAACCGATTCCAAGCCCTTGCGGACGTTCTCCGCAGGCCGCAGGTCAAGTTCAGGGTGGTTTTCAGCCAGCAAGTCATGTGAGGCATAACTTCTAACAACACCAACACTTCTGGAATTGAGTGCCTCAATACCGTCAATGTACGGTTGGTTTTCCTGCGTCACGATGATCATTGGAAATGAAATGTACGGTCGAGTGAAATTAACAAATTTGTCTCGTTGAGGTGTCCTGACAACCAGGGAAAAAACATCAAGTTCGTGATTTTTGACCGCTTCTACCATCTTCGGCCAAGGCCGTTCTTTATCGATCATCCATTCAATACCAAGGCGTTTTTCGACTAACCGGATGTATTCTGCAGCCATGCCGCGATACTGCTTTTGATCATCAACGAATTCGAACGGCGCCCAATTAACATCAATGGCTAGTCGTATTTTTGAGTGTTTCGCCAGCCATGCTTTTTCTGAAGGGGTCAGATCAATTGTATTTTCTGATGGGCTCTGGGCTAAGGCATTGCCGAAGAAAGGCAGGGAAAATAGCAGCAATATGCTTACTACGCGTTTCAATGATATGCGGCGTGTTTGAAAATCAAACGACCGTCCGATGAGATCCCTCATTCTCACAAACCTTTTTTGCGGACAACTCCGCTATGATCAAGCATCTTAAATCAGTTCCGCAGAAGTTGGCTTCTTAATAATTATCTGGGTAATCAACCCTACCCGAGTTATTCGGCATGAGAATTGATTTGCCGCAATCAGTTCGAAAAAGGAGCCCGGTGTTGGCTGTGGCTGTTAATGAAAATCGTCAAGTTCGTTAGTCAATTTTCAGGTGATTTAATTTTGCAAGAAACGTGTCTCCGTAGACTGTATTTGAGCAGCTCTATACGGCCCCGAGACGGTTATTTGTCTTCTCTCACCAGTCCCATCGGATTCAGAATGGACAACGTGATTATGTGTGCGATAAGTTTTTACAATGTCTAATTTTAGAGTTTCTCAACAACTGCAGCTATTAGTGGGACAAAACACCTACCACTGAAATCGTCGGTTTATGGCCGAAGCTGTTGCTGACAACAATGTGCAATAAATATTGAAGTCATATGTTCAAATTCGGTGCCATTGTGCTTTATGATTTAGGTTGCTCTATCCGTTGATTTGGCGGTCAAATTCAGCCATCACGTCGACACCTCCGCGTATGCTTTAGCTTTATGGCCAGGGACGAATGCCCTGAATACAAACCATACGAACGCCAACACGCCGATAGCGAAGACGATATCGCCGGGCACTCTGGCCCATACCAGCGCCTGCATGACCGGGCTTTGCATGAATTCAGCCGAGCGGGCAAAGACATAGCCTTGTTCGATACTGATATATGTCTGCAGCACCCCCTGAGGCAGCAGTGACAGAAACGTCATCATCGCCAAGCCGATGTTCAGCGACCAGTAAGATATCTTTATCAGCTTTTCATTCCACAGCGCGATATCGGTCAGGCCGCGCATGCAGTAAAGCATCAGGCCCAGTCCAAGCATCCCGTACACACCGAACAGCGCGGCATGGCCGTGGTTGGCCGTGGTGTTCAGACCCTGCATATAGTAAAGCGCGATCGGCGGATTGATCATGAAACCGAACAGGCCCGCCCCCACTAAATTCCAGAACAGCACGGCCGCAAAAAACATGAACGGCCAATGATAATTACGTTCCCACTCGACTTCATGCTCGATCTTGTAACGGGTATAAGCTTCGAAGCCGACGACAAGCAAGGGAACGACTTCCAGTGCCGAAATCATCGCGCCAACACTAATCACCGAGGTCGGTGTGCCGCTGAAGTACAGGTGATGGAAAGTGCCTAGGACGCCGCCGAACAGGAAGATGATTGTCGCGAACAGAACCATCACCGTCGCCGTCGACGTCCGTAATATTCCCATGCGCACGAACAGCAGGGAAATGATCGCAGTGGCAAACACTTCGAAGATGCCTTCGACCCAGAGGTGAACAACCCACCAGCGCCAATATTCCATGATCGAAATATGGGTGTGCTGCCCCCACATGAGACCGGCGGCATACAGCAAACCGATCGCGATTGCGGACACTAACACCAGATAGATCAGCGATTTACCGCCTTTCTCCTGCAGCACCGGCCACAACCCACGAACCACCAACCCCACCCAAAGGAACAATCCGATTGTCAGATATATCTGCCAGAAGCGGCCGAGGTCGACATACTCATAGCCCTGATGGCCGAACCAGAAATTCATCGTCAGGCTATCGAAAAACCGATGCACAGCCGCCCATTGTCCGGCGAAGGAGCCGATGACGATGATCAGCAGGCTGATAAAAAGAAAATTGACGCCAAAGCGCTGGAAATTCGGATCCCGTCCACCCAGCATCGGCGCCACATAGAGCCCGGTTGCCAGCCAGGCGGTCGCAATCCACAGAACCGCGAGTTGCGTATGCCACGTCCGCGTCACTGTATAAGGCAGGTATTCCGCGAACGGCAGCCCATAGAGCCCCTGTCCTTCGACAGCATAGTGGGCGGTAACGATACCGAGCAAGACTTGCCCGAGAAACAGTGCGCAGACGATCCAGAAGTACTTGGCCGTAGCGCGCATCGACGGCGTCACCACGACGCTATGAACGATATCTTCACTGGCAATGCCGTCTTCAGGTAGTATGTCCCGGCGCCAGACGTCGAACTGCTTGGCATAATAGGCAATCAGCGCCCCTGCCGCCGCGAGCAGTAAAATCACCGAAGCAATACTCCACATCAGCACCTCGGTCGTCGGCTTGTTGCCGACCAGCTTTTCATGCGGCCAATTGCTGGTATAGGTGAAGTCCTCACCCGGGCGGTTGGTCGTTGCAGCCCAGGCCGTCCAGAAATAGAACGCCGCGAGTTGCCTCGCGTCAGAACCGGACAGCAAGCCGTATACCGGGAACGCATAATCTCGGCGCAATGCCAGAGATTGCGGATCACTGCCTTCGTAAAGGCTACGATAGTGAGCCTCCACCTGTTTTATGGCCTGAGCGCGCAGGTCGCTGACGGTAATGACGCCGGTGTCGGGATCAAAGGTGTTTCGACGCATTTCCTCCTGCAAAGCCGCCTTTTTCAATGCCGTTTTCTGTTCTTCGGAAAGGCCGGCAACCGGGCTTTGCATCAACAGGCCCAGCAGGGTCTCCGCTTCGCGATGCAGCCAGTCGGCACTCCAGTCGGGCGCTAGATAACTGCCATGCCCCCAGATCGACCCCTGCTCCATGCCGCCGATCGATTGCCAGACATTTTGCCCGGTCTCAATGTCATCGCGGTTGTATAGAATTTCACCGGATACGGACTTGACCGCTTTGGGTATGGGCGGGGTCTGCTGATATATCTCGGCGCCCAGCAATCCGAGGATGCCGAACATGACAACCATTCCCGTGGCCAGGATTATCCAGAGCCGACGGATGCTGAATGTCTGTTGATAGGTTTCCATTTTTGCCCCCCCTCAAAAATTGCCCGTCGCTGCCGATCGCGGTAGCTTCCGCTAGCGGTGCGGTGCTTAGAGTTGCCACAAACACGTCATGTGGTTTCAATGCCCATCAGGAGGCTGCCGGCGATCCGCTTCGCCGCTAGCCGAAACGTGTCCGCTGCCGCCGGATTGGGCGCGACTTCGCGCACGGTCTGATCCCAATGCATCAACCAACGTTCGAAATGCGCCTGTTCCAGGCCACCGATGGCGATATGCTTGAGCATGGGATTGCCGTGGAATCGTCCCGACTCCATTGTCACCGAAGCCCAGAAATCTTTCATCCGCGTCAGATGCCACGGCCAATCGGTTATTTTCGCGGCGAAAATCGGACCCAGCAGATCATCGTTTCGCACCTTCGTATAGAAGCGTTCAACCAATTGCGAGATCAACGCATCGTTCACCCCCATCGCCTTCGCATGAGCCAGTTTTTGCGCACGCGCTTGTTCGGCATAAGTAGAGGGTGTCATGGTTTCAGCTTATTAAAATGTATATGAAATATATCATTTATCTCAATTGGCAGATGAATGCAATATATGATATGCATCTTTTATGAGATTGTCCGTTCATACTGACTATGCCCTGCGTACGCTGATGTTTCTCGCCGCGAATGACGGGCTGCATTCGATTGCCGCAATCTCCGCGCGGTACGATATTTCAAAAAACCATATGATGAAGATTGCTCAAAGACTTGCGGCCAAAGGTCTTGTGAAAAGCGTTCGGGGCCGCAGCGGTGGCCTGACACTCAACCAGCCGGCGGATAAAATTAACATTGGTCATGTTGTTCGCTCGCTAGAAAATATGGACAGTTTCGTCGGATGCTTCGATGCCCATCGAGACGGCTGTGTCGTAAGCCCGGTTTGCGGCCTCAGACACGTTTTTGTCGATGCAATCGAGTCCTTCCTCCAGCATCTGGACGGCTACACAATTGCTGATGTGGTTGGTGACAAGGATAGATTCAGCTCTGTTTGGCTATGACTGCTTCTGATTATAGCTAGACAGCGGCCATCTCGGTGACGGCGTCAATTAGTCGGTTATCACCCAATCCATACATCGATTTCTGACGATATAGAGGACTTCGTGCGCACGTTGAGGGGGCGCAGGCTCAGTTCTACTTTACCCTCCCGGTTTCAAAAACCTCAGAGATCTTAATCTTCACACGGATAGGCTTGATGCCAGCGTGTGGATGATTTGCGTTGCGACATCAATCGCTCTCTCTTCCATGGCGTTATTGTAAACCATGTATGCGGGGAGGCTGAATTCTTCCGCACCATCGACCACGAACAATTGTTTTGTGTCCAGGTAAGGTTGGACCAGCCGCAGCGGAAAATACCCGGATCCGCCGTAGTTCAGGATTTGTGCGATACCAAGCCAGCCAATCCCGACTGTCATCGATGGGCCGGAAAACTCCGGAAACGACGCACGGTGCTTAGCGTAAAACTCGGGCCCCCAGTCGACGTAGATATATCCATTGTCGAAAAAACGTTGTTCGTCCGGATCAGAAGTCACAAGCACGAGCAACTCGTCAAACAGGTGATCTACCTTCAACCCGGGGCGGTTCTGCGGCGTGAACATCAAACCGATATCCATGCGGCCGTCGATCAGGCTCTGCATCAGGTCGGGCTCGAAACCCATCTCGGCGTGGATTGCGATATTCGGCAACCGGTCCCGCAATTTTGGAAGCATATGAATCAGGAAACGGTCCCATAGCCCGAAACGGGCGCCGACGGTCAGTGTGTATTCAAACCCCTCCGCGATGCCGACGTCCTGACGCAATCGTTCGACAGTTCGCACCAGAACCAGCGCATGCGCTTCGAAACGTCTGCCCGATGGCGTCAGAAATGTGCCGGCCTTGTTGCGGACGAACAGCCTGGCACCGAGCATTTCCTCGAGTGAATGAATCCGGGCGCTAACGGTCGATTGCGTAACGTGCAGTCGTTCGGCCGCGGATACGAAGTTGCCGGCGGCGACAACTGCCAGAAATGTTCGGGCGAGTTCGGTGTCCATAAGTACCAGTCGTTATTAAATCGATTTTATCAATATTAAATAGCAATTCTTCTCGTTTGCTCAATATAAAATTGCAGCGGATAATTCTTCAAGCTCATCTGGAGAAAGAGGGAGTGTCGATATGTCCAGCATTACGCCTTCCGGGAAGCACTCAGTTATGGAGCCATTTGTGTCACGTGTAGCCAAGAGAGTGGGCGGTGAGCTTCCCTGCGCGCTCGTTCATCAAAGCCATGGCGTTCAACACCAGTGCCGCCGCGCGCTGATTGTTGTTATCGCGTTCGTACTTGCGGCGGTGCTCTGATGATTGGGAAAGTATGTTGGAAGGGATGAATTCCATCATCGGTGACGAACCGGAATTTTTCAACGAGATGTGCCGGGCGCTTGGGTGTCGTTATCCGATCATACAGGCCGGGATGGGTGGTGTGGCACGAGCTGATCTGGTGGCGGCTGTTTCCGATGCAGGCGGTTTCGGATTTCTGGGGATGGTGCGCGAAGCACCACAATTCATCGAGCAGCAAATTCATGCGGTTCGCACGAAGACCGCGGGTCCGTTCGGTGTGAACCTGATCCCGGCGGCGACCGCACCTAAGTTATTCGATGAGGAACTCGCGGTTTGTCTCGAGAACCGGGTGGATGCGATGTGCTTCTTCTGGGACGTATCGCAGGTTGCGATAGAGAAGGCCAAAGCAGCCGGCGCGGTCGTGCTTTACCAAGTTGGCAATGTCAAAGACGCCATTGCAGCCGTGGAAATGGGGGCCGATATCATAATTGCACAAGGCACCGAAGCAGGTGGTCACGTGCACGGTCAAACCTCGTCGCTTGTGCTCGTCCAGGAAATCGTCAGATCGGTGCGATGCCCGGTGGTTGCATCCGGCGGATTCTCGACAGGCGCGTCGCTTGTCGCCGCTTTGGCACTAGGGGCGGCGGGTATTCATTGTGGCACGGCGTTTCTTGCGACGCGGGAATCGTTCGCCAACGCATATCACAAGGACCGGATCGCCAGGGCCGGGCATGACGACACGATCCATACCGATCTTTATTCAGTCAACTGGCCGGTGGGGGCGCCCGTCCGAGTCCTCCAGAACAGTGAAACCCGAGAATTAGGGGCCAAGCGGTTCGGTCATATACCAAGAACTGCCGGCGATGAGATTGTCGGAGATGAAGATGGCCGCCCCATTCGGCGCTTCAGTACGGATTCCCCGCTCAGAAACACACGCGGCGATCTGGAACGGATGGCTCTGTTTGCCGGGCAGGTCGCCGGATTGATCGACGATGTGCCTGCGGCTCGGGAACTGATTTACGCAATCATTGCGGATGCGGGCGCCGTCCTGGAGCGGCTCCCCCGTAATCTGAGTGTATCGGAGCCACTGTCATGAATTGGGTTGAGATTCGTCGTTGGCGCGTTGAGAAGCGCTCGGAATTTATGGCATGCCGCCGTGCCGTACGTTCGGCGCGAAAACGACAGGCCGGCGCTGATATCGGCGAGCATGTCCGCGAAATGATAGTAGAAGCCACGCCGCCAGGTGCCGTTATCGGCGGATACTGGCCTATCAAGGGTGAGATCAATCTCGCCCCCCTGTTTCGTGAACTAGACCGGAAAGGGTATCGGATTGCATTTCCGGTCGTCGTTGCAAAGAACGAACCGGTCGAGTTCTGGAGATGGAACACCGGGATGCCGATGAGCCGTGGCATCTGGGATATTCCCGTTCCGGCGACGCGCAATCCGGTCAAGCCGGAAATCCTGGTGGTGCCGCTTGTTGGTTACGACGATCAATGTTTCCGGCTCGGGAATGGCGGCGGTTACTATGACCGGACTTTGGCTGCATGTGACGTGAAACCTTATTGCATCGGTGTCGGATATTCCTTCGCACATGTGTCATCGATCCACCCTCAGCCGCATGACGTGCCGATGGATGTCATCGTTACGGACGAGGGCGTTGTTGGCCGAGAGTCGCAACTCATCTCAATCCCGCGGAACGGCGAGGCGGCGAGGAAATTCGCATCCTCCGCGTGCTCCATGGCTGAACTGGACCCTTCTTACTTCGGCTACATGAACGCCGAGGAAAGCGGGAAATTGGCGATCACGCTTTCGAAGTTGGTGCGCGCTGCTGCAGGTCTGGCGATGGAGATTGCCCTGTTCGGTAAGAAACCGCTCGGGGCGGCGACGTATCTCGACCTGGTTTACGGAGATATCTATGCCGGCTCGTTACTGAGGGAAACGGCAAACAGGTTGGGGGTTGATGCGGCCTTCGCCCCGGATGGGATGGTGGCCATCGATGATCGTGTATCGACGGATGCGGACCTGTATCGACTGCATCAAGAAGTCGCGCAGGCGATCCGATCCGCTTTGCCGAAGATTTCCGATCCACGGCTGTATAAAGACCTGACCAAGGTTCTGCGTCTTCAAGAACGCGCGCTGACGAGAGTGGAAGAAGCCCGGCAGTCGATAACTGACGGGCAGATGCAGGTGCGAAATGCAGTTTAGAACGCGCGTTGTCCCTCGGTACCCCGCTCGGGAGAATTCCGTGTTTTTGGATGCGGGATTTCGACCGTTTTTTCTCGGTGCCGGTATGTTCGCGCTTCTGTCGATGATTTTGTGGATCCTCATACAGACCGGGCTGATATCGCTTCCTGTATCTCAACCGCCGACGAACTGGCATGCGCATGAGATGTTGTTCGGTTATACGAGCGCGGCGCTCGCCGGTTTCCTCTTGACGGCGATCGCGTCGTGGACGGGCAGACCTCCCGTTTCCGGTAGGTTGCTCCTGAATCTGTTCATGCTTTGGATCGCCGGGCGCGTCATGATGACATTTGGGAGCGGGTTGACTCCGGTCACATCCGCGCTGGTCGACGGCGTGTTCTTGCCGGTGCTCCTGGTCGTCGTTTCAAGGGAAATCATCTTAGGCAAGAGTTGGCGCAACCTGCCTGTGTGCGTTGCCGTTGCTCTGCTTGCCGCCGCAAACTTTACGACGCACCTAGAGGTGTTCCTGGACGACATCCCCCATGGGATAGGCGTCAGACTAGGCTTGTCAGTATATGTTTGTCTGATCGTTCTCATCGGCGGACGTATCGTTCCCAATTTCACCAATAATTGGTTCCGTACAATGTCTGCGCCGTATCGTGCCCGACCGTCCTCGTTATTCGACCTAGCGATTATTCTGCTGACTGTTGCAGCGCTCGGATCCTGGATTGTTTCCCCGGAGAGCCGAACAACGGGACTTTTGCTGGCAAACGCCGCCATCGGTAACGCGCTCAGGTTCATTCGCTGGAACGGATACAATGCCGGTGCCGAACCGCTCGTTTGGATATTGCATATCGGATATGCGTGGGTGCCGCTGGGACTGCTCTTTCTTGGTATCTCCCAGTTGGATTCCTCGGTCCCGGTAAGTGCGGGCATCCATGCGTTGACCGCCGGTGCCATCGGAACCATGACGGTCTCGGTGATGACCCGTGCAACGCTCGGCCACAGCGGTTACACACTACAAGCCGATGGTGCGACGTTCTGTATTTACGCGTTGCTGGTCTTTGCAGCCGGCGCGCGCGTTGCTGCCGCTTTCCCGATCGAGCATCAGATGGAGTTATTGTACCTGTCGGGTATACAGTGGTGTGGGGCCTTCCTTCTGTTTTGTATTCGTTATGGTGTCATCATTCTGGGAGTATATGGGACAAGTTCGGAGTGAGCGATGAAGCCGATACTTCCATAACGGGCGACTAGACGCCGATGTGCAGAGCCGTATTATCCACCCTCGGTTCATATGCATGCCGGTGTTTTACCCTGGGTGGCGGCTGGTTATCCTATAACTCGTGAAGGGAATCGGCTGCCACCCTTTTTTACTAGATATCATGATCGTCGATAAAACGAGTCTGCTCTGCTCCCATTCTTTGGACCGCCGGAGATTAGAATTTTCCGGCTTTTGCTCTGCTCCCATTCTTTGGACCGCCGGAGATTAGAATTTTCCGGCTTTTTCACGATGGCGGGCTGGTGGCGCCATCGGGATTATGTATCGCGACCGGGACGTTATATCCGATCGCGCTGTGAGGCCGAACCTCGTTATAGTCTCTACGCCAATCCTCCATTTTTTCACGGGATCCGGCGAGCGCCAGTCGATGCCGTCCAGCAGAGCACCGAGCTGCGACGAGGTCATCGACAGGGTGCGTCCCTCCTCGATGGAGGCGGGCCAGAGGAACACGCCATGCTCGAGCCGTTTGGTGAACAAGCACATGCCCGTTCCGTCCCAGTAAACGACCTTGATCAGGTTGGCCTTGCGGCCTCGGAAGACGAACAGGTGACCCGAAAACGGATCCTGATGCAGTACCTCCTGGACCATCAGCGCCAGTCCGTCCATACCCTTGCGCATGTCCGTATAGCCGTAGGCCAAATGCACCTTCACGCCAGCGGGCAACATCGTCATGGCACGGCCTCCCCGTCAATGATCTCGACATCAACGAAGACCGGCTTTTCGGCTTGCGCCTTGATCTGCTCCTGCCGCCATCGGCAGAGCACCCGCCGGGCAATACCGTAGCGTCTCGCGACCTCCGATACACTGGCACCGGGTTTATTGGCCTCGGCAAGGATATGGGCACGCTCCGACTCGCTGAACCGGCGCCGGTGGCCGGCCCGCACCGGCACGATGACCGGCTCCTCGGCCGGCTCTGAAGTGGGATAAGTCACGTGACTTAGGGTGTGACTAAAGCTGTGACTTGGGGTGTGACTTACGCCGCCACGGCGGTAGAGCAGTTTGCGCTCAGGCGCCTCCGGCTCGGCCTTGAACTGGGCTCGCCAGTTTCCGAACGCCTTCAGCGACAGCCCCTGAACCTCGCAGTATTCCCGCTGATTCAGATCACTACGCTTCCACGCCTCGTGGTGTGATCGCCAGAACGCCTCACCGTAACGTGGGCGCCTTGCCAATCCTTCCGACATTTCGATCTCCTCGCGTTGGAATCAATACAACGAGACAAAATCAGAAATGACCTACCGCCGGATAGTGTGCATTCCCGGGACGCTTACAAGACCGCAGCATGGGGGCTTATGATTTACCTGATGCCAGTTGCAAGTTCCCTGATCAGCCGTAAAGATTTCCCTGTTCTTCACTCAAGGGAAATTACGTGCAGCCCCGCCAAATTCAGCTACTTTGCGACATCTAAAGGCCGGTTCTTCGCCCAAATTCGGGGTAATTCCCTGTAATTTCCCTGAAAAACAGGGAAATCCGTAGAGACTGGTTCGCATGAGACTGCGTCCACCACCACTCTTTTCCATGCAAACCGACGCCCAGGAGACAGCCTCTGAAAACTCCCTGATTTCTGGGGGTTTTAGCCGTTATTTCGTAAGAACTTTTGTGGAGAGACTGTCTCTATAGACGAATTTAGCGGATTTGCGGCAAAAGTCTCCAGAGACGATTTTAGACGCCCAGAACTTTTGATCGTGCGATGCCAAATATCTATAGGTCCGACGCCAAGCCGCTTCGAATGTCCGCTTTATCAGCTAATCCTGGCAAAATTTGAGCGGAGTCATTAAATCAGCTTCTAGCCAAAACTCGAACATCGGAAACTGATCTTATTGCCGGCACGCGAATGCGTGAAACAGCCCTTGGCCAATTCCGGATACAATCGCTGTGGATTGAAATTTGCGGGCACACATATATGAGAGACCATCGTAGCGTGCACATACTCCAATATGTGCGTACCTCACTATAATTAGCGCAACCGGAATTGCACGGGCACCGACAGCGTCAGGCGGCCTTGCTCGAAATCGTCGGGGAATGCCGGCAGCGGCGCCGCCCGTTGGATCATGCTCATGACCTCCTCATCCAGGATGGCATGTCCGGTGCCGCGCACGATCCGCGCCGCCAGCACCTCGCCGGCACTGTTCATCGTGAAATTGAGCACGGCCATGCCCTCGTGCCGGCGTCTGCGTGCCGATGCAGGATATTCCTTGTGTTCTTCCAGCCATGCCTGCAGGCGCTCGAAATAACTGTCGGCGGAACCGGGCCTGCCGCCAGCACTCGCAGACGTGCCGCTGCCCGTGTTCGCCGATTTCTCCGTACCCGATTTGCCTGCCGATCCGGCGACGGACGGCGCCTTGGTTTGCGGTTCCGCCGGCGTTTCGGCGGGTGTTTGGGCGGCAACTTCCTTTGGCGCCGCCTCGACGGTTTCCTGCTCGGCGGCTTCCGGCTCGACGTCCTCGACCGGCGGCACCGGTTCAACTTCTTTCGGCGGGCGTGGCTTCTTCGGGACCCTTGCCGTCACCGTTCGCGGCGGGACCTCGGCTACCGGCACGGGTTCGGTGGGCGCCGGCTCGATGGCCGAGACTTCAGGCGGCACCGCGCTCTCTATGGTGTCCACCGTCTCGACCGGCACCGCTTCGGTCGGGACAACGCCCGGCGTTTCCGAAACCTCGACCGTTTTCGCCGTCGGCGGCGGCACAGCGGTCGCACCCGGCGCGCCACCGGCCATGCCGAAGGATATCTCCATGCCCCCGGTGCCGAGATTTGCGGCACCGCTTTCGGCCGGTTCCCACAGCAACAAAACAAGCGCGCCATGCGCCGCAACCGCGACCAGAGACGCTGCAAGCCAGTGCCTGCGCCCGATTTTCATGGCTCGATCCTCATCGGCCGGACCCCGCCGACGTCAACAGCTTGACCTTTTCCGCCCCGGCCGCCTTGATCCTGTCGAGGACGGCAATGACGTGCCGCGCGTCGGCGTTTCCGTCCGCCTTGACGTGCACCGTCTTCGCCGCGCCCGTGCCGAGGACGTCCGCGAGCGCGCCCTGCAGCGCGTCCACGGGAACGTCCGCGCCGTTCAGCAATGAACGGCCATCCGACGTGATCAAAAGTTGTACCAACCGCTCACCCGGCTTTTTCTCGCTTTCGGATACGGGTGGCTCGATCTTGACCGGATCGGTTTTCGACAACTGCCCGGCAACCATGAAAAAGATCAGCAGCAGAAACACCACGTTGATCAACGGCATGATGCGCTGATCCTCGTCGGCGTGCCGGCGTCGGGGTTTTCCGAAGGCCATCACCCGCCCTCCGCCGAGGACACGAACGAAACCTCACGCCCGCCGGCGGCGGCGATCCGTTCGACCAGATCGACGGCGCGCTGCAACGAGACGCCCTCGCCCGGCTTGACCAGCACGCGCTGCGCCGGGTCGTCGGCAAAGCGCGCGGACAGAACGCGCAACAACCGGTCTTCGGTGAAGTTTTCGCCGGAAAGCCGCAGGCCGTCGTGTCTGAGTTCCACCAGCATCGCGCCGGTCACATCGCCGCCGCCCGGCCGCGCCACCCCAAGCTCGAGCGTACGCCAGTCCATGAAAGACGACGCCAGCATGAAGAACACGAGCAGGATGAACACCACGTCGATCAGCGGGGTCAACGAAATGACGGCGCGGCGGCGCATGGTACCGGCCCGCCCCTAGTCCGCGCCGATCCGGTCGGCAGCGCGACCGCCGTCGCTCCGCACATGCGCCGGCAGTCGTGACAGATCATCGGTGAACACACTCTGCACGGCGTCGGCCATTGCGACTTCGGTACGTTCCGCAATCCGTTCCAGCCAGTTGAAGACGGCGACGGTCGGAATCGCGACCGCAAGCCCGACCGCTGTCGTCAGCAGCGCCTCCCAGATACCGCCGGACAGCACCGACGGATTAACCTGATTGCCCGCCGCCTCCATCTGCTGAAATGCCGTGATCATACCAAGCACGGTACCGAACAGGCCGAGCAGCGGTGCCAGACTGGCAATGACCTCCAGCGGACGAAGATATGAGCGCAACTCCTCGACACGGCGCGTGCCGAAACGCTCGGCTTCGGCGCGAATATCGGCGTTTTCCAGATCGCCGCGAATATGCCCGCGCAGGGCGACCGCCAGAGTCTGCGCCACGGGGTTCTTGTCGCCCTGGACGCAGGCCAGTGCTTCCAACGGCTTGCCGAGCCGCTTGAGCTTCGTCGCGCGCGATACGTTGACCAGCCGCGTCGCCCGTACGGACCAGAACTGCCACAGCTTGAGGACCGTGATTGCCGTCGCTACCATCGACATGAAAATCAGGATGGCGACAACGGGGCCACCCAGCGTCAACAACTCCCACGCTTTATCCAAGGCGCCGGTTTCGGGGATCATCGGCATTTCCTGCATGGCATCCTCCACTGATCTACTTGATGAACGGAACGTCGCCGAGCGATGACGTCCGGGTCATGGCGAGGCATGCCGCCGCCTCCCGTCCGGCGCAGGTGCGCACATCGTTGAGCAAAACGCGGCCGATCGCGTTGCAACCGAGTTTTTCGACATCGAACAGCCGGACCCTGGTCTTGCCGGCCGCCAGCGGGCCGCCCTCGACGACGAGCCTGTCGGCGATCACGCCTTTGTTGTCGAAAAACACCAGATCCGGCTTGTAGCTTTCGATCGTGCCAGCGGTTTCGTTGCTGAACACCATATAGATGCGGCAACCCTCTCCGACCGGTTCGACCTTGTTCAATTCCATCCCGATGGCGTCGTCAGCCCATGCCTGCGGTGTAACCAGGAACACGAGCAGGCCTGACAACAACGCCCCGAAGATCGATCCCGAAAAAGTCATAACGCTTCCAATCGTATTCAAAAGACGCGCCCGCCTCTGCGGCACGGCGGCGAGGTGGGGCGCGCTCACATCACTTGCTTGTTACGTCCTACTGTATAGACGTCCAGGCCGCCGATATTTTCACCTGTCGCCATATTTCATGTCTGATTTGCAGGTACACCGGGCAAAAAGTCGTCGCGTGCCAGTTCGGCATGCAGGTCGTCGGGCAGCCCCGCGACCCACTCGTATTCCAGTTCCTCGCGCCAGGCGAACTTGACCAGATGCTTGTCGAGAATGCCCTGAATCACCGGGATCGCCCGATCTTCATGCGCCAGGCAGTAAAACGTGAGTGCGGTGTCGTCTGCGTTCATCAGGCAACGGCCGGGTGGGAAGGCGACGCGTCCTTCCTCAGGCGAGTACGTCACCATGACCTTGTGCGCAAAATGCTTGCAGAGCTGCTGCAGATACTTCTGCGCATGATCGGTTCTTATGTTTGTCGAAAACGCCGTCATGCCTCCTCCGTGTTGTTCAATTACAGACATCGTCCGTGACCAGGTAGGGTCGTCCCTCGGAGCATGTCTCGATGCGGCCCCTTACCCCGTAAGCTTCGGCCAACGTTTCGTGGGTGATCGCTTCGGCCGGTGTCCCATAAGCCAGGACCCTGTTTCCGCTCAGCACCATTAATCGGTTGCAGTGCCGCATCGCCAGGTTGATGTCGTGCAATGCCATCAGGCAAACGCCGCCGGCCGACGCGACGATCGCGCTGATGACGCCGATCACGTTCAGCTGCCAGCGCAGGTCCAGGGCGCTGGTCGGCTCGTCCAGCAAAAGCACCTTGGGTTCGCGCACCAGCACCTGCGCCAGCCCCACCATCTGCCGCTGGCCGCCGGACAGCTTGCCCAGCGCCTGAAACGCCAGATGGCGGATTCCGAGCTGGTCGAATACCCGCTCCGCCGCCTGTTCGACGCGTTCGCGGGACATGTCGGGCCGGACCGCGCGACAGGCACTGATGACCGCTTCGTAGGCAATCAGCGTCGTCGCCTGCGGCAGCGCTTGCGGCAGATAACCGATCATACCGGCGCGCCTGAGGTACGGCATCTCGTCGACCCGCTCGCCATCCAGGTGAACGTGCCCACGAAACGCCTGCAGTCCGGCCAGCGCACGCAACATGGTCGACTTCCCGACGCCGTTCGGCCCGAGGATGCCAAGCACCGTGCCGTCCTCGATCAACGGCACGGTGACCTCGCTTAGGACATCGCGCGCCCCGTAGCCGACCGAAAAGGTATCGATGGAAAGAGCTGTCATCAGCCGCGCTGCCGTTGCGTCACAATAAGAACCAGAAACAGCGGGATACCGATCAGCGCGGTCACGATCCCATCGGGGATGAGGATACCCGGCACGATGCTTTTGGCGACCAGAGAGGCGCCCGACAGGATAAAAGCGCCGGCCAGGGCGGCACCCGGCAGATAGAAACGGTGATCCTCGCCGAATGCGAGGCGCGAAATATGCGGCCCGACAAGGCCGACGAAACTGATGATGCCGGTGAACGAAATCGCGATCGCGGTCAGCAGGCTGACGCGCAACAGAACGAGGGTGCGTAGGCGATCCACGGCAACGCCGAAACTGCGCGCCTGATCCTCACCCCCGCGCAGCGCCGTCATCTGCCACATGTGGCGAAACGACATCGGCAGACAAAGAAAGAAGACGAGGCTGACAATCCCGACCTTTTCCCACGTCGCGCGCGACACCGAACCCATGGTCCAGAACACGATCTGCTGCAGGCTGTCGGTATTGGCGATGAACTGGATCAGCGAAATCGCGGCATCCAACGCGAACAGGGTGGCGATGCCGAACAGGATCACGGTATCGACGGTGGCACCGAACATCCTCGACAGGGTCTGGATCACAAAGATCGACGCCATGGCGCCGATGAACGCGCACACCGGCACCACGTAATTTTCGTCCACGCCGAGTGCGCCGAGGTCGAGCACGATGGCGATCGACGCACCGACCGTCGCCGCATGCATCACGCCAAGCGTCGACGGGCTGGCCAGCGGATTGTTGAGAACCGTCTGCATCTCCGCACCGGCGAGGCCGAGGCAGGCGCCGACAACGACCGCCAGCATGGCGAACGGCAACCGGACATCCCACAGGATGACCCGAAGCGGCTGCGGCAGGCTGTCCGGCGCGACGAGACCCGTCAGGATATCGCCGACCCCCATGCCGGACGGCCCGGTCGCGATGTTGAGCACAAGACTGACGACGACCGCCGCCGCCAGCAGCGAAAGCCAAAGCAACCGGCGCATGAAGATGGTCCGGTACGCGTCCGCGAGGTCCGTCGCGGGCGCACGTGCGCCGTTGCGGAAGACGGTTTCGCTCATTCTGCCGCCGTCCCCGTCCAGTAGACACCGTTGAGCGGCACGGGCTGAAAGCGCGCGAAGTATTCGGCCAGCGTGTCATCGGGTTTCACGTCCGCGAACAGGTCCGGATGAAACCATTTGGCCATCGCCTGAACCGCGGCAACGTGCATCGGCGTGTTGTAGAAATGGTGCCAGATCGCATATGCGCTTCCCGATGTGACGGCGCGCAATTCGGATACCACGGGACGCTGCAGAACGTTGCGCAACGAGAGCGCGGCCGCACCCGCGGGCGCGCCCGCGCCGAGAATGACCCGGCCGCTGTCCCCGCTGCCCGGCGGGTAATTGCCGATCGCCGTAGCGATATAGATATCGGGCTGTTCGGCAATCAGGTACTCGGCGTTGACGACACCGTGCGTGCCCGGGATCTTGTCGGCGACGATATTATCGCCACCGGCCCAATCGATGAACCGGCCCATCATCTGCCGTCCCGTCGTTTCACAGCACTGATCGCGCAGGCCGACACGGATTTCCATGAAGACGCGCGGTTTGCGCGCCACGGACGTCAGACGTTCGGCGACGAGGTTCATGTTTTTTTCGTAGAACGCAAGAAACGCGCGAGCTTCGTCCTCCCGGCCGAGGAGCTTGCCCAACAGGCGCATGCTCCTGGGCGTGTTCACAAGTGGATCGCGGCGGAAATCGACGACGACCACGGGAATGCCGGCGGCATCCAGGCGGTCCAGGATTTCCTTGTCTCGTGCGCCCGGGCCGTGGCCACTGCCGAGCCCGAAGATCGCCACGTCCGGCTGTACCCCGATGGCCTGTTCGGAACTGAACGACGCCGCGCCGGCGGAGCCGATCTCGGGAATGTTCGCAATTTCCGGAAAGCGCTTTTCATATTGTTCGTACGTAGCCGGGTCGAAACGCCGGAAATCGGCCATCATCGCGGCGACCAAACCGATCGGGTCGTCCCGCTCGAGGATCGCCAGCGTCGGCAGAAAACGTCCTTCCCCGAGGATAACCTTACGCGCCGGCACACGGACCTGGACCTCGCGCCCGGCGACATCGGTCAGGGTCACTTTGTCCCCCGCATTGACCACCGGCGCTGAGAACAGCGCTGCAACCACGGCCGTAACAAGCCCAATCCATTTCATTCTTTCATCCTTAACCCTTGGCGAGTGCTGGCCATCAATGCCCGAGTCGGTGTTTCCGAACATTGCCATATGGCCGCCACCCGCATTCCCAACCTCAGCCTCATCTGCGGCACGCACCCAGGCGCCTAAGCGGACACGACGCGCGGTATGTTGAAAATGATTATCAATATCACCTTGTCCCCAACGCGGGCCAGACAGGCCATGCTTGCGGAATCCTCAAAAGCATTTGCCAAAACGACGTCAACGGAGACGGTTTGGCGAACGTACCTAATGCGTGATCGCGTACCAGACGGACTCGTACACAGCGGTCGGCACGACCGATCCGTGGCCCTCGTCACGAATGATCTCGAACTCCAGTTCGATCTGCTCGCGGCCCTCACGTTCGATGAGCGCCGCCAGTTCGCGGGCGTTGTCGACCATGCGATTCGCAGCCAGCCATTGACGGCGCTTCTCCAACTCCCCGGCGGTCCCTCGTTCCCAATCGCCGAGGCGCTGCTCATTGCCGCCGACGCTGATACGTAACGCCGCTTTGCGGTCCGCATCTCGGCGGCCGTGTTTGAGAAAGGCTTCGGCGTCGCGATGGACGGCCTTGTCGTTGAACCAGATAGACGGGCTTGCCGCGATGTATGCCGAATACTTGTCCGCACGGTTGAAAAGTGCGTGCAACACCATCATGCCGCCGAACGAATGGCCGAACAGCGCGGCACGCTCGGGATTCACCGGGTAATGCTTCTCGACAAACGGCTTGATGTCGTTTTCGACGGTATCGAGAAACGCAGTTCCGCCGCCCATTTCCGGCCAGGGCGCACCGTTCGGGCGTGGCGGCATCACATAGCGCACAGCCGGCGGCGTAAGGTCGAAGTTACGTTTCGCAAGCGAGTATTCGCCGCGCGGATAACCGATCCCGACGACGACCGCCGGCGCGCGACCGCTACGCCGGGCGCGGAACACCAACTCGCGTGCACTATCGCTGAAATAGCCGAAATATTTCCCGCCATCCATCGCATAGACAACGGGAAACCCGCCTTCGGGTGGCTCGCCCGGCGGCTGCCAGACGAGAATACGCACGTCCTGACCGCTAAACGATGACGTCAATACGTGCTCGCGCGCGCCGTCGACCCGAACCTCTTTTCCGGCCGCATCGGCGTGCGCCGGTGTCATCGGCATGGCGGCAATCGATCCAAGTGCAAACCCGGCAACCAGAAACAGCATACTGCTGATTTTCATGAAGCGTTTCCTGTATCGGAGTCGGAACCACACGCCCCGGAAGGGCAAGCGGGCTGCCCATCCGGGGCCGGGCCATCCCATCGCACCTGCGGTTCCCCCTCCGCGGGACGGACCCGAAGTTCCCGTGTTCCAGCTGCTAGAATTCGAACTTCGCCGAGACGAGGAAGCTTCTACCGGGATCGCGCGTCGCCGACACGTTGGCGTTGGCGCTATACGACCCGGTATTGGCCCGGTCCGCGTAATCCCGGTCCAACAAGTTCAGGACATCGGCGCGAAGTTTCAGGCCGGGCAGCTGTTCAGGCGCCCATTCCGCGTAAATATTCGAAACGAAATAACCGTTGAGCGCGAACCCGCGCGATTCTTCGGTGTCGTCATTCTCGAGTACCCATTCGTTGGTGGTGCCGATACGCATGCCGGCCTCGGGGATGCGATGAGACACCTCGAGCGTCATCATGTCGCCCATCAGTGCGCCCTTGTAGTACTCCGATCCACCGCTGGTCGGGATATCGGAGTCCAGCCGGACCGTCGCCCGGCTGAACGTCGCACGGGCGAACCCCTGGGCGTAGTCATAGCGTGCCGACAGGTTGAAACCCTCCGTGGTCACATCGTAGTTGGTCGCCCGCGTTGCGGTGTCGAGATCGTGTGCGTTCTTGATCCGCGTCCGGAACACGTGGCCATCGAAAGTGAAGTCGCTGATGCGGACGTTGGCGCCGATCTTGCCGTTGTAGGACCGGGACGTTTCGACGCCGGTATAATCGTAATTCTGCTGCTGAATCCCCACTTCGGTCATCGGAATGCCGCCGAATACCGTGCCAACGCCGCCGTAGGCCATGACGTTCTTCGTGAGGTCGTATTCGCCGTTGATGTTGCCGCTCAGGCCGGTGTTCTCAAGCGTCGTCCCATCATTGCCTTCCAGTTCGTTGCGGTCGACACGGCCGCCGACGGATGTCCGCAGATCATCGGTCCAGGACGTCCGCGCCTGGGTGAACAAGCCGTAGTTGGTAAGCGTTTCCGTGCGGTCGGTGTGGCTCGTGCTGGTCACCCCGCCCGAGCCCTCGTCACGGAAATAATCCCCACCAGCGGTGATGGCGCCGAAATCCGTCGTGAAGGTGTTCGACAATTTGCCGTTGATCGATTCGACGCGGGCGATGATGTTACGGTTGTTGGCGTGCTGCTCGGTGTCGAGGTGCGTCACGGTGCGGCTGATGCTGAACTTAGGATCCCACATCCTGGTCGGCGTTTCGTCGCCGAACGAAAACGTTGTCGATTGGCGGCTGTAATCATGCCAGGCGGTACCGAAATTGGCAGGCAACGAAAAATTCGTCCGCCCGTCGCGCAGCGCGATATCGTCGAAGCGCGTTGCCGCGACCTTGAACCGGTATCCGTTCGGCGCCGTGTAAGCGATTTTGCCGATGAAGTTGGTGTTGTCCGTGCGGCTGCCCTGGACGATGTTCCCGCCGCCGTCCTTGTAATCTTCGCCAAGCGCCTTGGTCCCGTACGCAAGGATGTCAAAACCCTGCTGGCTTGTCGCAAGCGCCAGTTCCTGACTGAACGTATCGCCGTTGTTGTTAAAGCTCAGCTTACCGAAGCCGCCGAGAAGCTGTCCGGGTTTGACGAGGTCGCGGCCGTCCTTGGTTTCCAACGATATCGAGCCGGCCAGCGCCATCGGGCCGGCATCAGCCGGGGCGACGCCGGATTCCACTTTGACCACCTTGAACAGGCCCGGATCGATGATCGTCGTCCCCTGGTGGTGGTATGTCTTGTTGGCCTGTCTGGCGCCGTCGATGTCGACGGCGAGATTGGTGTCTTCGATCCCGTTGACGTAGACCTTTTGCGAGACCGTCAGCGGCGAACCCACGGTGACGCCCGGCTCCTGACGGAAAACGTCCTTCAGCGTCTGCGGGTTGATGCGCTCGAAGTCCTCCGATTCGAGCTGCACACCGCCCGTGATGACGTCTGCCTTGGCGTCAACGGCGATCGGCTCGAGCTGGATCGCTCCCTCCTGCGCATTCTCATCCACCGTTTGCGCAAGCTCCGCTGCCGCGAGCCGGGTATCCGCAATACCGCCCTCTGCCATCACGGCGCCGGACGCCAGGGTGAGAGCGGTGCCGGCCATCAGTCCCAGATGCCAGCCGCTTGATCGGGCATTTTTTGCGACATCCATCGCGACGTCGTCATCGGTCCGATTGCGGGTCGGCATAAAAAAATCCCGCCGCCCGTGCGGGTTCCGTTCATCTCTCATCTCATCCCCTCGCTTTATAAAGCCTTGCTTAATTGAGAATGATTATTAATATCAGTGTAACGCGCAGGTCTCCAGCGGCACGGCAACTGCGAAATCACAATAGTCGTTTGGAGCAACCAAACACGTGGAGAACGGACACGCATGAACAGGCAGCACAGGAAGCACAACGTCGCGCGCCGGCGGCACAAGTCGCCCGCCGTGCCGGATGCGGTTGTCACCGGGCGCATGCTGGCGCAGATGGTCCGCCCGTCGGGCCGCGCATACACCATCGCGATGCCCTATCTGGACGAAGACGACGTCGTCATTCACGGCAACCTCAACAACTACGATTGCCATAGCGGATTGCGTGTACACGCCACCGATACCCTGGAAGCGCACGATCTCGACACCAAGACCCTGATCAATCCCGAACTGACCGTTGCGGTTTTTCTTGAGGGAGTGGTCGAGATGGAACTGGACGGCAAACGCATCCGGCTCGGCGACCCCGAGAAGCCGGTCGGCCATGCCTGGACGGTGACGCGACGCGTCTCCAGCCGGCGTATTTCGCGCAAGGGCACACACATCCGCAAGGTGCTGGTGTCGGCACCGCACGAGTGGATCAATACCTATGTTGAGGATCTACCCGGTGATAGCGCATTGATCATCGCATTCATGAATACGCACCGCAACGATGCCCGCTGGACACCGTCGAAGCGCACGCTTGCGCTGTGCGAGCAAATCCTGAATCCACCCCCGGCGCCACATGTCATTCAGCGCATGAATATCGAAAGCAAGGCCATCGAGATTTTCTCGGATGCGCTGTCGGCGCTTTCCGGCATGACCGATCCATACGCTGCCGATAGTATGTCGGTGCGCGCAATCGGCCGTGCGCAGGAAATCCGCACATATGTTCTCGACCATATCGATGATGATCTGTCACTGGCCACGATCGCCCGGGAACTCGGGTGCAGCATCGAATCGATGCAACGCGCCTTCAAGGCTGCGTACGGCGGCACCATCGTCGACTTCATTCGGGAATACCGTCTGCACCAGGCGCGCCGCGCGCTGATTTCCGAAGGAATCAGCATCAGCGAAGCCGCGTATCGCGCCGGATATTCAAACCCGGCCAACTTCTCGACCGCTTTCAAGAAATTGTTCGGTCTGACACCGAGCGATGCGAAGAGTTAAACGGCAATTGTTGCTGTCAGCGGGACCTCATCCGATAAGATCAATGTTCTTCTTGCACTGACGTACTTTCACACCCGCCCGCCAAGGCAACGCGCCCGTTGAGGCCCCTGCATGTATTTTCTTCAATCTTGGCCGAACTTTTCCATAAGGTGAGATTATCAGACGTCCAGGCGATCAGATTCGATCCGATGCCGCGAACCCAAATTCAATCTCTTGGTGCTGCCAGACCATTGGCAACCGTCCGGCCTTCTTGAACCGCTCAAGTGTGAAGTCGACGGGCTGGCGCCCTTCCAGGATCGCCTCGACAATGCGCGGCGAAAGAAACGCGAGGGGCAGGAACCGGGTAACGTCCGATGCATCCATTTGCTCCACCTCGGCGAGGCGCTGGATCGTCCAGCCGGCATTGTCACGTTAACCAGCGATTCTCGCCCTGTGTTAGTTGTCCGTCGTCAGGATAATTGGGCCACTTGAGCGTTTATATTAACGGAGGCTCTGGCTCATCGCTGGTTGATGTTAAGCGGCATGGCGCCGATGCGCCAGCCGTCGTTGTTCGAATGTCTTTCTTTT
>Ga0209578_10001074_pt1 | contig 26735 bp, 20 predicted proteins | sample tdAd472_FD_187127 | JGI IMG/M metagenome (GOLD analysis project Ga0209578, IMG submission 187127) | Marine sediment microbial communities from the Atlantic coast under amendment with organic carbon and nitrate - tdAd47.2 (SPAdes)... | ecosystem: Environmental > Aquatic > Marine > Coastal >...
CGTGTTCTCGTTCGAATTGCTTGCGTACCGTGAGCTGGCGGACAAGGAGGCGATGCCGGAAGGTATGGAGGGCGGCGAGGCAGGAAGCAATCTGCCGGACTATTTCATTACGGCAGATGATGTTTCACCGACCGAGCATGTCGACATTCAGGCTGCGGCCCAGAAATGGATCGACTCGTCGATTTCGAAGACGGCCAACGTGCCGACGAACTATGCTTACGAGGATTTCAAAGGCATCTACCTGTATGCCTACCAGCAGGGCCTCAAGGGGTGCACGACCTTTCGCTTCAATCCGGAGGCGTTCCAGGGCGTGTTGGTAAAGGAAAAGGATCTCAAGAACACGGTTTACACATTTACATTGGAAGACGGCTCGACGGTCGATTTCAAGGGTGACGAGGAGATCGAGTACGACGGTGAAGTTCATACCGCCGCGAATCTCTTCGACGCGCTCAAAGAAGGCTACTACGGCAAATTCTAGGGCGAGTATCAGTTCGGCCGCGAGGCGAGGAATACCAGATATGAAAATTGAAAAGAAAATCGTCGGCTATGCGGTCAAGCAGCCGGTGCCTGAAGAAAAAGCCGAGCGTCCCGAGTTCAAGCGCGAAGGTGGCGGCGGCAATCGCGCCGAAGTCATTCGCATGCACGAGAAGCTGGAACGTCCCGAGGTCCTGATCGGGTCGACTTACAAGGTGAAAACGCCGGTGTCGGACCATGCAATGTACGTCACGGTCAATGACATCATTCTCAACGAGGGTACGGAGCACGAAAAGCGCCGGCCATTCGAGATCTTCATTAATTCCAAGAACCTCGATCATTACCAATGGATCGTCGCACTGACTCGCATCATCTCGGCCGTATTTCGCAAGGGTGGGGACGTCGCATTTCTCGTCGACGAGCTGAAAGCCGTGTTTGATCCGCGCGGCGGCTATTGGCAGCCCGGTGGCAAATACATGCCGTCCATCATCGCGGAGCTCGGCTACATCGTCGAGAAGCACCTGATCGCCATCGGCATGGTTGCCGCTCCGGAACTTGATGAGGGTCAGCAACAGCTGATCGCCGAAAAGCGTGCCGAGTTCGAGGAATCCAGGAAACAACAAGACGCATTTTCCAAGAGCGATTATCCGGAAGGGGCGCAGCTGTGCAAAAAGTGCAGTACGGCTGCGGTCATCGTGATGGATGGGTGTATGACCTGTCTGTCCTGCGGCGACTCCAAGTGCGGCTGAGAACGCCCCTGTTGGCGTGATACTTCGTTAAAAGCGGGCTCGAATGTGCTCATGTACGTGTATGTACACTGCGCATTCTCGCCCGCTTTTGCCTCGTCTTCCGCACAACAGCGACGCCCTCCGTTCTTCTGTATCGCGTCCGCCTGAATCACGCTCAAAGCTCAGGAATGCTGCCTGCTATTCCGCAATCTGATAGATTCCTCGCGTGACCCTATCGATACCTGACTTTTCCGAGACATGCGTCGTTGTCGCAGGCGACGTCATGCTTGATCAGTACCTCTTCGGCGCGACGAGCCGCATCTCGCCCGAGGCACCGGTACCTGTCGTCCATATCCAGGAGTCCGACGACCGGCCCGGTGGAGCAGCTAACGTAGCTGTCAACCTGGCGTCGCTGGGTGTGGATACCCGGCTGATTGGTGCCGTGGGTGAGGATGGCGCTGCCGATACGCTGGAGAGAATCCTCGGCGGGCAGGGCATTCACTGCGACTTCGCACGCATTAGCGACCGGCCGACGATTACCAAGACCCGCGTTCAAAGTCGTGGCCAACAGTTGATTCGCCTGGATCAGGAAAAAGCAGCAGCGCTCGAGGACAGCAGCCTGACCGAATTGCTTGGTAACGCCCTTGAAGGTGCCGGAGCCGTTATCCTGTCCGATTACGGCAAAGGCGCGCTGACCGACGTCAGCCGAATGATCGCGATATGCCGTGAAGCGGGCGTGCCGGTGCTGGTCGATCCCAAGGGCCAGGATTTCTCCAAGTACCGCGGTGCATCGCTGATCACACCCAATCAGGGCGAATTCGAGACGATCGCCGGCGTGTGCGCGAGCGATGCGGAGTTGGCGGAACGTGGTTGGCAGATGATCGAGGAACTCAATCTGACTGCACTCCTGGTGACGCGGAGCGAAAAAGGGATGATGCTCCTGGAATCGGGCAACGAGCCCGTGTTCCTGTCGACACAGGCACGAGAAGTTTTCGACGTGACCGGTGCCGGCGATACGGTTATTGCCACGATCGCCGGCGCACTGGCCAGCGGTCAGGGCCTCGCTTCTTCAGCTGCGTTGGCCAACATTGCGGCGGGGCTCGTCGTGCGCAAGATCGGTGTGGCTACCGTGACACCGGGCGAGATTCAGGCTGCAATGCACCAGCGCGGGCAAGGCGGTCGCGGTCTCGTCAACAGAGACGAATTGAGCATCCTCATAGACGCCGCGCGGCAACGAGGTGAGCGTGTTGTTATGACCAATGGCTGTTTCGACATACTGCATGCCGGTCACGTCGCCTACCTTGAGGAAGCCAAGAGTCTCGGCGACCGCCTGATCGTTGCTGTCAACGATGACGACTCCGTGCGGCGACTGAAGGGCGAGTCGAGACCGGTCAACCAGCTCGACGACCGCTTGCTCGTGCTGGCAGGGCTGGCGGCCGTGGATTGGGTTGTACCATTTTCGGAAGATACTCCTGCCGAGTTGATCTCGGCTGTGCTGCCCGACGTGCTGGTCAAGGGAGGAGACTATCAGCCTGATCAGATTGCCGGCGGCAAAGACGTATTGCAGAATGGTGGCGAAGTCCGCGTGTTGCCGTTCCGTGACGGCCATTCCACGAGTCGCATAATCGAAAAACTCCGTGCCTGAGTTGCGCTCGGCGAGTGCTGCGTGCGAATTCTCTATAACCTGCTGACATACATACTGCTGTTGCCGTATGCGGGCTATTGGTTCGTACGTGGCATCATCAATCGTTCTTACTGGGACAAGTTCCATCAGCGACTAGGCGCAGGCTACCCAAAGCTAGAGCGCTGTATCTGGGTGCACGCGGTGTCCGTGGGCGAGGTCGTTGCCGCGGTACCCCTGATCCGCGCCCTGTTGGCACGCTATCCCGACCGGCCGCTTCTGGTTACGACCGTGACACCGACAGGCGCCGCGAGGGTCGAGTCGATTTTTGGTACCGATGTCCATCACGCCTACATTCCTTTCGAAATGCCCCAGGCCGTCGATAATTTTTTCTCGTCAGTCAACCCGGAGCTGACGCTGGTTCTGGAAACGGAAATCTGGCCGAATCTCTATCGCGGTTGTGGTGTGCGCGATATTCCTCTTGTGCTTGTGAGTGCACGGATCTCTCCGAAGTCCGTGCACCGTTACCGGCGACTAGTGCCCCTGTTTCGCGAAACCCTGTCGCACGGCATCATAATCGCCGCACAAACCGAGGCAGATGCGGAGCGCTTCCTTTCCCTCGGTGCGGCGCCCGAACGTACGCGCATCACAGGCAATATCAAATTTGATATCGAATTGCCGTCGGACCTGGTCGAGAGGGGTAGCAAGCTTCGTGCAGAGCTATTTGGCGAGCGCCCGGTCTGGATCGCCGCCAGTACGCATGATGGCGAAGAAGCCATCGTTCTTGACGCGCAGCAAAAGCTGCTCGAGCGCATTCCGGAGTTACTGCTCATCCTTGTACCACGTCACCCGCAACGTTTTGCCGTAGTTCGTGATCTTATCGCCAAGCAAGGGATGAGCGTCGTGTCACGAACCGCAGCCCATCCCTGCGAGGCGTCAACCGCGGTGTTCCTCGGTGACACTATGGGCGAACTGACGCTTTTCTACGCCGCCAGCGACATCGTCTTCGTCGGCGGTAGCCTGGTGCCGATCGGCGGCCACAATCTGCTCGAACCGGCGTCGCTTGGCCTCCCGCTGGTTAGCGGGCCGCACGTATTCAATGCGCAGGAGATCGCCAACATGTTTGTCGAGACCGGCGCATGCTGTCTAGCGGACGATGCGGACCAGCTGGCGGACGTTGTCGAGGGGCTGCTCTCTGACCCCGGTATTGCGAAGGAGCGTGGTGAACTCGGGCGTCAGATTCTCGAGCGCAACCGCGGCGCGCTGCAGCGGCTGCTTGCGATGATCGAGCCGCTGCTTTCCTAGGCGACTACTCGGATTCCGCTGCGCCGGACTTCGCCGCCTCTTCGGCAAACTGGTCTTCGGGCGGCTTGCGGTCAACCAGATAGGGCTCCAGGGACTCGAGATCCTGCACCTGCAAGGTGCCGGCCGCCTGTTTCAGGCGCATGACGTTCAGCAGGTAGTCGTAACGCGCCTGGTAGTAATTCGTGATCGAGACGTACAAGTTGCCCTGTGAACGCAGCACGTCGACGATCGTTCGGGTACCGACATCGAATCCCGCCTGGGTCGCGTCCAGGGCAGTTCTTGCAGAGGATACTGCCTGATCGAGGGCCTGCACACGGCTAATCTCGGCGAGGACGCCAAGATAGGAGTCGCGTGTCTGACGGTCGGTTTCGCGCGTGACGCGTTGCAGCTGTTCACGACTGGCCCGATGCAGATAGACGGCTTCCTTGACTCGGGAACTGACCCCGCCGCCGGCGAAGATGGGGAAATTGAACTGCACGCCGATGCTGTCATTGTCGAAGTCGCTATCGGCGGGCAACGCACCGAATCCGTTTTGCGTGTCCTGGTCCGACTCGATATTTGTGTTGCCCGTGTTGGCGACAAGATCGACGGTCGGGTAGTGACCGTTCTTGCGGAAAGAGATCTCGTCTTTCGCGAGACGCTCACTGAGTCGACTGGAGACCAACGCCAGGTTTTGATTCATTGCAATGTCGAGCCAGGCCTGTTCGCTGGCCGGGTCCGGATTTCTCAGGGGCATATTCTCGCCCGGTGCCGACAGCTCTCTTACAAAGGAACCGGTAATTTCGGTCAACAGGTAGCGCGCTGTGGCGAGCGACCGTTTCGCGGCGATCTCGTTCGCGACTGAATTGTCATAGGCCGCCTGCGACTCCTGTACGTCCGTGATCGCGATAAGTCCGACCTCGAAGCGCTGCTTGGCTTGCTCGAGCTGGCGCGCGATCGCCAGGCGGTCGGCGTGAATGGCAAGCAAGCGGTCCTCGGCACCCAGCACGTTGAAATAAGATTCGACGACGCGAACGATCAGGTCCTGCTGCGCTGCTTCACGATCCGCTTCGGCCCTGGCGACGATCTTGTCGGCCTGGCGCAGTCCGACAATCTGGTCCCAGCGAAAGATCGTCTGCCGCAGCTGGAATTGCCACCTCGTTGTTTCGGACTCGGTCGTGACCTCAAACGGAAACGGCACGACGACAAAGTTGCCCGAACCCGTGGGTTGTTCAATCACCGAGTTTTGGACGCCGGATCCGGATGACTCGCTCTTGGTCCAGCCGGCGTCGAAACCTATCTGTGGCAATAGCAATCCGCGCGCCTGCGGCTCGGCTTCGAGCGCCGCCAGGCGGCGCGCCTCGGCCTCGTGGATTCTTGGGTCACTCTGCAAGGCCTGCTGGTAAATCTCGAGCAGCGTCGCGGCCGTGGCGAAGGAGGGTATGCCGACTGTCGCCATGGCAATCAGTAATACCTTGAATGATAAAGAGTTTTTCATAGCATAGAATTCCGCGAGTCGATGGCTGTGAGCCAGAGTACCAAGTGTTATGGTCTACTATATCACTAAATCAGTAACGTAAAGAAGCGCTACCTCCGCTGTCCGACGCCTGCAAATCATAAGAGTTCGCCCAGATCATACAACGGGAGCAACTATGTGTAGATGCAACAGACCGGCAAGTGGTTTCGATACGGTGGCGCATTTTGCAGTCATTAAAACGAAAATTGCGGTGGCAGTGTCCCGTTGACCAGCGGCGCCAGCTGCGTTTCGAACAGTGAATCGCTCTGCCAGTTGCTGTCGCCGGTGTACCTGACCAAACGCGCGTCCATGACAGGCGGGGAGCCGACAACCGCGAACAAGCGGCCACCGGGAAGCAGCGCATCGATGAATCGCGGGTCCAGGGCCTCTATGGATCCAGTGATCGCGATAGCATCGAAGCGCGCATTGGGCAACTCCCGCATGGCGTCCATTGTCATCAGTGTGACGTTGTCGATGCCGCTGTCGCCCAGCGCACGGGCCGCGCGATCCACGAAGTCCCCGTAGATATCGATGCTCGTGACACTAGTGCACAGCTTCGCGAGACACGCAGTGAGAAATCCGCTGCCGGTACCGATTTCGAGTACGCTCTCGCTGCCGTCGAGGTCGAGAGCCTGCAGAACCCGGCCTTCGACAGTCGGAGTCATCATCGACTGACCGCGGCCGAGCGGAATCTCCATGTCCGCAAACGCGAGCGCTTCGTAGGTGGGCGGAACGAATTGCTCGCGCGGCGTCACGGTCAATACGTCAAGAACCGATGGCTCGAGAACCGTCCAGGCCCGAACCTGTTGGTCAATCATCTGTTGTCGGGCGAAATCGATATTCATCCGTATTTGTCCCTGATCTGGTCAATAGTTCAATTCATGCCGACAATACTGCAAATCTGTGCCCGTACCGCATCCCGTGTTCCCGCTACACACCGGAATTATGGTGAATCGCGGCAGCCGGCCACAGCCGCTGGGATATGCTTACTGGTGCCTGATTTTTCGGCGCTTTTTTGACCTCGGACCCCCGCGCTGGCGGAGAGAGCCGGGCGGCCAATAATAACAAATGATCACAGAGCGGCATCACTTGCGGCAAAGCCGAACAGCAATCCGAACGCATGCGACGAGACAGTCGTATCGGCTGGCTGTGGCGTACTTGCATTGGCAGGCCAGAGCCCGAATATTGGCCACTGAATGAATCCGACACTCATCATCATCGCACTGTTATTGCTGCTCGCGATATCCATTGTCGTTGCCGTACTCATTGTGGCTGGCAAACGGCGGCTTGCGAGCGGAATCAGGATGCTCAGGGACGAGATGGTCGCGGTATCGGCAGATGCATCCGTCGGCAGACGACTGAGCGTCGGAGACTACCCCGATACGGCCGACCTCGCGAGAACGGTCAACAAGCTGTTTGACGCGCTCGGCGAACGCGATCAAAAGATTCAGGGCCGTGATCGCCTGTTCCGCGATTTCGCGCGCACATTGCCCGAGATTGTCCTGATTCACGACGACAAGATATTGCTGGCAAACGAATCGGCGGCGGCGCTGATCGGAGTCGAGCCGGCGCAGTTGATCGGTCGCGACATTGCGGATCTGGTCAAGCCGGCGTACCGGGCATTGTTTCGCAAGTCTGTCGCCAGGCGGCTGGCCGGCGAAGAGGTTCCGCGGCGTCTCGAGATCCAGCTCATCAACGGCGAACAGGCAGGCCTCTGGGTGGAAACGCAGAGTTCGATGATCGAATTTCACGGCCGCAATGCCATACTCACGGTTGCGCGCGACATTGGTCACCGCAAGAGCCTCGAAGTGTCTTTGTCGCGCAGCAAGCGCCAGGCTCAATACACGCTCGAGTCGATCGGCGAAGGCGTGATTACCACGGGCAATGATGGTCGCATCGATTACATGAATCTCGCGGCAGAAACGCTCATCGGGACAAGTCGGGACGATGCGGTCAGCCACAAAGTCGCTGAGCTGTTCTCACTGGTCGACGATTCCGATCGACGCCCGCTGGGCGATCCGGTGGACCGTTGCCTGTCGATGCGGCGACGCATCAACATGGGCCGGCGCGCCGTCATGGTCAGTCATGATGGTGAACATGAACACTCGGTTGAGCTGTCGGCGTCTCCGATCCGTGGTCCCGGGGACACCATTTCCGGAACTGTCGTTGTCTTTCACGATGTCGCTGAGTTACGTGGCCTTACGCGCAAGATGAGCTATCAGGCGACTCACGACCCGATGACGGGACTCGTCAACCGGCATGAATTCGAGCGGCGACTGGATGAGGCAATGGACTCGGCGCACTCTGAAGAAGCCGTACACATGTTGTTCTACATGGACCTGGACCGTTTCAAGGCAGTGAATGACAGTTGCGGGCACCTTGCCGGCGACAATATGCTGCGCGAGGTTGCGACCGTAATAAAGGAACAGGTCCGCGATTCAGACTTCGTGGGCCGTCTCGGCGGTGATGAATTCGGCGCTATCCTGATCGGTTGTCCGATCGACAAGGCAAGGCAAATCGCGTCGGATATTTGTAACGCGGTCGCCGACTACCGCTTCGTGTGGAAAGACAAAATCTTCAGCATCGGGATTTCGATCGGCCTGGTCGAGATCAGTCATGTCAGCGGCACGGTCCAGGATGTCATGAGTGCCGCCGACTCGGCATGCTACGTCGCCAAGCAGGAGGGTAGGGGTAAGGTACACATTTACTCGGCCCGCGACGAAGCCGTCGCGCGCGAGCGCGGGGATATCCAGTGGCTGCGGGAACTGCAAAAGGCGCTGCACGAAGGCGGGTTCGAACTTGCAGTGCAACCGATCATCGCGATGACTCGGGGCGTGGATTCCGGTCCTGCAGTCGAGATACTGATCCGGTTGCCGGATGGCCACGGTCGCGAGGCCAATACGGCGGACTTCCTGCGTCCGGCGGAGCGGTATCAGCTGATGCCGCAGATCGATCGCTGGGTCGTCAACGCGGCGCTCAGTGCTATTTCCGGCGGTGAGTTGAGGCTGGCGGGCGAGCGCAGCTGTGCAATCAACCTGTCGGGCCAGACCATCGCAGATGAGACGTTTCTGAGCTTTGTCGTCGAAACCCTGGATCGAAGCGGTGTCGCACCTTCGTCGATCTGCTTCGAAGTCACGGAAAAGGCGATTCTTGCGAACGTGCAGCAGGCACAGCGCTTCATTGAGGTGCTGCACGGCATCGGTTGTGAATTCTCGCTCGACGATTTCGGCAGCGGCATGGGTTCGTTTGCGAGCCTCAAACACTTACCGATCGACTACCTGAAGATCGACGGTATCTACACGCGCAACCTGCAGACCGACAAGGTCAACCAGGAGATGGTGGCCGCAATGATCAAACTGGCCCGGACGATGCAGTTCCGGGTTGTGGCGGAACAGGTCGAATACCAGGAAGATTTCGATTGGTTGCGCGAGATCGGCGTCGACTTCGTGCAGGGTCACTTCGTCGAGTCGCCGACCTATCTCGGTGCGGCAACGACCGGCAGCTACCGCACGCTCAATCCATAATTCCCGGGCGCTATAGCCCTGCGGCGCACACCGAGAAACATGGCCGCGCAGACCAGCGATTGCCAGACGATCCAGCCTGCGGCGTACGGCAGTATCATCCAGGTCTCGGCACATTTGTCCCAGCTACAAACTTCGAAGGCCTGACTGAAGACCAAACCACCGATCAGTCCCGCGACGAAGCTGAATCCCCAATAGGCGGGCGTGACTGTCAGCGGGGCAATGAATCGTACTGCGGTGGCGACCAGAACGGCACCCGAAATACCTGCCACCATGAAGTCGCCTGTATCACCCAGTGCCTCGATCGCAATGAGGTCGGGGATACGAATCGCCAAATCGTAGATAAGGACGCTGGCGACAGTGAGCACGGATACACGGACCCCTTTATGGTTGCTGCTAGCGACGAACGGCGCCATTACGAGCAGGCCGAACACCAGGCCGTGCAGGATGAGCCACCACGAGAATATCGGCGGATAGGATTCGGGACCCATAATCGTATCCAGCCGGATGGCCGGATAAGTCAGGATGCCGGAAAGCGCCGCGAGGGCCAGTCGCGGCGTGAGCGGAAGGCTGAAGAATTGCATTGTCTACTCCATATCAGGACACAAGATCCGAGCCTCGATCATGAGTGCCGACGAATGCATGAACATGATGACTAGCTGACGTTGTTCTGAGGAACAAAAAAAAGGCCGCCCGACATGCATCGGGCGGCCTTGTTGAGCAACGGATTCGGCGGCTCAGGCGAGCAGCGGAACCATGAGCAGTGCGACGATGTTGATGATCTTGATCAACGGGTTGATGGCCGGTCCCGCCGTGTCCTTGTACGGGTCGCCTACCGTGTCGCCGGTGACCGCGGCCTTGTGGGCGTCCGAGCCCTTGCCACCACAGTTGCCGTCTTCGATGTACTTCTTGGCATTGTCCCAGGCGCCACCGCCGACCGTCATCGAGATCGCGACGAACAGACCTGTGATGATCGTACCGAGCAAAACGCCGCCGAGCGCCTTTGGCCCCAGCAGCAGGCCAACGGCGAGCGGAACAAGGATTGGTAGCAGCGAAGGCACGATCATTTCCTTGATCGCTGCTTTCGTCAGCAGGTCGACGGCGCGGCTGTAATCCGGCTTGCCGGTGCCTTCCATGATGCCCTCGATCTCCTTGAACTGCCGGCGTACCTCGGTAACGACCGAACCGGCGGCACGGCCGACAGCCTCCATCGCCATCGAGGCGAACAGGAATGGCACGAGACCGCCGATGAACAAGCCGATGATGACGTAGTGATCGTCGAGGTGGAATACAGCGTCGATGTTCGCCGCATCGAGTGCATTCGTGTAATCCGCGAACAACACGAGAGCGGCCAGGCCGGCCGAGCCAATCGCGTAACCCTTGGTGACGGCCTTGGTTGTGTTGCCGACAGCGTCAAGCTGGTCCGTGATTTTTCGAACTTCCGGCGGCAGGTCCGCCATTTCGGCGATGCCACCGGCGTTGTCAGTAATCGGACCAAATGCGTCCAGAGCAACGATTACGCCTGTCATCGAGAGCATGGATGTTGCCGCAATAGCGATGTTGTACAAGCCGCCGAACTCGCTGCCAGCCGGCGCCAGTTTGAAGGCGGCCCAGATACTCAGGCAGACCGCCAGTACTGGCAGCGCCGTCGATTTCATCGAAACGCCGAGACCGGCGATGATGTTGGTGGCGTCACCCGTTAGTGATGCGTTTGCAATCGTTCTGACAGGCTTGTACTCAGTACTGGTGTAGTACTCCGTGATCATGACCATTGCGGCTGTCAGTCCGAGACCAATCAGCGACGAATAGTAAATGCTCATTGCCGCGCCGCTGCCGGCCATCATCTTGGTTGTGACGAAGTAAAACGCAACCGCTGCAAGTCCGCCTGCAACGATCATGCCCTTGTACAAGGCACCCATGACCTTGCCGCCATCCGACGTCTTCACAAAGAACGTGCCGACAATGGACGCAACGATCGAAACAGCGCCAAGAACCAATGGGTAAACTATGGCTTCGGCACCGTAGCTTGCTGCAACCATTGTGCCGAGCAGCATCGTCGCGATGATGGTGACGGCGTAGGTTTCGAACAGGTCGGCGGCCATACCGGCGCAGTCACCGACATTGTCACCGACATTGTCGGCGATAACGCCCGGGTTGCGTGGGTCGTCTTCCGGGATGCCTGCCTCGACTTTGCCGACCAGGTCGGCGCCGACGTCAGCGCCCTTGGTGAAAATGCCGCCTCCCAGCCGTGCGAAAATCGATATCAGGGAGCCACCAAAAGCGAGGCCAACGAGTGCGTGGATCGCTTCGTCCGTCGACGCACCCGTCCTTAAGAGAATGGAGTAGTAGCCGGCGACACCAAGAAGGCCCAGACCGACCACGAGCAATCCCGTGATGGCGCCGCCACGAAAAGCGACATTCAGTGCCGGGTTGACACCTATTGTCGCGGCTTGAGCGGTGCGCACGTTGGCGCGGACCGACACGTACATGCCGATGTAGCCCGCAAGGGCGGAAAGAATTGCACCAATAGCAAAACCGACGGCGGTAGCCCAGCCCAGCTGTGGAACGAATCCCAGCACCAGGAACAGGACAACACCGGCAGCGCCGATGGTGAGGTATTGACGATTCATGTAGGCATTTGCGCCTTCCTGAATCGCTGCGGCGATTTCCTGCATCCGGTCGTTTCCGGCCGGCTGCTTAAGGATCCACTGTGTAGATATCACACCGAACAGTACCGCGAGTGCACCGGCACCGATCGAGAGCCACAGGGCTAACTCGTTACTCATTTGATTGTCTCCCGACTTCTAGTTTAAGCGGATCGAACGTTGCCGCTGAGGACACGTTGTGCCTTCGTTGTTGTTGTATTCGATCCGATATTTGAAATGTCCGGTTGCTGGCTTCGATCCCCGGAATCGTCAATGCCAGCCCGCGACCGGGCGCGCATCATACCACAAAATTTGTTCCTAGCTGCGCTGCAACAGGGACGCCTTTCAGTGTCACGTACTTCGGTAAGCCATTGATATATGGGGGATAATCCTCACCCCGAATCAACGGTTGCAGGTAGCGCCGGGCAGCTTCCGTAATACCAAAGCCGTCCTTCGAGATGTACCGGCTCGGCAGCATCTTCTCCTTGTTCGCGATGCGCGAGAGCGGCGCCTCGTCGATGCGCCACCGGTACGGATTGTCCGCAACACGCTTGATAACCGGCATGATCGCTGTTTTGCCCTCGAGCGCGAATTGCACGGCAGCCTTGCCGACCGCATAGGCCTGCTTCACGTCCGTCGCAGACGCAATGTGGCGCGCTGAACGCTGCAGGTAGTCGGCCACGGCGTAGTGGTACTTGAGACCGAGGTTGTCACGCACCATCTGGGCGACGACCGGCGCTACGCCGCCCAGTTGTGCGTGCCCGAATGCATCGCGGGTCCCGGCTTCTGCCAGGAACTTGCCGTTCTTATAACGGGCCCCTTCGCTGACCACGATGACGCAGTAGTCGTATTTGATCACTGACTCGCGGACGCGTTTCAGAAACGCGCGCTTGTCGAACGGCACCTCGGGAAACAGGATGATATGGGGTGGATCTTCCGGGCGTTTGCCGGCCAGCCCCCCGGCAGCGGCGATCCAGCCTGCATGGCGCCCCATGACCTCGAGGATGAATACCTTGGTGGACGTTTTCGCCATCGACAACACGTCGAGCGCCGCTTCCTGCGTCGATACGGCGACGTATTTCGCGACCGATCCGAAGCCGGGACAGTTGTCGGTGACAGGCAAGTCATTGTCGACGGTCTTCGGGATGCCGAGACACTGCACCGGGAAACCCAGTTTCCTGGATATCTGCGACACCTTGTGCGCGGTGTCCATCGAATCGTTGCCGCCGTTATAAAAGAAGTAACCAATGTTGTGTGCCCGGAACACCTCGATGAGCCGCTCATACTCCGCGCGGTTTTCCTCGATGCCCTTCAGCTTGTAGCGCGCCGACCCGAATGCACCGCCTGGCGTGTGCCTGAGCGCCGCGATCGTCTTCGCGCTTTCCCGGTTGGTATCGATCATGTCCTCAGTGAGTGCGCCGATGATTCCGTTGCGTCCGGCATAAACGTTTGCGATCTGTTTTTTGTGCTTGCGGGCAGTCTCGATGACACCGCAGGCGGTCGCGTTGATTACTGCCGTGACGCCGCCGGACTGGGCGTAAAACGCGTTCATAGCGGACATGTCGGGATTCCTCTGGCTGGTGATCGAAGGCGCATGAGGATAGCGGAATCGACGGCACCTGGCACCATGCGCATAAGGTCTGATTGACGTCCCCGGGCAATGCCGGTAGCGTACCTCGCCCTGTCGGGGCGATCGTCACGGCACTGTTTTCAGCGATTGAATCAGGACTTCGAGAATGAGAATCGTTTTACTTGGTGCGCCGGGCTCGGGGAAAGGCACGCAAGCTAAAAAACTGATGGCGGACAGGAATATTCCGCAGATTTCGACGGGCGACATGTTGCGTGAGGCGGTCGCCGCGGGCACACGCTTCGGCGAGCGTGCCAAAGGCATCATGGAGGCGGGCCAGCTGGTACCTGACGACGTTGTGCTCGGCATCATCAGTGAGCGGCTCACCCGCCCGGACGCGGCCGACGGCTTCATTCTCGACGGCTTTCCACGCACCCGGCAACAGGCCGGAGACCTCGAAGAGTTGCTGGACGAGCTCGGCGTGCCGCTCGATGCTGCCGTGTTGATGGACGTCGATTTCGACCACCTGGTGAAGCGGTTGACCGGGCGCCGGACGTGTTCGCTGACAGGCAAGTTGCTAAATGTGTATTTCTCGTCGCAGGAAGAACTCGACGAATGCCTGAACGCGGGCGGGGAGCTTGTTCAGCGCGAGGATGACAATGAGGAGACCATCAGCAGTCGCCTTGATGTCTACCGCGAGCAGACCGAGCCGGTCGTCGACTTTTACAGGACGCGCGACAGGTTAAAAACGGTTGATTCCGAAGGTCCGATCGACGAAGTCTACGAGCGACTGGTGGCGGTGCTTGCCTGATCTGTGGACGTAGGATCCCCCAGGTGGGCGCTACAACATTCCGAGCAGGCGCTCGCCAATAAGCTCCCGCCGCCAACCCTGAAACACCCGCGAATCTGTCCTGCCGGAGATAATGACCGCGGACAGCTCCTTGCGTGACGCAATAATCTCGGCGCTGATGCCGAGATTCTTTGCACAATCGTCAACGACTTTATGTATGGACTTCAATGTACTCTTCTGGCGTTCGTCGGGTGCCGACGGCGGCCGGTAGTCGTTGTCATTCCCGGAGCGGGCAACGATCTCGAGCAGTTCCTCACTTGCACGGTGGACGATCTTCGCGGGCATGTCCGCGACGCGGCTCAAAGCCTGTTTCGAATCGGGCAGACTCGTCGCGATCTCGAGCAAGACCCGGTCTCTGAGTATCCACTGCCGTGGCCGGTTCCTGCGTAGCGCTTCGACTTCCCGCCAGCCGGCCAGAGCCGTTGCAGCGGCACGCGGGCGACCACGCAGGTTTCTGGCACCTTTCAGGCGATCCACTGCCTGAGACTCGTCGGTCGTGTACAACGATTCATCCAGCAGTAACGCCGAGTCTTGTTCGGCCCACTCAAGGCGTCCCGCTTTTTCCAGGCGCTCTGTGAGAATGTCGTAGGCGGGCAGCAGGTATTCGACATCCTCCACGGCGTAGGTGAGCAGCGCCGCGGGCAGGGGCCGCTGCGTCCAGTCGGCGCGCGTATGGGATTTCGGAATTTCGACCGAAAACAGTTCCTCGACGAGACCGGCATACCCCATCTGCGGCTGCAAGCCGAGCAGGCCTGCGGCGATCTGGGTGTCGAACAATGACGCGGGCATGCGGTGTGCCGTCTGGAAGACGACCTCGATGTCCTGCCGTCCCGAGTGCACGACCCATGTTTCGGAACACACCTCGCTCCAGAATTCCCGCATATCGTTGCCAGTCAACGGGTCGACGCAAAAAACCCGGTCTCGCGTCGCCAGTTGCACGAGACAAAGCTGCGCGAAATACGTTTTTTCGCGCAGGAACTCGGTGTCGACACCGAGTAGGGGATGCGCATGAAGGTCGGCCACGATCGTGTCGGGCTCATCGACGTAGGTGTATTCGGTCATTGAATGCTGGTGGGTTTCGATTTCGGATCGGAAGGTTAACATGCGATCATGGCGCCATCGACGGCGACCATAGTCCGGCCGTGCAGGCACTCATCAGAACACTGTTCGACATCCTCACGATACGCAAGGGGCCGGATGCGATTCCCTATTCCTGGCTGCTTTTGTATGCGGCCGTGTTGCTGTGGTTATTTCCACTGCTCGTCGCTAACCTTCTCGTGCCGAATTTCAAAGGCACTGTCGTCGCTGTTGTGGTGGCGGGCTGGATAGCCAGCCTCGTGTGCTATGCATTGGTCGTTGTGCTTGCAGGATTCAAGGCCAGGCTGGTGCAGGCATTGACCGCCATCATCGGTTGCGGCGCGCTCATTTTTCTCGGCCAGGTGGCCGGGCTTATTTTTCTGACACCATTCCTGGGCGCCAAGCTCGCGCAGATATTCATCTACCTGCTGCTGTTCTGGTCGGTGCACGTCAAAGGTCATATCATCGCGCGCACGATCGACCGCGAGTGGTACATCGGTTTCCTGATTGCAATTGGTGTATTCATTTTACAGTATGCGTTTTCCACCGCGATAACGCCGGCATCCTGAGTTTCTGCATGCACATACACATCCTCGGCATTTGTGGCACCTTCATGGGCGGCGTCGCTGCGCTCGCCAGGGCGGCCGGCCACGAAGTAACGGGCTGCGACACACGCGTGTATCCGCCCATGAGTACCCAGCTCAAAAAGCTCGGCATCGGTATCCACGAGGGCTACGATGCCGCGCAGCTCGATGTCGAACCCGACTGTGTAGTTGTCGGTAACGTTGTCAGCCGTGGCTTCGAGGTTGTCGAAGCGATGCTCGATCGTGAGCTGAATTACCAGTCAGGGCCACAGTGGCTCGCCGAGTACGTATTGCGCGGCAAGCATGTGTTCGCCGTCGCCGGCACCCACGGCAAGACGACCACGGCGAGCGTGCTGGCATGGATTCTCGAGGATGCGGGCCTCGAGCCCGGGTTCCTGATTGGCGGTATCCCTGCGAATTTCGGCGTGTCGGCCCGATTCGGCGGTGGTGACTACTTCGTCGTCGAGGCCGACGAGTACGATACGGCGTTTTTCGACAAGCGCGCTAAATTCGTTCACTACCGGCCACGTACACTGATTCTGAACAACCTCGAGTTCGATCACGCCGACATCTACACGGACCTCGATGCGATTCTGTGGCAGTTCCACCAGCTGCTGAGAACGATTCCGCAGAGTGGCCGTGTGATCGCGAACGCCGCCGATGACGATCTACGCAAGTTGCTTGAGATGGGATGCTGGACGCCGGTCGAGTCATTCGGACTCGATAACAGCGCTGATTGGCGCGCCGGATTTGCCGATACGGCCGAGCGCCGCATCAACGTCGCAGGGCCGCAGGGACAAGCTGTCGAGTCGCGCTGGCAACTGGGCGGAACGCACAACCTGGAAAATGCTCTCGCGGCCATCGCGGCGGCGAGTTCCGCGGGTGTGTCGCTCGAGCAGGCCGTTGACGCCATCTCCCGCTTCGAGGGCGTCAAGCGACGTATGGAGCGCACGGCCACAGTCGGCAACATCGCGATCTACGACGATTTTGCGCATCATCCGACGGCAATTCGCCGTACGATTGCTGCGGTCAAGCGTCGCTATCCCGGCAATCGCCTCGTCGTTGCGGTAGAACCGCGTTCCAACACGATGAAACTCGGGATGCACAACGATGAACTCGCTGCCTCTCTCGAGCAGGCGGATCTCATCTGGATGTACCGCCCGGAGGACATGGGCAGCGGTTTCGACTCGTCACTGCAGCCGCTCGGCAGCAAATTGCGTTCCTTCGGCGACTACGATGAGCTCGTCAGTGACATGTCCAAGCGCGTGCTCTCGGGTGACCAGGTGGTCTTCATGAGTAACGGTGGTTTCGGCGGAGCGCGCCAGACACTGACGGCCGTTTTGCAGCGCACGCGGGGTTAGTGGCGCAGTTCGAGCCCGAGCTCGCACTGCGCCGACTATACTTGGTTGTAGCAGCCATAAGGTCACCCCGTGCAGGTTCCGCTTTTCCCGCTGAATACCGTTCTTTTCCCCGGTGGGCCGCTGCCGCTGCGGATCTTTGAAACGCGCTATGTCGATATGATCGGCAACTGCATCAGGAATGACGCGCCGTTTGGTGTGCTGCTGATCCGCGAGGGCCGCGAGGCCGGGTGTGCGACGACCTACGAAATCGGCACTCTCGCGCGGATCGTCGACTGGTACCAGGGCAGCGACGGGCTGCTGGGCATAACGGCCAGAGGCGAACAGCGATTTCGGTTGATCTCGTCTCGCTGCGAGTTGGATGGTCTCAATATCGGGGAGATCGAAGTCCTTCCTGGCGAGGAGGAGATTCCCTTACCCGAAAAGTATCGTCCGATGGCGACGATTCTGACTCGCGTGCTCGACGATCTCGGACGTCTGTACGAAGACCTCGACAGGCGCCTCGATGACGCAGGGTGGGTAACCAATCGTTTTGTCGAGATTCTGCCAATCGATCTCGAAGAAAAGCAGCGATGTCTCGAGCAGTCCGATCCCGGCGAGCGCCTGCAACTCGTGCACAATGCGCTAAGGAAAGTCAGAGGGCCAATCAGCGCCACCTGAGCCTACAGGGTAGCGAACACCTTGCTCGCTGCAGCAAGCGTCTGCCGGATCTCGTCGTCACCGTGGGCAGCCGATACGAATCCCGCCTCGAATGCGGATGGCGCCAGGTAGATGCCTTCGTCGAGCATGCCGTGGAAAAAGCGTTTGAAACGCTCGACGTCAGCGGCGGCAACCTGGGCAAAGCTACGCACCGGGCCCTGGTCGGTAAAGACGCAACCGAACATGCCGCCCTCGTGCTCCACGCTGAGCGGGATGCCGGCATCCGCAGCGGCCGCGGCCAGGCCCGTCATGAGATCGCGCGTGCGCCCGATGAGTTGCTCGTAGAAACCGGGTTGATCGATTAGCTCCAGCGTCGCAAGTCCTGCCGCCATCGCGAGCGGATTGCCGGACAGCGTGCCGGCCTGGTAGACAGGTCCATCGGGGGCGATGTCGGCCATGATATCGGCGCGTCCGCCGAACGCGGCGGCCGGCATGCCGCCGCCCACGATCTTGCCGAGCGTTGTCAGGTCTGGCTTGATACCGAACAGTGCCTGTGCGCCACCCTTGGCAACACGGAATCCGGTCATGACTTCGTCAAATATCAACACGGCGCCGTGCGTACTGCAGGCGTCCCGCAACGCTTCGAGAAAGCCAGGTTCGGGCGGCACCATATTCATGTTGCCGGCGATCGGTTCGACGATGACACAAGCGATCTCGCTACCAAGTTTTTCGAAGACCTCGTCGATCGCGGCGGAATCGTTGTACGACAAAGTGATCGTGTGAGCGGCGAGAGCGGCCGGCACGCCCGGCGAACTTGGCACGCCCAGCGTCAGCGCTCCCGAGCCCGCCTTGATCAACAACGAGTCGGAGTGGCCGTGATAGCAGCCTTCGAACTTGACGATCTTGTCGCGGCCCGTGTGGCCACGTGCCAGGCGAATGGCGCTCATCGTCGCTTCGGTGCCCGAACTGACCATCCGCAGCCGTTCGACCGACGGCACCATCGCCGAGATTTTCGTCGCGATCTGCGTCTCGAGGACGCAAGGCGCGCCGAAACTCAGGCCCTGTCTGGCAGTGTCGATGACGGCATCGATGACAGCGGGATGCGCGTGACCAAGAATCATCGGGCCCCAGGAGCCGACGTAATCGATAAACCGGCGGCCATCTTCGGCTTCGACCCACGCGCCGCTTGCGCTCTTGAAGAATACGGGCTCGCCGCCGACGCCGGCGAACGCCCTCACAGGTGAATTGACACCGCCCGCAATGACTGCGCGGGCATCAGAATACAAACTCATATACAGGCTCTCCAAATTGCGGCTGCGTCGTTCTCGCGCGTCCACGCGCTCCGAGACAGAAGGCCGTCCTGGCCAAATAGCCGCTCTTACTGTTGTTGTTCGTGCATCTGGCTGACTTTGAAGCCGCGGCTTTCGAGCAGCTGCGGCAAGCCGTCCTCGCCGATAAGGTGTAGTGCCCCGACAATGACCAGGTAATCATCGTCGTAGCCGAGTAACTTGTCGATCGTGTTCACCCAATTTCGATTGCGGTCAACCACGATTGCCGTGTACAGCTCGGGGTAGTTGGTGATCTCCGCAAGCAGGTTCTTCTCCATGTAGGCGATGTCGCCCGTGCGCCACGCCGCGATCAACTCGTCCATGATGTCGCCAATGTTTGCGCCCTCGGTCAGTGCCTGCATCAACAACTCGCGTTGAGCGTCCATTGACAGCCCGTCCAGAAACTCGAGCTGCTCCTCGACCGATTCGAAGCCGTGGATCTCTTTCCCGTCCTTGCTCGCCCTGGTCAGCAGCTGCATTTCGATCCCGTAGATCGGATTGAAGCCGATCCGTGTCAATGCGAGTTGTTCGACGGTGATTGCGGCAAGCCAGGGTTCCGTTCCCGCCAGCATGTCGAGCGGGATGTCCAGCGACTCTGCCGCAAGCGACGCGTCGTTGTAAAGTTCCTCGCCCATGACCTCGCGTAGCGACTGGCTCCCGTCGAGCATGCCCAGCCGGTTGATCGCCGCCTGCGTCGCCAGTGGGTCCAGATCGTCCATGTCGAGTTCCATGAACAGCGTCTCGGCATCGTCATACGCCGCATCGATGACGGTCGGCAAGGGGTGATCTTCGCGGCGCAACAGGTGCACCGAGCCGAGCAGGTAGACCTTGTTGCTCGCTCCTTCGGCAATCCACAGGGTTACCGGATGACCGGCGGTGTCTGCCAACACGAGGGCTGGCGCGAGGGCTGGCAGCAGTAGCAGCCAGCCGCAGCGCAGAATCCTACGCATCATCGATCCAGATCAGCTCGGCATCGACGGCGCCGCTGGCATGCAGGGAGATGCGTCGATAGGCTGGTGGCCGCTCATCTACGGCGAATTTCTCGCTTCCGGGGAGAAACTGTCGGCAGGTTGAAGGCGTTGCAATGACGCGAACGTCACCATGAACAGCGTCGTAGTGCTGGTGAACGTGCCCGAATATCGTCAGGCGGACGCGACCGTTCGCCTGCAGCAGCCCGAGGAACTGCTCGCCGTTCTCAAGCCCGACGGAATCGAGCCACGTACTGTTCATCAACACGGGCGGATGATGCAGGCAAACGAGTACATGCTCTGCAGCACTCGCCGCAATGATGCGTTGCATCCTCTCGATCTCGTCGTGGGTCACGATGCCGCCGGCACGGCCGGCGCTGCAGCTGTCGATACTGACCATCAGCCAATTGCCGAATTCCGCAGAGCCGCAGTAAACGAACGGTGGTGACGGCAGTGCATCGCGCATCATCGAGCGAACATCATGATTACCCGGTACGCAGTGAACCGGAAGGTCGATGCCCGAAAACAGCTTACGGCAATGCGCGTAAGCTCCGGCCGAATCGTCCTGGATCAGGTCCCCGGTCAGGGCGACGACGTCGGCCTGCCAGTCGCTTGCCTCGTAATGGGCGATGACTTTCTGCAGCGCCGCATAGGTTACGGTGCCTCGCAGGTCGCCTTCCCTGTCGGCAAACAGATGCGGGTCCGTCAGATGCAGGACCCGCGTGGTTTCAGCTGAATTTTGAATTCGCCCGAACCTCAAGTCGTTTCAAAGACTTGCATGATAGCGGCTCTATGATGACCGCAGCAATCTGCGCGACCGTCGTCAATTAGCGATAGTCTAGTAGCGGTACGTATCCGGCTTGTACGGACCGTCCCGGGAAACGCCGATGTACTCGGCCTGCTCGTCAGATAGCTGTGTCAGGTGGGCGCCGATCTTCTCCAGATGCAATCGTGCGACCTTCTCGTCCAGGTGCTTCGGCAGCACATACACTTCGTGGCCGTACTGCTCACCGTTCTGCCACAACTCGATCTGTGCGAGAACCTGGTTTGTGAACGAGTTCGACATGACGAAACTCGGGTGGCCGGTGGCGCAACCCAGATTCACGAGACGTCCCTCTGCGAGCAGGATCACGCGCTTGCCGTCCGGGAATATCACGTGGTCGACCTGCGGCTTGATGTTGTCCCATTCGTACTTGTGTAGGTATGCGACGTCGATCTCGTTGTCGAAGTGGCCGATGTTGCAAATGATGGACTGGTCTTTCATGCGCTCCATCTGCGGTCCAGTCACGACATGGTAATTGCCCGTCGCTGTTACGACGATGTCGGCCTGGTCACAAGCCTCGTCGAAAACGACGACGCGATACCCTTCCATCGACGCCTGCAATGCGCATATCGGATCAATCTCGGTTACCCACACCGTCGCACCGAGTCCGCGCAATGACTGTGCGCAGCCCTTGCCGACGTCGCCGAAGCCGCACACGATCGCGATCTTCCCGGCAATCATGACGTCAGTGGCGCGTTTGATACCGTCAACCAGCGACTCGCGACAGCCGTAAAGGTTGTCGAACTTGGACTTCGTAACCGAGTCGTTCACGTTGAATGCAGGGCAGCCGAGTGTGCCATCCTTCATCATCTCGTATAGGCGCTTGACGCCGGTCGTCGTTTCCTCGGACAGGCCGCGAACGTCGTTGAGCAAACCGGGGTACTTATCGTGCATGAGGAGCGTCAGGTCACCGCCATCGTCAAGCAGCATGTTCGGGTGCCAGCCGTCCGGCCCGTTGATTGTCTGTTCGACGCACCACCAATACTCGTCCTCGGTCTCTCCCTTCCACGCGAATACGGGAACTCCCGACGCGGCGATCGCGGCGGCGGCATGGTCCTGCGTCGAGAAGATGTTGCAGGATGACCAGCGAATTTCCGCACCCAGGTCAGCGAGCGTCTCGATGAGCACGGCCGTCTGGATTGTCATATGCAGGCAACCCGCGATGCGAGCACCCTTCAGCGGCTGGCTCTCACGATATTCGTCGCGGATAGCCATCAAGCCAGGCATTTCGGTTTGTGCTATGGCGATTTCCTTGCGTCCCCAGTCGGCGAGCGCAATGTCCTTGACCTTGTGGTCGGGTGTTTCGATGGCAACGGGTTCGCTGCTCATATTCGATCTCCTGGTTGCTTGTGTCAGGCTGCTGCTGCGCCGCGCAGTGCCTCGGCTTTGTCGGTCTTTTCCCACGTCGCATCGATGTCCTCGCGGCCGAAATGACCGTATGCCGCAGTTGGCTGGTAGATCGGTCGAATCAGGTCGAGCATCTGCAATATGCCGTAAGGGGTCAGGTCGAAGTTCTCACGAATGAGTTCAGTCATCCTGGCGTCGGATATCTTGCCTGTGCCGAAGGTCCTGACACTGATCGAAGTCGGTTCCGCAACACCGATGGCATAGGACACCTGAATCTCGCAGCGGTCGGCGAGGCCTGCGGCAACGATATTCTTGGCAACATAGCGCGCAGCATAGGCGGCCGAGCGATCGACCTTGGACGGGTCTTTGCCCGAGAACGCGCCGCCACCGTGGCGTGCGGAGCCGCCGTAGGTGTCGACGATGATCTTGCGGCCGGTCAGTCCCGCGTCGCCCATCGGCCCGCCGATCTCGAAACGACCAGTCGGGTTGATGTGATATTTCGTGTTCTTGCTGAGAAGGTTCTCCGGCAGTATAGGCTTGATGATCTCCTCCATGACGCCTTCGCGCAGGTCTGCCATGCTGACGTCACCATGATGCTGAGACGACAGCACGACTGCGTCGATTGCGACCGGTTTGGCATCCTCATAAACGAATGTGACCTGGCTCTTTGCATCGGGCCGTAACCAGGGCAGGGTACCGTTCTTGCGGACCTCCGCCTGGCGGCGCACCAGTTGATGCGAATAGGTGATCGGTGCCGGCATCAGCACTGCGGTTTCGTTGGTGGCATAGCCGAACATCAGGCCCTGGTCACCAGCGCCCTGGTCTTCCTTTCTTGCGCGGTTGACACCCATCGCAATATCGCCTGATTGTTTGCCGATCGCATTGAATACGGCACAGGAATGGCCGTCGAAGCCCATCGCCGAATCGTCGTAGCCGATGTCGACGACGGTCTTGCGGACAATCGCCTCGAAGTCGACCCAGGTCGACGTCGTGATCTCGCCGGCGAGTACGACAGCGCCGGTCTTGACCAGCGTCTCGCAAGCGACTCGCGCGTCCGGGTCCTCGGCAATGATCGCGTCGAGGATTCCGTCGGAAATCTGGTCGGCAATCTTGTCCGGATGTCCCTCGGATACGGATTCCGAGGTGAACACAAAAGCATCACTCATGGGTTTCGTCTTTCTTGGAATTTGGGGGGCCGCATTGTACCGCAATGACACGCGCCGGGACCATCCGGCCCGATAAGTGGCAAAAGCAGACGATCGCCGCCGATTTGTGCTGGCCGATTCGTCCCGCGGCTTGCGGCGCCCGGGAAAAACCATGAAAATGCCCGACGCACGCATGCCAGATACAAGGCGCGCGACTGCACTATTCTGCATCCGATTCACCATAAGAAAAGGCCGCCAGGCCGAGAAGACCTCAATGTCACAACAAGTCAATGCCGCCGGTCAACCGGCTCGGCGAGATCTCGCGAACGCCATCAGGGCGCTCTCCATGGACGCAGTACAGGCCGCAAACTCGGGGCATCCCGGGGCTCCGATGGGCATGGCCGATATCGCGGAGGTCCTGTGGAACGATTACCTGAAACACAATCCGGCGAATCCGCGCTGGGCGAATCGCGACCGCTTCGTACTGTCGAACGGCCATGGCTCGATGTTGCTGTACAGCCTGCTGCACCTGACGGGCTACGACATATCCATAGACGAACTGAAGAACTTCCGCCAGTTCGGCCAGCGCACGGCCGGGCACCCCGAATACGAGCCTGCGATGGGCGTCGAGACGACGACCGGGCCTTTGGGGCAGGGCGTCTCGAATGCCGTGGGTATGGCGCTGGCCGAGAAGATGCTCGCAGCCGAATTCAATCGTGACGGGTTCCCCGTCGTCAATCACCGCACCTGGGTCTTCCTTGGGGATGGTTGCCTCATGGAAGGCATCTCGCACGAGGCCTGTTCCCTCGCCGGTACGCTCAAGCTGGGCAAGCTGGTCGCGTTCTACGACGACAACAAGATCTCGATTGACGGTGAGGTCTGCGGGTGGTTTACCGATGACACACCGCAGCGTTTCGAGGGCTACGGTTGGCAAGTGATTCGCGACGTTGATGGCCATGACGCCGAGTCGATTGCCGCAGCCATTGATCGCGCGACAGCGGAGTCGGACAAACCGACGTTGATTTGCTGCAAGACGATCATCGGTTTTGGCGCGCCCAACAAGCAGGGCACGGCCTCGACGCATGGCGCGCCGCTCGGAGAGGAGGAAATCGCGGCCGCACGCGTCGAACTCGGGTGGGAGTCGCCACCGTTCGAGGTACCGGCCAAGATCACCGCTGCGTGGGACGGCCGCACTCGAGGCGCCGCCGACGAGAATGCCTGGGCGGAGATCCTGACGGGCTATGCGAACGCGTATCCCGATCTCGCCAGAGAATTCGGCCGGCGCGTCAATGGCGATCTGCCGGGCAACTGGCCGAAATTTGCCGAGCAGGCGATTTCGGCAATCGATGCCGCAGGTGAAACCATGGCGACCCGCAAGGCATCGCTAGTCGCTCTGAACGCGTTCGCGCCGGCACTGCCCGAGCTGGCAGGGGGTTCCGCCGACCTGACCGGTTCGAACCTGACGAAACATGCGGGCTCGAGCGTCATTACGGGCGACGATGCTGGTGGCAACTATATCTATTTCGGTGTGCGCGAGTTCGGAATGACCGCAATATGCAATGGCATGGCGCTGCACGGCGGCATCATTCCGTATGCGGGAACGTTTCTCGTGTTCTCTGACTATGCGCGCAATGCGCTGCGCATGGCGGCACTGATGAAAATTCAGAACATTCTCGTCTACACGCACGACTCGATAGGGCTCGGCGAAGACGGTCCGACACACCAGCCGATCGAGCACGTGGCGTCACTGCGGGTTATGCCGAACATGCGCGTCTGGCGCCCCTGCGATGCGGTCGAGACGGCAGTCGCCTGGCGCGACGCGATTGAGCGCCGTGACGGTCCGACGAGTCTCGTGTTGACGCGGCAGGGGGTTCCGCACCAGCCACGTGACGCAGCTCAGATCGCAGCCATCGCGCGCGGCGGGTATGTTTTGCGTGACGCCGCCGGCGATCCGGACCTCATCCTGATCGCGACGGGCTCGGAAGTTGCGCTGGCTGTCGGCGCGGCGGAACGCCTGGCGGCAGAGGGCGTCAATGCGCGAGTCGTATCGATGCCCTGCACGAGCAACTACGATGCACAGGACAAGGACTACAAGGAAAAGGTTCTGCCGGCTGGTGTTGTCGCCAGGGTCGTTATCGAGGCCGGCGTTACTGAAACCTGGTGGCGCTTTGCAGGTCCGGATGGCAGGGTCATCGGCATCGATCGCTTCGGCGAGTCAGCACCGGCCGGCGAGCTCTTTGAGCACTTCGGCTTGACCGTCGACAACGTGGTAGCTACTGCGAAAGATCTGCTCGGAAATTAAATCATTCATATCCGTGCTGGAGAATCGGCCTGACGGGCCGCCGGCAAACTGCTTTACCAGGAGAAAACAATGACGATCAAGATCGGTATCAACGGTTATGGCCGCATCGGACGCAACATCTTGCGGGCTATTCACGAATCCGGCCGTGCGAAAGAATTCGATGTCGTCGCGCTGAACGATCTCGGCGATGCGGCTACCAACGCGCACCTGACGCGCCGTGATACGGCGCACGGCCCGTTTCCCGGTACCGTCGAAGTCGATGGCGACGATATTGTCGTCAACGGCGACCGTGTTCGCGTGTTTGCCGAACGTGATCCGTCCAAGCTGCCCTGGGGAGAGCTCGGCGTTGATGTCGTATATGAGTGCACGGGTTTTTTCCGAACGCGCGAGACCGCGGGCAAGCATCTCGAAGCCGGCGCGAAAAGGGTCATAATTTCGGCGCCCGGGGGAAAGGGCATCGACAAGACTATCGTCTACGGCGTCAACCACGACACGCTGACGGCGGCGGACGAAGTGATCTCTAACGCCTCCTGCACCACGAACTGTCTTGCGCCGCTCGTGAAACCGTTGCATGAGGCTATCGGTGTGAAGCACGGCATCATGACGACGATCCACGCGTATACCAACGACCAGGTGCTGACCGACGTCTACCACTCGGACTTGCGGCGAGCGCGGTCGGCGACGATGTCGCAGATTCCGACGAGCACTGGTGCGGCGAAAGCGGTCGGTTTGGTACTGCCCGAACTGAACGGCAAGCTGGACGGTTTCTCGATGCGTGTACCAACGATCAATGTTTCCGCGGTGGACCTCACGTTTGTCGCCGACCGCGCCACGAGCATCGACGAGGTCAACGAGATACTGAAGGCAGCCAGTGAGGGTGAACTCAAGGGCGTGCTTGCGTACAACGATGAGCCGGTCGTATCGATCGATTTTAACCACGACCCGGCGTCGTCGACCT
>Ga0209578_10001076_pt1 | contig 26707 bp, 21 predicted proteins | sample tdAd472_FD_187127 | JGI IMG/M metagenome (GOLD analysis project Ga0209578, IMG submission 187127) | Marine sediment microbial communities from the Atlantic coast under amendment with organic carbon and nitrate - tdAd47.2 (SPAdes)... | ecosystem: Environmental > Aquatic > Marine > Coastal >...
CGGCAAGCCAGCGGGCTGCATCGATGCCCTTGATTCCGATCTGGCCACCGTTGGGGTCGACCAACCGGACCTCTTTGACACGGATCTTCTCGTTGACTCTCGGTTCCTTTATCGGAGAACCTCCTGCTCTGCGGTCGTTGGTATTGGGAGGCGCCTTCCACGACGAAAGCAGCACCACGCGAGTGCTGCCTAGGTGATCAACCCGGGCGCACCTCTGGCGTGGCCGGGTGGGAGGCAGCGCCTCCTCTTGCGTGAGTTGTCGGCCGGGAGGATATCAGGAACCGAAGCGAAGGCACACCCTGGGGCGCCGACGGTGGATCTCACCGACGGACGGCCCCCAATCCGATGTACCCGTTGCCGGCAGGCAGCGACACGTCGGCGGGACCCTGGGTGTTGCGGTTCTTGACGTACAGCACTCCGTTCGACCCCCGGTACACGGCCACCGTGTCGAAGCTGGCCGACCCGGACCGATCCTCACGGATCACCTCGTGGATGAGCCGGCCATCACGCGCTGGCGGCACGAGCGCCGGGTTCGGTGGCTGAGCCTGCTCAGCCACCGGGGCGTCGCGGAGTTCCGTCAGAAACTGCTCCGGCTGGAGCAGCAGCAGTTCGATCTCGAGGAATTCCGCCTCGGGGTGGGCATCGACACGCAGTTGAATCGGCGTCCACTCACCCTCCGAGAGAATCAGACTCGACTCCACGGTGGTCTCGTCAATCGGGACATAGCCCGTCGTTCGATCACCGGTCCGCGGGTTGATCTCGACTGTTGAGCGGACATAGCGCGTGGTGATCCGAGCCCGCGCGTGGACGAGTCCGTCCGTCCGAACTCGAGCGGTGACCAGATAGTCGCTGCCAGGCATGACCACCAGCGCCGATCGCGCCAGCCGGACCGAGGTGGATCCGCCCTTGGTCGGGAGCACGACGCAGGATTCACCGCTCGCGGCGTGCTCGCTCGAGAAGCCGGGCTTGTTCCAGAAGGGGAAGCCCGGTCGCTCTGGCTGCGGCGGAGCCGGGTTGCCGCTGAACCAGTCCTGCGGGAAATCGGCGATGAAGCCGTTGATCACCCGATCCTCAAAATCCCAGACCTTGACCAAGCGGTTCGCGGCACTCGGCCGATCGGACTGCCCGATCGCCGTGCCGGCGAGGCACGCCAGTGCCGCGGACGCGATCAGCGGCGGAACCAGATGTCCGAGGCGGTTTCGGGGCATCGGCAGGGGGCCTTTCCGTGCGCACAACAACACCCCACGCGAGGGCGCTCTACAGGAGATATCGGACGATGAACGCGCTCAGATTGACGGGAATCCTGCCGAAACAGCCTCAGCCTGCCTGATCGAAGGACTCTCGCAGGGGTCGGAACAGCGTCAGTGACGCTGTGTGCCCGTGGACGAAGGATCGATCACCGATCGGCCCGATCTCGCCGGCGGCGAAAAAACCACCCATCGGCATGGGGGTTTGCCCGACCGGATCCGCCTGACGACCGAGCGCACGGCTGATGAGTGCCGCGTCGTGGTTCTCCTCGTCGAACATCCGGCGGCCGCGACCGCTGCAGGTGCACAGCAACCCGCCGGCCGCCGGACCGAGCAACTGCTGGGCCTCCAGGAGCAGTTCGAGATCCTCTCGAGCGGTCGTCGCGTCGCGCAGATGAAACTGAACGGTCTGGCCGACGCGGAGCGAATCGCCAACGGCGATCGCGCCGGAGCCCTGATCGACCCCGAGCACCGCCCGAATCAGGAAGTCGCCGCGCCCGAAACGGTCCTTGTACTCGTTGACCACTCGACCGATGAACAGCCCGCCGGAGACAAGGCCCCGGTCTTCCTGCGGCAGGGCATCGACCATCTCGCGGATCACCTCGATCGCCGGGCGTCCACCGAGTTTCTGCACCACATTCCGCTTTGCTTCGGTGACGACCATCGCTTGGCCGATCGGGCGACAACCCTGGCTGACGAGGCTGTCCACGGTCAGGTTGCCCCGGATCATCACGCCGGCGCCACCGGTGCGCATCGCGTGGTCGTTGAGCGTGATGATGTTCTGCCCCGGCACCTTGCCCGCCGAGGCCATCCCGCCCATCACCGGTAATCGCTTGAGGCCGGGAACCACCCGCGGCAGCGAGGAAATGCCCTCGGTCATCGGACCCGCTGGCACGCTGAACGGATCGCCGAAGAAAAGCACACCGCGCGAATCGGCTTCCGCACCGATCTCCGTCGCGAGCGATTCCAGAGACTCGCGATCACCCGGGGTCGCGTGCGGCAATTGGCGGTAAGTGAACCCTTGCAAGTGAGTGCCCGGAAGCGACGCGCAGAGAACCGAAACGCCCGGCGCGTTCTCCAGTTCCACATCGTCACCGATGACGCCTTGAGCGGTGACGCCGAGCGTCAGGCCCGGGTTGAGGTGCTCGGTGACGAACTCGTAGATGCGGGAAGCCTGCGTCGCGTGATCACCGCCGACGCACACGAGCGCGAGGTCGATCTCCGATCCGCGCAGTTCGCCCTGTCCGGGGTGCGACGACGGGTCGAGCACTTGTTCGCAGACCTGTTCGGCAGCCAGCATCGCGTCGATGTTGGCCGAGAGCGCGGATCGGACCACGAGATCGGTTGCCGACGAGGTGTGTTCCATCGCGATCTATGGTACGCGCGAGACCCACGGGTCCACGCGAAAATCTGGCATCCCTTCAGCCGAACGTGCGTCCGCTGCTCGGGTCCATCATTTTCCAGCCCAGCACCCGGCAGATACGGGTCAGCACCGGCCACGCCACGCTGTCCTCGACCAGGCTGACCAGGATCTGGTTCACCGGGTCGTCGCGATCGGCCATCGGCATCTGCAGCACGACCCCCGGTCCGTAGACAACGTTTGAGGCCGCCGGCGAACCGTCGCCCGAGCAGTTGAACTGCTTGAGCAGGTTCTGCACCTCTTCCAGACGCCCCAGCGATACCGTGCGCAGCGCCGCCGAGCCGGAGGCTTCGCCGTCCTCCTCATCGAGAACCTTGACCAGAAGAATGCTGCGTGCGCTCGCCACTCGTGCCTTTCCGGGGCTGGTGTAGATCGGGACCGGCAGTATCCGGGACCGGCCGGATCCCTGCAACGCTATCTCCGAGGCCGCCCGCTCCGGGCGTATTCCTCGGCGTCGATCGCGCTCCGCTCCTCGATCCGGGCGAGGTCCTCATCCGTCATCCACGGAAGCGAACGGATCTTTTCGCGGAGGCGGTCGGGGAACGGGGCACCGGTCCGCTCGTGGCGAGGGCGGCTCTTCCAGTAGCGGTGCATCCACAGATACTGTTCGGGCGCTTCGCGAACCATGAACTCGATCGCCCGACGGTATCGGGCCGTGATGTAAAAGAGCGGATCGGGCTGGTCGTCCCAATCCTCGGGCTGGATGACGTCGCTGATGTCGATCTGGTAGCGGAAACGATGATTCTCCTGCGCGCTCTCGTCGGACGCTTCGGCGCCGCCGGAAAGCCGCTTGGCGGTGCCGCAGACGATCGGCGCCCTGTACCGCATCGCCATGACCCCGATGGTTTTATACGCGGATGCGAGCCGGTTGAAGAACGGGACGAACAGCCCTCGGTCGCCCGCGTTCTGGTCAGCGATAAACGCGACGGACTCGCCCTGCTTGAGCAGTTCCGGCAGGCGTTGGGCCGCGCCGAACTTGTCCACGAGTTTGATCCCTCTCGCCGCACGGGTCCGGTAGAGCCAATCGTTCAGGGGCTTGATGTCCATTGGTCGGTACAGGGCGTGCATCGGGAAGCCGAGCATTGCCATCGTCGCGCCGAGCAGTTCCCAGTTTCCGCAGTGCCCGGTCACCAGCAGACACGGCCGATCACGCAGCAGCTCCTTCAGCCCCGCTTCCACGGAGCCGACCTGCACGTACGAGACATACGCATCCGACGCGATGAGTTGCGGGCTGGCCATTACCTCGACGCCGATCGTGAACAGGTGCCGGTAGGCCTCGATCGCCCGAGCGTGCACGCGATCCTCGTCCAGGTCGGGGAAACACCAGCGCAGGTTGACCTTGGCGCGTTCAAGGCGGCGTTCGTTCATGGAGAGCCCGGCGTACCAGCCCGACACTGATCGCGCCAGCCGGATCGATCGCTCGATGCCCATGATCCCCGCCCCGGCACACATCGCCCGTGCGCCGGCGTAGATGAACGGGTGCGTCCAACGCCCCGGGCCCTTCGCGCGTTGCCTTCGCGGAGTCAGCGATATCTCGGCGCTCGGGGCGCAACCGGGAGCGGATTGCGTGGGTGGTGGAGTCAAGATCCTGACCTGATGCTACGCGCCAAGGGAGTACCTATGAAAAGCGGGGCCGACGCGCTGTGCGTGGCCCCGCCGAAGGTCGTCATCGGGTGAACCGTCGAATCAGCGGGAATCGAGGCCCGTGAGCGTGTAGAAGCGGTTCTGGTTCAGGACCGGGATACCCGTGTTGCTGGCGGTGTTGAACAGCTCGTCGTACTTGCGCTGCTCTTGGGCGAGGCGACGGTAGCGCTGCACGATCTCGATCGGATCGTCGATCTTCGGCGCCGGGGGGAGCACCGGGCGCTGACCCAGCACGAGGAAGTCGGTCTCGCCGGAGATGTCCGACTCGACGCGTCCGCCCCATTCCTCAACGAGCGCGACGAGTTCCGACCGCTCCTGCGGTGTGAAAACGAAGTCGCGGTTGGTGTCGAAGTTTCCGAACACCACGAAGTTGTAGACCTTGTTCGGGTCGTACACCGGGTTGACCAGCTTGTCGCCCTCGATGATCGGGTTGCCGCGAGTCGAACGCAGGATGCGACCGACCGAGGAGTTCTCGTCGATGCGGACCACCTCGATGGTCGCCTTGCCCGAGGGGTACTCGCCCTCGGCGTTCGGGCGGACGCTGGTGTTCGCGGCGTAAACCTCAAACGTCATGCCGAGCACCATGTTGTCCAGGCGACCACGCGAGATGAACACCTCGTTGGAAGCGGGGTTCAGGCCGACCACCGTGCCGTCGATCAGCGAGGCCTCGTCTTCGGCGAGCAGGCGGGTGCCGCTGCGGTCGAAGCTCTGCACGATGGTCTCCAGACGCTCGATCTCGTTCCGGCGAGAGTTGAGTTCACGCTGCAGGTTGGAGAGCTCGGCATCGAACTGGGCTCGGGCTTCGCTGAGATCCGAAATGTAGGTGGTCGTTTGGCTCTGCACGCCGCCGCGCAGGTCTTCGAGTTCCGAGCGGTAACTGTCGATCTGCGCCGTCAGCGTCGCGGTCGAGCGCTCGTAGTCGCTGCGGATGGATTCGAGCTCGTCGTTCTTCGCACGCAGGTCGGCGCGGGCCGCGTCGGCCGCGGCACGGGCCTGCTGCTCCGAGCGGGAGAGCTGAGCGATCTGCGAGTTCTTCGCCTCGACGGCGGCGACGAGTGAGCCGGCGTTCTGACCGAGCAGGTCGTCGACGCGGGTCTGGATCTGCTCCAGAGTCGCGCTGCCGCGACCGGTCACGATTCGGGCGAGCGTGCTGAATCGCTCGTCGAGCCAGGGCACCACAGCCTGCGAACCCGAAGCGGTCCGCAGTTCCTGCCAGCGCTCGTCGCGGGCCGATACCGCCTCGTTCAGGTCCGACTTCGCCGACGCGAGCTGCTTGTTCAGTTCCTGCGACTTGGCGAAGAAGATCACCGTCGTCGCGAACATGCCCAGCGCGAACACGAACAGGACCACGAGGCTGACGATCATGCCGACAGAGTTTCCGGAACGACTTGCCATAACAGAGGCTCTCCAGGGACGGTTGTCGGCGGGACCATCGTGCGAAGATCGCCCGCCGCGGGCTCGACTCGAGCGGAACGCTCAGAGCGGAAATCAGACGAAGTTGTAGCGGAAACGACCGGCCCGCGAAGACCGCCCGTCGCCGACCGGCGTGAATCGATGAACCGGATGCCGGTGCGTCGGGCGTCTCCGTACACCCACCAGGCATCCATACGGGCTCCGTCGCCCATCAGTTCCGCGATTCGCCAGTGTCCCCCCGGTTCACAGCCCCGTCAACCGCCCAGAATCTGTCTCCCAGCGGGCCGGATGGGGCTCAGCCCAGACCCACTCCCGTACGAAGCGCCCGGACGGCCTCGAACGCGGTTTCAATCTCCGCTGGGGACCCTTCTCCGATCAGCCAGTTCCGGAGCAGGTACACCAGCCCCAGGAAGGTCACGAAACTGAACATATCCGTCAGCATGATCAGGAAAATCGACGACGCCGCCGCCGGGTCGGCCCCCAGACGCTTCATCACCAGAGGCACCGCGGTTCCGACCACGCAGCCCACGATCATCACCCCGTTCATCGCCGCCCCGGCGACCAACCCCAGACGCCAGTCGAAGCCCGAGAACAGGCCGATATCCGTGGCCCGACCCAGCACCCCCAGCAGGATGATCAGCGTGAACACGATCACGCCGATCGCCGCCCCCGAGATCAATCCGAACGCCAATTCACGCAGAAACAGCGGTCGGATGCGGTCCTTGCGGATCTCGCCCAGCACTACGCCCCGAAGCGTCACCGCCAGCGACTGGAAGCCGGTATTCCCTGCCTGGTTGGCGATAATCGGGAAAATGACCGCGACGACCGGAATCAGTTCGATCGCGTCCTGGAACGGGAGCACCGCTGCGGCAGCTATGGAAGCCGTACCAAGGTTCACCGCCAGCCACGGCAAGCGCCCCTTGAGCTTCGCCCGCACCGTCGAGATGACCTGCTCGTCCGAACCCGCACCGACCTGCTTCAGGGCGTCTTCGGTGGTTTCGGCGGCGATGATGTCGATCACGTCGTCGATCGTGATCATGCCGAGGATCCGACGGTTCTGGTCCACCACCGGCATCGTCAGGTAGTCGTAGCGCTCGAAGAGCTTGGCGACTTCTTCCCGGTCGGTCTCCGGGAGCACGCTGTCGATGTCCGCGTCGATGTGATCGGCGATCTGCTCGTCGTCGTCCACGATGAGGATGTCGCGCAGACTGATCGTGCCGAGCAGCCGCTTCATGTCGTCGACCACGTAGATGTACGGCTGGTCGTCCCGCAGTTTCTGCTTCTTGATCCGGTCGATCGCCTGCCCGATGGTCTGCCCGCTGCGCAGGACCACGATGTCCGTGGTCATGATGCCGCCGGCGGTTTCCGGGTCGTAGAGGGCGAGTTTCGCCAGAACCGCCGCCCGGCGCGGATGCATCGCAGCCATCAGCGCCGCCCGGCGGTCTTCGGGCAGCTGCTGGAGCAGGTCCGCCGCGTCGTCCGGCTCCATCAGGTCGATGAGTTCGACCGACTCGGTCTCGTCGAGATCGATGAGCACGGTCGCCGCGAGCGTCGCGTCCATATGGACGAGCGCCTCGGCCGCCGACTCGTTGTCCATCTCATGGACCAGCGCGACCTGTTCGGCCTTGTCGAGCGATTCCAGCGTGTCCGCCGCCTCGGGCGCGTCCTGCTCTTCGACGTGTGGCTTGAGCTCTTCAACCGATGCGTCGGCGTCGAGAAGTCGCTCGACCTGCTGGTCGGCTTCGCTCTTCGTGTCCGCCTCGGCCACGGCGACAGGGACACGGACTTCCTCGACCGCCGCGACTTCCGGCGCGTCGCCCACCCCGGGTGGAGTCGCTTCGAACGGCTTCTCGTCCATTACGCCCCCGATGCGCTGAGCGCGTCGTTCACGGTCCAGGCCATGTACCCAAGGTACACGACAAGCAGCGTGAGCCCTTCAAGCCGGCTTACCGTGCGCCCGAAAGTCATCGACATCGGGACGAGAAGGAAACTCAGGACCAGCATGACGCTCAGTGCCGCGTACCCGCCGCCCGGAACATCAACGGGCGCGATCACGCTCGTGACCCCGAGCACGAGCAGCAGGTTGAACAGGTTGGATCCGACGACGTTCCCGACCGCGATGTCCACCTGCCCCCGCCGGATCGCCGCCAGCGAGGTCGCCAACTCCGGAAGGCTCGTGGCGATCGCAACGACCGTCAGCCCGATCATCTCGTCGCTCATGCCCATCGCCGCGGCGATCGAGGTCGCGGCCCCCTCGCTCACCCGACCGCCGGCAACAAGCGCCGCCAGCCCGAGCAGGACGAAGATGATTCCGCGCCAGACCGGCTGGCGTTTGGCCGCCTCGCGCAACTCGGCGATCTCCGCCTCGATCTCGGGGCCACCGGAAGCGGCGGGGTTCCTGGCAGACCAGAAGATCATCAGCATCGTCACGACGAAACCCGCGAGGAGGATCACGCCGTCGATCCGCGAGAGCACCCCGTGGTTCCATTCGCCGCTGTCGAACGGGAATACTGCGAGCGAGGCCGTCAGCACCGTCGCGATCAGCATCAGCGGCAACTCCCGCTTCACGACCGAGTTGTTCACCTTCAGCGGCAGGACCATGGCGCTCAGCCCGAGGATGAGCCCGATGTTCGCGATGTTCGAGCCGATGATGTTGCCGAAACTGAGCTCGTCGTTCCCCTTGATCGCCGCCGCGATGTTCAACGCGAGCTCCGGCGCCGAGGTGCCGAACGCGACGACCGTCAGACCGATGATGATCGCCGGCACGCCCAGCCGGTCGGCGATCGCCACCGCGCCGCGCACGAGGACATCGCCACCGATGATCAGCATCGCGATCCCGACGCCGAGCAGACCGACCTGCAGCGGCTCAGCCCCCCCAAAAAGAAGGGCGATCGCGACGCCAAGCACACCCAGAATCAATCCGATCACGACAATCCGCATGGACCCGAAGCGTACCCGTTCGTCGAGGCGTACGCTGTCGTGCAGCCCGGTAAAATGCGGGCTGACCGGAGAGAGAACCACCGACTCGCCCAAGGAGCCACCATGCACCCCGCACGCCTCGTCGTCGTCTCGTTCGCCGCGCTCGCGACAACTTCGCTCTCGTCAGCCGGCGAAGAGATGTTTCTCTACAAACTCGACGACGGCTCGGGCAACGTCAACGTAGGCCCGCCCTCGACATTCGACGCGGACATGCTCTGGGGCAACTACTTTCAGGCCCAGCCGAACGGCCGCCAGATCTTCGAACTGCACGTCGGCCTCGGCACGAACTACCCGCGCGACGAGTTCGACCAGCCGCTCCCGCTGACGCTCTTCCTCTTCGAGGATCCGGACGACGACGGCGACCCGACCAACGCGATTCCCGTCGCCGAAACCACGATCATCCCGACCGTCTTCACGCAGACCGGCTTCAATGTTGCTCCGATCCCGCCGACCACCGTCGAGGGCGGATTCTTCGTCGGCGCGAACGTGTTCGCGAGAGGCGGCGTCGATCGACCGGCCCGCCTCGACCCGCAGCCTGTCGGCGGCGAGAACGCCTGGCTGTTCTACTCCGACGACATCAACCCCGACGACCTCGGTTCGTCCCCGTTCTTTACGACCATGGACGATCCGAACTTCGTTCCGATCTTCGGCGTGTGGATGGTCCGCGCCGTCGGTCAGCCGCTTCCGCCCTGTGGTGACGTCTCCGGCGACGGTCAGGTCAACCTGACCGACCTTAACATCCTGCTCGGCGCGTTCGGCCAAAGCGATGCCGGCGATATCGACGGCGACGGCGACACCGATCTCGCCGACCTGAACGCGCTGCTCGGGACCTTCGGCCAGACCTGCCCCTGATCGCTCAGGCCAGAGTCATGCCCGAGAGCGCGCCCGACCGCTCATCGTGAATCGCGATGAGTCGCGCGGCGGTCTCGACCGGGGCGTCGGTCTCACCGAACGAGTCGAGGTACGCGCACGCCGCGTAGTTGCCGGCTTTCACGAGGTAGCTCTCGTGCCACCGATCGTAATACGACGGTTCGGCTTCCAGACGATCGACGCGCCATTCGCGCGGCGTCGGGACATTGATCCGCCATGGCTTAGGCGTGAGCCGCGCTCGGAAGCAGTCCTGCGCGACGCAGAGTCTGCGATAAAGAGGATCGCACCCGAGCTCTTCGTAGACCGGCTCGTGCAGCGCCCTCATCGGGTCCATCGCCGGGCTGACGAACAGGTACCGAAGGCCGGCGCTCGTGCGATACGCGCGCACGCCGGTTCGGGGCTGCTTTCGAACCCATGATTTCAGCTGGCTGAGCGCGCCATCCACGGCGATCTGGGTTGTGTCGCCGGTTGGCTGCTCCGCTTTGCCACGTCCGAACAGACGCCCGAGCAGAGCCCCCGAACCCCTGCGCGACCGACTCGGCTTCAAATCGATATCAAGAAACGCCAGCCGCTGCGTGTTCAGCACCTCGCAGCCGAAGCGGTTGATCGTGATCGCCCCGGCGCGCTGACCGGATTCGTCGGATATCTCTTCGAGGATCGGCTCCGGCAGCTGACGCGTGCTGTACTCGTACCACTTCGGCGGCTCATGCCCGGCGCGCAGACGGCCCGCGATGGCTTTCGCGGCATCTTCCGCGTTGTGCCGCGCATCGTCCTGACTGATGTCCGAGCCGCGACGGATCGTAAACTCCATCGGGTTGCCGTCGGGATCCTCCGCTCGCGCGGTCGCCGTTGCCCAGTATCTGGCGATGTTCATGCCTGCTCCTCCGTGCGCGAGGTGGGTTGCGATCCGATTCTACAATCCGCCCATGCCAACCACGCCGAAGTACTCTCCGCTCGCGCGCCATTGGTCCCGCCTCGACCAGAGCGCGACGTTTCTGAACCACGGCAGTTTCGGCGCGTGCCCGGACGCCGTGCTGACCGCGCAGGCCACGTTCCGTGACGCGCTGGAGCGCGAGCCCGTTCGATTCATGGTGGAAGAACTCGAATCTCTCCACGATCAGGCCCGTCCGCGCCTCGCGGCTTTCCTCGGCGTTACCAACCCGGCCGACCTCGCCTTCGTTCCGAACGCAACCCACGGTGTGAACGCCGTGTTGCGCTCGCTCGACTTTAAGCCGGGTGATGAGATCCTGACCTGTGATCACGAATACAACGCCTGCGTGAACGCCGCAAAGTTCATCGCCGACCGAACCGGCGCAAGAGTCGCGATGGCCCGGCTGCCGTGGCCGGTGGAATCGGAAGGCCAGATCATCGAAGCCCTGTTAGACGCCGTCACCGAGCGCACCCGACTGGTCATGCTCAGCCACATCACCAGTCCGACCGCGATCGTGCTCCCCATCGAGCGGATCCAGACGGAACTCCGGGCACGCGGCATCCAACTGCTCATCGACGGCGCACACGCACCGGGGATGATCCCGCTGGATCTCTCCTCACTCGATCCCGACTTCTACACGGGCAACTGCCACAAGTGGATGTGCGCGCCGAAGGGCGCAGCGTTCCTCTTCGTGAAGCGTGATCTTCAGCCGAGCATCCATCCGGCGGTCATTTCCCACGGCTTCAACGCCCGCAGCACCGGACGCACGCGATTCGAACTGGAGTTCGGATGGACCGGCACCGGTGATCCGACGGCGTACCTCTGCGTACCCGCCGCGATCGACACGATGGCATCGATCATCCGTGAGCACGATCCGAACCTGGCCAGCGAGGGCGAGGCGTGGCACGCGATCATGCAGCTCAACCGCGAGCTTGTGCTCGACGCACGCCGAACCGTTGCGAGCGCGCTCGGGGTCGCCCCGCCGGTGCCCGAATCGATGGTCGGCTCCATCGCGACGCTCGATCTTCCTGCCCGTGATGAGCCCCCGGCCCCCGGCTCGACGCGCTACCACGACCCCATGCAGAACGAGTTGCTCGACCGGTTCGGGATACAGGTTCCGATCGTCCCGTGGCCGGATCGGGGTGTGCTGGCCAGCGCCGGCCTCGTTCACCCTGGTACCGGGTTCGGTCGAGCGATCCGGCTCTCCGCCCAGCTGTACAACGATACCTCGCAGTACCGGTATCTCGCAGAAGCCCTCGTTCAGGTGGTCGGTCGGGTCCGGGAAGCCTGATCGTGTGCCGGCTTGCGATTCTGGTACAGTAGTACTCCGCCTCGCGACGCCGGCAACCGTGCCGAAATCCGTGGCGCTCCGTCATAGATCCGCCCGGAAGGTCTTATTCGGATTCACCTTTTCGGGCTCAGAGGCACCTTGCCATGAAGATCTATGTTGGAAACCTGCCGTTCTCATCCTCAGAAAACGACGTGCGCGAACTCTTCGCAGAGCACGGTCAGGTCAGCGATGTCGCCATCATTATGGACCGCGACACCGGTCGCCCGCGCGGCTTCGGCTTCGTTGAGATGCCGAGCGACAGCGAAGCGTCGAACGCCATCAACAAGCTCAACGGCTTTGATGTCGGCGGGCGTCAGCTCAACGTCAACGAAGCCAAGCCCCGCGAAGATCGTGGTGGCGGCGGCGGTGGACGCGGCGGCTACGGCGGTGGCGGTGGCGGACGCGGCGGCTACGGCGGCGGCCGTGGCGGCGGCGGACGCTACTAAGCACCGCTTCTGAGCGGGCTCTTCCACTCAGAAACGCACAACGCACAAAGCAATCGAGGCCGCCTTCGGGCGGCCTCGCTGCGTTTTGCATTCAATCGCGAACCGCGTCAGCGACGCCGACGCATCGCGCCGAGCAGCGCGAGACCAGCGAGGCCGACGGGAGCCGGAGCGGGGATCACCGAAACGTTGAACCCGAACGACAGCGTCGTCAGGTCCTGACCGGTCTGCTGCACCCAGAACGAATACTGTCCGGGACCGAGCGGTGTGTTCTCGCCGCCGATCATCGGAGCGAGGATGTCGTTGCCGACATCGGATTGCTGCGTCAGAATCCACCCGAGCAGCGGGGCCGGATTCGGGAAGTTCGGGTCGACGGTGATCTGGTCGCCTTCCTGGATGCCGACAAATGCCACCGAATCACCCCCGCCGGCGTCGAGTGTGAGAAGGTCGATCGAATCCAGTTGAAATCCATCGGCGATCGTGATTGTGAAGTAGTCGCGATCGCCAGACGTTTCGTTCGAATCGACCACATCCATCGTCGCGATGCTCTGGCCAGCACCGAACGCCGGAAACTGCGTCGGAGCGAGCCAGTCGTCCGACAGATCGCCGTCGACCGCTTCGTCGTAGACAAACGAGCCGGCCGAAGCGAGCGAGCAGACGAAAACACCAACCGCCACGGCGCTCGCGGTCCGAGCACCCCACCCAAGATAAACACCCATCGCTCTCTCCGATCATGCGAATCTGTGTTTCAGGGCTCCGATTCGCGCAGCCCTGCACCGGATGCCCCGCTCCGCAGCGGGACGACAATGGAACAATGGCCCCAAAACTCCGCCCGGACAACCGGCGACCAGCGGGTTTCGGGTGATCCGGTAGGCGGGGTAGGGCCGAGTGCGCTGACTCGCAGTCGGTACACTCCACGGGTGCCGACTCCATCGCCACAGACCGGCGAACCGTTGCGACTGTTCCTGCTGCAGGGACCGGGTCGCGCCGGTGAATCGTGGCAGATCCGTGACGAGTCGGTCTGCGGGCGCTCCGAGCAAGCCGAGATCCGCCTCGACAACCCGCGGGTCTCGCGACGTCACGCCCAGTTCATCCCGAACTCGGGAGGCTGGATGCTCCGCGATCGCTCCAGCCACGGCACGCTTCTCAACGGGGTAGCCATCGAGTCCGGGCAACCCGTGCCCATCCGCGACGGCGACCGAATCGGCGTCGGTCCGTTCGTTCTCGGTGTCGGCGAGAGGCTCCCGTCCGCGACGCTCATGCTGAGCGACGACGGAGCGCGAAGGCACTCGACCATCTCAGTGACCGGGCGGGATCTCGATCCCCGCCCCGTACCGGCCAGCCGATTGCGGATGCTGTTCGAGAGCGCCGGCGAGATGCGCCGAGCAGCGTCGGTCGAGGAACTGGCGGACGCGGTCCTCGCACAGTTGCTGCGGATGACCGGGTTCGAATGGGGCGCGGTCCTTGAGTTTTCCGCCGACGAATCCGCCGAGCGTTCGATCATCACCGATCGGAACCGGCCGGATGGCTCCGCCGTGAGCGGCTCGCTGCTGCGTGCCGCCCAAACGGGGACCGCGTCCCTCCTCGCCGAGCCGGATCTGCTCGGGAGCCACAGCATTGTCAGCTCGCGTACACACGACGCCATCGCGGCGACGGTTCACATCGGCGATGAACCGGCGTGGCAACTGTACCTGGCGAGTTCCCGGGATCGATCGAACCCTGACCCCGAAGCACCGATGCTTGTGGACGCGATGGTGCAGTTCGCCGGGCTGCTGCTGTCCGACCGGCAACGCGAGGATCTTGCGGTGCGCCAGACCCAGTTCCGACGCGATATCGAGTTCGCGCGAGAGGTTCAGAATCGGCTCCTGGGCGCTCCCGCCGACTCCCGAGCCGACGGCCTGGCGAGCATGCTGTCGATCCCGGGTCGCGGCGTCGCCGGCGATCTTGTCGGGTTCCGCGTGTCTCCTTCGAGCGCCCGCTACTTCTTCCTGGGGGATGTCTCCGGCAAGGGTCCGGCCGCCGCGATGCTGATGGCCGCGACGCAGGCCTATCTCGCGTCTCTCATCGACCAGGACCTTGGGATCAAAGATCTCGTCCCGCGTCTGAACGGGTACCTCGCGCAGGTTTCCGCCCCGAGCGAGTTCGTCACACTCTGGATCGGGCGCTTCGACCCCGAAACTCGGTTGGTCCGCTACTCCGATGCCGGCCACGGCTACGCCTTCAGAGTCCGCGACGGCGAGGTCTTGAGTCTTACGGAGGCCGGGGGCCCGCCCGTTGGTGTGCTCGCCGACACGTCGTACGACGTCGCCGAGTTCGAGGCTCCACCGGGATGCCGCATCCTCCTGTGCAGCGATGGCGTGGTCGAGCAGCAGAATGCGGAGGGCGAGCAACTCGGCACGCAGCGTCTGCGCGAACTGCTCGGAGAAACGCCGCTCGCCGAACTGGAGAACGCGATTATCGAACTGCTCAGCGAGCACGCGGGAGCCACCAGTTACAGCGACGATGTCACACTCGCGACCATCGAACTCTGACGGTTCGCTAACTGCCCACAACCGCGCTGGCGGCCCGCTCCAACCGATTCCAGATCGCGGTCCAAGCTTCTCCTGAGCGCTCCGGCGTTCGGCGCACAAACATCGCTTCGACGCCCTCGCGCTCGGCGGCCTCGCGCATCGAAGCGTACAGCGTGCGCGCCGCGAGCAGAGGAGAACCGTCCAGGTCCAGTTCCACGATCAACGACGAGTCGCCCGCTCCGATCATCGCCGCGGCCTGTTGGGAGAGGTGGGCTGCCTCGGCCCCGGCGTCGGCACGCACGATCACCAGCGGACGCCTGGGCTGGTAGTGGCGCCTCAGCATCCCCGGAGCGGGGATGGCGTCCTCTTCCGAGTTGTTGCTCGCGCCGGAGAACTCGCCGCTGAGGTCGAACAGATCGCGCTCGATGCCCGCTTCGCGCAACGCTTCGGCGATCTCCCCCGGCGTGATCAGACCCGGTCGCAGTAGTTCGATGCAACGGTTCGATTGGTCGATGCGCACCACCGTGGACTCGATGCCGCCCTCGCACTCGCCACCGTCGAGGATGACCAGACTGTCGGCGTCGGGGAACTCGTCCAGGACATGTTTCGGGTTGGTCGGGCTCGTCTGGCCGAATCGGTTCGCGCTGGGGGCGGCAAGCGGACCAACCATCGAGATCAGGTCGCGTGCCAGCGTGTGGTCGGGGCAGCGGACCGCGACCGTATCGAGCCCGGCGGTGATCAGCGGGTCGACCGACGCGGCTTTCTCGAGCACGATCGACAGCGGCCCGGGCCAGAACTTCGCGGCGAGCACCCGCGCTCCTTCCGGCCAAGTCGCCACGAGTTTGCGCGCGTCGTCTTCGCCGGCGACATGCACGATCAACGGATCGAAGAGCGGACGCTCCTTGAGCTCGAACACCGCGCGCACCGCATCGGCATCCGCGATCGGCGCGGCGAGACCGTAAACCGTTTCCGTCGGCACGGCGACGAGGCGTCCGGCTCGCAGCGTTTCGGCCGCGACCTTGATATCCCGGGTGATTGTGGGTGCCATCAGAGACCGAGTTTCTGGGAGAGGAAGTCGGCGACCTGGCTGATCGGCATGCGGGTCTGCTCGGCGGTGTCGCGGTCGCGGACGGTGACGGTGTCCTTGTTCGGTCCGTCTTCGACCGTCTCCCCATCTATGGTGAAGCAGAAGGGGCAGCCCGCCTCGTCCATTCGCGCGTAGCGTTTGCCGACCGACTGCTTGGCGTCGTACTCGATCAGGCCGTACTTGCCGAAACGCTGGCGCAGTTCGCGATGCAGTTCGAGGGCTACTTCGGGCATGCCGCCCTTGGCGACCAGCGGGAACACCGCCGCCTTGATCGGCGCGATCCGCGGGTGGAAGCGCATGAACACCTTGCTGGGCCGATCGGGGTCGGGCGTGTAGGCCTCGCAGATCAGCGCGAGCACGCCGCGATCGAGGCCCGCCGCCGGCTCGATGCAGTGGGGCAGGTACCGCTCGCCCTTGGGTTGGCCGTTGGGCGCAAGCTCGCCCCGTGTGGTGTCGAAGTACTCGAGTTTGACCTTCGAATGCTCCTGATGCTGCTTCAGGTCGAAGTCCGCGCGGTGCGCGATGCCCTCGAGTTCGCCGTAGTCGGGCGCGGTGAAGGGGTACTTGTATTCCACATCGGCGGTGCCGGCGCCGTCCTTGGCGTAGTGAGCCAGCTCGTCGGTGTCGTGCTCGCGCAGGCGCAGGTTCGCGCCGGCAAGACCGATCGACTCCCACCACGCCATGCGCGAGTCGCGCCAGAACTGGTACCAGTCCTTCGCATCGTCGGCGTGGCAGAAGAACTCGCATTCCATCTGCTCGAACTCGCGTGAGCGGAAGGTGAAGTTGCGCGGCGTGACCTCGTTGCGGAAGCTCTTGCCGACGTTCGCAATCCCGAACGGCAGCTTCACGCGCGTGGTGTCCACGACGTTTTTGAAGTGGATGAAGATGCCTTGCGCGGTTTCGGGGCGGAGGTAGGCCTTGTCGTCCTCAACATCTCCCGTCGCGCCAACGACCGTCGGGAACATGAGGTTGAACGCACGCGGGGCGGTCAGCGTGCCGGCTTCCTTGGCGTCGGGGCCAACGACGCGCCCGTACACATCGAGATCGAGTTCGACCAGCGGAGTGACGGCGATCTGGTCGTCGGTCAGTTCGGTGCGGGCGTACTTCTCCAGCTTCTTGCGCGCTGCCGCTTCGGAAGCGTCGTCGCCTCCGATGAACGCGTACATCTGCCCCTCACCGGAAGCCTGGCTCATGACCTGCAGGTGGTCCGCCCGGTAGCGGCTCTTCGTCTCGCGGCAGTCCACCATCGGATCGTTGAAGCCCCCAATGTGACCGCTCGCCTCCCAGACCTTCGGGTTCTGGATAATGCAGGTGTCGAGCGGCACGATCTCGACGGGTTCGCCGTCGGGGCCGGTGGCGCCCGAGCAGCCCATCATGATCACGTCTTCCCACCACGCGTCGCGCAGGTTCTTCTTGAGTTGGGCGCCGAGCGGGCCGTAGTCCCAGAAGCCGTTGATGCCGCCGTAGATCTCCGACGCCTGGTAGATGAAGCCGCGTCGCTTGCACAGCGACATGATGTCGTCCATCGACTTGTCGGCGTTGTCGATGCTCTTGGGCTGGGTCGTCGCGTCGGACATGGAGAAATCTCGGCTGGTCGGCACAGGGCGCCGGGGAGGTCGAACGGGGTTCTTCAAAGGGGGGACGATGATACCGCAGGGCCCGCGTCGGCTGTCCGGAGCGGGGAGCCGGGATCAATCGATTTCTGGCTCGGCGCCGGCCCGGACCGAGGAGCCCGGGGCGCTGAACCAGCGCCGGACCACATCGCGCCAGCCGATCCGGTCGATCCGGTCGCGGACCTGCTCTTCGATGGTCTCGAAATCGCGGATCTGCGGGGCGAAGGCCAGCGGACGGTCGGCGTCTTCGGGGTTGATCTTCTCAAGACCGAGCGAGCCGTCGCCGGTAACCGAGACGACCCAGCGGCCGGTGTCGAGCGATCGGTAGATGGCCTTCCCGTACTTGGCCGAGACCTGTGACCAGTCGATGGTCTCGAAGGCCGGGTCGATGACCATGGCTCCGCTGGGGGGCGTGTCTGCATCGAAGATCCGCCGAAGCCAGAGGCGTCCGTCCACCACGGCGTAGTCCACGTAGATCTCGCCGCGCGGATCGAACGGAGTTGCCATGGTTTTGGTCTGCCCGTCGGCCGTGCGAAGGTGCACGCTGAGGCGATCGCCCGAGACGAGCAGCTCGGTGACGGCGGTCCGGCGCACGGCGGTGTTGTATTCGCTGCGGAGGCTCTCGTAGTCACGAGCGAGGGCCTCGAGGCGCTCCAGATAGACCGACGCCGCGAGTTGCGAGCGGGCGACGCTGTAGGCCGTGGCGGTGCCGAGCCCGGCGATGATTACCAGCGCGCCGACCCCGACCAGGCGGATCAGGCCCAGTTTGGAGAGCAGCGATTGCGATGGTTCGCGAGCAGGCATGGTCGATTCCTATCGATGCGCACGGACAGCAAACGGCTGTGCGCACAAGGGATATCGACCAGACTCCACCGGCGTCGCCAAACGGAGCCTCGGGATCAGTACCGACGCATCACGCCGACCACGATGCCCTGAATCTTGCACTCCTTGACGCGGATCGGCTCGAACTCCGGGTTGGCTGGCTGCAGGCGGATGTGGTCGGCTTCCTTGAAGTAGGTCTTCAGAGTGGTTTCGCCGTTGGGGAGCAGGGCGACAACGCGATCGCCGTTGCGGGCCGTGTCGCGGCGCTCGACGATGACGTAGTCGCCATCGAGGATGCCCTCATCGCGCATCGAATCCCCATCCACGCACAGGGCGTAAGTGGCGTTCACCCGTCCGACGCTGGGGCCGAACAGTTCGGCGAGGTTGAGTTCGTCGTTGTCCTCGAACTTCTCGATCGGGTAGCCCGCGGCGATCTTGCCGATCAGCGGGAAGCTGACGGGTTTCTCCTCATCCGGCAACGCGACGTTGCTGGCGATCGACAAAGAGCGTGCCTTGTTCGGTTCGCGAGCAAGGGCGCCCTTCTTGATCAGGGCCTCGACGTGTTCGAACACGGTGACCTTGCTGACGCCGAGCTCGTCGGCGAGCTCCTGCATCGTCGGCGAATAGCCAGAGCGGACCCGCGAGTCGCGGATGAGACGCAGAATGGTCAGTTGCTTGGGCGTCAGATTCATACGAACAGGTCTCCGGAGCGGGTTGTGAAGCGTTGTCGGAAATCGACGTCTGGGTGGTCAGTGAAAGCGTCAGGCCCTGCGACAGGGCGCGTGTGCTGAGAAGAACGAGGCGTTGGCGGCGGAGCTGGCGGTCCGCGCTGTAGAGCATGCCCTCGGTGCGGGCGCGGACCGAAAGGTCGACCCGATCGGTGGTTTCAACTGGGCCCGGCTCGGGCTGTTCGATCGGCTCCAGACCGATGACGCGCCGGATCCGGCGCCACATTGGCGCACCCCCGCCGTGGGAATCCGCGGAGTGACGCTCGCTGGAGCCGCCGGCTGCGGCGCGGCGGCTCGGTGACGCCGGCGCGTACGCGCGGCTGAAGCTGCCGCCGGGGCCGAGAACGAGCAGGGGAGATTGCGTCATGGTGCGTTGACCTTCTGTCGACCCTCGCGTGGCTTCGCTCGGAACGACCCTTGGATCTGCACTCGCCGCTCCGCAGCGAATCGGGACTGGGGATGCCGGGTGGCCGGCACCGGGTAAACGGAAGGCGGTTTCTACCGCACGAGGCCCAAACAAACCGGGCCTGTTTCGAACAATACCCGATCATCGGGCAAACGCCAAGGGTCTGGGTGAAAATTTGAGAGGATTTTGTCAGGGGGAGGCTGAGCCGCCCGCCTTGGCGGCCAAGGCCAGCACGTTGCCCCGGCGTTCGACGATTCGCCGGAGTTCGAGCATCGTGACCTCGGCCCGGATGCGATGGGCCTCGAGCCCGGTCGTGCGGGCGATGTCTTCGACCGAGGCCGGCTCGGTGAGGGCGTCGACGATCTGGCGCTGGACCGGATTGAGCGTGGTCGGGTCGAATTGGGGCTTCGTGGGGTCCGTGCGGCGAGGTGCTGAGGCATCAGGAAACTGAGCGGCTGCGTCGAAGAATGTCGGGTGGGTGCCGGCGTGCTGCAGGCGGGCAGCGGTCTCAAGGGCTTCGAGGACATGGTTCGGCTCGGTGACCATCGCGGCTCCGCCGCTCCGGATGAGGTCGAGCGAACCGGCGGAAGCGGGGGAGTCGACGCGCCCGGGCAGCGCCATGACCTCGCGCGCGTGGTCTTCCACGGCCACGCGTGCGGTGATCAGCGCCCCGCTCCGGAGCGGGGCCTCGACGACCAGAACGCCCAGACTCAGCCCGGAGATGATGCGGTTTCTGGCCGGAAAGTTCTCCTGCGAGGGAGGCGTGTTCGGCGTGAACTCCGAGATGACCGCGCCGCCGGCATCGACGGCCTTTGCGAACAGGTCTGCGTTTTCCGGTGGGTAAGTGTGTCCGTGCCCGCACCCCATGACCACGACCGTCTGCCCGCCGACGCGGATCGCCGCCCGGTGCGCGGAAGTGTCGATCCCGCGCGCGCCGCCCGAGACGATGCACATGCCCGAGGAAGCCAGCGCCGCGCTGAATCGCTCGGTCTGCTCGATGCCGTAGGGCGTGCACTTGCGGCTGCCGACGATCGCAACTCTCCAAGTCGGTTCGGCACGCTCAAGTCGGCCCGCGCAGAACAGCACGAGCGGCGCATCGGGCAGAGCGCCCAGCAGGGGCGGGTAACCGGGCTCGCCGATACCGATGACCGTCAGGCCGAGGCGTTCGGCGCTGAGCATCTGCTTCTCTGCTTCTCCGGCCGATTGCTGAAGACCGGCTTTGATCTTCCGGGCGAGCGCCGGTCCGACTCGTTCGAGGGCCTGGAGTTCATGGGCTGAGGCCTCGAGCGCGCGCGAGACCGAGCCAAAGTGCTCGAGTAGGCGTCTGGCGATCACCGGCCCGACGCCCGAAGCGACGCGCAGTCGGAGCAGATCGAAGGTGGAGTGCGGGGCGATCACCCGCATACCGTACAGAACGCAAACGGGCGCGCCAAGCGTAAAGTTGTGAGGCGGCGGGGGACTTTGCACGATCCGCGCGTTCGCAACATGTCACCGTGCGGTAACAAAAAGCAGCAGAGGGCCGAGCGCCGAAAATGCCCGTCAAATCACGAAAAAAAGAGCCCGCAGGGCATTGGCCGCTGCGGACTCTTTGGGGGGGGGCATCTGAATACTCTCTGAGTATACAGATATATCTACTGGGGCCAGAGCGCTTATGAAAAATTGCTCACTTATGGGAAGATGCCCCGGAGCTTGTAGACATTGCCGATCTGCTCAAGCGCCGCGATGTACGCCGCGGTGCGCATATCCACGTCAAAGCGGTGACGGGCGAGTTGGACTCGGCGGGCGGCCAGCACCATGTGCCGGTTGAGTTCTTCGTCGACGCGCTCCAGATCCCAGTACTGGTTCGAGCGGTTCTGGACCCATTCGAAGTAGGAAACGGTCACACCGCCGGCGGAGCACAGGATGGCGGGGAGCACTTCAACGCCCTTGTCCTGCAGAACGCGTTCGCCGGCGGGCGTCGTTGGGGCGTTGGCGGCCTCGGCGACCAGTTTGCAGTTCATCAACTTGGCTTTGTCCTCGGTGATCATCTGCTCGAGGGCGGCCGGGATGAATACATCCACCTGAGTGGAGTAGAAGTCCTCCTCAGAGATCGCGTCTGCGCCGTGCTTGGTCTTTTCGAAGCCAGCAACGCCGCCGTGGTTCCGCACGTGTTCGTCGAGGGCGATCGCGTCGAGGCCGTCCTCGTTGTAGATCGCGCCGGTGTGGTCCATGACGGCCTTGACCTTGCCGCCGCGCTCGGCCCAGAGCTTGCCGGCCCATGAGCCCACGTTGCCGTAGCCGATGAGCGAGCAGGTCGCGCCCTTAATCTCAAGCCCGATCTCCGGCAGCAGTTCAGCGAGGACGTCGATGACGCCCTGACCGGTTGCCTTCTCGCGACCCAGCGAGCCGCCGAACTCGATCGGCTTGCCGGTGACGACCGCGTTGGCGTTGGGCTTGTCTGAGATCTCCATGTAGGTGTCGGCGAACCACGCCATGACCTGGGCGTTGGTGCCGACGTCGGGGGCGGGGATATCCGTGTCGGGGCCGATGATGTCGGCAATCGCCGAGACGAATCGGCGCGTCACTCGCATCAGTTCGCCTTCGGAGAGCTCGCGCGGGTTGCACTTGATGCCGCCCTTGCCGCCACCGAACGGGATGCGGACGAGCGAGCACTTCATGGTCATCAGGCACGAGAGCGTCTTGACGTCGTCGAGACCAACGTGGTGGTGGTAGCGGATACCGCCCTTGTACGGCCCGAGCGCGTTGTTGTGCTGCACGCGGTAGCCCTTGAACAGGGCGTGATGCCCGTTGTCCATCTTCACGGGGAAGTGGACCATGACCTCGTTCTTGGGCTGTGCGAGGATGATCTGCACGCGGTGCGGCAACTCGAGGATCTCCGCGGCGTGGAGCATCGAATCGACGGTCTGCAGGTACAGGTTGTCGGGGTCGCGCTCCATGCCCAGTTCGTCGAAAACCGGGCTTCCCATCAGGTCTCTGCGGGGTGAGCGGATCGTTGCCTTAGACATACAAAGCTCTTCTTCGGTGAGGGTCAGTGTGGCGACGAATCAACCCGCAACCGCACGGCGCGGATCCGTCGTCGAACTCGAACTCGGTTGATCGGCATTGGCCGGGGCGGAGATCATAACGCAGGCGAGAGGGCACCAGTTCGGCCCGCAGGGCCCAGTTTCGCGGGTAAAGCGTTCTACCGCCCTCGCGCCGGTGCCATGGCTCCGCGACAGGCGTCCGGATAATCCCACTCTCAGCGGGGCAGACGCTCCAGATCCGTGTCATAGCCCGCGATGATGATCGTGTCGTCTCCACCCAGGCGGCTGGTCGGGAGCGGGACATCGACGACGCGGGTGTCGTGCGTATCGACGCCGGAGGGGGCCGAGGCCTCGACCCGGCGCTTGATCGCCACGATCGTCACGTTGAACCGCTTGCGCAGGTCGAGTTCGGCGAGCGTCTTGCCCTTCCAGTCCGACGGGGCGGCCATCTGGATCAGGGCGTAGCCCTCGCCGAGCTCGACGTGGTCGATCATGAAGGGGCTCAGCAGCCGGTGCGACCAGCGGTCGGCGGACTCGTCCTCCGGGCTGACGACGCTGTCGGCACCGATCCGCGAGAGGATCTTCGCCTGCATCTGGTTCGCCGCGCGGCTGATCACGCGTTTGACCCGCAGCGACTTGAGGAGGGCCGTGGTGAGCGCGTTGGCCTCGAAGTTGTGCCCGATACCCACGACCGCACAGTCCACCTGATCGACGCCCTGCAGTTTGAGCGCCTGCTCGTCGGTGGCATCAAGGGCGATGGCGAGGGTCACCTGATCGCGGAGCTCTTCGACGATTCGCCGATCCGCATCGACCGCGATGACCTCGGCGCCCGACGCCGCGAGATTTTTGGCGAGGCGCGATCCGAATCGACCGAGCCCGATGACGGCGAATCGTTCCATGCGGGGCATCCTACCGAGTGGGGGAGGGGTTTAGTAGATCGGAACGTCCTCGGTGGCGTACTCGATCCGTGGGCGTGATCTCGCCCGCACGGAGATCAGTGCCGCGAGCAGCGCAAACACCCCGACGCGCCCGATGAACATCGAGACGAGAATCGTAGCGCGCCCCACCGGCGAGAGTTCATCCGTGATGCCCGTCGAGAGCCCGACCGTCGAGCACGCGCTCGTGGCTTCGAAGAGCACCTGGGTCAGCGAGAGGTCCGGTTCCGAGACCGCGAGGACACCCGTGGAGATGAGCAGCAGCAGGAGGAACAGCACGACGATCGTTGCGCTCTTGCGGACCAGCGCGTCCGGGATCGTGCGCCCGAACGCGGTGGTCACGCTCTGGCCCCGGATGTTCGACCACACCGTGAACGCGAGGATAGCGAAGACCATCATCTTGATGCCGCCGGCAACGGACACCGGCGACCCCCCGAGGAACATCGTGAAGATCAGCGCGAGCAGCGCGAGCCGGCCCATCTCACCGGTCTCGATGGTGTTGAAGCCGGCCGTGCGGTTGACCGACATGAAGTGGGCATCGAGCAGGATCAAGTGCAGCGGCTCGCTGGTCTGTGCGTATTCGCTGATGACGATCAGGACGTATCCGATCAGGTACGCGATCAGGGTCGCGCCGACGACGATTTTGGTGTTCAGGTTGATCCGGATCAGACCGCCGTTCGGGTCAAGCCGCCGATGCCGGAACTTGGCCACCAGAACGTCCCAGACGTTGCGGAGCACCGGGAATCCGATGGACCCGAGGATGATCAGCGGCGCGATAACGAGGTGAGGAATCCAGTGCCCACGCAGCCCGATCAGGCTGTTGTCGGTTGTCACGAACCCCGCGTTGGTGAATGCGCTGACCGAGAAGTAGATCGAGTGGTACACCCGATCGCCGACCGAAACCATATCCGCAGGCATGCCCATCCACTCTTCGGGCCATGCGAAGAACAGGATCGCCGCTCCCACGGCCTGCACCGCGTGCGTGAAGATGATGATGAACGTCACCAGTCGCTGGATCATGATCTGGCCGGACCAGCCTTGCTCGGTGCCCTCGGCCATCGATTGCGTCGCCTTCAGGCCGAAGCCGCTGCCGAACAGGCTCGCCAGCAGCGCCCCGAACACGATCACGCCGAGCGCGCCGACCTGGATCCAGATGAGGATCACGATCTGCCCGAACCGCTCGAAGCCCTCGCCCGTCGGGCGAACGACCAGCCCCGTCTGGCTGATCGCGCTCACGATCGTGAACGCCGAGTCCAGCCACGAGATCTCCTGCCCCGGCGGCGTGGCTCGCGGCAGCTTCAAAAGCACCGTGCCGATCATGCTGAATACTGCGAACGAGCCGATGAACACCAGCCCCGACGGGATGCGCGTCTGCACCAGACGCAGGTAGCCGCGCACGATCGCCGTCAGCGCGAGGATCAGCATCACCGTGACGAGCGCGGGCCACCACCAGATCAGGAGCAGTCCGACCGACGCCGTGATCCATTCCGGGCGGGTGATCGCCAGGTACTCCGCCTGTTGGTGCGGCGCCGTCTGCTTGAGAAGGCGCTGGTCCATGTAGAGCAGGGCGGTGTAGGTCAGCAGCAGCAGGATCTGCGTCGCCATCAGCAGGCCGTGGGCAACGAGCGGCTCGCGCCAGCCCTCGGCCAGGAGCGTCGGGATGACCGAACCGATCGCGACCGCGCTGCGCAGGCCCTGCCAGCGGAGAGGGGACGCGATCTGTCGACGCAACCGGCGATCGGGAGTCTTGGACACGCGCACAGCGTACCCAAGGGTGCCCGCTCATAACACCTCGTCACGCGTCAGGCCCGTTCGCGCAGCGCCCGACGGGCGCGGCGATACGCCGAGACGACGCGAGCCGGTGTTGCCCCGAGTTCCTCTGCTACCGAGGCGTTTGTCATGGGCGGACTGCCCCCGAGCCCGAATCGTGCGCCGATGAGCGCCCGATCCTTGTCGCGGAGCGGGGCGGCCTTATCGCGCACGAGCCCGAGCAGGCCCGGATGCACCTCGACCAGCGGTTGCCACGGCGTCAGCCGGCGCGTCCAGTCGTCGAGCTCGGCCCGACCCGTCGAGGCCCGCCCGATCCCCTCGGCGGCATCGAGCCCGTCCGAGTCGATCGCGCTCAACGACCTGTTCAAAGCCAGCGATACGGGTGACGCAAGACGCCCGAAGGTTGTCAGCGATTTGGCCGGTCGCACCGGGTGAAATGTGCCGGTCGCCCGACACGCCGCATCCATCGCCAGTCCCACGATCCGCCGGATCTGGTCCGGACGCAGCGTGAGGAGCCCGAAGCCCAGACGCTGCTCGATCGTTCGTACCACCAGCGGCAATTGCGTCCGTACGAGCATCCGCTGCAGCCCGAGTGCCCAGCGCAGATCGGTCTCGATCGCGTCCACCGCGGTGCCGAGCGCCATGCTCGGCGCGAGATCGTCGATGGCGCGTCCCGCGCGGATCAGCAGCAGGTACCGGGCCGCGCCCATCTCTGCTTCACGCGATGCTGCGAGCTGGGGCATCGCCTCGACGGAGGCGAGCAGAGCCTTCGCCTCCAGAACCGGCGTTTCCAGCACAAACTCCGTCGCTCCCGGCGTTCCCAGAATCTCGTCCCCTACCCGATCGAGGTCGAACCCGTCCGGAGCGTCCGTCGGCACGATCCGGTCGCGCCACTCGCGCAGTCGCGACGCGTGCTCATCGACCGCGATCCGGAGCACGCTCGTCCGAGCCCGCCCGTACCGCTCGGCGATCACCCCCGGCTTGAGGCCCCAGTCCACCGCCCGCGCGATCACGCGGCTTTGCTGCTCGGCCAGGTTCGTCCGCACACGGAACACCGGCTCGCCTGTCGCCTCGTCTGCGGCCTGCAGCGCTCGTCGCACCGCCCCGACGCTCCTGCCGCTCCGCTCGCTCAGGCGATGGGCAATGGGCGCAAACTGACATCCCAGCCGCGACCGATAGCGCAGCGCTCGCCGGTAGAGCCAGTTCCGCTCTTCCTCGCCGACGCGCTCGAACGAACGCGCCCGTTCCAGCCGGTCGCCCCGGCGGTCCTCGAAGGCCTCGACCACATCCGCGCTGAACGCCAGTCGCGTCACGCCGCTCGCGTCGTGATACCGCCTCGCCACCAGCCCCATTCGCCGGTAACGCTCGATGCTCCGCCGGCTGACGCCCCAGCGATCCATCAGGTCCTCGGTCGAGAGCGTCTCGCCCCCGAGGTCCGCTTCGCCGATCTCGGCGACCTCGGACAGGTGCTCCAGCATCGAAGAGAGGTCCGCGATCAGCGCCTCGCCGACCACCATCTCCTCCGGCGCATCCTTT